>Ga0187780_10001935_pt1 | contig 15583 bp, 14 predicted proteins | sample 1015_Q2_SP10_20__FD_132429 | JGI IMG/M metagenome (GOLD analysis project Ga0187780, IMG submission 132429) | Tropical peat soil microbial communities from peatlands in Department of Meta, Colombia - 1015_Q2_SP10_20_MG | ecosystem: Environmental > Terrestrial > Soil > Wetlands > Peat | place... | reverse complement strand
TAGCTAGATGGTGGGGCCCTAATGGATTCACCAATACGTTTCATGAGTTCGAACTGAAACCTGGTGGGAATTGGAAATTTGATATGCACGGTCCAAATGGAGCGACTTATCCTAACCATATTATTTTCGTTGAAATTTCACCTTTAAAGCGGATCATTTTAAATCATGTATCAGAACCAGAATTTCAGATTACTGCTACTTTCGAGGACTTGGGCAGCAGTACAAGAGTTACACACCATCAACTCTTTAAGAAAACGTCAGTGTTCGAGAAAGTAAAGTCAATATGCACAGAAGCCAATGAACAGAATTTTGATCGGTTCGCTGAATTGTTAAAGGGAATGACCATTTAGTTTTGTTAAGTACTTTTAAGGTTGTAAACATTTTACGACTTTTCTTAATTGTAAACAAAAATAGTGCCAACACTGGAATGTAAAGTAGTGAAATTAAATGAATGGGTGCTTGTGTTTAAGAAAGCTCATTCGAATGATCAAACTCTTTTAATCAAACTTCATGTATCTAAAAACCTGGTTAGTAATTTTCTAACCAGGTTATTTTTTTGTAATATGCTAAGCCTCTCATTTTTATAAAACGTTTATTTTTTATTCCTCGTTACCTAACTCCTAAACCTAGAAAAGAACAAATTACGACCAAATAATTAATAATTGAAAAAATTTGTTTCACGTGACGTCTTATTTTTAGATAGAATAACAAAGTACATACCAAAAATTAACTGTAGTTTGAGAGTTTATTAAAGAAGACCCTATTAAAAATGGATATTTTTAAGTAGCTTAAAATTGGAAAGCACCAATTATTAAGAGTTTATAAAGAAATCAAGAGAGGTAGTTCGTCGTGATTATAATAGGAAATGAAAGAGGGATGGCTGATGAATGAGAGAGAAACTATTTTACTAGTAGAAGATGACAAGGAAATCGCGCGAATTGTTTGTGACCGCCTAAGGAAGGAAGGGTACAAGGTGACGTGGGCGTCAACTGGTAAAGAAGGCTGGGATGATTTCAAGCATGACCATTTTGACCTTGCTTTAGTAGATTTGATGCTTCCAGAAATGGATGGGTTTACTCTTTGTAAAACGATTCGCTTGGAAAGTGATGTACCATTGCTGATCGTGAGTGCTAGACATGAGGATGAGAATAAAATCCGCGGGCTTGATCTTGGGGCGGATGATTATTTGACAAAGCCATTTAGTTTAGTGGAGTTGAGTGCAAGAATATCTTCCCATTTACGGCGCTATCGCCGCTATACGAAGAAGGATCATCATGGAAGCATAGTCAACTTTTTGCACGGACTATCTATCGACTTTTCAAAAAATGTCGTGTACTTGAATGAAGAGCCACTTTTGCTTACATCGAAAGAAGAGGAATTACTCTATCTGTTAGCAAAAAATCCGTTTAGAACGTTTACGAAATCGGAACTGTATGAACATATTTGGCAGCAGGACGATATGGATGGAAATAACACGGTAACGGTTCATATTAAAAGCCTTCGTACTAAACTGCAGGAAGAAACGCGATCAGCCAAGTTTATTCAGACCGTCTGGGGTGTAGGCTACCGCTTTATAGGTGAGCAGGCAGGATGAAAATAAAATATTGGCTAATGATTAGTTATTTTCTTGTTATGCTATTGCCGGTTGGTGCTCTCTATTTCCTATATGTCAGCATTAGTCACTTCGATCAAAAGCAAGATATGCTTGAGTTTATGAAAGTAGATAAGAAATTAATCGAATTAGAACCCGTACTAAAGGATCCATCTCTCTATCAAAGTCAACATGACACTCAATACAAAGCAATTAAAAAATATGCAAGTGAAACAGTAAAAATATCATTGTTTCGTCCTGATGGATTAATGTTATTTTCCTCAATTGAGGATTCCATTCCAAGCTGGCAATATCCCGGCGATGTAGACGATCTTTACAAAGACTTAAATGTGGTACAGAAAAATCTGCGAACTTATATAGTGAAAAAGCCTGTATTTGCAGAGGGAAAGCTTGTTGGAATTTACGAGATAACGATTGGCCGTAGCGCATGGATTGAAGGCGTAAATCATCGTTCTTTGTTGCTATTCATTCTATTTTCCGGTTTTTTTATCCTCATTTATGTTGTTGTTGTTATGCTCTTAAATCGAAAGTTTAATCGGCCGCTGCAGCATTTACGATCGCAAATGACAGCGTTCGCGAAAGGTCAGCCTGTACAAATGGACATTAGAACAGGAAAGGATGAAATTGGTGAGGTACTTACACATTTTCATCAAATGAGGTCACAATTGGAACAAACACAGTATAGACTTTCTCTTCAGCAAAAGGAAAAGGAATTTATTGTTGCGGCCTTATCCCATGATTTAAAAACACCGCTAACGGTTATCCAAGCTTATACAGAAGCATTGCAAACTGAAAATAAGTTATCTGAAAGAGAAAGGCAAGAGTACCGGACGATTTTATTTGAAAAGCTTGCTTATATGAAACAAATGCTCGATGATTTAGCCGTCTATACAGCACTGCAATCTGTACAAGAAAAGCCGGAAATGGTTGAAGTAGACGGTGAAGAATTCTTCGACATGCTTTTGTCGGGCTATGAGCAACCATGTAAAGAAAAGGGTATCAGATTGGATATAGTTCAATGTGTTCAGTCTACCTATGATGTTAATGTCAAACAGATGATGCGAGTAATGGATAATTTGATGGCGAATGCCATCCGTCATACTGATCAAGGGAACAGAATCTGGATGGCAGCGATCTCACAGAATACGGCCCTTCCAGACTTTGTATTCCCCCCATTTTTTCAGGAAGTAAATGCTTGGAGAATGGGTGGAACGCTACTCATTATTCAAAATCAAGGAAATGCTATTCCGATTGAAATGCAAGAGAGCATTTTTCAACCCTTTGTACAAGGTGAAGGGGCAAGAGGAAATGGCGGTAGCTCAGGACTCGGGCTAAGTGTGGCAAAAATGCTGGTTGAGCAGCATGATGGAAAAATAAAACTTTGGTCAACAGCAGGATATGGAACATTAGTAGCTTGTTGGCTAAATGAAAGGAAGGTTACGAGAAATGAAGATTAAAAATTTGCTAATTGGTGCAACATTATCCATCGGTTTATTAGGAGGATGCTCTGGAGGAATAACTGCCTCCGCAGATAAAATTGTTTCAAACGTACTAGAGGCTGACAAGAAAATTGATGCCTATTATGGCAAATCTGAAATGAAAGTCTACAAGGCTAAAGAGCTCACTGAGGATGTAATGCTTGAAGAATTTGTCAGCAATGACCAAAAAAGAAAAGTGATAACAACTGATCTTAAAAACGCTAATAAAAAATCGGTTGCATTAAACGATGGAAAAAAGCTGATCACTTACGAATTAGGAAGTGATAAAGCTATGAGTATGACATTTCCAGATGAAGGAGCTCCTGTCTCTATGAGCCCGAAAGAACAATTAACAAAAATGCTTGAGGGATTGGGGAAAACCCATACGTATGAAGTGGTTGGAGAGGAAAAGATCCTTGGCCTTAACACTTACCATTTAAAGGTAAAAGCTAAATCGAAGAAATCCGTTTTAGGTGATATGGAATTTTGGGTAGATCAAAAAACTTGGTTTATAGTGAAGTCGATTACCAATTCAGGTGAGAACCGAATTGAAACGGAATACAAAAAGCTGGACTTCTCTCCTAAATTTGCAAAAGATACCTTTACCTTAAAGCCGCCAGAAAACGTAAAAGTCGAGAACCTAGATAATAGTTTAAAGCCATTGACCGGGACTGTCGCAGAAGCAGAGAAAGCGCTGGGAAAACCGTTTCTTATTTTTGATGAAAAGACAGCAAAATTAGAAGGAGTAGAATGGTTAAATCTAAAGGGAGAATTGAATCGAACAGAGGTAACGATTCATTATAAGACACTTGAAGGATCAGTATTTTCCTTGTCAATTTTTCCTACACCGAAGGATAAGGGTATGAAAATAGAAGGGGAGGATTCTAAAATTCGAGGACAGCATGCTGGCTATATGGAAGAAATCCGCGCGGTATCATGGGATGAAAACGGTATGCGTTATACAATTATGATGGAACAACCTGATCTTACCCTGGAAAAAATGAGTAAATTGGCTGAAAGTATGCATCTTTCTACAAATAAATAAGGAATAATCCATCGATCGGATACTTTTTGAACATTACTATTTTTTTATTGTTTCATCTGAAAACTATTAAAGATTATTTTACTCATTTTCCCATCCCCATATAGATATAAATGTCGTGGACATATTTCCCCCGAATAATAGACCGTTTTTAAAGTGTCTATTATTCGGGGGAACATTTCAGAATCGTTATTTTTCATATTCAAAACAATTGTTTTCTTGTTTGATTTGATCTATTCTCTTTTTTCCCCATTCATACATCATCTCAACGATTGGTAATAACGTCATCCCTAGTTCAGTCATTGAATATTCGACTTTCGGAGGAACTTCTGGAAACACTTCTCTATGAACAATACCATCTTCCGCCAGCTCACGTAATTGGTTGGTTAGTATTTTATGAGATATTTTCGGAAAAAGTCTTTGAAGTTCGCTGAAGCGATGTGGTCCTTCTACACCTAAATGCCACAGAATAACGACTTTCCATTTCCCACTAATGATCGATAAGGTAAGTTCTTTTTCACAATGATAATCATTATTTAATATTCTCTCTTTTATCTCTTCTCTTAATTTATCCGACATAGAGATCACTTCCTTTCGTATACTAAGTAACCTTTTGGTAACCTCCGTACCAAAAAGTGCATCCTTCACATTTTAGATAACCTTAAGTAAAATGAAGTTAGTCTTAAAGACAAAGCTTTATGTATTTTAGACGATAAACATTTATAAGGAAAATTGCGTTATTAATTATAACATTAGAGCGATTTTATCTATATATCTAAAGGAGCGAAAAAACATGCAAACAATCGCAGGTAAAGTAGCGTTAATTACAGGAGCAGGGCGTGGAATTGGTCGTGCAACAGCAATTGCCTTTGCTGGGGAAGGTATTCACGTAGGTCTAGTTGGACGTACGCTTGAAAATTTACAACAAGTAGCAGAGGAACTTAAGCAATATGATGCGAAGGTAGCGGTTGCTGCGGCAAATGTAGCGGATTTAGACTCGATCACCACAGCTGTTGAATCAATTCGTGGCGAGCTTGGTGCAATCGATATTTTAGTAAACAATGCAGGGATATCAAAATTTGGTAACTTCATGGACTTAACCCCTGAAGAATGGACAAATATAATCGATGTCAACGTAAAAGGTGTGTACTACACAACGCGTGCGGTATTACCGGAAATGATGGAGCGCAATACAGGCGACATCATTAATATCTCATCAACAGCTGGTCAAAAAGGGGCACCAATTACAAGTGCTTACTCAGCTTCTAAAGCTGCAGTGATCGGACTAAGTGAGTCATTAATGCTTGAAGTACGTAAGAAAAATATTCGTGTTACAACGTTAACACCAAGTACTGTGGCAACTGATATGGCTGTTGAGCTAAACTTAACAGACGGCAATCCGGAAAAAGTGATGCAAGCAGAAGATTTAGCAGACTTAATGGTTGCACAGTTAAAACTTCATCCACGTGTTGTATTAAAACATGCTGGACTTTGGTCGACGAACCCTTAAAAGAACTATTTAAAATATCGAGGCGCTATCCGATTTATTTTGGATGGCGTCTTTCTTTTTTAGAATTTTGTTGTTTACAAAGTTTATGCTTGTTCTTGTCCATTGCCTCAAGAATTAAATCATTCTAACGAGATTTGGTTTCATCATTTTCAGTTTTTCCTATATAAGATATGACTGCCTAAAGGTGTATTTTTATGTCTCAATGAAAAAGAACATACAAAATTCAAAAGAATACAACAAATTAATTTGAAGTTGTGCTAACATGGCAATACTAGATTTAGAGAATGGAGAGGATATCTGATGAAAATAAATCAATTGATTGCCAACAATATTAACCGTTTAGATGCACTCTTGCCGGAAGATCAATCGTTAGGAATTGCTGGTTTGTCCGGATCTGGTAAAACAACATTTTGTCAAACGATTGGTGAGGAATCCAAGAAGCGTCTCGTTTCCTTATTGCCTAAGGCTGAATATCAGTATTTGTTTCCTACTATAATGGAAACGAATTTTAGTGCGATAAGAATGGAGGACATGCCTTTAGTTCTTTTTCTAGGGAGATCATCGATTTCTTCTAATCCTCGTTCAACGATTGGTACCCATACCGGCGTTTTTACAGAGATTCGCGAGCGGCTTGCAGAAAACTTTCATCTTTCGCCAGAAGTTTTTTCTTTTAATAATGCATTAGGCTGGTGTCCTGACTGTAAAGGACGGGGCACAACCAAAAATGTCGAATGTAAAAAGTGTGAGGGCAAGCGTTATAGTCCAGAGGTTGAACAATATAAGATCGAATTATGGAATCAACCACATAGTATTTCCGATATCAACAACTTAAGCATTGAATCGATTTATTCCCTTGCAGAGGAATTAGATTTAAGTGAAGTGAAACAAAAGATTCTCAAAAATATTATCAATATGAACATTGGTTACTTAACTTTAAATCGGATCATGGGTACATTGTCAGGAGGGGAATTAACACGGCTTTACTTGGCAGAATTCATGGCAACCAGTGAAAATACTGTGATTATTATTGATGAAATTTCCGTTGGCCTGGATCACGAAACACTATTGAAAATTTTAGAACAGATTAAACAACTAGGCTATAAAAATCAAATTTGGCTTATTGATCATTCTGATACGGTGCTCGATGCGACAGATGAGCAATTATTTTTTGGACCTGGTAGTGGTAAATATGGCGGAAAAATAGTAGAAGAGTCACCTCGACCAAAATCTATTATTTGGGAACGAAATAAGGAAATGCCAACAGAATACTATCAATTCCATGATCTTTACTGTCGTAATATTCAAATGGATGAAATTCAGATTCCAAAAAATAGACTTGTAACCGTTACTGGTGAGTCTGGATGTGGTAAATCGACTCTTGTAAATGAGTGTATCTCCAAGGATTTTCTGAAGCGATATCCAAAAGATAAACTGGTCATGGTAGGGCAAGACCGAAATCAATCGATAACAAGCAGGTCAACTATTGCGACGTTTCTTGATATTAAAAAGAAACTCACGAAATACAGTGAAGAAATGGATGATATTTTTCAGCGCTCAATTGAAGATATTATTGAGGAACTTCCAAAAGAAGACATCGCTCATAAACGTTTAAGTTTACTAGTCAAACTGGGACTTGGTTATTTGACGTTGGAAAGAAAAACACAATCCTTATCGACAGGTGAATTTCAATGTGTTCATTTAGTTTCTGAGCTGTTTTCAAACACAAAAAATGCCCAAACGTTGTTTATTTTTGATGAGCCTTCAAAAGGTTTATCTCAAAATATTTTAAACCAATTCATTGATAGTGTGAGAATCATTCTTCAAGATGAATCGATCTCAATTATAATGATTGAACATAATGCCTATATGCTAGAAAGCTCTGATATTATTATTGATTTTGGTAAAAGACAGCTAGAACCTGTTCGACATCTTGATATTGTCAGTCATGATGATTATTTTAGTCAACATAACAATACAAATAGTGTTACTCCATTACATATTTCTTCAGCACTGGATTCAAAAAATGGTATTAACTACTTAAAAGAAAATCATATTCGTTATTTTAAAAATGCAGAAAACGTCTATAAAGGCGGTATCTTGAAAAGCTTATCATCAATGGCTCGTTTGATTTATGGTGAATACGAATCTGATACAATCGCACCCGTCGTTGCTATTGATCTTGAAAGACACTTATATAGTCAGTATAGTTTTCTCTATGAAATTGGTGGACTGATCAACCATATTGTGGCTTCACATCCGACCAATAAAGATACAAGAAGCTTCGATTTCTATACTCAAGAAAATCATTGTCCGTACTGTTCTGGTCGCCGGGTCATTGAAAAATTTGATTTTGATATTGTCATTCAAGACAAAACAGTGCCATTCTGGGATGGCTTGTTACATCCAGACGTGATGAAGGTATTAAAACATTATCAATATCCGAAATTGCAATTCCTATTTGATGAGATTAAGAATGAACTAGGTCAAGATATTAGTAAAAGCTATAATGAGATGACGGAAGAAGAAAAACATACTTTTTTATATGGGTATTGGGAAAAGTCATTCTATGATAAAGCAGGTAAGACACGTAGGACATGGGAGGGCTTTAATAAGATTATTGGGATGTATATAGTTATTTCGAAATCAATTATTAAAGAGCAAATGAAAGAGTCAAAAGAGATGATTACCTGTCCAGCCTGCCAAGGAACAGTGTTAAATCACAAGAAAAAACTAACATTTGGTGATACTGATATTCGTGAGATTATTGAACAACCCATTGATCAGGTCATAAAAACAGTAGGAAAGTTACCAGAACTGGAAAAACTAAAAGCAATTGTTGGCGGCGATATTGCGCTTACGGAAGATGTTTCCTTACTTCCTAGGGAAACACAAGTATCGCTGAAAGTACTTGAACTAGAACTAGCAAGCTTTGTAGGTTATGAAATGGTATTACAAAACGTTTTGCCATTCTGGGATAAAATTAAAGGCAATATTGAAGTAATAAGTAGCAAAAACCTGATAACAATCTGTGATTTTGCCAATATTTACGAAACGAAAGAATCAATTATTGATAAGTATTTCACTAATGGAAAATACAAAAAACTAACTTATGTCTATGAAGCGTTTGGTTACAAAAAAATTGTTACACAAATTAATAAGATTAAAGCAAGTCATCCATGTCCATTCTGTAAAGGGAAGAAAGTAATTTCAGAAGATAATCTCCATGATGGTGTGTATAAATTATCTGTACCATGTGTTAGTTGTTATGCAAGTGGTATCAACGATGAAGGACGTAAGGAAATCGTCGATGGCATAGATGTACAAACATGGCTAACTGGTAAGGTAAGTGATGTTGTTGCTGAAGGTTTAGGTCTTGAGGCTGTTGCAGATATTCCAATTTTCAATCGTATTCGTGAGTTGAATAAACGGGATATGATGGCGGTGTATCAATATCTTGAGGAAAATAATTAAACTAGCATTTATAAAACAGAACTAGATGTTAGTCATTGATAAAAAACTCATTTGTAATAATAAATTGCAAATGAGTTTTTATACTTTAGAATGCTAAATAATGAAAAAAATGCTATTCTTTTTTGTAGATAGATATATTGAAAGGTTGGTGTATTAGCAATGAATATTCTTGAAACAGAACGACTTGTCCTTCGCGTGCAAACAACCGACGATGCGGTGTTTATCCTTGAGCTTATGAATACTCCTTCTTGGCTTGAGTTTATAGGTGATCGTGGTGTGAGAACGATAGAAGACGCAAAGGCCTATATTTTGAACGGAGCGGTTCGCATGTATGAACAACATGGATTCTGTCTTTTTTTAGTTGAAAGAAAAGATGATCATACCCCACTTGGAATCTGTGGTCTTGTAAAAAGAGATACGTTAGAAGACGTGGATGTTGGTTTTGCCTTTCACTCAAAATATTGGGGGAAAGGATACGCCTATGAAGCAGCTTCTGCAGTGATGGCACATGCAAAAGATACTTTAGGGCTAAAGCGTATTGTAGCAATCACTTCTCAAGACAATCATGCTTCATCTAATCTGCTAGAAAAGGTAGGATTGCAGTTTGAAGGGTTGATTCAACTTTCAAATGACTCTGAAAAACTAAAGCTTTTTGCACTTAATAATTGAGGGGAAGTACCATCACAATAAAAGTGTTGGTACTTTTTTTGAATAAATGGTATTAGAACATACTCGCTAATTTGACAGCTTTTTCAACGCCATCTGCAATAATTTCTTCTGCCTTATCTGGGGATTTGTTGTGGCCTTCAATTATTACTGTCTCGATATCTTTTACATCGAAGAAGCCCATCATGCTTGCTACATACTTTACGGCCATTTCCATTTGAGCAGCTGGTCCTTCAGAATAAATACCACCACGTGCGTTTAATAATGCTATTTTTTTATTACCAATCAGCCCTACTTGTCCTTCTGGAGTATATTTAAATGTTTTACCTGCACGGTTTAAGTAATCGATCGAGGTTACGACCTGTTTGGTAAAAATAAAAAAATAACTATTTTATCCCTTTAGAGATGTTAACTAAAGGGTTTTTTTTATCAAAAAAATAGATTTTATAAGGGGGGTGGCTAGGTAATAGTCCTAAGTATTACCTAAGAAAAAATCAACATGTCTGGTCCAAATGTGATCTAAGTGAATGATAGAAATAAAAGTCAAGAGACACTATGAGTCTATGTCGGTCAGATTAAAGAGCTATCAATTAATTTTTTTAAATTTTTTTTGCAGATGTGTCGATTTTGTCATCAGCGGTTCGTCGTATTAATAAAGGCTCGGATATCTTATGAAGAATGGAATCCGAACTAAACAAATACAAATAACAAAGGAGAGATAAAAATGTACACAGTAACTTCGAAAGACGGCACCAAGATCGCTTATGACAAAGTTGGTAAAGGACCAGCATTAATACTGGTAGCAGGTGCATTCAGCTACCGAAAATATCCTGGGCAGGTAAAGTTAGCTAATCTGTTGTCAGAGAACTTCACAGTCTATAACTATGACCGTCGTGGACGCGGCGATAGTGAAGACACACAGCAATATTCTATAGAACATGAAATTGAAGATCTTCAGGCCATAATTGATGAAGCTGGTGGTTCGTCGTATGTTTGGGGATTGTCATCTGGAGCGGTTCTTGCCTTGCAGGCAGCAGCAAAGGGTGTAAGTATTACGAAACTAGCTCTACATGAACCTCCATTTGTGGTTGATGATGCAGGTCACATACCGCCAAAAGATGTCGCAGTGCAAGTTAAAGAGCTAATTGCTGCTAATCGCCGAGCAGAGGCCATCAAGTATTTTATGACTAAGGGAATGGGGGCTCCTTCTTTTGTTGTCAGTTTAATGCGTATTATGCCAGGGGTATGGTCTAAGCTTAAGGCTATTGCTCACACACTCCCCTACGATGCGGCTTTATTGGATGGATATATGGATGGAAACCCTCTGCCTGCCAATTTATGGAGCACAGTCACAATGCCAACGCTAGTACTAGAAGGTACTGAGAGCCCAACAGCACTACGTCATGGTGCCCAGGCACTGGCACAAGTCCTCCCAAATGCGCAACTTCTGAGCAAAAAAGGGCTTGGCCATACAAAGAAACTCGATACAAAAAGAATTTCATCGGAGCTTGCAGCATTCTTTACAAAGTAGTCTCTAAGTTTTAACAAATGAAATCATTGGTATCTGTAGATTGATAGCATATTGATTGACAGGAATTTTACTGCCCTCCGACGAAAATAAAAGTAATACGAGAACCCCCAAAATTTATATTCGATGTCGATACATTCATGTTTCATTCGTTGTATAGATAGAAGCGGATTTATCGAATGGTTTTACAGCGGTTAAAAATCTTCACAAAAATAGGAGGTATACATTATGAGATTTATGATGATTGTCAAAGCTACAACAGATTCAGAGGCGGGTGTTATGCCAAGTCAGGAACTTATTGATGCTATGCAAAAGTATAATGAGGAATTAGTAAAGGCCGGTGTGTTACTCGCAGCCGATGGCTTACAGCCAAGCTCAAGTGGAATCCGAATTTCCTATCTTGAGCCAGGAGGTAAACCTAAGGTGCTTGATGGTCCGTTCACGGAAGCTAAAGAAATGATTGCAGGGTATACCCTTATTGAAGTTAAATCCAGGGAAGAAGCTATCGAATGGGCTCTACGTATGCCAGATCCTCACGGATTTGGCCAGGGAGAGATTGAACTCAGACAGGTATTTGAGGCGGAAGACTTAACAGATAATCTCGATTCGCTTGCGAAAGAAGCAGCACTTCGTAAACAGCTTGAGGAGCAGAAAAAAGCGTGAGTTTGTCCGGTACTCATCGAACCATTGATACAATTTGGAAAATGGAATCAGCAAAGCTTATTGCAAGGTTAACACGAATGGTACGGGATGTAGGTCTTGCAGAGGATCTTGCCCAAGATGCTTTAGTGATTGCTCTTGAACGATGGTCGGAAATGGGTATTCCTGACAATCCAGGTGCATGGCTGATGACAACAGCGAAGCGGCGTGCAATCGATCTTTTACGTAGGAACAAGTTGCGTGATCATAAGTACTTGGAGATCGCTAACAGTACGGATTTATATACAGAGGAAGATATAGATCATGCATTGGATGGGGAGATCGATGATGATCTCCTTCGTCTAATTTTTATGACCTGCCACCCGGTGTTATCACAGGATGTGAGAGTTGCTCTGACACTTCGTTTATTATGTGGGCTTACGACAGATGAAATTGCTCGTTCTTTCCTTACTGCTGAAACAACGATTGCCCAGCGAATTGTTCGGGCCAAGAAAACTCTTAGAGCCGAAAAGATTTCTTTTGAAGTGCCGACAGGGGAAGAACTCAAAAACAGAATGTCTACAGTGCTAGAAGTCATTTACCTTATGTTCAATGAAGGATATACAGCAACTTCTGGGGATCAATGGATTCGTCCACTTCTGTGTCAGGAAGCACTCAGACTGGGACGGGTACTTGCTGAAATTGCCTCTTATGAATCGGAAGTTCATGGGTTAGTCTCCCTAATGGAGATTCAATTTTCCCGGTTTAAAACTCGGGTTAATTCTAAAGGAGAACCCGTTCTTCTTGCGGATCAAAATCGGGCAAAGTGGGATCAATTATTGATCCGTCGCGGTTTAGAGTCACTTGAACGGAGCCGTAAGTTAGGACGTTCACTCGGCCCTTACGCTCTGCAAGCTTCGATTTCTGCTTGTCATGCACAGGCACTTACCTCGGCTGAGACTGATTGGATCCGAATTGCAGCTCTTTATGAGGCTCTTTCGAGAGCAACGCCATTTCCAATCGTTGAATTAAACCGGGCAGTAGCTGTATCTATGGCGTTTGGTCCTGCATTTGGGCTACAGATTGTTGATGAACTGGGTAAAGAACCTTCATTAAAAGGATACCATCTGTTGCCGAGTGTTCGTGGAGATCTTCTGGTAAAGCTCAGCCGGTTTGATGAAGCCCGTACAGAATTCGAAAGTGCTGCCTCTATGACACGGAATGAGCGTGAACGATTACTTTTACTAAATCGGGCGGATGAATGTGATTCTCGCACATCGAAATAATTTTTAGCCGCGTTGTCGAAAATAAGGTTTCCCATTCGTCGTTATAGTAAGGGGAGAGCTAAGGCAGTTAGTATTGCCTCAAGTCATCTTTCTATAAGGAGGGAAATAATAATGCGATTTATGTTTATTGTAAAAGCAACTGGGTACTCGGAAGCAGGGCTAAATTACAGATGGGAACACAATGATGCAATAATTGAGTACAATAAATCTTTAGCCAAGGCGGGTGTGCTTCTTGCTGCAGAAGAGCTCCAGCCTAGCGCAAGCGGGACCAGGATATTTTATCCGTTACATGACAGTGAGCCTGAGTTACAGGCAGGCCCTTTTTCAGTAGATCAAAAGCTCATTGCCGGATTTACTCTGATCGATGTTAGTTCAGAAGATGAGGCAATAGATTGGGCACTACGGATGCCAGTTCAAAGAGGGTTCGGGGAATTTGAAATCGAGATACGGGAGCTCAAGGAGAAAAAGGATCCTATACGAGACCCTAGTACACTGGCCATGGAAGCAGATTTAGAGGATCAAATTAACATGCTAAAAAAAATATAAAAAGGTTTTTCTTTGTCGATTTCACCAAAGTTCATTCTTCATATTAAATAAGAGGGGAAAATTTAACCTAAACAAATTGAGACTAATACTATGTATATAAAGGAGAGTATTCAGAATGAATCAAGAAGTAACCGATTTTATTGGAGCGTTAAAAGAACCTTGGCAAGGAGAATTGTCTACTAAACTGCGTGAGGTTGTACACCAAGCTATACCAGAGGTGAATGAACGCATTCAGTATAAGAAACCCCATTTTTTGAAAAACGGAAAATACGCTGCTGTTATCTCAACTTCGAAAGACGCGGTCAGCTTTACAATCTTTAATTCTGCTGAGCTAGATCTTCCGGAAGGCATGTTCGATGGTCCGCCGGAAAGAAAAACATTGAAGCTGCGTAAAGGAGATATGTTTGATTCAGAGCAGCTAGTGTCATTGGTTAGCCAAGCTTCAAGCTCATTTTAAAGTTTAAATCACACCTTGATTTTGACATTGAACTGAAAGATTATGAATTGGATAGTTAAGAGGGAACTTAGAACTCTTGACAGACGCCATTCTACCCAAAACTTTCATAAATAGTAGTTGAGGCAATTGAACCTGTTGTACAGGGATGTCTTTGGATTAACACAATGGTAGGACTTGCCCCACACGATGAAAAATTTGAAATTCTCACAAGGGAACATCAGATGTATCTCACTGTCATATTTAAAGAATGATTGATCGAGGAATTCGTTTAGGTGAACTTGAAAGTAGCTTAGAAACAAAAGCTTTAGCACAAACACTAGTCGTTTCATTAATTGGGCTCTTATTGTGTTGATGAAGTCTCGTCTAGAGCGATCATTTGTAGATAGTTCTGTAAACATGATACTATCATTATTGGGATAAATTAGGATTTCAATTTTATCTATCACTCCAACCCCATCATTTTAGAGTAGAAAAAACATACTAGAAGGTGAAATCATGGCATACGAATTGGATAGTATTATGATTACAGAAGATCAATTAAAGCAAAAAGTTCAAGAAATTGGCGAGCAAATCAGAATGGATTTCCAAGATGAGCCTGTCGTATTGATTGTTGTTCTAAAAGGAGCATTTGTTTTCGCTGCAGATTTAATCAGAGAGATGAAAGGGAACGTTACAGTCGATTTTGTAGCTGCATCTAGCTATGGTAATCAAACAGAAACGACTGGAAAAGTGAGACTGTTAAAGGATATCGACGTAAATATAACAGGTAAAAATGTCGTTCTTGTCGAGGATATTATCGATTCAGGCTTAACGCTAGACTTTTTAAAAGAGCATTTCCAGCTTCATAAACCAAAGTCCATGAAAATATGTACTTTACTTGATAAACCTGAGCGTAGAAAAGTTGATTTAAAAGCAGATTATGTTGGATTTGTGATTCCGGATAAATTCATAGTTGGGTACGGCATTGACTATGCGGAGAAGTACCGAAATTTACCATATATCTCTACTGTTAAGGAAGTTTAACGACGATTTTACGCTAACCTAATAAAATAGAGTTTGTCCAAAATCCTGTAGTAAAAATACAGGATTTTTTTCTATTCTTTCAATGAAATAGCTGATCAATACATTTTTTAAATAGCTAACAACATACCTTATATATCAAAGGGATAAATAAAAAGATGTTCCAAAGATTTGAAATAGAGGGAGCGAAGTTAATGGGGAAGAAAGTGTTATTATTTAGTGATGTAGGAATTGATGATGCGGTAGCTTTGGCTTACGCCAATTTAACAGACGATATTGATATAATTGGGATTGTTGCGGACTATGGAAATGTATCTAAGGAAGAAGC
>Ga0187780_10001934_pt1 | contig 15592 bp, 18 predicted proteins | sample 1015_Q2_SP10_20__FD_132429 | JGI IMG/M metagenome (GOLD analysis project Ga0187780, IMG submission 132429) | Tropical peat soil microbial communities from peatlands in Department of Meta, Colombia - 1015_Q2_SP10_20_MG | ecosystem: Environmental > Terrestrial > Soil > Wetlands > Peat | place... | reverse complement strand
TGAAAACTTCAGCGAGATTCACGGAGACCGAAACTTTTCCAATGATGCCGCGCTGATCACCGGCATGGCGTCGTTTCGCGGCCGGCCCGTTCTGGTCGTGGGCAATCAGAAAGGACGCGATACCAAGCAGCGTCTCGCCAGAAATTTCGGACAGGCCAAGCCGGAGGGTTATCGCAAGGCCCTTCGAGCCATGCGCCTTGCGGCAAAGTTTCGTCGGCCCATTCTCGTCTTTGTCGACACCCAGGGAGCGTACCCTGGCATCGATGCCGAAGAACGCGGCCAGGCAGAGGCGATCGCCTACAACATTCGGGAGATGTCCCGGCTACCTGTGCCGATCGTGGTGGCCATCACCGGCGAAGGGGGCTCGGGCGGCGCGCTGGCCATCGCCGTCGGCGATCGCGTGCTGATGCTGGAGAACTCCGTTTATTCGGTGATCTCGCCCGAGGGCTGCGCTTCGATCATGTGGCGTGACTCCACGAAGGCGGAAATGGCTGCCGAAGCACTCAAGATCACCGCGCCCGACCTGCTCGAGCTGAAGCTGATTGACGAAATCGTGCCCGAACCGGAAGGCGGTGCGCACACCGACTATGCCACCACGGCGCGCCTGCTCGGGCCGGCCCTTGGGCGAGCCCTCGATGAGTTGTCGCAGCTTTCACCCGAGGAGTTGCTGCGGCAGCGCTTTGAAAAGTATCGGCACGTCGGTCAATTCTTCGCCTAACCCTTTGTGGAGTCCGTCTGCTCAGACCCTTCCGCGTCTCGACCCCTTGCCAGTGGAAGATTGGGCACGGGGTGTTCCCGTTCTCGTTGCCCCGAGCGCCCCTGTCATTTAGCTTCAGATGCACCAAGGGGGGTTCATCCAATGGCAGGGGGCGAGGCACCGCTGATGTCGGAAGTGTTCCGTCCGTACGAGAAGCTCGTGGAAATCACGGTCATGGGGAAAACGTTCCTCGTTCCGGAGCGCAACTCACTTCTCCGTGCGTTTCAGTTCATCAGCCCTGAAACGGTTCCGTATGGGCGCTTCTGCTGGAACCAGGAATGCCAGTATTGTCGGGTGAGCTGCCAGCTTCCCGATGACGATCAGTCCCGTCCGATTCTGAGCTGCAAATTCATCGTATCGGAAGGAATGGCCATCTCGGATCTCGCCCCGGAGCTGGTTGGCTGTTTGCGGGCCAAGCTCGGCCTGAACGGAAGCACCACTCCCAACACCCAGGACGACCAAGACACGCAGTAGTCCCCGGCAGGCGATAGAGCAGAAGCCGAGTCGCTGGCGCCCTTGCTTCGGTCAAGCGTCGGTAGCATCGCGGCTGATCCCGTCCTATCCGTTCATCCACAATCAGCCGCTGTGTTAGAATTTGTGTCACAAGCAAGGGCGAAACGGGAGCTTACCTTGAAGGCCCAGAAGAAGTTTCTGGTCGGTTCGGCGATCATCATTCTGACTCTGGCGGCGCTGGCTTACGTAGGCTATACCCAGAGCAAAACCTACTATCATACGATCAGCGAAGTTCGGACATTGCCGGCCTCTGAGCTCCGCCAGCGCATGCGCGTATCGGGCAACGTTCGGAGCGGATCGATTTCCCATCGCGACGGCCGAATCGATTTCGTGCTCGAAGAGCAAGGTCAGGCTCTAGCGGTGAGTTACGTCGGCAGCGATCCGCTACCGGACACGTTCAAGGACGGCGCCCAAGCACTGGTCGAAGGTCGCTTGCGGCCCGACGGTGGATTCGTCGCCGAACAGGTGCAGGCCAAGTGCGCTTCGAAGTATGAGGCGTCGCCAGATGCCGTGCCGGGCGTTTTGCCCCAGCCCCCGTCCAGTCCAGCGCCTGGGCAATCCATAAACGACTCCCGCGGCTTGTCTGCCGGAAGCGGCTGAGAGGGCTCGCTTGGACATTTTTGGTTCGTTTTCCCTGCTGCTGGCACTAGGCGCTGCCGTCTATGCATTGGGGGGTGGCATCGCGGGGATTCTCACCAAGCGTCCCCTGCTGACCAAAACCGCACGCAATGCGGGCATGGCCGTCTTCGGGCTCGTCTCCCTGGCAGTGGCCACGATTGAGTATGGCTTCTTCACAGATGATTATTCGCTGTCCTATGTCTCGGCCCACAGCAACCGAGCCTTGCCGCTCTACTACAAATTCTCCGCGCTGTGGGCCGGACAGGAAGGATCGCTGCTGTTTTGGACTTGGCTGCTCTCGATTTATGCGTTCTTCGCCCTGTTTCTAAACCGCAAGAAGCATCCCGAGCTGATGCCCTACGTGGGCGTGACGCTTGCGGGCGTGCAGATTTTTTTCCTGACACTGAACAACTTCGTTACCAGCCCCTTCCGCGTGCTCGGAGGAATCGATCAGTTGGGTGCGATGCACGTCGTGCGGCTTTCCGATGGTAGCGGGCTGAACCCGCTTTTGCAGTACTACGAAATGGTGATCCATCCACCGATTCTCTATCTCGGCTATACCGGGTTTACCGTGCCGTTTGCCTTCGCGCTGGCGGCGCTGCTGGGCCGCTACCCGGGGGAAAAATGGATTCACATCACGCGGCGCTGGACGATGGTGGCCTGGTGCTTTCAGACCGTCGGGATTCTGCTGGGTGCACATTGGGCCTATGCCGTGCTCGGCTGGGGTGGGTACTGGGCGTGGGACCCGGTCGAAAACGCCGCGCTGCTGCCATGGATCACCGGCACAGCTTTCCTGCACTCCGTCATGATGCAGGAAAAGCGGGGCATGATGAAGGTGTGGAACGTATGGCTGGTGTTCGTCACGTTTATGCTGTGCATTCTGGGGACCTCGCTGACCCGCACCGGTGTCGTCAGCTCGGTACACGCGTTCGCGGAATCCTCAATCGGCAGTTGGTTCTTCACGTTTCTCGGGATCCTCTTCCTGGTCTGCCTGGCGGCGTGGTGGAAGAATCGCGATTATCTGCGCAGCGACAACCAACTGGATTCGCTGGTTTCGCGCGAGTCGAGCTTTCTTTTCAACAACCTGGTTTTGCTGGCGGCCTGTTTTGCGGTTCTGTGGGGAACGCTTTTTCCGGTGCTTTCCGAAGCGGTCCGGGGGAGCAAAATCAGCGTGGGGCCACCCTTCTTCAACCGCGTCAACGTGCCGATCGCTTTGTTTCTGCTGTTTTTGACGGGAGTCGGCCCGCTGTTGGCGTGGCGGAAGACCTCCTATGATGCGCTCCGACGGAATTTCGCGTGGCCGTTGGCGGGTGCAATCGCGGTTGGCGTGCTGGCCTTGGCCTGGGGATTGCGCGAGCTATACCCTCTCGTCTGCGTGACCCTTTCCGTCTTCGTCACCCTGACGATCCTCGCCGAGTTCTATCGTGGCGGGCGGGTGATCGCGTCTCGCGACGGCACGAGCCTACTTACCGGGGTTGGAGAACTGACCATGCGCAACACGCGCCGCTACGGCGGCTACGTGATCCATTTCGGCATGGTGCTGATTTTCGTCGGCATTTCCGGCTCCGCGTTCAACCAAGACATTCAAAAGGAAATGGGCATCGGCGACGCTATTTCGCTGGGGCCCTACCAGATCCTCTGCCAGAATTTCGACCAGCCGTCGACCTCCAACTACACATCGGACCGGGCGACGCTGGAAATCTTTCGCAACGGCAAGTCGGAAATGATGCTCTATCCGGAACACCGCACCTATCTCGCGAGCCGGGTTTCCGAGACGATCGTAGCGGTGGAAAGCACGCCCCTGCGTGATTTGTACCTGGTCTACGCGGGGCAGAGTCCGGAAACGGGTCGGCCGGTGATCCACGCCTATCTCAATCCCTTGGTGAAATGGATCTGGTTTGGGGGCATCGTGGTTGTGCTGGGTACGGGGCTCGCCATGTTGCCCAACCGCCGCTCCGCGCTGGTTCTTCGCCCGGCTGTGGAGAAGTCTTGGGGCGAGCGCAGTTCTCCGGAGGCAGCCCCGGCGAGCGTGCCGTTTCTTCGAACGAGCGGCCATGATTAGCAGAATCGCGAGCCGTCTGGTCGGTGTGGCCATTGTTCTGGTCCTGGTCGCGCCCTTTCCTGTCAGTGCGCAGCAAACCGAGCGCGCAAAGCGCCTCGGGCAGAGAATGATGTGCGTGTGCGGCTGCAATCAGAGTCTCACCGCGTGCAATCACGTGGGCTGCACCTATTCGCACGCCATGCTGAAGGAGCTCGATGAGCGAATTGCGCGCGGCGACTCCGACGATCTGATCTTGCAATCGTTCCTGCAAGAATATGGCCCAACGGTGTTGGTCGATCCGCCCAAAACAGGCTTTACGGGTCTGGTTTGGCTCGTTCCGATCATGGCGCCGCTGGTCGCCATCTACCTCGTTTGGGAACTCGCCCGGCGCTGGCGCGAGCGCGCCCATCTCGCGCCGGCTCAGAAACCGCAGCTGCCTAGCGAACTGCTGGAGCGCGCGCGTCGGGAAGGCCAGCAAGCCGATGAGTGACGTCGACATCGCCGTCGCCTGCGCGTTGCTGCTCATCGCGACGCTGATCTTCGTCTTCGGCGTCCGCCGGGAATCGTCTGATTTCGTTCCCCATCGCACCAAGCTCGATCAGCTTTTGGACCGGCGCGATGCGATCTATGAAAACCTACGCGACCTTCGCTTTGAGTATCGCGCCGGAAAATTTTCCGAAGCGGACTACCAGGAGATCAAGCAGTCGCTCGAAATCGAAGCGGCGCGGGTGCTCGGCGAGATGGATACGCTGACCGGCGCGGCTCCCACGCCCGCCACGCGCCAGGCGGCCTCGGAAAGGCGGCGCCCGTGAGAGCCAGCCGATCGCTTCCTGCGCTGCTGGCTAGCCTGCTTCCGTTTCTGGCGGCCTCGGCCTGCTTGGCCGGGACGGTGGCAGGCACGGTTACAAACGGCACGACAGCAAAGCCCGCAGCCGGCGTCGAGATCATCCTCATCGAGCTTCAGGGCACCATGCAGCCTGTCGCACAGACGAAAACGGATGACAGCGGCCACTACCAACTCGACCATCCGGCGCTCGGCAACGGCCCCATGCTCATCCGCGCCGTGTATCGCGGCGTCAACTATCACGAGCCCGCGACACCCGGCAAGACAACGGTGGACATCGAGGTATTCGATCCGAGTGAAAAGCCAGACGTTTTTTCTGTGACCGCTCGTGCGATCGTTCTGGAACCGGGTGACGGGAGCCTCGTCGTCGAAGAAGAGTATTTGATTTCCAATAAAACGAAGCCGCCCGTTGCGTTCTACAAACCAGCCGGCTCATTTTTGTTTTCGATTCCCACGAATGCGGAGCTGGGCGATGTGAGTGTGGTGGGCACAAGCGGTATGCCCGTGAAGCAGACACCAACGAGCAAGGGTGACGGCGTAGAAGCGATCGACTACCCCCTCCGGCCGGGCGACACCAGTGTCCGACTTTCCTACCGGGTTGCGTATCCGGAAAATCACGCCTCGCTGAAGTTTTCTTCCGCTTATCCGATCGAGCGCGTTGCGATCTTTGCGCCGCCGGCGATCGAGGTGTCCGGGCCTGGATTTGCTCCCGCGGGACAGCAGCAAGGGTTCAATGTTTTTATGAAGGAATCGGTGGCTCAAAACACCGTGGAGGCGGTTTCCATCTCCGGTACCGGACCGATCCCGGAGGCATCGTCTGAGGCCGCGAGCGACCGAGGGGCCGATGGCACCCAGAATCCCTCCGTGAACTCGCGTGTTGAATCGGCTGAACCGGCGCCTGTCGCCAGCGTCACGACGCTGCCCGCGCGGCTGGACAGCGTCAGGTGGTATGTGATCGGCGGATTCGCAGCCGTTTTTGCGCTGGGCTTGATCTACATTTGGCGGCAGCCGCAGGTTCGCTTCGCTCCGTCGGCCACCCCTGCCCCGTCTTCGAACGAAGCCAAGCCAGGCTCGGTCCGGCCGCCTGTTGAACCCAACGAGAATCGAAGGCCGAACTCGAGCAACGGAGGCCGAATGGCTATTCCGGATCGCGCTGCTCCTGGGAGCCTCGATGAACTGAAGGACGTCCTGTTCCGCCTCGAATTGCGCCGCCAGGCCGGTACGATCAGTGAAACGGAGTACGCGAGCGAACGCGATCGCGTGCAACAGGCCCTGCGCGATTTGGTGAAAGGTTAGGCATTTGCTATCGGTCCGATCGCCTGCCACTTCCCGAATCCCCCATCCTAGGAACGCCGGCCTGGGAGTATCGTTCGAGCAGGTCGAAAAGCGCTTTGGCTCGATGTTGGCGCTCCATGGCATTTCACTCGAGATCACAGGCGGAGAATTTGTCGCACTGGTGGGACCCAACGGCGCGGGAAAAACGACCCTGCTGCGGATCGCCGCGCTTTTAATGAAGCCGACCCAGGGCAAGGTGTCATTCAGCGGAACGAACAGCGATGACACGCTGAAACAACGGATCGGCATGGTGGGTCACAACACGCTGCTGTACGATGACCTGACCGCGGCGGAAAATCTGACATTTTTCGCGCGGCTCTATGACTTGACAGATCGGACCACGCGCGTGGCCCGGTCGCTCGAAACGTGCGGGCTCCTGTCACGGTCAGCCAGCCTGGTCCGGACCTTCTCGCGAGGAATGCGGCAGCGGCTGGCGATTGCGCGCGCGCTGCTACACGACCCCTGCTTGCTGCTGCTGGACGAGCCGGCCGCCGGACTCGATCGCCAGGGGCTGGCCTGGTTCAGTCGCACACTCGCCCAACGGCGCGATTCGGCCGCTACCATCCTCATGAGCACCCACGCACGCAATGAATCGCTCGACCTGGCCACGCGCGTCGTATCGCTTGCAGCCGGGCGGGTCGAGCACGACAGCGGTAGGAGCGGCGACCCGCGGCCCTTGCTGGCCAGGCTGCGGTCGGAGGAACCGGCATGACGACGGCCCGTGCCGCCGCCCTTGTTCTTGCCAAGGAGCTGCGGCTCGAGTTCCGGACACGCGAGCTATTGAACGCAACCATCGTCTTCGCTCTGGTGGTAGTCGTGCTCTTCAGTTTTTCGTTCGATCCCACGTCGGCGGAATCGCGCCGGCTCGGCCCGGGTCTGCTCTGGATCGCCTTTCTATTCTCCGGCTCGCTGATGCTGCACCCATCGTTTGGGCGCGAGCAGGTGAATCAGACGCTCGACGCGTTGCGCATGGCACCGATTTCATCCTTCGCGGTTTTGCTCGGCAAAATGCTGGCGAATTTCCTTTTCCTGTCTGCGGCAGAGCTGGTGTTGGTGCCCGTGTTTGCGGTGCTCTATAACGTCTCGCTCGAAGCAGTGGTCGGTCGGCTGGCGCTCGTGATCGCTTTGGGTACGGTCGGGCTGTCGGTCACCGGCACGGTCTTTTCTGCCATTGCGGCGCATGCCCGGATGCGTGAACTTTTGCTGCCGCTACTGCTGTTGCCGATTCTTACGCCCTTGCTAATTGCCGCGGTCGAAGCCACCGCCTCACTTTTGGCGCTTCCGCCCACTCTCGACCGAGCCTGGCTCGCCTTCCTGCTAGGGTTTGATATCGTCTTCCTTACGGCCTCGTGGCTGCTGAGCGATTTTCTACTGGAGGAGTGAGACCACACTTGCCAAAGACTCGAGTCCTCGTTCAGATCCTGGCCCTGGCCCTGGTGTTTTTTGCCGGCTACGCGGCGCTGTTCATCGCGCCCGATGAGCGAACCATGCACGAGATCCAGCGGATCTTCTACTTTCACCTGGGGTGCTGGACGGCCATGTTCGCCGCGCTGACGCTGGCCTTTGCCGCAAACATCGGTTGGCTCCTACAACGTAAGCCGCACTGGGATTGGCTGGGCGTTTCGTCGATCGAGGTCGGTGTGGTTTGCTGCACTGCCGGGCTCCTGACGGGAATACTATGGGGCAAACCGGCATGGGGCATCTGGTGGACCTGGGACGCCCGCTTGACGACCTGCTTTGTTCTCTGGCTGCTCTATGTCTCCTACCTCATTCTGCGTGGGCTGATCGAAGAACCGGGAAGGCGCGCCACCCTTTCTGCCGTGTTTGGCATTTTTGCCTTTCTTGACGCGCCTCTCGTGTACGCCTCAAACCGACTCTGGAGAACGCAGCACCCGGCGCCCGTGCTTTTCGGCGGACCGAATTCTGGGCTGGACCCGATCATGGTCAGGGTCTTGATGATCTCGATGCTGGCGATGGTCATCGTAATGGGCATGATGCTCATCGAGCGGTACCGCCTCGAGCGCTTGCGGTCCGAGCTGGACGAGCTGCGTGTGGCTTACCAGACGCGCAGCGTCCGGGAGAGCTCGGCTCGCTCACCGGCTCCAAGGAGCTGATTATGCGAAACTTTCACTTCTTGTTCGCAGCATGGATGGCCGTCTGGGCGGTATTTTTCCTTTATCAGCTGTCGGTCGCGGGTCGGATTTCGCGGCTCCGCGAAGAAGTCGAACGGCTCAAGCAACAGATGGGCGAAGGCTGAGGGAAGGCGCGTCGGAGGCCGAGGCAAACCCTGGGGCCGTCGCGCCATCCAACCGTTACCTAGGAGCCCTTGCGCAGGTGGTGTATAATGCCCCAAGGTTCCTCCGGGAGGCAGCGATGAAGACTTCATTTTCGGCCAAATGGATGGCGACCTTGCTGGCTGCCTCACTCGTCACCCTGCCAACTGCAACCCTCGCGCAGCAACAACCGTCGGCCGGCCAGCAGCCGACAACCGATCAATCCTCTCCGGCCGATCAACCCCAGACCTCAAGTCAACAGCCGCCGTCGTCAAGTGATCCGAAGCCGATTCAGCAAAAGGCCAACCCGACGGTCAAGCCGGGGAGCGAGGCCGACGTCAGTGCCATTGGCAATCGAAACGTGGGAAAGGGCCTTGATTTCTACTCGCTTGAGCGCGAGATCGCGCTGGGCAAGCAGCTGGCCCAGGAAGTCGATAAAACCGCCAAGTTCATCAATGACCCGGTCATCACCGAATACGTGAATCGCGTGGGACAGAACCTGGTAAGAAACTCCGACGCGCGCGTCCCGTTCACGATCAAGGTGATCGACTCCGATGTGGTCAACGCCTTTGCACTACCGGGAGGATTCTTCTACGTCAATAGCGGTCTGATTCTCCACGCCGATGAGGAGTCGGAACTGGCGGGCGTGATGGCCCACGAAATCGCGCACGTTTGCGCGCGCCATGGCACGAAACAGGCGACCAAAGGCGAGATCGTGAACCTTGCCTCCATCCCGGCCATGATCTTCATCCCGTACACCTGGGCCGGCTATGCAATTTACCAGGGCATGAATTTCGCGATCCCGCTCACGTTTCTGAAGTTCTCACGTGACGACGAGCGCGAGGCCGATTACCTGGGCCTGCAGTACATGTATAAGGCCGGATATGACCCGAACTCCTTCGTGGCCTTCTTTGAAAAAGTAGAAGCGGACGAAAAGAAAGAGCCGGGAACGATCCCCAAGGTGTTTGCAACCCATCCACCCACGCCGGATCGCATCGAAGCGGTCCAGAAGGAAATCGCCACGATTCTCCCCGCGCGGGATGAGTACATCGTGTCAACTTCCGAGTTCGACTCGGTAAAATCCCGCCTGCAGTTGATCGAAGCGAACGTCAAGGTGAAGGATAACAATCCGAACAAGCCGACGCTGCGCAAGCGCACCTCACAGAACAAGGGCGGGAGCACGACGTCGGACGGCGGCACCCCGAGCGGGGGCGATACGACCTCGACCGCACCGACCGATCAGAGCTCCGACGACAGCGACCGGCCTACCCTCAAGCGGCGCCCGGATGACCAGAGTCAGCAGCCGCCGCAGCAGCAGACGCCGCAGCAGCAGCCATAGCACCCATTCGAATCAACCACTCCGAGGCGCTCGGTTTCCGCGCGGGCGCGTCTTTAGAAGGCGACAAAGTTCAGCAGGAAATTCAGTGGGCGTGGGTCTCGGCAACACCGAGGCGCTTCAGTCCTTCGGAGTAATATTTCCGGTAAAGAATGTCCCATTCCTCGCTACCTTCGAGGATCTCCTTCTTTTGCGAGCCGATCTTGGCGCGCGCCTCGGTATCAATCTGCTCCTCGACTTTCAGCAAGGAAGTAAGGATGGATACGATTTCCTGCCGGATGGTGTCACGGTCCTCGATGAAATCAACGTCGGAGCTAGATACCAGAAAGTCGATGACGCGATGGGAAAGTCGGACCGTTTTTTCGCGGCTCAGTCGCATCTTAGCGGAGAATTAATTTCCTCTCGCGCGCGAGCTGACTTTTCACTCTCTTATACATCTCCTGATACGATACGCCGGTTCGCCGCATTTCCTCCGAGTAGCGACTCAAGATCTCGCGCGCTTCCTCATTCAGTCGGTCTTCGACCGTTACTTCATCCGCCATCACCTGTCGGACGTGCTGGGTAAGGGCCTCCGCGTTTTTGGTTTCAATCATCTTGGCGGCCAGCAAACGCTTCACCACTTCCCTGGCCATATAACCCACAAAGTCCCGAGACAGAAGCATTCCACCTCGCTCCGCGTTTCCAACTCGAATTCAGTCTAGCGGTTGCATAAGAAAAGTTCAAGGCGGCCAGGTGCGGCGACGTCCAGCCGTTGATCGAGCTCCTTGAATAGGTTCTTTCTCCTAAACACCTGCCGGCGGAAGTGGGCGAGACCAGCGGCCCGCCGATGGCATGATCGAAGATGAAGCGAAACTTGACCTCGTCTTGTTGGCTGCATTACCCCTGCTCTTGCGGTGGGTTCGCTAATTCTTGCCGAGGGCCTAGAGCACGGCGGCGGCGAACCGTGCCAAGTCCCGCGCGGCGTCGGCGGACTGCTCTGTAACGACGATAGCGACAAGCTCAGCGGTCTCAACCGAGGCGACATGAACCTGATCGAGGTCGGAGGTGCACAGCGGCTTGCCGTTGGCAATTTCTCGCACCGGCCCCGACAGAGGTTTACCGTCGTGCGGGCGCAGATAGATTGAAGTCTCGCGGGTGCCGTCGGAGACGACGAGATGGAGGAAGGTTCGGCGGTCCAAGTAACAGAGCTTGGCTCGAACGAGGTGATAGCCTTCTGTCAGGATGGCATGTAAAGCGGAGGGCGCGATTCCCTGCTGCGCGGCGAGAGAGGCGATCTCTTCGGGATCGTTGAGCCATGGTCTGGGCTGCCGCTCGATCACTTCCAAGCGGTGGTCTGTTGCCGCGTCCGAATAGACGCGCGGCGGGCGCCTGCTGAACGAACCATAACCAGCGACGATTAAGACCAGTGCCGCGGCGAAACCCATGGCCAGCGTTGCCCCACGCCGCCAGGCCGGCCACAGCCGGGGTAACCGGTGCCCCTTGACTTGGGCGGCGATCAGGTCGCGGACGCGGCGATCTACTTCCGCCACATCGGTTTTCTGGGCCAGAATCACGTCACGCAGACGGGCGTCCAGCCGAGCCTGCCTCTGGACCTCCTCGATACACGAGGAGCACGTCCGGAGGTGTTGATCAAACTCGGCCGCGCGTTGGGCTTCCAGCTCGCCGGTGATGTAGAGCGGCGCGAGCCGCGCGATTTCACTGCAATTCACGAACTTCCCTCTCTGAGCAAACCGCAGCCGATCGCTCGCGCCCGGATGTTGGAGCCAGTCGCTCCCGGAGTGCTCGCCGCGCGCGGCTGAGCCGGGACATGACCGTGCCGATCGGTATCGACAGAATCTCGGCCAGCTCCCGGCAACTGAATCCCTCGACTACCCCCAGCAAAAGCACGGTGCGGTGCTCCGGTGAGAGCGCAGCGAGCGCCTGTGTTATGGCGGCCATTTCGTTCAGGGCCAACCCCGGCTCGCCCGGACCGTTGGGTTCCGCCCCGGCCTGATCGAGCGAGACGGTTACCGCCCGGCCGCGCACCTTCCGCCGCACAGCGCGGAATCGATTGAACATAATCCGGAAAAGCCAGGCCTTGGCATTCGTGCCGGTCTGAAACTGATCAAAGCTGCGCCACGCTCGCAGCAAGGTGTCCTGCACTAGGTCTTCCGCTGCGGGGGCATCGCGTGCCAGCTGCCGCGCTACGCGGAGCAGGCTCGGCGAGTGCGGCATGGCAACCCGTTCAAATTCGTCCTGGCGAGCACGCACGGTCGTGGTCATCCGGGGAAGCAGAAAAGCAGGGCCATTAACAGACACGTGCCCGCTCGATAGATACCACGGCTGCGGCCTCCAGGCTATTGTTTCATGCCGCCTTTCTCGAGCTCCGTCAGGGCCGCCAAAACTTCCTCGCTGTGTCCGGTTGGGTTGACCTTCAGGAACACTTTGACGATCCGTCCCGTCGGGTCGATGAGGAAGGTGTTGCGCGCCGCTACGGTGCCAAGCTGGGGAGCCTGTGGAATCGTCATCGTCGACCCATACTTGGTGACGACTTCCTTGTTGACGTCAGACAGCATCTTAAAGTTCATCCCGTCCTTGGCGCACCACTCCTTGTGCGATGCAACCGTGTCCACGCTCACGCCAACGACAACGGCATTCCTTTCATCGTACTGAGCCTGGTCGCGCTGGAAGGCATGCGCCTCAATGGTGCAACCCGGCGTCTGGTCTTTGGGATAGAAATAGAGCACCACCCATTTGCCGCGCAAACTGTGAAGGCTGATCGGGGTACCCTCTTGGGATGGCAGAGTAAAATCGGGCGCCATACTGCCCACCGCTGGAACGGCGGGATCGTCGGCGGGAAGGGCAGGTGCCTGCACCAACCCTATCAAAACCAGCGCCGCAGCCAGAACCAGGTACGATATCGCACGTCGTCGGAAACTGTCTGAACTCTTCATCTCGTAACCTCCCTCGTTGTGTGCCGATTGGCGTTCGTCCATCGGTCAGACATACTCTAGAATGCCTCGAAACCCGGAATTCATCCTCCGATTGGATTAACCTGTAACCCATTTGGTTTCAGAAATGGGATCGGAGGGGCTCTTCTCCCCCTTCGGGGGTTCGTCTGCTATTCTAAGCAGTCCAACATACCGGCTTTCACAAAACCGAGAGGGCAAGGAATGGTCACGGTTGATCTGTCCAGGGCAGCTCGACGCAACATCCGGCGTGTCTTCAATTTCAATCCCGGGCCGGCAGCTCTACCGCTCCCGGTGCTAGAGCGCATCGGTGAGGAACTGCTCGACTGTCGCGGTTCAGGCATGTCTGTCATGGAGATGAGCCATCGCTCGCCCGAATACGAGGCGATCCACCACAAAACCGAAGAGGACCTCCGTCGCGTCCTCGCGGTTCCCGACGATTATGCCGTCGTGTTCCTGCAGGGCGGTGGCAGTGGGCAGTTTGCGATGGTTCCGATGAACCTCTATTTGCCGGGTCGACCGGTGGACGTGTTGCACACCGGTTCGTGGACCAGCAAAGCGATCGAGGAGCTGACCAGACTTGCAGCCTACCGCCTGGGTTGTTCTGGCGAGCCGGAAAAATTTACCCGCATTCCGCGAAAAGCAGAAATCGAGCTCGCTCCGAATGCCTCCTACGTACACCTTTGCACGAACAATACGATCGAGGGAACCCAGTGGAACGAAATCCCGGACACTGGAGCGGTTCCGCTGGTCGCCGATATGTCCTCCGATATCGCGTCCGGACCGATCGAGGTGCGCCGGTTCGGATTGATTTTCGCCGGTGCGCAGAAGAATCTGGGGCCCTCGGGCACGACGATCGTGATTCTGCGCCGTGACCTCGCCGAACGGGTTAGCGACCGGACGGCCAAAATTCTTCAGTACAAAACGCACATCGCAGAGAGGTCGCTCTACCACACGCCGCCGACCTTTGCAGTCTACGTGGTCGGCTTGATGCTGGAGTGGATCGAAGCCGAGGGTGGCGTCCGGGCCATGGAGAAACGGAACGAGGCCAAAGCCAGGCTGCTCTACGACACGATCGACGCCAGCCAATACTATCGCTGCCCCGTCGATAGGAACTCCCGGTCGAAGATGAACGTGATCTTTCGCGTGGCTGGCGGAGACGAAGTGATAGAGTCGAAATTCGCCAAAGAGGCGCAATTGGCGGGTCTGGTTGGGGTCAAGGGTCACCGATCGGTCGGCGGCATGCGCGTTTCGCTTTACAACGCCGTAGCCATCGAGGCGGTCGAGGCATTGGTCGCCTTCATGCGCGAATTCGAGTGCACGAACGGGTGAGCCGCATCTAGGTTCGTCAAAACCACATCGATGTGGCGAAAAAGCCACATATGACTTGACTTTGGCGTCGGACGGCCCTTATCGTGGGAACTCCGTGGAATCGGTCGCCAAAGTCCTTCCTGGGACTGTGAGGGTTTCGTCGGTTCCTCTTGGTCACCCTGCGGTGGCGCCGCCGGACCCTCGGGGGCGTTCGGAAGCCCGCGCCCTACCGCCGCTCGATGAGTATTACAACTCGCTTTTTACCTCCCTTGGTCCCCAGCATTGGTGGCCGGGAGAAACGCCATTTGAAATCATCGTGGGAGCCATTCTGACCCAAAGCACCGCCTGGACGAACGTCGAGCTCGCCATTCGGAATCTGCGCGCCGCCGGGCTGTTGTCGCCTGCCGCAATCGAACGCGTTTCTTCCAAAAGGCTTGAGGTCTTGATTCGTTCCTCGGGGTATTTCCGGCAGAAGGCACGCAAACTGAAGGCCTTCTGCCAGTTTCTCCGCCGTGAATACCGCGGATCGCTCCGGCGCATGTTCCAGACGCCCACCATCGAGCTGCGGCAGAAACTGCTGAGTGTCTTCGGGGTGGGGCCTGAGACAGCCGATTCGATTCTCCTCTACGCGGGACAGCATCCGGTATTCGTCGTGGATGCCTATACCAGGCGCCTGTTGCTGCGTCACGGCTGGATTGACGAAACGGCGAACTACGAAAATGTTCGATGGATGTTTGAGCGACACTCCCCGGGCAACAGCCCCTGGTTCAATGAGTTTCACGCGCTGATCGTCAACGTCGGCAAGAGGTTCTGCCTCAGGCAGGAGCCCCTGTGCAGCCAGTGCCCGCTCGGACGCTACCGCGAGGAGAATCGCTAAGATGCAGCGCAGCGGACAGAAACGCCAGTGGTGGTTGATTGCGATCTCGATCGTGGTGGTTCTGCTGGCTGCCGCGGTCATCACCCTGGGATCGTTCCGTGTCCCGCTCGCGCCCGGGCAGAGAAACGCCTACACCGTACTGTTCGCGCTCTCCACGATCATTGCCGCTTCTTTGCTGATCTTCGCTTCGATTCTGCTGCGCTACCTTCTGAAGCTCGGTCTGGAACGGCGCAGCGGGCAGCTCGGCTCCCGGTTCAAGGTCAAGATGCTGCTGGGAGCGATGGGCGTCTCGCTCCTTCCGGTCGTCTTCCTGTTCTTCTTCAGCTACGCGCTGATCAATCGGACCCTGAATCTGTGGTTTCCTCGGCCACTGGAGATCGCCAACGAGCAAAGCCAGATTCTGCTCTCTCATTTCGAAGCCTCGGAGTTCGGTCGTCTGAATCGGCTGGCGGCCGCGGCAGTCGTAGACGGCTCACCGGATTCTACTTTCCTCGCCCGCAGCCAATCGGTGGACACCTGGTGGGTTGCGGACTCAGCCGGACGGGTGGTTGCCGAAGCTGGTGCCGCCACGGTCAGCCGGGATAGCTCCCAGACGCCTGCCGAGCTGTCGCAGTCGATTTCGCCCGAACCGGTGCAGACGATTCGCAGTGGGGCTCAGGTCTGGAAGGTAAACGGGCAGCTGTACCTGGCCGGCACGGCACCGGTAAGGGGCGGAACGCTCTACGTAGCCCGGCGCTTG
>Ga0187780_10001933_pt1 | contig 15601 bp, 12 predicted proteins | sample 1015_Q2_SP10_20__FD_132429 | JGI IMG/M metagenome (GOLD analysis project Ga0187780, IMG submission 132429) | Tropical peat soil microbial communities from peatlands in Department of Meta, Colombia - 1015_Q2_SP10_20_MG | ecosystem: Environmental > Terrestrial > Soil > Wetlands > Peat | place... | reverse complement strand
AGCGCCTCGATGACTCCGAAGCTTTCGCCGCTGCCACCGTGAACGGCGAGCCCGGCCGGTTTGTTGAGAACCAGCAGGCCAGGCTCCTCGCGCACGATCGCGGCGCTCACTGCCGCGATCAGGCCGCGCGGCACGACTCCGGAGGGTGCGACGTCCTGTTTCACGGGTGGCACCCGGATGCGGTCACCGGCCGCGATCCGGTAGTCCGGTCGCACCCGGCCGCCATTGACCCGGACCTGGCCGGTCCTCAGCAACCGGTAGATGTGCGAGCGCGGAACGCTCTTGAGTTCGGCGATCAGCCAGTTGTCGATGCGCCGCCCCACGTGGTCGGCGAGCACCTCGACGTGCGTCACACCGCGCGCCGAACTCGAGCCGGAAGTCGGCGCTGAGTGACCGTAAGACATTGATTTACCGACGGTGCGTTGCTATATTTTGCGCCATCGTAGGCGATGCAGGGCTCGCGAAGCGGACCCTGGTCGCTGCGCCAACGCGGCGCCTTCGGGCCTGACCCGCCAGCCGGCAGTCTCTGCAGGGCCGGCGGTCGCCAAGAGTGCCGCATGTTAGTTGGTTCTGGGTGACCAGACCATCGATTGGCCGCTGGCACTGGCCGGCTCGCCGTGGCGGAAAGGGTCGAGGCGACCCTGAGTCGAGGGACTCGACGTCACGGCGGCGGCACTGGCTGACGGCGCGTGGAACACGCTGGTTTATGCAGGCCGGGCGCCCCAGGCGCCCGCTGGAAGCACGATGGATGACTTCTCCCCATCGCCGAGCGCGGGACTCATGAGACCCGCGCCCGCATTCCCTGCCGCCTTCCCCGCCCCGCGACGCTTGAGCCATGCGGCCCCTCACATTATCCAAGTAGGGGTTCATGAAAAGGATGCTGATCAACGCGACGCAGTCGGAAGAGCTGCGGGTCGCGCTCGTTGATGGACAGAAGCTTTACGACCTAGCGATCGAGATACCGTCCCGGGAACAGAAAAAGGCCAACGTCTACAAAGGCCGGATCTCACGCCTCGAGCCCAGTCTCGAGGCGGCATTCGTCGAGTACGGGGGCAACCGCCACGGGTTCCTGCCGCTCAAGGAAGTCTCCCGCGAATATTTCCGCGGCTCGCCATCCGGCGGCCGGGCCAACATCCGCGAGTTGCTCTCCGAGGGCCAGGAGGTCGTGGTCCAGGTCGAGAAGGAAGAGCGCGGCAACAAGGGGGCGGCGCTCACCACCTTCATCAGCCTGGCCGGGCGGTTCCTGGTGCTGATGCCGAATAACCCGCGCGCCGGCGGTGTCTCGCGCCGTATCGAGGGCGAGGAGCGCGAAGTCACGCGCGAGGCGATGGAGGGCCTGGTCGTGCCGGAAGGCATGGGCGCCATCGTCCGTACCGCCGGCGTCGGGCGCACCACCGAGGAGCTGCAGTGGGACCTCGACAACCTGCGCACCAACTGGGACGCGATTACCGCAGCCGCCAAGGACCGGACCGCGCCATTTCTCATCTACCAGGAGAGCGACGCAGTGGCGCGTGCGCTGCGCGATTACCTGTCCGATGACATCGGCGAGGTTCTGGTCGATGAGTCCGCGGCCTACCAGCGCGCTCAGGAATACATGCAGCGGTTCATGCCGCCGGAGTCGCAGCGCAAGCTCAAGCTCTACACCGACGACGTGCCGCTCTTCACTCACTTCCAGATCGAGAGCCAGATCGAGTCCGCCTACTCACACAAGGTGACGCTGCCCTCGGGCGGCAGTCTGGTCATCGACCATACGGAAGCGCTGGTCTCCATCGACATTAATTCGGCGCGCGCGACCAAAGGCGCCGACATCGAGACCACCGCCACCAACACCAACCTCGAGGCGGCCGATGAGGTCGCACGCCAGCTTAGGCTGCGCGACCTGGGTGGCCTGATCGTCATCGACTTCATCGACATGGAGTCAACCAAGAATCAGCGGGACGTCGAGGACCGGCTGCGCGACGCGGTCAAGATGGACCGGGCGCGGATTCAGATCGGGCGCATCTCCCGGTTCGGCCTGCTCGAGATGTCGCGCCAGCGGCTGCGGCCCTCACTCGGCGAGTCGACGCACCGCGTGTGCCCGCGCTGTGACGGCCTCGGCAACATCCGCTCGGTCGAATCGCTCGCGCTCGCGATCCTGCGCCTGATCGGCGAGGAGTCGCGTAAGGACCGCACCGCCAAGATCATCGCCCAGCTGCCAGTCGAGGTCGCGACCTTCCTGATCAACGAGAAGCGCCAGTGGCTGCGCGCGCTCGAGGATCGCGCCGAAGTCGAGATCGTGCTGGTCCCCAACCCCGACATGCAGACGCCGAACTACGCGCTTCGCCGTGTGCGCGACGACGAGACCGGCCTGGCGGAGAACTCGAGCATCAGCTACCAGATGGCGGTCCCGCCCGCGCTCGAGCCGGAGGCGGGAGTTCCGGCACCGAAGCCGCCCGCCGCGGCTCCTGCCGTGCAGGTGATTGCACCGGCGACACCCGCGCCGACACCGGCGGTGAACGTCTGGGTGCCCGCGGCCGAGCCGGAGCCGGCCCGTGCCCAGGTGGGCCCGCAGCTCGGGATTTTCCAACGGTTCTGGATCTGGCTGTTCGGCACCCGCGGCACGCCGGCGCCGGCATCCGAAAGCCGCGAGCGCGAACCGCGGCGCAGTCATTCGCGTCCCCACGACCGCTTCGAGCGACGCCCGAGAGACGGCCACCGCGATCGACCCCGGGGCGAGCGACGGCCTGAGGGCCGTGAGCGGCAGTTCGAGGGCCGCGACCGGCTCCGCGACCGCCCACGCGATCATCGTGAACACCGTGACCATCGTGAACATCGCGAGCACCGCGACGCCCGACCGGGGCACCGCGACGGGAGCCGCGACGCCACGCAGTCCCGGGAACAGCCCCGGCCGGAGCCGCGTCCGGAGCCGAGGCCTGAGCGTCGTGAGGCGGCGCCGGAAGCGGCTGAAGCGCGACCCGCGCGCAACGAGACTGAAGCCGCTGCCAACGAGTCACGGCTACCAGGCGAGCGGCGGCGACGGCGGCGCGGTCGGCGCCGCGGCCGCGGCGACGGTCAGGGCCGCCCGAGCACCGAGCGACCCGCAGGCGGCGAGGAAAACCTGGGCGCCGGAGTGCCGGAGATCGGAGACTCGGGGCGGTTCCCGGCGCTCGACGTGCAGCGCTACGAGCAGAACCAGGGCAACGGGCACACCGGTCAGTCGGAATCGAGCGAACGACCCGCGCCTGCCGAGCCGGCACCGCGGGCGGCGCCGGCCGAGCCGTCCATTCCCCCGGCGCCGACCAACGAATCGAACTAGGCGGCGCGCACGCGCCGCCTGAGTTCAGCGAGCAACCCGAGGGCGGCCTGTTCCGCGAGGTCGAGCACGCGCTCGAACCCGGTGGCTCCGCCGTAATACGGATCCGGCACTTCGCGTAGCTCCTGGTCGGGTGCGTAGTCCAGGAACAGGCGCACCTCGGCCCGCGCTTGCGGTCCGGCCAGCGCCAGCAGGTGGCGCCGGTTCTCATCGTCCATGGCGAGAACCAGGTCAAAGCGGTTGAGGTCGTCCGTCGACACCTGCCGCGCGCGCAGGCCCGACAGGTCGATGCCACGACGGCGTGCCGCGGCGACTGCGCGCGGATCCGGCGGATCTCCGACGTGGTAATCGTGGGTGCCCGCAGAGTCGACTTCGATCGCGAGGTCCTCGGCGCTTTCGCGCCACATGCGGCGCAGCACGCCCTCGGCCGTGGGCGAGCGGCAGATGTTACCCATGCACACAAAAAGTATTCGTATCATCCTGATTTACAACCAGACGGTGGCATGCACAGTGCGACTATAGCAGCCCGACCCTTGCCCGGTCGGCCCGCGCTTCGGGAGATGACCGCGGCCGCTGAGCGCGGGTTCCGCGTGCCCAACGGCAGCCGCCGAACCCAGGTCGCAGACAGTCGTGCAAAAAAAGACCCCGGCCGAGGCCGGGGTCTGCGCGATGAACGAAAATGTTACTTACGAGCGTCGGCGCCTCAGCATCGCACCGAGTACGCCCAATCCCAGCAGCGCCAGCCCGCCCGGCTCTGGCACGCTGCTGCCACCGCCACCGGTCGTCGGGCCGCTGGGCCCGAGCGAGTCGACACATACTTTGCCTGCGGCGGCGCCCACCACCGAGCCGGAGATGCAGGCCGTCGGGTCAGTGAACGACGTTGCGTTCGTGAAGATCGCATACAGATCGGTCACGTTGGCTGGGATACCAGCGAAAACACCGGCGGTCTCACCCACGCCAGTGATCGTTATTGTGGAGCCGTCGGCGGATCGAGCGGCACTCCCCGCACTCAGGCCGCACGCCAGTCCGCCGCCGAATGTCACCGGGTCGCAGGCTTCGATCGCAGTCGAGTAGCCGGTGAAGCCGGTGAGCGACAGGCTGAGGTTGGCCAACGCAGCGGTTGAGGCCGCCGCAAACACGAACACCTCGCCTTTGGCACCAAAGGGGTTAATGGGCGTGGTGACGACCGCCTCATCCCAGGCAACCACCACGGGTCCGATCAGTCCCTCTTGAGGCGCCGGCACGGGATTGGTGACCAGCGTGTACGGGGGCACCGGCCCGGAGTAGATGCCCACGGGGTCGCCGACGTCGCCGGGACTCACCGTGACCGGAATTGCGCAGGCGACACCCACACCCAGGCCGCTGATCAATCCCACGGCCAGTATTCGCTGCGTCGCATTCTTAAGAACTGACATCGGCGCTCCCCATCCTAGAAAACCTACCTCGGTAGGTTCTAATGCAAGACCCATGCCGACTCAAAACTTTTGAGTCGCTTCATTGCCTTGACATAGCCGGGATGGGCGGCGCTGCCGGCCGGATGTAAGTTTTGCCGACGCCGCCAGCGCCCTAGCCAGGCGGCGATAATGCGGGATCGACCCCGTCAGCGCTCAGTGGCGCAGCGCTCCGGCTGCGTTTTCGCCCGCATCCTCGGCCACCGCGGCCAGCGTGTATCGGAATTCCGCCATACCCAGCATGACGATGTCACCGTGCTTCAATGCCGCGTGCGGCACGCGCTTGCCGTTGACGATGACGCCGTTGGCGCTGTCGAGGTCCTCGATGCGCGCCGACTGCGGGCCGGGAATGATGACCGCGTGACGCCGGCTGACAAAGCGCGCCTGCAACTGCAAATCGTTCTCGACTGCACGTCCGATGCTGGTGCGGCGCCTGAGCACGAAGCTTTCGTTGTGCTCGCCGTCGATCCGGGTCAGTACGCTGGCGCCATTGGCCGGTGCTTCCAGGAGCGGGGCCGCACCCAGCGCACCCAGGCTGTCGATGCTGCTTTGAACGCGCCCGAGCGCGTAGGTGCTGCTGGACGCGAGCCGCGCCAGACGCCGGATTTCCCGGTCGCGGTCCGCGAGATCCTCGCGCTGACGCTGCACGGTGCTGCGCAGCTCGTGTGCCAGCGCATCCAGTCGCGCGGAGTGCGCGCTCTGCGTCGCGACTTCCTTCGCCAGCGCCTCGACCCGCTCCTCGAGCTCGCGCCGCTCCAGATCCGGCTTCTCGAGCTCCTCGGTCAGCGAGTCCACCTGCTCGCGCAGCGCGGACACGAGCTGCAGCTGCGCAGTCCGCTCCTCTTCGTAGAGGCGCGCGGCAGACTCCCGCTCCGCAATCTGGCGGCCCTGCTCGGCCAGCATCGCCTGCTGGCCCTGCACGGTCCCGGTGAGCTCGCTGATGGTGGCGCGACCCGCCGTGAGTTCGCTGGCCATGGTGTTGGCGCGTTCGCGCGACTCGGTGAGCGACACGTCGAGGCGGTCGCGCGCCTTGGCGGCCTCGGATTCCGCCTGGCTCAACGCCGCCACGCGCTGCATGGCCTCGATCAGGCTCGCCTGCACGCGAGCCAGCTCGCTGCGGGAATTCTCGAGCTCGTGCGCGAGCTCGGCGCCGCGCCGCGCGAGCTCCGCGCGGTCGCTCTCACCGGCATCGACCTGGGTCTTGAGCGCGGCCAGCGCCTGCGCATGTATCGCCGCCTTCTGATCGAGCGCGCGCGCGGCCTCCTCGAGCTTGGTCGCCTGATCGGCTACGGTGGCGCGCAGCTTGCCGGCGTCGTCGGATAAGTTCGCGATCGCAGCCTCGCGCTGTGCGAGGGTCGCCGACTGGCGCTGGGTGCTGGCCTCGAGGGCCGTGATGGCGGTCGCCTGGGTCGCCCCCTTGGCGGCGAGAGAAGCCGCCGCCCCGGTCAGCTCGCGCACCCGCGAGTCGAGTGCAATGTTCTGGGCGCGATAACCGTCGAGCTGGGTGTCGAGATCATGGAACATGGTCTCGTAGATCGTCCGGTAGCGCTCGCGCGTGTGCACGCGCTCGACACCCCTGGCCAGCCGCTCCTTGTGGTCGGCAAGCTCGGCCGTGAGGCGCGTCGCCTGATCTGTTTGCTTGGCGAGCCGCTCGCCGAGCTCGCGCGCCTGGCGTTCGCTCGCTGCGAGCGAAGTCTGCAGCGTCTGCTCCGATTGACTGCGCTCGGTGAGCGCCGTTTCGACGCGCTTCAGCTCAGCCGCGAGCCGGTCGCGTTCCTGACTTGTGGCCTGCCCGCTCTGTTCGAGTGCGGCCAGTCGGCTGCCGTGCTCTTGCACCTGCGCCTGGGCCCGCTCGAGCTCGCCGTCGCGCGCCGTCGACCGGCTGACATGCGCGGCCAGCTCACCGCGCAGCGCGCCCAGTTCCGTTTGTGCAGCAGCATGATCCGCCTGCGCCGTCTGCGTCGCGGTCGTCTGTACTCCGAGCGCGGTCTCGAGTTCCGCCACACGCGCTTCGAGCGTGGTCGCGGTGCCAGACGCCGCGCACAGCTCGCGGGTCAGCGCGTTGACGCGGTCCTCGGCGCGCGCGCTGCCACGGCGTGACTCGTTGAGCGCCTCCTGCAAGGCCCGCAGCTCGGCGGTCTTGCCGGCAATCCAGCGCTCGACATCGAGCAGTCCGTCAGTTTCGGTGGTGTCCCCGGTGTCCGGGCCCGCAGCGCGCGCCCAGTCCGGTGTGCGGTTGCGGCCCGAAGCACTGCTGTCGGCAGCTGCTTCTGCCTCGATCTGGGGCAGCGTCGCCTCGTAGGCGACGACATCCAGGACCGGCAACTCCTCGGTCTGGTCGAGATCGGGCTGATCGGGTCCCCGCGAATGCGTCTGCGGCGCAGTCATGTCGCCTACTCCGTTCCCCGTCGTGGACGTGCCCGGCGGTCCATGCGGCCGGAGCTACGTTCTTAGATTGGCGCTATTAAATGCCTGTCCCGGCCGAAACGCACCAGTGACATTTGACAATGTCACCGCGAAAGCGGATTCAGGCCTCTGACGCGGCCCCAGCGCGTGAAGAAATGCCTCCCGGACCCCGATTGACAGCTGCGCAAGCGTCGGTCAGGCCATCCGGACAGTCATTCGAAACTAGAAAATATATTAATAATAAGTACTTGACTGTACTTGTATTACTAGTGCTCTGGTGCGGCGCTGGCCGACGCGGATCAGCGCCCGGCGCTAACGCTCCGGCCTGCCATGACGGCGGCTGTGATCAATGACGATGCGGAACTGCCGCCGAGCAGCATCTCGCCCGCCGTGCCCTGCGCTGTAGCGTAACAGTCGCCCTCTACAGTGAACGCCCCTCAGGAGCGCGGATCCCGGGCGTTCGGCCATGTCGGTCATTCTTGGGCTCAACTGCAACCACGCGGATTCATCGGCAGCGCTGCTGGTCGATGGCCGGCTTATCGCGGCGGTTGCCGAGGAGCGGCTCGGGCGGCGCCTCAAGCACGACCCGGCATTCCCGGACGCCGCCATCCGGTCGGTGCTCGGCACCGCGGGTGTGCGCGCCACCGACATCGACTACATCGCCATCCCGCATGATCCGGCCGCTAACCACTGGGCGAAGGCCCGTTACGTGCTGTCGCGGCCGCTGTCCGGGCTGCGTGCGACACGAGAGCACCTGCGGCGCATCCAGGTCGAGCTCGGCACTCGCGACCGGGTGGCACACGCCTGCGATCTCGGCCCGGAATCGCTGCGCGCCAAGGTCATCAACGTCGAGCACCACATCGCGCATATCGCGAGCGCCTACTACTGCTCGCCGTTCGACAGTCTGACAGCGGGATTTTCCTTCGATGCCAGCGGCGACTTCACGAGCGCCATGGCGGCGCGCTGCGAGGGCAACCGGCTGGTAGTCCTCGAGCGCGTGCATCTGCCTCACAGCCTCGGGTTCTTTTATACCGGGGCCTGCCAGTACATCGGCTTCGACGAATTCGGCGAGGAGTACAAGGTGATGGGCCTCGCGCCGTACGGCGAGGACCGCTACTCCGAGTTCATGCGCAGCGTCGTGCAACTGCCGCAGGACGGCTGGTTCTCACTCGCCACCCGATATTTCGGTATGCACAGCGGCGGCGAGAGCGGCAAGCTGGATGCACGCAACCGAATCGAGATGGGCCGCCTGTACTCCGACCAATGGCCCGCTGCGTTCGGAGCGGCCCGGCTGCGGGGCGCGGAGCTGACCCAGCGTGACAAGGACCTCGCCCGGTCCTGTCAGGTCCGTTTCGAGGAAGCGGTCATTCATTGCATGGCGCGGCTGCACCGGCTGGTGCCCACAAACCGCCTAGTGTCGGCCGGCGGCTGTGCTTTGAATGGGGTGAGCAATGCGCGGGTGCTGCGCGACACCCCATTCACCGACACCTACCTGCAGGCTGCTGCCGCGGATGACGGCCTGAGCATCGGTGCGGCGCTCTGGACCTTTCACAACGTCGCCGGCGGCAGCGAGCGCTTTCACATGCACCATGCGTACTGGGGGCCGCTGCATGCGGAGTCGGCGGTTCGTGCCGCCGCCGAGCGCGCGCGAATGCCGATGCGCCGCGTGGCCACTGGGTCGCTGCCGGAGTCGGCAGCACGGCTCATGCGTGCCGGACTCGTGGTCGGCTGGTACCAGGGCCGCTCGGAATGGGGACCGCGCGCGCTCGGCAACCGTTCGATCCTGGCCGATCCGACTAACCCGCGGATCAAGGACCTGATCAACGCCAAGATCAAACGTCGGGAAATGTTCCGGCCATTTGCGCCGACGGTGCTGCGGCACGCGGTCTCGAAATACTTCGAACAGGACGTCTTCAGCCCGTTCATGATGCATGTCGTCAGCATCCGACCGGAGTGGCGTGACAGGTTGCCCGCCGTGACCCACGTGGACGGCACCGGCCGACTGCAGAGCATCGAGCGCGAAACCAATCCGCTCTATTTTGACGTCATCGAAGCATTCGGTCGGCTATCGGGCATTCCGGTCGTGCTCAACACGAGCTTCAACGAGAACGAGCCGATCGTCGACACACCGGATCAGGCGGTCGACTGCTTCCTGCGCACCGGCCTGGACGCGCTCTTCCTCGGCAGCCACCTGCTGGTCAAGCCGGAACACCGGGCACTGCTCGAGGTTGCCGAGCAGGAGCAACCGATCGCTGAGGCGATGCCGGGCTAACCGGCCAGGGCCCGCCACGCGGCGTCGGCACGCGCGAGATCAGCCTCGGTATCGACACCCGGTCCCGGCACGACCGCGGCCGGCGCGATGACAATCGCCAGGCCGAAGTACAGGGCCCTGAGCTGCTCGAGCCGTTCCGCCTTCTCGAGCGGCGCGGCAGGCAATGCGCTCAAGCGCTTCAACCCGGCGCAGCTATAGGCATAGAGCCCGAAGTGGCGCCACGCGCCTGCCCAGTCCCCGTCGCTCGTCGGGCCCGATGAGGCGTGGCTGCGGTGCCACGGGATCGGCGCGCGGCTGAAGTAGAGCGCCCGCCCTGCCTCATCCATGACCGCCTTGACCACGTTCGGGTCAAGATACTCATCGCGATCCAGTAGCGGCGTCACGAGGGTCGCGACCGCCGCCCAGCTCCGGGTTGCGAGCAACGCCGCGACCTGCGCGATGTTGGCCGGATCGACCAGCGGCTCATCGCCCTGCACGTTGACGACGATCTCATCGTCCGGCCACGCCTCGCGGATCGCGACTTCCGCCAGGCGGTCGGTGCCGGATTCATGATCCGTGCGCGTCATGGTCACCGGGGCTCCGAAGCGCTGGCAGGCATCGGCGATGCGCGCGTCATCGGTAGCGATCAGCACCGCGGTCGCGCCGGAGGCGCTGGCGCGCTCGTACACGCGGCGGATCATCGGCTCGCCGCCGATGAGTCTCAGGGGTTTTCCCGGCAGTCGGGTCGACTGATAGCGCGCCGGAATGACGACGCGAAAGCTCACTGATGGAGCAGCGGGTCGCCGGGATCGAGGGTCCGCGCCGATTCCTCGACCATCATCGGAATGCCTTCTTCCACCGGAAACGACAGCCGGTCGGCCTTGCAGATGAACCGGGGCGGATCACGCAGGAAGATGAGCGGTCCCTTGCAGATCGGGCAGGCTAGAACGTCCAGTAGCTTCGAATCCATCAGCGGCTGCTCCCGTCGCGCCGGGACAACGTGCCAGTCACCGCGTCCAGGAGACGCGCGGTATCGGCGGCGGAGAAGCCCGCCCCTACTTCCAGGTACCAGTGACCGGGCCCGGCGAAGCTCTGGCATTTTACGGCATCCTTCTCCGTCATCACGACCGGATAGCCGTCGCCGAACGACACCTCGGCGGGGCTGAGTGGCGCATGATCGGGGAACGGGTGCACCGCGAGCGAGAGCCCGAGGTCGAGCAGCGTCGCAAAGAAGCGCTCCGGGTGGGCAATGCCCGCCACTGCGTGCGCGTGATGGCGCGCCCAGTCGGTAGGCGTGCTGCGCGCCCCGTCCGTCAGGCGCACGAAGTCGATCGGCACGATCCGCATGGCGAGTGCGTTGGGCCAGGCGGTGCCGTTGCTCACCACGAGATTGACGGAGCGCAGACGCGACGCCCCCTCGCGTAGCGGCCCCGCCGGCAGCGACCGGCCATTGCCCAGGCCGCGGGCGCCGATGACGGCGATCTCGAGATCGCGCGGCAGCCAGTAATGCTGCAGGCCGTCGTCGCTGATCAGCAGCTGCACCTCCGGGGCGATCAGCCGCGCAGCGGCCATCCGGTCGCGGCCAATCGCGACCGGAACCCCGGTGCGCCGCGCGATCAGGCTCGGCTCATCGCCGACCCGCGCCGGATCATCCTCAGGCTTGACCCGGTACGGCCCGCGCTCCTGACCACCGTAGCCGCGGCTCACCACGCCCGCGCGGATGCCGCGCGCCTTGAGCTCCTCTACCAGGAACACGACCAGTGGCGTCTTGCCGGTGCCGCCGACCGTGAGGTTGCCGACCACGATCATCGGGCACGGCAGCGACCGGCGCGGCAGGAGCGCGAACAACAGACGCCGCAGGCTCACCAGCAGAGTGAACAGCCAGCCGAGCGGTGCCAGGATCCACCCGCCGCGCCCGCGCCCGTACCACACGGACTCGAGCCAATCCCGCACGTCAGCCGGCAAGTTGCAGCCGGTACAGGTTCGCGTACGCGCCGCCGCGAGCCAGCAGTTCCTCGTGGCGGCCGCTCTCGCTGATCGTGCCCTCCTCGAGCACGATGATGCGGTCGGCGCTTTCGACCGTCGACAGCCGGTGCGCGATCACGAGCGTGGTGCGGTGCTTCATGAGCTCGGCGAGCGCCGCCTGCACGGCGCGCTCCGACTCATTGTCGAGCGCCGAGGTTGCCTCATCCAGGATCAGAACCGGCGCGTCCTTGAGGAGTGCGCGCGCGATCGCGATGCGTTGCCGCTGGCCACCGGATAAAAGCACGCCGCGATCGCCGACGTCGGTGTCGAGGCCGTGCGGCAAGGCGGTCGCGAACTCGAGCACGTGCGCGGCGCGCGCCGCCTTGAGCAGCTGCGATTCCGTCACATCGGGCGTATTGAACACGATGTTCTCGCGCACCGAGCCTGCGAGCAGCATCACGTCCTGGCTGACCAGGCTGACATTGCGCCTGAGTTCCTTGAGCGCGTAGTCGCGCACGTCGTGGCCGTCGAGCATGACGGTACCCGAGTCGACGTCGTAGAACCGCGGCACCAGCCCGACCAGGGTGGTCTTGCCGCCGCCGGAGCGGCCAACGATGGCGAGCTTCTCGCCGGGCGCGACCTTGAAGCTCACGTGGCGCAGTACCGCCGGCTTGCCGGGATAGGAGAAGCTGACGTCGCGGAACTCGACGTGGCCGCGCGCGCGCGGCAGCAGCAGCGTGCCGGAGTCGGATTCGGCCGGCTGGTCGATGATCTCGAACACGCTCTCCCCGGCCGCCACCCCCTGCTGCAGCGGGCCCAGCACCGCCACCAGGCGGCGCAGCGGCGCCGCCGCCAGCAGCAGCGCGGTCAGATACGACATGAACGCGCCGACCGTCATGCCGTGCGACAGCACCAGCCCGATCGCGACGTACATGACCGCGGAGAGAGCGACTGCCGCGACCATCTGGACCACTGGGTTCGACACCGCGCGCGCCCGCACCAGCTTCATGTTCTGGTGGCGGTTGGCCTCGATGACGGATTCGAAGAGCCGCGCCTCGTGCGCCTGGGCATTGAATACCTTGACCAGCCGGTGACCCTCGAGTGCTTCCTTGGCGACACCGGTCACGTCGCCCATGGAGCGCTGGATGCGGGTGGAGTAGCGGCGAAACGCGCGGTTGATGACCCTGAGCAGCACGGCGATCACCGGGGCAACCGCGAGCGCGAACAGCGTCAGGCGCCAGTTGGTGTAGAACAGATAACCGATCAGGCCGGCGAGCGTGAGCGAATCCCGGATCAGGACCGTGAGGCTGTTGGTTGCGGCCTCCGCCACGAGCTCGGTGTTGTAGGTGAGCCGGGACAGAAGCTGCGCGATGGCGTTCTGGTCGTAGAAAGCGGTCGGCAGATCCAGATAGCGCGCAAACAGCTCGGCGCGTACGCCCTTCACCACGTGGCGTCCGACCCAGGACGGCGCGTACACGGCGAGGTAGTCGCCGATACCGCGCAGGGCGAAGAGCCCCAGGATCGCCGCCGGCACTGCCAGCAGCACCCTTGAATCGTGGTTGACGAAGGTGCCGTCGACGAACCAGCGAACCAGCCAGGCAATACCGGACTCGCTCGCGGCATAGAGCGCCATACCGAGCACGCCCAGCAGGAACATGCGCCAGTACGGGCGCGCATAGCCTAAGAGCCGCCCGTACACCCGGGCGGTGTTGTCAGGCGTGCGTGGCGCAGCCAAAGGCTATCGCCCCGGCTGCTCGTTGACGGTAGCGATGTTGACCTGGGAGAAGCCGAGCCGACCGGCGACGTCCATGGCGGTGACCACCGACTGGTGCGTGGTGCGGGCGTCGGCACGGATGGTAATGGGCTGCCCCTGGGTCGTCACCGCGGTCTTCTCGAGCGCGGCGCGCAGCGTCTCCGGGCTGTTATTGATCAGGCCGCGGCCGTTGACCCGGTACGTGCCTTCGGCTGTCACTGTCACCACCACCGGATCGGCGCGGCGCGAGTCCGGCACGGCGGAGGCTTCCGGCAAGCGCACCCGCAGCCGCCCATCCTGCACGAACGTGGTCGAGACCATGAAGAACATGACCAGCAGCAGGATCACGTCGATGAGCGAGGTGACGTTGATCTCGGGCTCGGTCTCACGCAGCGGCTTGAAGTTCATGCCGAAGCGCGCAGCCGTTCCGATTCCAGGATCGGATCCCGGTCGCGCTGCGAGTCCAGCGCCTGGACCAGCTTGAGCGCTTCCTTCTCCATCTCGATCACCAGCCGCTCGACCTTGCCGCGCAGGTATCGATAGCCCATGAGCGAGGGAATCGCGACGCACAGCCCGGCGGCGGTGGCAATCAGCGCCTGGCCGATGCCGCCGGAGAGCGCACGCGGATCGCCCACACCCTGGCTGGTGATGGCGTTGAAGGCGGAGATGATGCCGACCACCGTGCCCAGGAGTCCCAACAGCGGCGACATCGCGGCGATGGTCCCGAGCATGTTGAGGAACCGGTCGAGCTCGTGCACCACGTGGCGCCCGGCGTCCTCGATCGACTCCTTGATGATGTCGCGGGTGCGGTGCCGGTTGGCAACGCCCGCGGCCAGGATGCGGCCGAGCGGCGAGTTTTGCGCGAGCGCCGCGACGTGCTTGTCGGTGAGACTATGCGACTCGACCAGCTTCCAGACCTTCTCGGCCAGGTTCGGCGGAATCACCCGGCTGTCCTGCAGGCTCCACAGCCGCTCGAGAATGATCGCCACGGCGGCGATCGAGCAGAAGATGATCGGCCACATCACGGGGCCGCCGGCCTTGATGATCTCCCACATCGGCTTCGCTTGCGCCCTCGCCCCCGAGCCGCGCCGATCATACCGCGCCGCGGCGTGCCCTTGTACCGGGACCTCCGATCCGCGACGGCCGTCACGCCGGGGCCGCTAGCGGCGCGTGAGCCGCCCGTTCTCGAGCACCAGCACGCGCTCCATGCGCGAGGCAATGCGCTCATCGTGCGTGACGATCACCAGACTCGTGCCGCGCTCGCGGTTGAGCTCGAGCATGAGCTCAAACACCTGCGCCGCGTTGGCGCCGTCGAGATTGCCGGTCGGCTCATCCGCCAGCACCAGAGTGGGACGAGTCACGAGCGCACGAGCGACCGCCGCGCGCTGGCGCTCGCCCCCCGACAATTGCGACGGCCGGTGCGTCAGTCGGTCCTTGAGCCCGACGCGCGTCAGGAGCTCTTGCGCCGCCGCGAACGCTTCCCGTGAGCGGGTCCGGCGTACCAGCAGCGGCATGGCCACGTTCTCGAGCGCGGTGAACTCCGGCAGCAGGTGATGGAACTGGTACACAAAACCGATGGCGCGGTTCCTGAGCCAGCCGCGCTCGGCATCGCCGAGCGCGGTCAGGATCTTGCCCTCGATGCGGACCTCGCCCGAGGTCGGCAGGTCGAGTCCCCCGAGCAACTGCAGCAACGTGGTTTTGCCCGACCCGGAGGCGCCGATCACCCCAAGGCGCTCGCCGCGGCCGACCTCGAGGTCGACACCGGCCAGCACCAGCAGGCGCACCGGGCCCTGCTGGAATGCCTTGGTCAGCGCCCGTGCGGTCAGTACGCTGGCGTCAGTCATGGCGCAGGGCCACCGCGGGCTGGGTGCGCGCCGCCTGCGCCGCGGGCAGCAGTGTGGCCAGCGCGCTCAACACGAGCGCGATCAGGGCAATCACCCCCACGTCGCCCAGCTCGACCCGGGCCGGCAGCTCGTCGATGAAGTACACCCGGGCGTCGATGAGCGTGGTGCCCAACAGGTGCTCCAGGCCGCGCACGATCGCCGTCAGGTACCTGGATACGAGGCAGCCGAGCCCGATACCGAGGGCGGTGCCCACGAGCCCAATCGTCGTGCCCTGCATGATGAACACCGAAAGCACGCCGCGCGGCGCGAGGCCCATGGTGCGTAGTATCGCGATGTCCGATCGCTTCTCACGCACCAGCATCACCAACGTCGAGACAATATTGAACGCCGCGACCGCCACGATCACCAGCAGCGTGATGAACATGATGCGCTTGGTCACCGCGATCGAGCGGAAGAAGTTGGCGTGGCTGCGCGTCCAGTCGCTGATATAGAACCCACCGCCGAGATCGACCGCGGCCGCGCGCACGACGTTCGGAGCCTGATACGGGTCAGCCAGCCTGAGCTCGAGGCCGGTCACCTCGTCGCCGAGGCGGTACAGCCGCTGCGCGTCGCCCAGGCTGACGAAGCCGATGTTGCGGT
>Ga0187780_10001932_pt1 | contig 15607 bp, 14 predicted proteins | sample 1015_Q2_SP10_20__FD_132429 | JGI IMG/M metagenome (GOLD analysis project Ga0187780, IMG submission 132429) | Tropical peat soil microbial communities from peatlands in Department of Meta, Colombia - 1015_Q2_SP10_20_MG | ecosystem: Environmental > Terrestrial > Soil > Wetlands > Peat | place... | reverse complement strand
GTTCGTTTTCGCGGATCGCTTTGAGAACTTCGCCGAACGGCGAATTGATGATGCGATAGATCAGGAAAAACGCGGCGAGCGCGACGATGACGACAAATGCGTACATCGTCATTTCATTGCTGAGATCAAAGGTCCCGAACAACCGGCCGCGCGGCACGCCCTGAATGCCGTCCTCGCCACCGGTCATTTTGACCCGTAGCGCGACGAGATACATCATCTGCGCCAGCGCCAGCGTGATCATCGCGAAATAGATGCCCTGGCGGCGGATCGCGACGACGCCGGTGATGAGGCCGGCAACCGCGGCGCTCGCGGTACCGAACAGCACGGCGAATTCCGGTTGCAACCCCCAGACCTTTGCCGCATGGGCGGCGAGGTAACCGGCCCAGCCGAAATACAAGGCATGGCCGAACGAGAGCAAACCGACATAGCCGAGCAACAGATTGAAGGCGCAGGCGAACAGCGCAAAGCACAGCGCCTTCATGATGAAGACCGGGTAAAGCACGAAAGGCCCGACAATCGCGAATGCGAGCAGCACGGCCGCAGCGACAGCCAAGCTCCGTTCGGTTTCGCGCCGCACCGGCGCCGCTGCCGTAAGCGTTGCCATCAGGCGCTCCGTCCGAACAGCCCCGCCGGGCGCACGAGCAGGACGATAATCATGATCATAAAGATCACCGTGTTCGAAGCTTCGGGGAAGAACACCTTGGTCAGTCCTTCGACGATGCCGAGCGTGAAGCCGGTGACAATCGCCCCCATGATCGATCCCATGCCGCCGATGACGACGACCGCGAACACTACGATGATGATATCCGAGCCCATTTGCGGCGAGACGTTATAGATCGGCGCCGCCATCACGCCCGCGAGTCCGGCAAGCCCGACGCCGAAGCCATAAGTGAGCGTGACCATGCGCGGCACGTTGATGCCGAAAGCGCGGACCAGAGCCGGATTTTCGGTCGCGGCGCGCAAGTAAGAACCAAGCCGCGTGCGTTCGATCGCAAACCAGGTGCCGAGGCACACCGACAGCGAGAATGCGATCACCCATGCGCGGTAATTAGGAAGAAACATGAAGCCAAGATTGCGGCCGCCTTGCAACGATTCCGGCACGCCGTAAGGCTGCCCGGACGAGCCGTAATAGTTGCGGAACAGACCCTCGATGATCAGCGCCAGGCCGAACGTGAGAATAAGGCCGTAAAGATGATCGAGCTTCTGAATGCGTTTGAGAAACAGCCGCTCGATGACGACGCCGGTCGCGCCGACAATAATCGGCACAATGATAAGCGCTGGCCAATAGCCGATGCCGACATGGCGCAGCAAGAGGAACGCGGCGAACGCGCCCATCATATATTGCGCACCGTGAGTGAAATTGATGATGTTGAGCATGCCGAAAATGACGGCAAGGCCGAGGCTTAAGAGCGCATAGAATGAACCGTTGATCAGGCCCAGCAAAAGCTGCCCGAACAGCGCCTGCGACGGAACACCGAAGACTTCAAACATGGCGCTTCACGCTTGGCGCTTCACGCTTGGCGCTCCAAAAAATTTCCTCCCCCTGCAAGGGGAGGTCGGCGGTTGAAAGCCGCCGGGTGCAGGTCAATCTCGCGAGCGACTGTGATCGACCCCTCCCTGGCGCGCTTCGCGCGGCTTCCCTCCCCTTTCAGGGGAGGGAAGTGTGACGCGGTGTTACCGTAGCCCCAGTCAATTCGTGACCATCGGGCAACCGCCGTCCTTCAGCGGACGGAACGCTTCTTCCGCCGGAATAGTGGCGCGCACGATGTAATCGTCGCCCGGATATTTGGACTCTTCAGGCTTCTTCACCTCGAAGAGATAGGCGGGATGAATCTTGCGCCCGTCCTGACGGATATAGCCTTTGCCGAACAACGGATCGTCGGTCGGCAAGGCTTTCATCTGATTGACGACGGCCTTGCCGTCGGCAGCGCTTTTGAGCGCGGCAACCGCTTTCAGGTAATGCAGGGTCTCCGCATAGACCCCGGCCTGCACCATCGAAGGAAATTTGCCCTGGTGCTCGACTTGCCAGCGCTTGGTCCACGCCCGGTTGGCATCGTTCATGTCCCAATACCAGGTCTCGGTGAGGACAAGACCCTGTGCGGTCTTCAATCCCAGCGAATTGACGTCGGTGACGAAGACCAAGAGCCCGGCGAAATTCTGGCCGCCAGCGGTGATGCCGAATTCGGCGCCCTGCTTGATGGCGTTGATGGTATCGCCGCCGGCATTGGCCAGCCCGATGATCTTCGCCTTTGAAGCTTGCGCCTGCAGCAGGAACGAGGAGAAGTCCTGCGTGTTCAGCGGGTGATTGACCGCGCCAAGCACTTTGCCGCCACTGGCGAGTACGACGGCAGTGGCGTCGCGCTCCAGCGCATGGCCAAACGCGTAATCGGCGGTGAGGAAGAACCAGGTATCGCCACCGGTTTTCACCAGCGCTCCGGCCGTGCCGTGCGCAAGCATCCAGGTGTCGTAAGTCCAGTGCACCGTGTTGGGCGAGCACTTCGGACCGGTCAGGTCAGACGATGCCGCACCCGAAACAAGGAAGACCTTGTTCTTCTCGCGCGTGACATCGCTCACCGCCAGCGCCACGCTCGACGTCGGCACGTCAAGGATGGCGTCGACGTGATCGACGTCGAACCATTGCCGCGCGATGTTGGAGCCGACATCCGGCTTGTTCTGATGATCGGCGCCAACGATCTCGACGTTCATGCCATGCGCCGCTGGATTGAAATCCTGCACCGCCATCTTGGCGGCGGTGACCGAGCCTGGCCCGCCGATATCGGCGTACAGGCTCGACATGTCGCTCATGACGCCGAGCTTGACGGAAATGTCCTCGGCCTGCGCGGCCGCGCCGAACAAAGCGGCGGCCGTGAAGGCCAGACTTGCTGCAAGTCTCATGACAATACCTCCCTGGATGCGCCCTGCTCCAGCTATATCAAACTCCGAGATATTCCTGCAGTTTTTCCATATTGGCCTTTAGTTCCGGGGTCGAGAATTGATCGATGACCCGGCCATGTTCCATGATGTAGTAGCGATCGGAGACCGTGGCGGCGAACTGGAAGTTCTGCTCAACCAGCAGCACGGTAAAGCCTTGCGCTTTGAGCATAGCGATGGTCTGGCCGATTTGCTGGATGATGACAGGAGCGAGCCCTTCGGTCGGCTCGTCGAGCAGCAATAACCGCGCACCCGTGCGCAGGATGCGGGCGATCGCCAGCATCTGCTGTTCGCCACCCGACAATTTGGTGCCCTGGCTTTTGAGCCGTTCGCGCAAGTTAGGAAACAGCGCGAAGATGCGATCGATTTCCAGTCCGCCCGAACGCACCTGCGGCGGTAGAAACAGGTTTTCGCGGACGTTAAGGCTTGAGAAAATGCCGCGCTCTTCCGGACAGAAGGCAATGCCGGCGCGCGCGATGGCATTGGACTGTAGGCCAACGAGTTCGCGGCCCTCGAAACGCACCGAGCCCTTGCGCTGGTCGACGATCCCCATGATCGCTTTCATCGTCGTCGTCTTACCGACGCCGTTGCGCCCGAGCAGCGTGACCACCTCGCCGGCGCGCACGTCGAAGGTGACGCCATGCAGAATGTGCGACTCGCCGTACCAGGCCTCGAGATCCTTCACCGCCAGCATGGGCAGCGGCGCCGCCGGATTTCTCTCAAGCATGGCCGGTCCCCAGATAGGCTTCGCGCACCGCTGGATCGGCGGAAACGGTCTCATAGTCTCCCTCGGCCAGAACCTGGCCGCGAGCGAGCACAGTGATGCGGTCGCACAAATCCGCGACGACGCTAAGATTATGCTCGACCAACAAGACCGTGCGGGTGGCGGCGACGGATTTGATCAACGCGCTGACGCGGCCGATATCCTCATGGCCCATGCCGGCGGTCGGCTCATCCAACAATAACAGTTGCGGATCGAGCGCCAGTGTGGTGGCGATTTCGAGCGCACGCTTTTGCCCATAGGGCAATTCGACCGCGAGCACATTGGGATAGGCCGAAAGGCCGACATCGGCGATGAGCGCCATGGCGCGCTCGTCAAGGGCCTGCAGCGCGTTTTTGGAGCGCCAGAAATCGAACGAGCCACCGCGCCGGCGCTGCAGCGCGATGCGCACATTCTCGATCACGGTCAGGTGCGGAAACACCGCAGAAATCTGGAACGAGCGCACCATGCCAAGGCGCGCCACGGCGGCCGGCCGAAGCGCAGTGATGTCGCGGCCATCGAACAAGATGCGGCCGCGGCTCGGGGTTAAGAACTTGCTCAAGAGATTGAAGCAGGTGGTTTTGCCGGCGCCGTTGGGACCGATCATGGCATGAATGCTGCCGCGCGCGACGCGCAGATTGACGCCGCGCACCGCGATAAAGCCGGCAAAATCCTTGGTCAGATCTTCGGTCTCCAGAACCGTGTCGTTAGCCACTAGGTTTCCCCGCCGGTCATTTTCCGTAGGATCCGGTTGGGCGTAAAGGCGTCATCAGATCCCGTAATTAACACCCAAAGCTGGAATTTGAAAAATAAAAAGTTTCACTTGACCGGTTCGCTTCGGCTCATGCCGCCGACCTCGCGCGCATAGTAGAGGCCAGTTTTTTGCTGCATGATTTTACTTTGCCTGCCATCGGCCATTGTCAACGATTAGGTGAGGTTTTCTAGGCGCACGTCACCGATCGTGCCACCGGTCAGGGATGCGAGTGTTTAGATCACCTGTTGCGGCTGTGGGTGCGTCGTGAGCCATAGCGCGCGGGCAGCACTGGTCGGATCGAGCCCGAGCTTCTCCCACCATCCGGCTTCATCACCGTGACGATGCAGCTCGCGATGATGCCCCCGGCATAAGGGGACGGTGAATTCGTCGCTGACCTTGCGACCGAGTGCACGAGATTGCGCGAAGCGCAGATGGTGTGGATCGGACGGCCGCCGGCCGCAGACCAGGCACGGTTGCCTAATCACATGCCGAATATGATCGCGGTCACGAACGCGGCGCGGTTCGGGGAAGACAAGCACGCTCTTGCTTATCTGCGTTGCCGCGCTTTTTTGCTCGGCCAAGTTCTGCTCCGAGAGCACGTCGTCGCTCTTTGCACTTTGTGTCTGTGTCACCGCTAATTTGGCGGCGAATGCGTCCTCCACCTGCTGAACATCGGTTGCGGATAGCTTATTCTTTGCCGGTAATCGTCGCTGGGCCCACAGCGCCGCATCATCGGCTGCGCTTAGGCTCTCGATTTCGCTGAGCAATTCGATTCTTAAGCTTGCCGATAAAGCCGCCGAAAGCTCACGCTTGGGCGTAGGCGATCCGAGCTTCCACGCTTTACCCCGCCCTGCTGGGCCATCCGAAACGCTTTGCTGACCGCCATTCGTGCTGCTTGTTCTGTTAGTTCTTCGCTTTCCGCTTTCCGGAGCAGGATCGGTGAGATCGGGCGCGTCGAGATCGTCTTCACCGGCAATGCCGACCAGCGTGAACAAGGCATAGCGACGGGCATAGGTCAGCGCTGCGCCCATCCGATGCGGCCGTTCGGTCTCGGCAACCGAACAGACCGGCCAGTCCGAGGCGATCCATTCTCCCGAGGAATGCGCAAGCACGGTCGTCAAATTGACGACCCGGGCCGCCTGATCGATCGCTGTGGTCTGCACCGTTGCGATCTCATGCTGACCTAAGGTCTCGCGCACGATCTCAAGCCCGCTGGAAAGCGGCGCATAGCGGAATTGCCGTGCACCGCCCTCCCCGCATCGTGGCTCAATCGTCCCGATCAGCGATTTCTCAGGATTGGTGAGTTCGATCTGCGCCTTGGCCAGCGCCGTGGCGAGCGCCGCGATCGACGGACTAGACCGGTGCATAACCAGACTCGGGAGCGAGATCAAAACTAATGGCGCCGGACTTCGAGCGCTTGGCCTTAATCCCATGGCCGATTGCTTCCTTGGCATCTTCCGGCATCAGGCTCTTCAGCTCGGCCTTGGCTTGCTCGTGATCGAGATGCGCCTGGTGGGTTCGCGTGAAGATCGTGGCGAACTCCGTCCAAGCGTCAAGCGGAAAAGCGACCACTATCGAGCTCTCAGATCCGGGCGGCTCGAGCGCTCGTCAATTGGAGTGCCCAGGATCTGTCTCGGCATTCGTCGGTCAGCCTACGTACGATTCGACGTGCTGAACTTGGTGACCGTCAGACGTCGATAACGGCTCCAAATGATTTGGCTATTCGCCGTGCATTTGAACTGGCCGGCGTCGAGTTCATCGACGAGAACGGCGGTGGCCCCGGCGTGCGGCTACGAAAGCGGCAGCATCGTTGAGTGCGGCTCCGATCAATAATTATAACCGCCCGGCAGAATGACATTTCCGCCGCTTGCCAAGTAGTAATACGTCCGCAACCCCTGCCAATCAAAGTTATCACTGAAAACGCGTCAAGGCTGTAAGCACTTTCGGCACGGCCTTGAACCGTGGCCTATGCCGCCATGGCGAGAGCAATCACCACGTCGATCTTGTGCGATTGGCCTTTAATCACCCCACGCCGCGCCCCTTGGGCGCGACCCTCCCCCAGGGGAGGGTGAAGTGTGAAGGCGGCCCGCTACTGTTTGAGCGTGTTCGCGACTTTGAAGCTCGCCTCCGTTTTCGACCGGATGTCGTCGAGCGTCACATCCGGCGCGAGCTCGATCAGCGTCAATCCACCGCCATTCTTGTCCAGCGTAAACACGCCGAGATCGGTAATAATCATGTCGACGACGCCGGCGCCGGTGAGCGGCAGCGTGCAGCGATGCTTGAGCTTCGACTCGTCCTTGGCCGAATGCTCCATCACCACGACGACTTTCTTGACGCCGCCGACGAGATCCATGGCGCCGCCCATGCCTTTGACCACTTTGCCGGGGATCATCCAGTTGGCGAGATCGCCGTTTTCGGCGACCTGCATGGCGCCGAGAATGGCGATGTCGATATGGCCGCCGCGGATCATAGCAAACGAGTCCGCCGAATTGAAATAGCTCGTCGTCGGCAGCTCGGTCACGGTCTGCTTGCCGGCATTGATGAGATCGGCGTCTTCCTCGCCCTCGAACGGGAACGGCCCGGTGCCGAGCATGCCGTTCTCCGAGTGCAGCTGCACGCTTATTCCGGCGGGAATGTAATTGGACACTAGCGTCGGAATGCCGATGCCGAGATTCACGTAGAAGCCGTCTTGCAGCTCCTTGGCGGCGCGCGCCGCCATCTCATCGCGGGTCCAGGGCATGGGTTCGGCTCCTATACTTCTTCGCCGGTGCCGGCCGGCGCGTCGGCTTTTTGCCGCTTGCGGACGGTACGCTGCTCGACGTGCTTGGTCGCGTTCGGCACGTGCACGATCCGCTGCACGTAAATGCCGGGCGTGACGATGTGGTCGGGGTTGATGTCTCCCGGCCGTACCAAGTGCTCGACTTCGGCGACGCTCGTCTTCGCCGCCGTCGCCATCGGCGGATTGAAATTCCGCGCCGTCTTGCGGTAGACGAGGTTGCCCTCGGTATCGCCGCGATAGGCGTGAATGATGGACAGGTCCGCGACCAGCCCGCGCTCCATCACGTAGCGATGGCCGTCGAATTCGCGCAGCTCCTTGCCTTCGGCGATTTGCGTGCCGACGCCGGTCCTGGTGAAGAACGCCGGTATGCCGGCGCCGCCGGCGCGGATGCGCTCCGCCAGCGTGCCCTGCGGATTGAACTCAATCTCGAGCTCGCCGGCGAGAAATTGCTGCATGAAGGTTTTATTCTCCCCGACATAGGATGAGATCATCTTCTTGACCTGGCGGGTGTCGAGCAGAATGCCGAGCCCCGTGCCGTCGATGCCGCAATTGTTGGAGACGATCGTCAGATTCTTCACGCCGGAATCGCGAATGGCTAGGATCAGGGTCTCGGGGATGCCGCACAGGCCGAAGCCCCCGGCCATGATCATCATCCCGTCCTTGAGTAATCCAGCCAACGCGGATCGCGCGTCCGCATAGACCTTATTCATGTCCGCTCCGTTCCCACCGGCGCCATCGCCATCTAGAGCGCAATCGTTTCAATTTGAATCGATTGCGCTCCAGATCTCTGACGGGCATGATCTTTTCGGAAAACCGATTTCCACTTTTCCGGATCATGCCCTAGATACGCATAATAGGACGGGCGGAAAGGTCAACCGCTGGATGGATAAGAGTATGTGGTGACGATGGGAAGCTGGATTTGGGGATGCGGATAGTAGTTCCACATGACATACATCGCGGCGAACAGGATGGCCGCCAGCAGCGCGCCGCCGACCCGGTTGCGAAACGAAAGGACGCTGCCGATTAATGCCGCGACGAAAGCAAACGCCGCCATCAACGCGACGTACGTCCAATTTACTGTCGACAGATCGATAGGCATCGCTCGCTCCCGATTGGCAGCCCGCCACGATAAGGCGTCCATATTAGCCGAGCCCGCCGGACCGCGCGACATGAATTCCCGTGCAAGAAATTCTGTTCGCGCCGAAGCGAAATCGATCATGACCCCGTTGTCGGGCCGATCCGTTCCGGACATATTTCGCCGGCGGCGGGGTAAATGCGGCAAATGGCCCAACACGATCATGCGCATCGCGCGCCCGAAAGCTATGGCGCGAGCGCCCGCGCCTACGCGCTCGATCTCGCAGCCACCGCCTTCTTGTTTGTCTCGGTCAGCATCATGGCCGGCCGGGTCTGGCGTTTCCCATTCGACGACGAGATCGCCACGCTCTCGAAGATTGATCCCGACGCCGCACGTGCATTGGTCTTAAGCTTCCCCGCAACCGACGACATTCACCCGCCCCTTTCCTACGCGCTGTTTTGCGCAACTGTGGTCGAGCGTCGCGCTCGGACTTGCCGCTTCGATCGATTTCTCCGCTGTTCTGCTAGTTCCGCCGCTGCTGATTCAGCGTTATGCGCTAGAGCGCCGGTTCCGCTGGTCGTTCGATCCCGCCTACTGGCTCATCACCGCGGCCGGCGCCGCCATCGGTTTCTGCTCGGCCTATTGGATATTCATCTATCGCACGCAATCGGTCCGGGCCGAATTCGCAAGCGGCGTGGTCCGCGCCGGACTGACCGACCTGCTTGGATTCTTCGGCGGTGACGCGCTTGGCGTGAGCCAAGCCTGGATCGTCGTCCCGGCCGTCGCCGTCTTTGCCGTCGCCGCGATCGGCGCAATCGACCGCCGGGAGCCCGGCAAGCCGGTCCACATGTTTTTGCTGATGCTGAGCGGGCCCGCGCTCATGGCGCTGGCGGGTTTCAGCACGCCGCGCTCGTTTCTCTATCTTGCCCCGGTGGCGGCCGGGCTGTTGACGAAGTTATTCGACCGGCAGCTACGCCAAGGCCGCGCCCCCGGCATGTTGTGCGCAGTCGTACTGACGCTGGCGACGTCGATTTCGGCCATCGCCAACATCAAGTCCGGAACGCATCCGTTCAAGCGCAATTCGGTCGTTCCCTACCAAAGCATTTTCGATTTCATGAACGCTAATGCGCACGGCAGCGCGCTCGTGCTGTCGACCGATCCGGTGGTCCTACGGCTGCTGCGCGACGCCGGCAGCGAGCGCTGCGCCGGCTATTTCTTCGAGGTGGAGCGCTGTCTCGCAAGCGGCCGCCGCTACGACTCGGTTTTCGTCGTGTTCGGCCACAGCGATCAATCCGTGGATGAACAATTTATCGCGAGATTCAAAAAACTCATCGCCGATGTGACGGCCGGACGAAGCAAGGTCGCGACACTGCCGGCCGGCCGCGACGAGGACGCTGCATTGAAAAGCCGGCTGAGCGGCGTGCCGCTCGAAACGACGATTTTGACGGTCGATTATTATCGGTGAGCCAGCGCGCGCGACGCGCGGCAAAACCACTATCGCTTTAAACTGAATCGATTGCCGTCTTAGTTTTTTGATCGGGCATGATCTTTTCGGAAAACCGGGTGCCATCCCGGATCGAGGTCCGGGACGAGCTTTTCCGGATCATGCCCTAATCGCCGTTTGCCATCCGCACGACTTCGCTGACGCTCGCGGCGCGCCGCTTGAGCGTATTGAACAGATCAAGCGCGTCTTTCGGCTTCATGTTCTTATGCACGACCGCGGCAACGGCGGCGATCATGGCTTGCGGCGCGTCGGATTGGAAAATGTTGCGGCCCATGTCGACGCCGGCCGCACCCTGTTGCACGGCGTTATAGGCCATCGTCAGCGCATCGAGTTCGGCGAGTTTTTTGCCCCCCGCCATCACGATCGGCACCGGACAGGAAGCGGTCACCGTCTCGAAGCCGTCCTCGACGAAATAAGTTTTCACATATTGCGCGCCGAGCTCGGCGATGATGCGGCAAGCGAGGCGGAAATATTTGGCGTCGCGCACCATGTTTTTGCCGACGGCGGTGATGCCCATCACCGGAACACCCGCGCGCAGCCCGGCATCGACGAGCCTCGTCATATTATGCACCGAGCGCGTCTCGTGCTCGCCGCCGATGAAGACCTGGATGCCGACGCCGGCCGCGTTCAATCGCACCGCATCGTCCATATCCATGGCGATCTGTTCGTCGGAGAGTTCCTCGCGAAGGATGCTCGGCCCGCCGCTCGCGCGCAGCACCATCGGCTTTTGACACTGCGCCGGAATGACGGAACGCAGGATGCCGCGCGTGCAGAACAATGCGTCGCAGGACGGCAACAGCGGGACGATCGAAAGATCGATACGTTCGAGGCCGGTGGTCGGGCCTTGGAAATAGCCGTGGTCGATGGCGAGCATCACGGTGCGGCCGGAAGCGGGGTCGAACACGCGCGCCATGCGGTTCTTCATGCCCCAGTCGAGCTGATGCGAGCCTTTCAAATAAAAGCCCGGCGCCTCCTGGGGCTGATCGGGGGAGTAGCGTTCGCCTTCTTTGTCAGCTTCGGGCATGGCGTTGTGTCGCTGGTGCTTGATGCGATGGCTTGGGCGTTTGTGACGCGTTCAGCGTCCATAGGGTCCTGGGCGCCAATAAGGATTTAATGCGCAGAAGCCGCGGTTGCCGGCAATAACGGCCGGCCTGCAGGCGGCGACCGTCTCATATTCACAGTCCCAGTTGACGTTGTCGGCGCCGTCATCGGTGACGGCGCACCATCGGGAATAACCGTAAAGGGCGGCATGGCCGGCCGGCATATCGAGGCACAGAACGGCGGCCAAAGCTGCGCTCGCAAATGCCAATTCAAGCAGGAGGATTTTCACGCGCGAGCAGTTTAGGCGGTCGCGTTCGAAAAGCAACGCAGACCCGGACGGCGGGAAAGCGCCCGAGTCAAGCGTCAGCGATTTCGAATGGCAAAGAAAACGACAAGACTGCTGGCCTATTGTCTCTTGGCAATGTTCTTGTTTTGTTCTATGTTTCAAGACCCTGAACCAAGCTCCCCATCGCCAGCTCAAGAAACCCACTAAATGATTGTTCCTACAGCATTTCCAGATTTTTTCCCGACCCAAAATCGTGCCGCCGTCCTGGCGAAACTACGCCGGTTGCTGCAAAGTCATGACGGCTTGCACAATCATTTGCGACCGCTGTCCTTCGGCCTTGCCGCTCTGGATTCCCACCTGCCGGAAGGGGGGCTCGTCCGCGGCGCTCTGCATGAGATCATCCCGGCAGCGCAAGCCGCGTTCCCGGCCGCATTCGGTTTTCTCGTGGCCATTTTAGCCCGCCTGTCCTCCCCTTCCCCTGAGGCACTCGGAAAGTCGGACGCGGGCGGCGCGACTCACCCTTCTCCGCCACGAAGAGGCAGGAAGCCTCTTCTCTTCATCATGCCGGCCAATCAATACGGCCGGCTGTCCGGACATCTCTTTGGGCATTTCTCTGGATATCTATCCGGGCATGGATTGAATGACTTCGGTTTCGATCCAAGCCGCGCCATCCTGGTGGAAACGGCGCACCGGAAAGAAACCCTGTGGGCACTCGTGGAAGCGTTGCGCTCGGGCGCGCCGCAGGCCGTCGCCGGAACGATCGATCGGCTCGATCTGAAGGCCAGCCAAAAATTGCATCTCGCCGCCACCGATGCCGGCCTGCCGTTATTGCTGCTGCGGCCTTCGCAAACGCTGGAATCAAGCGCAGCGGCGACGCGCTGGCGCATCGGTACGACACGGGCCGCGCGCGACCGCTTCGGCCTTTATGCGCGTCCAAGATGGCGACTGCACCTTGAACGCTGTCGCAACGGACGGTCGGGTGAATGGGTAGTGGAGTACGATCATGTCACGCATCGTTTCAGTCTGGTTGCCGCGCTGGCCGATCCTTCGCTTTCTCGCGGCGCAGGCGATCAGTCCCGCAAGCAAGCCAGTCGATCCTGATCGGCCGTTCGTCCTGACCGTTGCCGCAACCGGAGGTCTGCGCATCGCCGCCATGAATCGGGCGGCGGAAGATGCGGGACTGGCGATCGGCGATCCTCTGGCCGATGCGCAAGCGAAAGCGGGCGCGCTGCAAGTTCACGCCGCCGACGGTGGCGCCGACGATGTCGCGCTGCGCCGTCTCGCTCTATGGGCAACGCGCTACACGCCGACCGCCTCGCCCTGGAACGAGGAGAACGGCGCCGACGGTTTTTTCCTCGACATCGAAGGTTCCGCGCATCTGTTTGGCGGCGAAGAAAGCCTGATTGCCGATCTTGCCGGCCGGCTCAATCGTTTCGGACTGCCGGCGCGATTTGCCGTCGCCGATACGCCTGGCATGGCTTGGGCATTGTCGCGCTTTCACGCCGAATCCCATTGCATTTTGCCTTCAGGCGGCGCGGCCGCAGCGCTTGCGGACATGCCCATCGCGGCCTTGCGGTTGTCGCCGGAGACCCGCACGGTGCTGCGCCGGCTCGGTTTCAAATCCGTAGGCGCGCTCGTGGGCAAGCCGCGCGCGCCGCTTGCCGCGCGGTTTGCCGCAGAACTGCTCAAGCGTCTCGACCAGGCGCTCGGCCGCATCGATGAGCCGCTTGTCCCCGTCGTCGCCCCGCCGGTTTATCACAGCATGCAATATTTGCTTGAGCCGATCGTCACCCAAAAGGCGATCGTCGCCCGCGTTTGCCGCCTGATGCAGAACCTTATGCATGTGCTCGTGCGCGACGATGCCGGAGCGCGCGCGTTGAAACTGAGCCTCTATCGCGTCGATGGCGCGGTCGAAACCATCGAAGTCGGGCTTACTTCGCCGACCCGCAGCGTTTCTCATGTGGCGCGGTTGATCGATCTCAAACTCGATGCGCTATCGGCCATGCAAGATGCCGGCTTCGGCTTCGAGGCAATCGGTCTTGCCGTCACGCGCGCCGAACCCATGCCGGCGCGACAGGCGGATCTGGATGCCTTAACCGCGCATCCTTCGCAGGCGCCCCAGGATGACGCCGCAATCGAGCGCTGCTCGGCCTTGATCGATGCCCTGCGGCAACGGCTCGGCCGGTATCGCGTGCGGCGATTCGAAGCCGCGCCCAGTCATATTCCCGAACGCGCCGAAATGCTGCCGCCGATTGAAAGCACGGCGGCGCTGGCCTGGCCCGAACCGGAGCAGACGCGCCCGCTTTTTCTTCTGCCGCACGCCGAGCCGACCGAAGTCACGGCGCTCGTGCCCGACGGCCCGCCGCGGCGTTTTTGCTGGCGCGGAGTGACTTACGATATTGCCGGCGCGCAAGGCCCGGAACGTATCGCAGCCGAGTGGTGGCTTCGCCATCGGCATCACTGCGATCCTCCGCCCAGTCGCGATTACTACCTCGTCGAGGACGCCGAAGGTCACCGCTTCTGGCTCTATCGCGAGGGTCTTTATGGCCGCGAAACCGCGGCGCCGCGCTGGTTCGTGCATGGCCTGTTTGCATGAGTTTGTTCATGTGAGAATGTAAATGAGCGCCTATGCCGAGCTCGCTGTAACTACTAATTTTTCCTTCCTCCGCGGCGCCTCGCATCCGCAGGAAATGGTGGCGCGCGCCGATGAGCTTGGCCTCGCCGCCATCGGCATCGCCGACCGCAACAGTCTTGCCGGCGTGGTGCGCGCCTATGACGAAGCCAGAAAAAGGAAAATAAAACTCTTGGTCGGCTCCCGCTTGGTGACGGTCGACGGTTTCGAAGTGCTGGCCTATCCGACCGACCGCGCGGCCTATGGCCGGCTCTGCCGCCTGATCACCGCCGGCAATCTCAAGGCAAAAAAGGGCGAATGCCATCTGACTTTCGAAGACATTTTCGGCGCGAGCGCCGGGCAGATTTTTATCGCGCTGCCGCCGAGGCTCTCTCCTGTCGCTTCGTGCGAAAGAATGACCGCTTTCACCTCACGACTCTCCGCCCTGGTTCGCGCAGCGCCTGGCCGCGCCTTCCTTGCCGGCGTGCATCATCATCGCGGCGCCGAGCCGCGCCAGCTCGGCCTTTTGGCCGAACTCGGCGACGAGCTTCATGCGCCGCTCGTCGCCGTCAACGACGTCCTCTATCACGCCCCGGAACGCCGGCCGCTTGCCGATCTGCTCACCTGCATCCGGGAAAAATGCACCATCGCCGGGGCCGGCTTGAAGCTTTCGGTCAATGCCGAACGGCATCTGAAAGCGCCGGCGGAAATGGCGCGGCTATTCGCCAAATTTCCCGACGCCGTTGCCCGCGCCGCGGTAATCGCCGAATCCTGCCGCTTCTCGCTTGCCGAACTTCGATACGAATATCCCGACGAACCGGTGCCGCCGGGCAAGACCGCTCAGCAACATCTGGAAGATCTCGCCTGGGCGGGAGCGCAGGAGCGCTACCCGAAAGACAAATATCCACACGACATTCCCGACGACGTGAGGAAACAGCTTAACGACGAACTCGCCGTGATCGGCAAACTCGACTACGCCCGTTATTTCCTCACCGTGCACGATCTCGTGTCTTTCGCACGGCTCCAGGAAAAGAAAATACTCTGCCAAGGCCGCGGCTCGGCGGCCAACAGCGCGGTCTGCTTTTGCCTCGGCATCACTTCGGTCAATCCGGACAAAAGCAATCTCCTGTTCGCCCGCTTCATTTCAGAAAATCGCGGCGAGCCGCCCGACATCGACGTCGATTTCGAGCACGAGCGGCGCGAAGAGGTGATTCAATATATCTACCGGCGCTACGGCCGCCATCGCGCGGCGATCTGCGCAACCGTCGTGCATTACCGCTCCCGCCGCGCCATCCGCGAAACCGGCAAGGCTTTGGGATTGACCGAAGACGTCACGGCCGCGCTGGCAAAGACGGTGTGGGGTTATGGCGATGGATTGCCGGACGATCATATCCGCCAAGCCGGCCTCGATCCGGCAAATCCGGCGATCCGCCAAGCCGTTGCGCTGGCCGGCGATCTGATCGGTTTTCCACGCCACCTCTCCCAGCATGTCGGCGGCTTCGTGCTCACGCGCGCGCCGCTCGACGAGACCGTACCCATCGGCAATGCCGCCATGGACGATCGCACCTTCATCGAATGGGACAAGGACGACATCGACACGCTCGGGCTGATGAAAGTCGATGTGCTCGCGCTCGGCATGCTGAGTTGCCTACGGCGCGGGCTCGATCTCATTAAAGATCATTACGGCGCCGAATATTCCCTCGCCACGCTGCCGCAGGACGACCGAGCGGTTTATGAAATGCTGTCGCGCCGCCGCAGATAGGGATGCACCATGTCGCCCTGGATCGGTCCTGGCCGCACGATCGCGACCTCGATGACAAGGTCGTAAAAACATTTCGGCTTGAGCCGCGGCAGCATCGACATTTG
>Ga0187780_10001931_pt1 | contig 15613 bp, 14 predicted proteins | sample 1015_Q2_SP10_20__FD_132429 | JGI IMG/M metagenome (GOLD analysis project Ga0187780, IMG submission 132429) | Tropical peat soil microbial communities from peatlands in Department of Meta, Colombia - 1015_Q2_SP10_20_MG | ecosystem: Environmental > Terrestrial > Soil > Wetlands > Peat | place... | reverse complement strand
GCTCGTGTCGCCCCGTGTCACCTTGGCGTGACCGCGGGCGATATAGACCCGCTTCACCTGCTGCCACTCGACGCCGTTTTGGGCCTCGATGTGAAGGGGCTTGTTGCTGTCCTGGCCCGAAAGGCCGAGCGCGCCGGTGGGCGCGCCGCTTTGCGCGCGGGCGCTCGAAGCGGCGGCCAATGCGGCGCACAGAAGCGCGCCGGCGAGGATCGTGGTGCGCGGGGCCGCGTTCACTTCGAATCCGTACGCGGCGTCAAGATGAGGTCCGTCTTGCCGGTGAAGATGAGCACCTGGCCACGGTTGTACATGGCGAAGCCTTCCGCGGTGACTTGGCCGAAGGGGCCGCGGCCGGTCACGGCCTGATGACCTTCGGCCGTGCCGTTGGCAAGATCGATATGCGCGCTCTCGGTGTGGAATTCGTTGCCGCGATCCTGGTAGAGCGCCACATCGCCATAGACGTCCAGGAGCTGGGGTTGGGTCTGATAGGTTCCGTCCCGGCCGGAAAACTCGACCCAATCTCCGGCCTTGGTGGTCAGGTCGGCTTTGGGGCTGTCGAGCGCGATGTGATCGTCGGCAGGCCGCGTCTGCGATGCCGCGTTCGCGGTAAGGACATAGGGCCGGTTCTCGCGATCGATGCCGGCATAGCGCGGCTCGACGATGCGTAAATTGCGCGCCTCGGCGAGGTCGATCCGCGGCACGTGGAAGCGCACGCGCTCGAACACCGCCTCGAGCTGCGGCCAGATCGCGATCAAGAAGAGGAGAAAGAGCGCGATCGAGGGCAGGGTCCACTTGGTGAGGTTCACGAAGCGGCTATGGCCGCGCGTGTCGTTGAGGCGCAGCCTTCGTCGCAGATTCGAGCGCAGCAGGGCGGGCTGGAGCAGCTCTTTCATGCGATCCCGGCCCTGAGGCAGTCGTGAATATGGACGATGCCGAGCGGGCGCCGCTCGCCGTCGACGGCGAAGAGGCTGGTGATCGATTGCTGATTCATGCGGCCCAGCGCCTCGGCGGCGAGCGCATTGTGGCGAATCGTCTTCGGCTGCCTGTTCATCACCTTGTCGACGGTCGAGCGCAGCAGCGTATCGCCCATATGCCGCCGCAAATCGCCATCGGTGATGATGCCGACGAGCTTCCCACTCGCATCGGCCACGCCGACGCATCCGAAGCTCTTGGCGCTGATCACGAGGATCGCATCCGCCATGCCGGTGCCGAGCGCAACGAGCGGCATCGCCTCGCCCGCATGCATGATGTCCTTGACCGTCAGCAGCTGCCGCCCGAGCTCGCCGCCCGGATGGAGGCGCTGGAAGTCGGCCGCCGAAAATCCCTTGCGCTCGAGCATTGCGATGGCGAGCGCGTCGCCCAAGGCCAGCATCATCGTCGTCGAGGTGGTTGGCGCCAGTCCCATGGGACACGCCTCTTCGGAGGCGGGCAGCACCAGCACGATGTCGGCCGCTTCGGCGAGCGAGCTTTCGCCGCGCCGCGTCATTGCGACGAGGGGAATGCGGAAGCGGCGTGTATGGGCGACGATGTCGCCGAGCTCGGCGGTATCGCCGGAATTCGACAGCGCGAGCACGCCGTCGCCGGGCGCGATCATGCCGAGATCGCCGTGACTTGCTTCGGCCGGGTGCACGAATTGCGCGGGCGTCCCTGTCGAGGCCAAGGTTGCCGCGATCTTGCGCGCGATATGCCCGCTTTTGCCCATGCCGGTGACGGTGACGCGGCCGGCGATCGCGGCGAGGAGATCGACGGCCTGGGCGAAGCCGCCATCGAGGCCCTCGGTCAGCGCGGAAAGCCCGGCGATCTCCATCCGCAAGACGCGGCGCGCCACGGCGACTGGATTATCAATGCTGTCCTTCGGCATCGGCCCGCGTTATCGGATCCCGTGTTGGAACGGCAAGGTACATGGAAACGACGGCAAGGCTTAACGAGCCGTTTCCAGCCCCCCTTCCGGTCCGGCAGCCCGTGTTAGGCAAGACTATGCCGCGCCATCCCCCGTTTGGTCAATGAAGCGGGTAGGCGGGGCCGGGCTCCGCTCGGCCCGGAATGCCCTCAATGTTCGAAAATATCGACAGTTTCGAAGCCGCTCAGGTCGAGAAAGGCGCGCGTCGGCAGGAAGGCGAAGCAGGCGAGGGCGAGCTGCTGCCGGTTCTCGCGCGCGAGGATCTCGTCGAGCTTGGCCTTGAGCGCATGGAGGTGGAGGACATCGGATGCGGCGTAGCGCTTTTGCTCGTCGGTGAGGGCGGCGGCGCCCCAATCCGAACTCTGCTGCTGCTTCGAAAGCTCAATACCCAGAAGCTCGCGGCACAAATCCTTGAGGCCATGCTTGTCGGTGAAGGTACGCGCGAGCTTCGAGGCGATCTTGGTGCAATAGACCGGGGTCGAGACGACGCCCAGGGAATGGGCCAGCACGGCGATGTCGAAGCGGCCGAAATGGAAGATCTTGAGCACCTTCTGATCGGCGAGGAGGGCGCGCAGGTTGGGTGCGTTGTAGGCGCCCGGCGCGAACTGCACGAGATGGGACACGCCGTCCCCCGCCGAAAGCTGCGCGAGGCACAGGCGGTCGCGCAGCGGATTCAATCCCATCGTCTCGGTGTCGATTGCGACGCTGCTGCCGAAGGCCACGCCTGCGGGCAGGTCACCGTGATGGAGATGGATGGTCAAGGCTCACCTGCCTGCCGAGAAGGGGCGACCCCGCGCCGGGACGTGGTGCCCTGGAGAAGACTCGAACTTCCACGACCTTTCGGCCACTAGAACCTGAATCTAGCGCGTCTACCAATTCCGCCACCAGGGCGCCGGGCGCGTGATTACGCGGCGGCTCCGGCGATGTCAATTGCGCCGCGGCGGCGCCGGCGCTGCGCTCGCAAGCCCGTGGCGGCTGCGCTATAGATCGCGGCCATGATGCCGCGCCGGGTCACCATCATCGGCGCTTCCGGTTTCGTCGGGCGCTATGTGGTGAAGCGTCTTGCGGCCGAGGGCGCCGTCATTCTTGCCTGCTCGCGCCGCGCCGCGGCGGCGGGCTTTCTGCGCCCGATGGGCGATGTCGGGCAGATCGCCGCCATCAATCTCGACATCGCCGACGAGCGCGCGGTCGCGGCCGCGGTCGCCGGGGCCGAAGCGGTCGTCAACGCGGTCGGCATCCTTTTCGAGCGCGGCACGCAGCGTTTCGAGGAAATCCATCATCAGGGGCCGGCGCGGCTCGCGCGCCTCGCCGCCGCCGCGGGCGTGCGGCACTTCGTGCATGTCTCGGCGATCTCGGCCGATGCGAGCGCGCCTGCGCTCTACGCGCGCACCAAAGCGGCAGGCGAAGCGGCGGTACGCGCGGCGTTCCCCGGCGCGGTCATCTTGCGGCCCTCGCTCGTCTTCGGCCCGGAGGACGATTTCTTCAACCGCTTCGCCGCCATCGCGCGCTATTCGCCGTTCCTTCCCCTGATCGGCGGCGGCGAGACCAAGTTTCAGCCGGTCTATGTCGACGACGTCGCCGCAGCCGTGGCCGCGGTGCTGGCGCAGCCAGGTGCGGCCGAGGCCTATGAGCTCGCCGGCCCGGCCGTCTTCAGCATGAAGCAGCTCTTCGAGTACATGCTGCAGGTGATCGGTCGCAGACGGCTGCTGGTGCCGGTGCCCTTCGGCCTCGCCGCGTTTCAGGCCTTCTTCCTCGAATTCTGGCCGAAGCCGCTGCTGACGCGCGATCAGGTGCGGCTCTTGCAGCGCGATGCCGTCGCGGTTGCCGGCTTGCCGGGGCTCCGCGAGCTCGGGATCGCGCCGACGGTTCTCGAATCGGTGCTGCCCAGCTACCTCGGCCGCTACCGCCATCCCGGCACCGCCTATCGCGCGCGGCCCGCCTGATCCTCAGAAAGATGAGTTGGGCTCCTTGAGGAAGGCCTCTTCCGCGGGCGTCGAGGCGCGGCCGAGCGCGAGGTTGCGGTGCGGGAACCGGCCGAACCGGGCGATGATCGCGTGGTGCCGCTTCGCGAAATCGAGGGTGCCGCCAAAGCGCGGGTCTTTGGCCAGCGTCGCGAAGAGGGCGACGCTGCGCTCCTGGTCGGCGAGGTCCTCGCTGTGCTCGAAGGGCAGGTAAATGAATTCCCGGCACACCGGCGGCAGGGACAGATCGAAGCCGCGACCGAGCGCCGTTCGCGCGGTGTCGCGGGCCATCGAGTCGCTGGCAAAGGCCTGGGCGGTGCCGCGGTAGAGGTTGCGCGGCAATTGGTCGAGCAACAGGATCAGAGCAAGGCACGGCTCCGCCTCCCGCGCCCAGGCCGCGCATTTGCCGGCGGCGGCACCCTGCTGCAACTGGAGGAAGCGCCGGCGCAGCTCGCCGTCGAATTCCGGGTCGACCTTGAACCAGACCGCGCGGGGCTCGAAGCGCTCGGGCGAGTTCGGCGCGCCGAACCACAGATCGACGAGCGCCGTTGCTGCGCTTCGCTCGGCGCTGTTCATCATCCTTTCCAATTAGCGGAATCGGTGTGCTAAAACCAGCATCGGGGCCGGCGGCCCGCGCTTCTGTCGCGCGCGCCCAACACCGACGATTCCGGTAAGAGCGATGCGCCTTCTTTATCACCTCTGGCTTTCACCGCTTTCACGCAAGATTCGTCTTGTCCTCCAAGAAAAGGGTCTCGACTTCTCGATGAAGGTCGAGAAGGTTTGGGAGCGGCGCCCAGAATTTCTCGCGCTCAATCCCGCCGGCGAGGTGCCGGTGCTGATCGAGCCCGAGGGCACGATCCTCGCCGAAGCCAGCGCGATCGCCGAATATCTCGACGAGACCTATCGCGACAAGCTGCTTTTGGGGCTCAACCCGCTCGACCGCGCCGAGGTTCGCCGGCTCGTCGCGTGGTTCGACGTCAAGATGCAGAACGAGGTCACCAACCACCTCATCGGCGAGAAGTTCATGAAGCGCTTCCTGGGCTTCGGCGAGCCCGATTCCGCCGTGATCCGTGTCGGGAAGAGCAATTTGCGCCACCATCTCGACTACATCGCCTATCTCGCCGAACAGCGGCGGTGGCTCGGCGGCGACCATTTCTCGCTCGCCGACATCACGGCGGCGGCGCATCTTTCGGCGCTCGACTATCTCGACGACATCGCCTGGGACGAGCACGAGCCGGCGAAGGAATGGTATGCGCGGGTCAAGTCGCGGCCGAGCTTCCGGCCGATTCTCGCCGACCACATCCCGGGCGCGCCGCCGCCCAAGCACTACGCCGATCTCGATTTCTAATCGCTAGCGCGCCTTCGGGGCGGGCTTGTCCTGCGCCTCTTCGGCGAGATGGGCGAGATTGTCCTCGGCCGCATGCGCCTCCTGCGAATTGGGCGCGAGCGTCGCCACGCGCTTCCAGTCCGCCTGCGCGCCCGCGAGCTCGCCGCGCATACCCCGGATATTGCCGCGCTCGAGCAATCCCGTGACCGAATTGGGCTCGATCGCGAGAGCGGCATCGACATCGGCCAGAGCGAGGTCGAGGCTATTGGTCTGGCGGTAGGCCGAGGCGCGGTAGATGAGCGCGTCGGTCCGCTTCGGGGCGACCGCGAGGACGCGGCTCAGATCGTCGATCGCGTCGAAGAATCGCCCGCTGAGGGCATAGGCCTCGGCGCGGTCGACCAGGATCTCGATATCGCCGGGCTTGTATTGCAGCGCGCCGTCGAAATCTGCCTTCGCGGAATCGGGCTTGCCGGCGAGCAGCCAAGCCTGGCCTGCCTGTGCCAGCGCGTCGCCACGCAGCTCCGCATCGGCGCGCATCATCGCGCCGGCCATGGTCTCGAGCTGCGAGGCCGCCTCCGCGTAGCGCTTGAGGCCGATGAGCGCCACCGCTGCGCAATGATCGGCGGGAAAGCCGCCGCCGAGGCTGCGCCATAGCGTCGCTTGTTCATAAGCCGCCTTGGGATCCTTGCGCGCCTGATCGAGGCAAAGGCCGTATTGCTGCGGGGCCGGAAGGAAGGCGGTCGGCGGCTTCTCCGGCGGAGCGGCTTGCTGCGCTGCGAGCGCGCCGGGCACCGAGATCGCGGCGGTCACCGCCGCGAAAAGAAGGGACGCAAGGCGCTCGCCGCGCCTATTCCCCCGCTTCGCGGACGGCATGACGGTCGTCGAGCGCTTGCACGGCGCGCGCCGGCACAGCTTCGTGCGCGAACATCAGCCGCACCTTCTCGAGGTAGAGATAGATCACAGGGGTAATGAAAAGCGTGAGCGATTGCGAGACCACAAGCCCGCCGACCACGACGAGGCCCAGCGGCCGGCGCAGCTCCGAGCCTTCGCCGAAGCCGATCGCGATCGGCAGGCCGCCCATGATCGCCGCCATGGTCGTCATCATGATCGGGCGGAAGCGCAGGAGGCAGGCCTCGTAGATCGCCTGGTCCGCGGTCGCGTTGCCGGCGCGCTGCCGCTCGAGCGCGAAGTCGATCATCATGATGGCGTTCTTCTTCACGATGCCGATCAGCATGACGATGCCGATGATCGCGATGACGCTCATATCCTGATGGAACAGCAGCAGCGTCAGCAGCGCGCCAAGTCCGGCGGCAGGAAGACCCGAGAGAATCGTGATCGGATGGATGAAGCTCTCGTAGAGGATGCCCAGCACGATGTAGATCACGATCACTGCGGCGGCGAGGAGCAGTCCCTGGCCCTTGAGCGCGTCCTGGAAGACTTGGGCGTTGCCCTGGTAGCTCGTATTGACGGTGACCGGCAAATTGACGCTGCGTTCGAGCTGCGCGATCTCGCGCACCGCGGTGCCGAGCGAATATCCGGGCTGCAGATTGAACGAGATCGTCACCGAAGGGAGCTGGCCCTGGTGATTGACCGTGACCGGACCGATCCCCTCTCGCAGGGTAGCGACCGCCGCGAGAGGTACGGATTGGCCCGACGAACTTTTCAGGTAGATCTTCGATAAATCGGACGGCGACTGCTGCAGCGCCTTGTCCACCTCCAAGATGACGTAATAGCTGTCGGAGGGCTCATAGATCGTCGAAATTTGCCGCGCGCCGAACGCGCTGTAGAAGGTGTTCTTGACCTGATCGACGGTGATGCCGAGCTGCGAGGCCTTGTCGCGGTCGACATCGATGATCGCGAGCCGATTTCTGAGCTCCAGATCCGAGGTCACATCCTGCAGCCCGGGCAACTGGCCCATGCGCTGCTCCATGAGCTGTGCGTAGCGGTACAGTTGGTCCGTATCGGTGTCCTGCAGCGTGTATTGATAGGCGCTCTTCGAGAGACGTCCGCCCAATTGGATGTTCTGCACGGCTTGGAAGAAGACGTTGACCCCCGGGATTTGCGCCATCTTTGGACGCAGCTCCTGGATGATTTGCGTGGCCGACCGGCTGCGCTGGTCGAAGGGCTTGAGCTGGATGAAGAGTCGGCCGGTGTTGAGGGCCGGGCTTCCAGGCCCGACGCCCACGAAAGCGGTGACGTCGCTGACGTTGGGGTCGGTCTTCACGGCGTTGGCGACGGCCTGCGTATGCTGCGACATCCCGTCGAAGGAGACGTCCTGCGCGGCCTCGATGAAACCGAATATCGCGCCCGTGTCTTCGATCGGGAAGAATCCCTTGGGCACCGCCACAAAGAGGTAGCCGGCGAATGCGAGCGAGACGAGGGTGGCGAAGAGCGTCGCGCGCCGCCACCGCATCACCGCCGCGAGCGAGCGCTTGTAGCCCGCGTAGAGGGTGTTGAAACCGGCCTCCGACCAGCGATACACGAAATTGTGGTGCTCGCCGCCGTTATGCGGCTTCAGCAGACGCGAGGCGAGCATCGGCGTCAGGGTCAACGAGACGAAGCCCGAGATCAGGATCGTCATGCTGATCGTCACCGCGAATTCGCGGAAGACGCGACCCACGACGCCGCCCATGAAGAGCACGGGAATGAACACGGCGACGAGCGAGAGGGTGATCGACAGGATGGTGAACGCGATCTCGCGCGAGCCGCGGAACGCGGCGTCCATGACGCGCTCGCCGCCCTCGACGTGGCGGACGATGTTCTCGAGCATGACGATCGCGTCGTCGACGACGAAGCCTACCGACAGCGTGAGCGCCATCAGCGAGAGATTGTCGATCGTGTAGCCCAGCACCTCCATGCCCGCGAAGGTGCCAATGACCGAGACCGGCAGCGCCAGCGCCGGGATGATCGTCGCCGTGACGTTGCGCAGGAATAGGAAAATGACGAGGATCACGAGCGCCGCGGTCAAGAGCAGCGTGAACTGGACGTCATGCACGGAGTTGCGGATCGAGACCGACCCGTCGAGCATGACGTTGAGCCTCACCGCCGCGGGCAGCTCGGCCTCAAACTGCGGCAGCAGCGCCTTCACCGAATCGACGACCGCGACGGTGTTGGCGTCGGGCTGGCGCTGCACCGCGACGAGAATGCCGCGCGAGCCGTTGTACCAGCTCGCTTGCTGGTCGTCCTGAACCCCGTCCACCGCGCGCGCCACATCCTTGAGCCGCACGGGCGCGCCGTTGCGATAGGCGACGATCAGATCCTGATACTGGGCGGCGTGTTCGAGCTGGCCGTTCGCCTGAAGCGTGAAAGCTTGGTCGGGTCCCATGATCGTGCCGACCGGTGCCGCCGAGTTCGCGGCCGCGACCGCGTTCTGGAGATCGTCGAGCGACATGTTCTTGGCCGCCAGCGCCTCGGGATTGGCCTCGACGCGCACCGCGAATTTCTGCTGCCCGAAGACGATGACCTGCGAGACGCCCGAAAGCGTGGAGATGCGCTGCGCAATGAGGTCCTCGGCATAGGCGTCGACGTCCGACAACGGCATCGTCGCCGAGTTCAAGTTGAGGAAAATGACCGGGAAGTTGGCGGGATTGGCCTTGAGGAAGCTCGGCGGCGTCGTCATCTGGATCGGCAGACGCTTGGCCGCGGAGGTCAGCGCCGACTGCACGTCCAAGGCCGCGCCGTCGATGTCGCGGTAGAGATCGAATTGCATGGTGATCGCGGTGAAGCCCGCGCCGCTCGACGACACCATCGAGTCGAGTCCCGCGATTGTCGAGAATTGCTTCTCGAGCACGGTCGCCACCGACGACGCCATGGTGTCGGGGCTTGCGCCCGGGAGCTGGCCGTTGACGACGATGGTCGGGAAATCGACCCGGGGGATCGCCGCCACGGGCAGCAGGCGATAGCTGAAGAGCCCGAAAATGACGAAAGCCAGCATCAGCAGCGTCGTCATCACCGGACGACGGATGCAAAGCTCCGGCAGCGTCATGTCGGATTGCCCGGCTTTTGCGCAGTTCCCGATTTCTGCGCGTCTTCGGGCTGCGCGGTGCCGGGATTGGCCGCATCGCCGCTCACGATCTGCACGCGCGCACCGTCGGTAAGCCGCAACTGCCCGTCAATTGCAACGCGTTCCCCGGGCGCCAGGCCCGAGCTCACCACGGCGTTTCCCCCAACCGTGCGGTCGACGGTGACGGCACGCGTCTCCGCGGTGTTGTCGTCCTTGATGACGAAGACGTAGCTGCCCTTCTGCCCGACCTGTATCGCGGCCGGCGGGACCACGATTGCGTTGGGATCGGTGCGCACCAGCACGGATACGTTGACGAACTGTCCGGGCCAGAGGCGTTGCTCGCCGTTCGGGAACGTCGCGCGCACCGCGATCGTGCCCGAGGTGGAGTCGATCGAGTTCTCGAAGAACGCGATCTTGCCCTCGACCGGCGCGCCCTTGTCGCCTTGCGCGAGCACGCGCACCGTCACCGGCCCCTGCGCCATCGCGCCGCGCAGCTCAGGCAGCCCGTTCTGCGGCAGGGCGAAGGAAACGTAGATCGGCTGGATCTGATTGATCGTGGCGAGCGGCACGTCGTTCGACTTGAGGCTGTTGCCGCTCTTGATCGCGATCATGCCGACGCGGCCGTCGATCGGCGCGACGATCGTGTAGTAGCTGAGGAGCACCTTGGTGGTCTCGAGCTGCGCTTTGTCGGCCTTGACGCTCGCCTCGAGTGCCCGCGCGTTCGCGGAATCCGTGTCGAATTGCTGATGCGAGACGAAATCCTTGCTGAGGAGCGGCTTGTCGCGCTCGACATTGCGGTTGGCGTTTTCGAGCTGGACCTCGTCGCGCGCCAGCGTCGCCGTCGCCTGATCCACCGCTGCCTGCGCGGCGCGGCTGTCGAGCTGGAACATCACGTCGCCGGCCTTGACGAACTGGCCGTCCTGTACGAGCACCTTGTCGATCACCGCATCGAGCCGCGACTTCACGGTCACCGCCGCAATCGTCTGCACCGTGCCTATGGTGTCGAATTGCACGGGCGTCGGCTTCACCGCGACGGTTGCGATCCTGACCGGAACGGTTGCGTTCGCACGCCCGGACGGCGCCTGCGCGAGCGCCTCGTCGAGCATGCCGAATTGATAACTGGCGCTACCTATCGCCAAGGCCGTCACAGCGGCGACGGCCCAGATAAATCGTTTCATCCCAATCTTTTCCGCTATTTTGCTCGCTTTTTTGGGCGTTACGCAGCCCGCCGCCATCCCCAATCGAAGCGCGCGATCATACTATAAAACCCTTGAAGGGCCATAGATTAACCGCAACTCCGCGAGCCGTCTGCACCGTTCCATGACAATGATCCTGATCGAGCCTCGGGTTAAGTTTTTTTCATAAAACTCTTTGTGATCGCGCGGGAACATTCTGCTCGCAACGCATGCCTTTAGCGTGGGCCACTCCGGCATATTTGTAAATCTCGGCATCGCCGCGCTCTGGTAACATCTGCCCGGCGCGAGGAGGATGGATGGCGGGCGAGGCGGGATTTGGGCGAGCGTTGCGCGTGCTCAGCGTCCGCGCGTATCGCCTCTTCACCATCGGCAATGCGGTCGCGCTCGTGGGCGTCTGGATCCAGCGCATCGCCGTGGGCTGGCTTGCCTGGCAGCTCACCCATTCCGGCTTCTGGCTCGGCCTGTGCGCCGCCGGCGACCTCGTTCCCTCGGTGCTGGTGAGCCCTTTCGCGGGCGCGCTCGCCGATCGCGGCGACCGGCTGCGACTGATCCAAATCTCCATGATCCTCGGCATGCTGCAATCCGCGGCACTGGCCGCCCTGACCTACACCGGCGTGATCGATATCTGGATGCTCTTCGCCCTCACCGTCGCGCTTGGGGTGATCAACGCGCTCAATCAGCCGGCGCGGCTCGCGCTCATCCCGAGCCTCGTCGACCATGATTCGGTCGGCTCGGCGGTCGCGATCAACTCGCTCGTCTTCAACAACGCGCGCTTCATCGGCCCGGCGACCGCGGGCTTCGTCATCGCCGAGGGGAGCATTTCGCTCGCCTTTATCCTCAACGCGCTCACCTATGTCTGCTTCATCTATACATTGTGGCTCATCGAGGTGCCGCCCGAGCGCACGCCGCCGCGCGAGAGCCATTTCCTGCGCGACCTCATGGAAGGCTATGGCTACGCGTTGCGCGATCCGGCAATCGGGCAGATGTTCATCCTGCTCATTGTGACGACGGTGGCGATCCGCGGCTTCGTCGAAATGTTCCCGGGTTTCGCCGACGTCGTCTTCAATCGCGGCGCGCAGGGCCTCGCCTGGCTCACCGCGACCGTGGGCCTGGGCGCGCTCGTGGGCGGCCTCTTCATGCTCCACCGCAACAGCCTGCGCGGCCTGCCTTCGCTCGTGATCCGCGCCACCCTGATCATGGCGCTCGCGCTCATCGGCTTCACCGCGACCGACAATTACTGGCTCGCCCTCGTCTGCGTCTTCGTCGGCGGTGTCGCGATGTGCGCGACCGGCATCGGCGCGCAGACGCTGATCCAGACCTCGACCACGCCGGCGATGCGCGGCCGCGTCATGGGCTTCTACGGCATGATCTTCCGCGCCGGCCCGTCGCTCAATGCGCTGCTGCTGGGCGGGCTCTCCGAGCGCTTCGGTATGCGGCTTCCGGTCTTCGCCGGCGCGTTCGTTTGCGTCCTCGCCTGGGCCTGGATCCGCCCGCGCCAGGCGGCGATCGAGCGCACCCTCGACGGCGAGGCGCAGCGCGCCCCCGCGGAATGAGCGGCAAGGCGCTGTTCTGCTTCGGCCTCGGCTACAGCGCGGGCTTTCTGGCGCGCGCGCTCGCGGCCGAGGGCTGGCGCATCGCCGGGACGACGCGCGACGCCCCCGCGGCGGGTGCTGCCTTCCCCATGGTGCGTTTCAGCCGCGAGCACCGCATGAGCGATGCGCCGGCGCTTCTCGCCGGATCAACCCATGTGCTCGTCGCGGTGCCGCCCGATGCGCAGGGTTGCCCGGTCTGCGATTGCCACGGCGCCGACCTCGCCGCGCTCGAGGGCGTCGCCTGGCTCGGCTATCTCTCGACGACCAATGTCTATGGCGACCGCGGCGGCGGTTGGGTCGACGAGACCTCCGCTCTCGCGCCCGTTGGCGAGCGTGGCCGGCGGCGCGTCGTGGCCGAAGCGAGCTGGCTCGCGCTCCAGCGGCGCGCCGGCGTCCCGGTCCATATCTTCCGCCTCGCGGGAATCTACGGCCCCGGACGCAGCGCGCTCGACGCGCTGAGAGCGGGGACCGCGCGCCGCATCGCCAAGCCCGGCCAGGTCTTCTCGCGCATTCATGTCGAGGACCTCGTCGCGACCTTGCGCGCCTCCATGGCGCGGCCGCGGCCGGGCGCCATCTACAATCTCTGCGACGATGAGGCGGCGCCACCCGAAGAGGTCGTGGCCTACGCCGCGCGCCTGCTCGGCCGCGCCCCGCCGCCAGTGGAGGCGCCGGCGAGCGCCGCGCTTTCGCCCATGGCGCGCAGCTTCTACGACGAGAACAAACGCGTCGCCAATCGCCTCATCAAGGAGGAGCTTGGCATAACCTTGCGCTACCCCACCTATCGCGAAGGGCTCGCCGCGCTCGCTGCGGCAAGCCCAGAGCTCCGTTGACGGAGGATCAAGCCATGCCGCGAGAGAATTACCGCGCTGTCGCCCCCGAGGCGACCCGCAAGCTTGGCGAGCTGTCGACGCTGATGCACAACAGCAGCCTCGAAGCGGGTCTCGTGCATCTCGTCTATCTGCGCGTCTCGCAGCTTAATGGCTGCGCCTATTGCGTCGACACCCATACGGCCGAGGCGCTCGAGGCGGGCGAGAAGCCGCAGCGTCTCTATAATCTCACCGTCTGGCGCGAGGCGCCGTTCTTCACGCCGCGCGAGCGCGCAGCACTCGCCTGGGCGGAAGCGATGACGCGCCTTCCCGAGGGTCATCCTCCCGCCTCGGTGAAGGAGGAGGCGCGCGCGCCGTTCAGCGAGAAGGAATTCGTCGACCTGACTTTCGCCATCGCCGCGATCAACGCGCTCAACCGCATCGGCGTGGGCTTCGAGGTGCAGCCGCGAAGCCGCGGTTGAGCCTCAATCGAGCAGCGCCGCGAGGCTGCGCTGGAGCAGGTCGAGGTCGCTCTCGCGCGAGAGGCGGTGATCGCCGTCCTTGACGAGGCTCACCTGCACGTCGCCGCTTGCGAGGCGGTTCGCGAGCGCGAGGCTCGTCTGCCACGGCACATCCGGGTCGGCCATGCCGTGCAGCAACCGCACCGGGCAGTCGAGCCCGATTGCGCCGCGCATCACAAGATGTGCGCGTCCCTCCTCGATGAGCAGGCGGGTGATGAGGTAGCCGGCCTCGCTGTATTTCGACGGCACGCGCGCCGCGCCCTCGGCGAGGATCTTCGCGCGCAGCTCCGGCGGAAAGCGCCCCCACATCAGGTCCTCGGTGGCGTCCGGCGCGGCCGCGATCCCGAGAAGCGCCTGCACGCGCTCGCGCCGCGCGAGCGCCGCGAGCAGCATGAGCCAGCCGCCGATGCTCGAGCCGACGAGCACGAGCTTGCCGGCAGTGAGTCTGTCGACGACCTCGAGCGTGTCCGCGAGAAACCGGCCGATTGTCGCCTGCGTGAAATCGCCCGAGGAGGCACCGTGCGCGAAATAGTCAAAGCGCAGGAAAGCCTGGCCGCGCGTCGCACAGAAGCCGTCGAGCGCCTCGGCTTTTGCTCCGTTCATGTCGGAGTTGAAGCCGCAGAGGAAGACGACGGTCGGCGCGTGGCCGGCGCGGCGGCGGTAGGCGATTGTGGCGCCATCCGCGCGTGTTAAGATGGCGGGCTGGTCACTCATCGGGGCCGATTCACGCAATTCATGACAGAGTCCGACACTAACACCGTGTCGACACCGGCCGGAAGACGCCGAGCCACGGTGCTTCAGGTTCTGCCGCGGCTCGTCGCAGGCGGCGTGGAGCGCGGGACCGTCGATGTCGCCGCGGCCCTCGTCGCCGCGGGCTGGAACGCGATCGTCGCGTCCGCAGGCGGGCCCATGGTGCGCGAGCTGCAGCGCGCGGGCGCGATCCATGTGACGCTGCCCCTGGCTTCGAAGAATCCGCTCGTGATCCGCGCCAATATCGCGCGCCTCGCGGCGCTGATCACGAGTCACAATGTCGACATCGTGCATGCGCGCAGCCGTGCGCCGGCCTGGAGCGCGCGCTACGCGGCAAAGCGCACCGGCCGCCACCTCGTTACCACCATGCACAATGTCTATGGCGAGGGCTCGGCGCTGAAGCGGCGCTACAATTCGGTGATGGCGGCGGGCGAGCGCGTGATCGCGATTTCGGGCTTCGTCGCCGAGCATGCGATGAAGGTCTACGGTGTCGCGGCGGAGCGGCTGCGCGTCATCCCGCGCGGCGTCGATCTCCTGCGCTTCGATCCCGACCGCGTCACGCCCGACCGGCTCATTGCGCTGATCAAGCCTTGGCGCCTGCCCGACGGCGTGCCGGTGGTGCTGCTGCCGGGGCGGCTCACGCGCTGGAAGGGCCATCACACCCTCATCGAGGCGGTCGGCCAGCTCGAGCGGCCCGACGTCCACGCCGTGATCCTCGGCAGCGGCGATGCGCGCTACCGCCGCGAGCTCGAGGCCGCGGTGGCGAAATCGCCCGCGGCCACGCGCTTCCGCTTCATCGAGGACTGCGCCGACATCGCGGCCGCTTACATGCTCGCCGATGTCGTGGTCTCGGCCTCGACCTCGCCCGAGGGTTTCGGCCGCGTCATCGTCGAGGCGCAGGCCATGGGCCGGCAGGTGATCGCGACGGCGCATGGCGGCGCGCTCGAGACGATCATCGACGGCGAGACCGGCTGGTTCTATCCGCCGGGCGACGCCGCTGCGCTCGCCAACGCGCTCACCTATGTCTTGGAGCAGGACAGCGCCACGCGCGTCGCCATGGCGCGGCGCGAAGTCGCGCATGTGCGCACGCATTTCTCGAGCGCGCTCATGACCCAGCGCACCCTTGCCGTCTACGAAGAGCTGGTGCCGCAACCGGCCGCGGCGACCGCCGCCGCGTGAGCCAGGCGGCCCCGGTGGCGCGGGACGGCGCACGCCCGCGCATTCTCGTCATCAAACTTGGCGCGCTCGGCGATTTCGTCCAGGCCATGGGGCCCGCCGCCGCGATCCGCGCGCATCATCGCGATGCCGAGATCACGCTCCTGACCACGCCGCCCTTCGTCGAGCTGGCGGGTGACGCGCCTTATTTCGATCGCGTGTGGAGCGACGGACGGCCGAGGATGGGCGATCTCGCGGCACTCCTGGGCTTGCGGCACCGGCTGCGCGCGGCACGGTTCGCGCGCGTCTATGATCTCCAGACCTCGCAGCGCTCGAGCTTCTACCTCCGCCTCATCGGACCGGGGCCGCGGCCGGAATGGTCGGGCATTGCCAGGGGCGCGTCGC
>Ga0187780_10001930_pt1 | contig 15617 bp, 14 predicted proteins | sample 1015_Q2_SP10_20__FD_132429 | JGI IMG/M metagenome (GOLD analysis project Ga0187780, IMG submission 132429) | Tropical peat soil microbial communities from peatlands in Department of Meta, Colombia - 1015_Q2_SP10_20_MG | ecosystem: Environmental > Terrestrial > Soil > Wetlands > Peat | place... | reverse complement strand
TGCGATCGTTGTGTGATAGCGGTCGAAGTAGGGGATCTGCAAGTTGACACCCCAATTTACGTTGGGGCTGTAGTCAAAGCCCAGTGCCCAGTTACGGTTGATCGTGTCTTGCTGAATTTCCTGATCGTTGGGAATTGGCAGGCTAGCTCGGTTGACGGTACCGGTGCCCGATCGCAGCTGATTCTGATCAAAGTAGTCAAATCGCAAATCTACCCGGAGCCCTTCGCCGGAAGGCGCAATGCCTTGACTCGACCAGTCTGAACTCAAGGTGCAGCCGCAACTTGAACAAGCCACTGCGACGTTGGGCACCGTTAGCGTTGCGCCGAGGAAAAACGCGGCACCTCCCTCCTTGAGTCGCTTCGTCACGCTGACGCTCAAACCCTTGCCCAAAGTTTACAGGCCTCCTGGTGCGTAAACTTCCGCATTGTCTCGCAGGTTCGGGGCAAGCGGATCAGCCGAAAGTGTTGCTGTCATCCCAAAATGGGAGCGCGTCTGCCCAACCCCGCCGCGCCGGCACGCGAGTCAACGTCAAGTGCACCGAAACGACGGAGAGAACCGACACTGAAGCCTCGTAGCGAGTCATAAGATACGCCCCCCATGTCGGCGACTGAGGTAAAGCTGGAACTTCTTCTGGCCTTCGTGGATAAGTTCGGTCAAGCTCGACGGGGGGCTGCAGGCGCCAGCCCAACCCCTGCTCTGAACCGAGAGGGCATATGATTTGAGCCTGCTCAAGCGCTCAACGCGAATGGCGACGAAAGGCATACTGCTCGAACAGCTGACCTGGGTCCAGGCACAGGCTGCGCTCTCGCGAGAGAGTGTCGTTGTCGTCCCAATCGGCGCGGCCGCTAAGGAGCACGGCCCTCATCTGCGGCTGAACAATGACTGGACAATTGCCGAATATCTCAAGCGCCGCGTGGTCGAGGTGGCCAACGTTGTGGTAGCGCCGACTATCGCCTATCACTATTACCCCGCTTTCGTGGAATATCCCGGGTCGATCAGCCTTCGGCTTGAGACTGCTCGCGACTTGGTTATCGACATCGCCAGAAGCCTTGCCGCATTCGGGCCGCGCCGCTTCTATGCGCTCAACACGGGCGTGTCTACGGTGCTCGCGCTAAGGTCGGCCGCTCAAGCATTGGCCACCGAGGGTGTGTTGCTGCGCTATACCGACATCCAGACGATAGCCGCCGATGCCGTGGCAAGCGTGGAAGACCAAGACGGTGGCACGCACGCCGATGAGATTGAGACATCGATCATGCTATACATCGCGCCTGGGGCAGTTGACATGAAAAAGGCGGCACGCGATTACCAGCGGGGCGAAGGCCCTTTAACTCGAACGCAGGGCAAGGGCGGTATTTATTCTCCGACGGGGATCTACGGCGATGCCACCCTTGCCAACTGCGCCAAAGGGCAGCGGGTAGTGGAAGCGATGGTCGTTGGCATCCTGCGTGACATTGCCAGTTTGCGCTCTGAGGCGCTGTCGCAATAGGCTTGGGTGTCGCGCCGAGCAGTCCGCAGACCCCCACTGCATAGCTCATCTACTGGAAGAGTGCATCTTACCCATGCCGACGCGATGGAATCACCTCCTCGATCCACCGCGCAGGAGGTTGCGCAGGTGCGGTAGCCGAGAGTAGTCTGTGGGCGACGGTCGCGACGGGTCCGTCCATGCTATGCCCGATGGCGATACGAATTGCGTAGCATGACCAACAACCACAAGGAGGAGAGAATGTCGATTGCGCATCTGTTGCGCGCACTGGCACGCGCGCTTTGTGTTTCGACGCTGCTGGTAGCAGGCACGGCTTTGGCGGCCGAAATCAAGGAAGGCTATTTCACCACCAATGACGGGGTACGCATTCACTACATGGAGGCCGGCTCCGGCAAGCTACTCGTCATGATCCCAGGCTGGTCGCAAACGGCGGCGCAGTTCAAGCACCAGCTCGACGGGCTGAGCGATCGCTACCGGGTCATCGCGCTGGACATGCGCGGGCATGGCGAATCAAGCAAACCGGATCATGGGTATCGCATTCACCGCCTGTCCAAAGACGTATACGAATTCTTAGCCGCCAACAACCTTACCGACGTGACCCTGGCCGGGCACTCCATGGGCTGTTCAGTGATCTGGGGCTACTGGGAGCTGTTCGGTACGGAGCGACTCGCCAAGCTAATCCTCATCGATCAAATGCCGATGATAACCGCCAACCCGATCTGGTCCGAGCAGGAAAAGATCGACGCGGGCGCGATCCTCGACAAGGACTCACTCTATGGGGTCACCAACTCGCTCGCTGGACCCGATGGGGTGAAAACCACCTATGACTTCATCGGCAACATGTTCACAAAGCAGTATTCACGCGATGAAGTGAATTGGGTCGTCCAGCAGAACCTCAAGCTTCCTCGCGCCTACGCCGCGCGCTTGCTCTACGATCACGCAACGAACGACTGGCGTGACGTGCTTCCGCATCTCGACATCCCAACGCTTATCGTCGGGGGCAAGTCCAGTCTGGTTGGCTGGAGGTCGCAGGTGTGGATGGGTACCCAGATCCCTGGCTCAAGAGTAGTGATCTTCGAGGATGCCGAGGGCGGCAATCACTTCATGTTCATGGAGAACCCCGAGAAGTTCAACCGCATCGTCAAGGAGTTCATGGGCTGACTCCTGGCACTGCGGATCGAAATTCGCTTTGGTGCCGCGTCCTTCTGCTCGCTGAGCATGGAGTCCGCGGTACCGCGGGGATGGGGAGCACGATCGCGAGCACGCACAATGGAAAGGGGCATTCGCGCGCGCAGAGCGGTCACAGCCACCTGACGCAGAGCGTGCGCGCTCGTGGGTTCCCGGCGCCGTGACGGAGCGGCGCTTTACGCCGCTGCCGCGATTTCATGAGCGTGTCTTCGCACGCCTGGATTTTCTTTACCTTGGCTGCTGCTGCGGTCCAAACCGCTCGCAACGCGATGCAGCGCGAGCTGACAACCAAGGTAGGCGTGGCAGCTGCGAGCTGGGCTCGTTTCATCTTCGCGCTGCCATTTGCGGTCGTGTTCCTGGCGGTCGTGCTGGCGTTGGAGCGAGAACCCGTCATCGTGCGCGACGGCTTTGCAACGTGGCTGCTCGCCGGCTCGCTGGCGCAGATGGCCGGCACCGCGACCATGCTGCTTGCCATGCGGGAGCGCGCGTTTGTGACCGTAATTGCCTACACCAAGACCGAGCCCATCCAAGTCGCTTTGTTTTCGCTTGTCTTTCTCGGCGAGGTCCTCGACACCGTGCGCGCGATCGCGGTGTTCGTCGGCGCGGCAGGCGTGATGCTGATGTCTTGGCCCCGCGGTGATGCCGGTCACGACCTGCGTAGCGCTGGATGGGGCATCACCGCCGGCGCCGGATTTGCGATGGCTGCCGTGGGATATCGCGGAGCCATCACGCATCTTACGGGCGTGTCGTTCCTGTCCGCCGCCACGATAACGCTGGTCGCTACGCTCTGTATCCAGACTACCGTGTCCATCGCCTGGCTGATCGTTGCAAATAGAGCGTCGCTGCGCACATTGTTCACCGCATGGCGTCAGTCGGTGCCGGCCGGATTTGCCGGTGCAGTGGCTTCGCAGCTGTGGTTTCTCGCATTCGCTCTGCAGGCTGCACCAGCAGTGCGAACCCTTGGCCTGGTAGAAGTTGTCTTCGCCCAAGTTGTCTCGTGGCGCCTGATGGGGGAGACCATCACGGGTCGCGAGATCGCTGGTCTAGCCCTACTTGGTCTGGGACTCGTGGTCATACTGCAAAGCTGAGACTCGTCTTCCGCGGCCGTGTCCAGCCAAGCGCATGCGCCTGCGACATTGCGGCAAAACAAAAGGGGCATCGATTGTTTTTTTGTGTGCCGCTCCCTCGCGAGGTAGTATCTCGCTGAGACCCTTATGGCCCTCGTCGAAGTCTATCGGTCCCCTCTTCGCGCGGACTGCGATGAGCGAGCGTTGGTGCTTGCCGCGGTCGGTGTGTCATCGGAGGTTGCATCACGGGGCGACAGCTTCGCGTTGCTGGTGACGGACGATGCAGTTGACATCGCGACAGCTCACCTGAACGACTACGATGAGGAAACTTTGTCTCGGCGCCGGGAGCCTTCGCCGCCAAGTCCGCACCCTGACGCGTGGCTTGGTTCAGCGGCGTACGCAGCTGTGCTTGTAGGCGTTGCACATTGCGCCTCGGCCGATGTTCTCGGGTTCAATTGGTTTTCATCGGGCGAGCTAGTCGGCGGGCTTCTAAGAAGCGGCGAGTTGTGGCGCGTCGTCACCGCGCTTACGTTGCACGCCGACTTCACTCACCTGATCGCAAATTTAGCGTTCGGCATGCTGTTTGGCTTCCTCGCAGGCCAGCTGCTCGGACCCGGGATCGCCTGGGCGAGCATTGTCGCGGCCGGCGCGTTCGGGAATCTCTTGGACGCTCTGCTCATGCCGGCAACCCATCGCGCTCTTGGTGCATCCACGGCAGTCTTCTCCACCCTGGGTCTGCTTGCCGCGTATTCGTGGCGTCAGAGATCGGCACGCAGTGCGCGCTGGCCTTATCGCTGGGGCCCATTGGGCGCCGCCGTTGCACTGTTCGCACTTGTCGGTGTCGGGGGAGAGCGCACGGACGTCCTGGGGCACCTCACGGGGCTCGTCGCCGGCGCAGCGCTGGGAAGCCTATATGGGAGCTGGGGCATGGCTCGCCTCGCTCGTGTTCTCCCGCAGTTGCTAACCGGCGCCCTCGCGCTGGCGGCTGTGGTTGGCGCCTGGGTATGGGCTTTGCTCAGCGCTTAGCGGCACTGTCGTTTTCGGCAAAGAAGGCTAATGCAGCTTGCCGATTTTGAGACGCGGCCCAAGTGCTGGAGGCGGACCTCGATTATGCTGCGCCTATCAGGCCATGTGCTGGGGAGGCAGCGCTCGCTGAGGAGCTCGAGTCAATACGCTTGCTTCGTGGGCTCACAGCCGTAGCGCATGCGCTCAGCATGCCGATGACCCTACGAAACCGGTTTTATCATCTACTCGTATATAGGAACACGGCGCGTCGACTCCGGTTGCCCGGCGCGGGCGCTTGTGCGTGCGGAGGAGCACCCTATGTCGCTTTGGAGCAATAGTTCTGGCTTTTACACCACGGGCGGTCGCGTTCGGGCTTCGTTGCTGATTCTCGGGGCTTTTCTCTTCGCGTGGCACATGCTAGGACACACTGGCGAGCCCGCGAGGCCACTTCCGCCACCTGAAATCGACGGGCCAAGAAGCCCAGGCAGCGCTGAGGAGGCGGCGGTACTGGCTGGCGGATGCTTCTGGGGTGTGCAGGGTGTGTTTCAGCACACCAAGGGCGTCAAACAGGTCCTAGCGGGCTACGCCGGCGGAGAAAAGGCGCGAGCTCGATACGAGCAGGTAAGCACTGGGCAGACTGGCCACGCCGAATCGGTGCAGGTTATCTTCGATTCTCGTGAGATCTCCTACGGCGAGATCCTGCGTATCTACTTCTCTGTGGCGCATGACCCGACTCAGCTCAATCGCCAAGGGCCCGACATCGGTTCTCAATACCGTTCGGCGATCTTCTACTCCGATGTCTCACAGCAACGCATCGCGCAGGCCTACATCGCTCAGCTTGAGCGGGCCCGCGTGTTTGCCCAACCCATTGTCACGCGCGTGGATCCGCTCAAAGCTTTTTACCCAGCCGAAGCGTATCACCAAGATTTTCTGATCCACCACCCGGATCACCCCTATATCTTCGTCAACGATCTGCCGAAGATCGAAAACTTAAAGCGCCTCTACCCGCAGGACTATCGGGACCAGCCTGTGGTGAGCAGCCAAAAGTAGCACCCGAACGTCAAAGTGGACCGTCCTAGCCCCTCGACCGCCGCGTTAGGTGCAGACGTAACGAAGCAGCTATGAGATCCTCAAGAATCCTGCGCCCGTGGCAAATGCGTGCACCGTCCACACCCGTTTCTGCTCCACCGGCGGAACCAGGACTTTGACGTTAGGGACGCCCATGCGCGCCGTGTCGCTCGCTTTAGTGCCTTTGCTGCTTTGCACGTCTCCTGCATTCGCCGACATCGAACAGATCGCTACAACATGCGACAGTGGAATTTGCCTTTATTGGTGGCCCGCACTGCCTTCGGTCGCAGGTTGGCATCATGATCGCGAGCAAAGCCTATCGTTCGGAGTTAACGCTCAGGCCCCGGACGGATACACGTTCGAGAACGCGGAGACGGTAATCTATGCGAAGGCGTTGTATAAACCGAAGGAACCCGAAATTGCCTCGGTTGCCGAGCTGATCCAAGAAGACGCGAAACGCTTCCTCGCCATAAGCCCAGACATTCAGATTACCGAGGTGGAGCCTCTTCGTACTGCCGATGGCCAGCTGTTACGCTCCTTCACCTTCTTTCCGCGAGGTCAGGGCAACTGGGAGCAGGTATCCTACGGGGAAGAAGATGATTTCTTCCTCATGTTTGCCGTTAGCTCCACATCCCACGAGGGTCTCATGCGAACGCTCAGCGACTACTCGCGGTTTGTTAGCGGGTATCAGAAGCGCCCTTGACGGCCCCTGACCGGTTCAGGACCGGCGCGATTTACACGGGCCACGACCTCGCAAATCACGTGGGAATAGAGGATCTCGCTGTTGTTCGTCTGACGTGCAGCCTAGCGATCAACCTGCAACTGCTGTTCGACGGCTGCAGCTTTCCTGCGGACGGGTCAGCGCTTCCATCCCAATCACACACCGAAACAGATGTAGAACAGGCACATCTCGAGCAAGCGCCATATAAGCTACGCCTTCATGATGCTTCATCACCAGGGCAGTTCTCGGCGTGTGTGCTTCCTGCCTATCTCGGCTGCCTCGCGCGCACGGGGTCCGCTCGCAATCATGATTCCTGCGTCCAGCCGATTTGAAACATTCTCCGGGGTGACTTGCTCCAGAAAGGCAAGGCCGGCCGCTTTGCACGCGGCCATGACCTGGGTGCGCGCGGCCAGCATTTGCGTCGGGTAAGGCTCATCGTGCTGGTCTGGGTATCCCATCGACATACCCATGTCGCCGGGGCCCCACTCCGCGAACGCGATACCGGGGACGCTGGTCGTGTACTCCACGCTCGCGAGCGCTCGCTTATTCTCAACCTTGATGCCAAGCAGCAGTTCACCGCGCGGGTTGAGCGGCCAGGGATCGGCTCGTACGAAATATTCGCCGACCGGGATGCCCCACGTCTCGGCCGCCCGTACCTGGCCACCGTGCCCACGGCGCCCAGCCCCCAGCGCGGAGCCCGTGGCCGAGGTGAAGGCGTACCGCGCAGCCTCGACGAAGGCGCGCACCGCTTGTGCACTCTCCGCGTGGCACAGCAGCAACCCATGCACACCGGCAGCAAGCACTTGCTTGATCATCCATGTGTTCGCGCGGACCACGTGCTCATCGGTGCCGTCTATGGGCAGCGTCACGATCACCGCTGGCGTGCGGTGCCCGCTCCGAGTGGGACCGCCATCGATGAGGCCAAGCATGAACTGCATCAACCCTGGTATGTCGAAAGCGCTGTGCTCCAAGTCGTACGCGATGTAATCGGCCCACGTTTGCGCCAGTGCGCGCCCTCCGTTATACCCGCCCGCGCTGACAGCGTCGACGAACTCGAAGTACACCGGCTGATGCTGCTCTAGCAGTTCGACCGCCTTGTTGATCCGGCTCACGCTCACTCCCAAATTCTTATTGACTCAACCAGCCGGTGAGCGGCCTGCCGAACACCGTCAGTCCAAAGCAACACTCAAAACCAGGCCAAGAATCCAAAGGTTTCTCAGGAACTGCGGGGTGAGTCAGACCGGCCCCAATGACGGCTAAGGTCTTTCATTGCTCAAAACGTGTGCTTCACGTCCTGCGCACTTAGCGGTGCCGGCGAGCTGTCAGTTCTTTCGCGTACACCTCCCACGAGCGGGCGGGTGTCCGCGGTGGGATCGCGTGTCGCACATCGGGGTTGATCAGCGATAGCGGCCACATCCCGCTCGCGATCCGGACCGCTTCCTCGCCAAGCTGCGTCTGGGCGCGCTCCCATGCGATCTCAGAGTAGCTGGCATAGTGATTGGTAAGGGACACGTTGTCCATTTTGAGCAGTGGATTGGCGGGATCGACGGGCTCTTTCTCGAAGACGTCCAGCCCCGCACCGCAAATCTGATTGCGCTGAAGCGCTTCGATCAGAGCAGCCTCGTCGACCACGCCACCGCGTGCGCAGTTAATGAGATAGGCGCTGGGCTTCATCACCGCAAACTGCGCGCGACCGATCAGATGGCGCGTTTCATCGTTGAGGTAGATATGGACGCTGATGTAGTCGGAACGTCGGCACAGTTCGTCGAGCGAACTCATCATCTCTACCCCGTACTCCAGAGCATCCCAAGACGCGACATACGGGTCGTAGCCGATCACCTGCAAACCAAAGGCCTTGGCCTTGCGTGCGACGGCGCGCCCAATGTCGCCCAGCCCAACGATACCGAACGTCTGGCCGGCTACATGACCCATTGGCGCGAGGTGCTTGCGGGTCCACACGCCGCTTCGGACAAGCTTGTCGTGCAGCACGAACTTCCGCGAACAGACGAGAAAGTGCATGATTGTGTGGTTGGATACTTCCTCTGTCCCGAACGAAGCCGTGTTCGCCAAGATGACGCCATTCGATGTCGCCTCACCTAGATCCAGATGGTCGAACCCGTGCCCGAAGGAAACCAGGCCCTTGCAACGGCCGTGGAGGCCCATGTGCGCGAAGGCAGCCTTGTCGAAGCCATGCCCCTGAAGCATGGCGACGTCCACGTCGCGCAACGCCTGGATCAGCTCCGAGGTGCTGTGGCCGTCGTAGCGGACCACCGCTCCCCCAGCGAGCTGGACGGCCCGACTCTGCTGTTCGATAGAAGAACTATCAAAAGTCCCGCTGCTCGCGGGGCCGATGTACAGAACCTTAATGGGCTGTGTCATGAGTAACTCCTGCCTCGAAGCTCCCGGGTAAGGCTAGCCGTTGACTGAAACCGACGCCATCTCCAATGGCAGAAATTTTTGCATCAAGCGCTAGGCGGTAGTCTCCAAAAAGGCGATGCCCGGCACTCGTGTCGACCTAAGGCGTGCGCCGACACATGGATCGGAGTGGTCAATCAGTGAATTTTGCTTCGCCTAGCAGGAGCGGGTCATGGTAACACACGCCCCTGGCACATATTACCCATCGTAGAAGCGCTAACTAGGCCCTCGTCCTGTCTTCCATGTACTGAGACAAGGTTTCGTCAGCGCGTCTGGCGGTCGGGCATCTTGTCTTGTGGCAGACCAGCGTTGCAGAGCGTCAAGATACCTGACGCGCAAAAACGCCGATCAGGACGCGCGCCGTAGCAACGGCGGTTCGGCTCCGTGATAGGCGAGGAATGCCGCCGCACCTTCTGCGCTCATATACCGCCCGAGCACCTTGAGACTGGAATTGCGGAGGTCTACTTTTATAAGTCCGTCGAGCGTGTTGCTAAACTGCGCGTCGGCGCTGAAGCCGAGCAGTCTGCCGCCCAACTTGAGATACTGCCTGAGCAGCACGGGCACGCCTTTGGCATCAGGCTCGATTCGCGCGACCAAACGCGAAAGGTCATCGATGCTCTTCAGGCCGGCGAGCTCGCCTGGCTCGATGGCAAGCATTTTCCGACGGGGAAACCGCTGCCGCGCTTTAACGTGTCGAGCAAGTTCTATCTCGACAGTATTCGCCTTTAGATATTCTAAGATGAGCTGGCGCGACACAGGATCGTAACTGTTGCTGATGCTGACCGCGCCGAAGAGGACTGCGTAGCGCGGATAGCGCTCCACAAAGTGGGCGATGCCGCACCACAAGAGCATGAGGGCGGAGTAACTGCGCTGGTATTCGGACCGCACGAACGAGCGGCCTAGCTCGATAGCCGGATTCAGCGACTGCAGGACTCGTGTCGAATACTTGAACAACGATTGCGTATAGAGACCTCGCTTGCCATAGCGGGCAAGGATCTCATCCGTGAGCCCCATGCGATAGGCTCCGACGATCGTTTCCGCTTTGGTATCCCAGACAAACAAGTGCAGGTAGTGGTCGTCGAACACATCGATGTCGGAAGCCCTCCCCGTACCTTCGCCCGCGGCGCGAAAGGAAATCTCACGCAGGCGTCCGAGTTCCTGGAGGCACCACGGGATCTGACTGGCGCGTGCGTAGAGCACGCGTAGCTTCCCGCTGTAAACAAGAGTTTGTTCCACCGGCAACGCCTCTACCTCTGCTTTGAGCAGAGCCGCGGGAATCGCAGAGACGACCTCTACAGGTCCGCTCGTGGACTGTGAGGCGTTCTTGAACCGACTCGGAACGAACAGTCCGATCAGTCGTCTGGTCGTTTGCTCGAAGCGTTGCGAAATCCGCGGAACACTAGGGGAGGCGGAAAAGCTGTGCGGCGCCGGAATCGGTTCGACGGGCCTCATCCCTAATGTTTCTTCCCCATTGCTGTGGCTATCAGGCGCGATCCCCCCAGCGTTGCTACGTTCGCCTCATACCGTCGGCGCAAGCTTAAGTGCCCTATCTTTAGACCATGTGACAGTAGTATTGCACATTCATTATGGGCATGTTCAATCGCACACCACAATCTGTTCGGAAGACCAATGCAGTTCGCGCGAAACATTCCAGTAGCGGCTGGAATGATGAGTTCTCAAGATATATTTGCGCCTTTTGGAAGGCCAAGATCGAGAAACGCGCTGAGCACGCCTCGACTGTGTCGAGGAAGAATTTCACTCAACCAAAGCAGCGGTTCGTCACAGAAGGTCTAGCCAACTCGCATTGCCGCCGTCTCAGCTAGGTTGTGTGCATATATCTGTTTTTATTATATTTCTGACGCTTCCACTCAAAGAACGGCGTATCGACTGCGTTAATCGGCAAGCAAGCATTACTATAAGAAATGCGCGTCTCTGGAGGATCCGCCCTCGTCGTGCCAACATGAAGCAGATCGTTCTCGTCCTTGCGCTGGCTCTGACGATCGCTCGGCCGCTCGCTGCAACCCCCGCCGATCCAATACCGTCCCGGGCCGAGGTTGCGTACCGGCTGCGCCTTGCCGGCCTTTTGATCGGTGAGGGTATCGGATCATTCCAGCAGAACGGTAAGACCTACTCCGTGGTCATGGAGTCTAGAACGGTCGGCATCGCAGCGTTCTACCGGCTCCACTTGCGCATGGAGGCCCGGGGCAAGGTCACAGCTCACGGTCTGCGCCCTATGAGCTACATCGAAACGCGCAACGGGGACTTTAGCCGCAGCGCCCGCTTCGACTGGGCGCACGGCAAGCTGCAGCTGACTGATGGTGAAAAGAAACAGACGCAGCAGCTTCGGCCCAATACGTGGGACACCGCCACCTTGGCCTGTGCCTTTTTCTTCTCACTGCAGCATGGAAGGGATCAGCAGCTGTACATGACCGACGGGCGGCGCGTCGTCCAATACAAGTATTCAGTTCTGGGCCGCGAGAAGCTCGTCACTCCCCTAGGCGAACTGGACACGGTGCATGTGAAGAAGATTCAGGAGGATGGCGACAAACGCGGGTTCGATGCTTGGCTGGCAGTTGATCGGCATTTTCTTCCGGTGCGCGCGCATGCTACCGAGGCAAACGGGATCGCATTCGACTGGACAGTGGAAAGCGTCAACTTCGAATCGTGAGCAGGCAAGGCCCTAGGGTCTGCGTCCAGACTATCGTGCGCATCAGTAGATCTTTTCATAGTCACCGTGGCGGCCCAGACCACTCTTGAATCGCGCCGCGCCTGCAGTGCCATCTTTAACCAATGCATCACGACCGTTGTACCACTCTTGTATCATCGCATCGCGGATTGACAAACCGTGACTTTTGATTGTCGAGCGTCGGTCTGCTCGCACGCATACAGGTGGAAACCGGGCGATGTCCTGCGCGAGCTGCTCGGCTTTAGTGCGCACCTCACCATTGGGCACGAGATATTCGCACAGGCCGATTCTGTGGCACTCTTCGGCCGGCACCTTGCGGCCCGTCAAAATGATCTCAAGCGCCCGGCCCTGGCCGACCATGCGGGGCAGGCGCACAGTGCCACCGTCAATTAACGGCACTCCCCAGCGTCGACAGTAAACGCCGAAATAGGCGTCTTCCTGCATCACCCTGAAATCGCACCACAGCGCAAGTTCCATCCCGCCCGCGACTGCGGGACCGGCTACGGCTGCTATGACCGGTTTGTCCAGCTCGAGCCGCGTTGGGCCGAGCGGACCGCGCGGAATCTCAGAGCCATTGCCGCGAGGCCGCGCTGGAGGAATATCGAGTTCCCCGAGCGGATAGTCCTTATTGAGTGTACTAACGTACTTTAAGTCCCAGCCAGAGCAAAATGCCCCACCTTCCCCATACAACACCGCAACGCGCGCTTCGCTGTCCGCGTCAAACTCGAGAAAGGCCTGGGTCAGCGCATCGGCACTCTGTGGGTCCATCGCGTTGCGCGCCCCGGGACGGTTGTGGATTACCGTCCAAACTGTCCCGTTTTTCTCGATGTTGACTGTCATGTTGGTCTCCGCTTAGGTTTGCCGCGTCGGTCTAGCCGCGGCAGACCAGCCCATCGGCGAGTCAAACCAATCTGCTAGAAGTGTCCAACAGCTGGCATAGCTACCAGCCAATACCTGCAAGCCTAGGAGCTACCCTCGGCGCGCTTCGGCACGATCAGATTTCCCACCGAGACCTGTACGACCTCGTCTTTCTGATTCAAGGTCGTCGTCTTCACTTTGATCACCCCCTGTTCGGGGCGCGATTTCGAAGGCCGCACTTCGAGCACTTCGCTCTGCACGCGCAGCTCATCGCCAGGCCGCACAGGCCGCGGCCAGCGAAATTCGTCGAAGCCAGCGCCCACGATGCCGCCGGCCGGCCTGAGCTCGCTTTCGACCAGCAGTCGCATGGTAAGCGCCGCCGTGTGCCACCCACTCGCGGCCAAGCCGCCGAATATCGTCTGGCGCGCCGCCTCTTCGTCAAGATGAAAGGGTTGTGGATCGAACTCCGCAGCAAAGCTTTTGATGCGCTCTTTGTCGACCCGCAGGCGGCCAGATGCGTAAGTCTGACCTACGGCGAAATCCTCGAGGTAGCGCCCGCTCATTTGCGCATTGGCCTAAAAGAAACCATATTCAGGGTCGCTCCATCTATGTCCGCCGCACCGCTACCGCAGACCTAGAAGCTCACCAATGGCCAATGAAATCCGTCCTCCCGCCATCCACGGTGAGGACCTGCGCGGTGATGAACCCGGCCTGCTCGGATACGAAGAACGCCACGGACGCAGCGATGTCCTCCGGTGTTCCCACGCGGCGCATCATGGCTTTCGCGGCGATAGCATCGAAGTTGGCACCGCTCTGTGCGGCCATATCTGTCGCGATGAAGCCGGGAGCGATCGCGTTCACGGTGATGCCGTAGGGACCCAGGTCAAGGGCGAAGCGACGGGTTAGGGTAATGACAGCGGCCTTGGTCGCGGCGTAGAACGTAGTCCCAACGCTCGCCGTACCGATGCCCGCGATGGATGCGACATTGACGATGCGGCCCCAGCGGCGCGTCTTCATATCGTCGACAGCTGCGCGAGTCACGCGTACAAGGCCATCGACATTGACGTTGCGCATCCCCTCCATCTGGGAGTAGTCGAAGTCGGCAAGATCTCCTTTGCGGAAGATACCAGCGTTGTTGACAAGAACGTCCACCGGGCCGAGAGCCCTGCGCGCACTTTCCACCAATCTGGCGCAATCTGCGGCCACTGCAAGGTCAGCGGCCACGGCAATCGCCCTACCGCCAGAGCGAGTGATCGCATCCACGACCTCTTCTGCCTCCTTTTGTTTCTCACGGTAGTTGACCGCGACGGCGGCACCATCACGTGCAAGGCGAATAGCTATGGCACGGCCGATGCCGCGCGAAGAGCCGGTCACTACAGCCACCCGTGAGATCATGTGCAATCTCCCTTAGAGGGCTACGAGCACCAACGATTCTAATCCCATCACAAACCGCCAACCTACCTGCGCCTGAACGCGAGTATTGCAAACGCGTCTAGACGGCAACGTCGCGAATACTTCGAATCGCGACTCCGTTCGAAACCTAAAAACCGCACTGCGACGCCACGACTTACGCGGCGCGCGTCGCCAGCGCGCGCTCCTCGACGTCAAGCCTCTGCCAGAGCCCACGAATCATGTCCTTCAACATCTTAGCTTCCTGCCAGCGGTCGGAGAGTTCGTAGCCGTCTGGGCCGGTCATTGCGTACTCCTTCGGCCCCAGCTCGCATAGGAAGGTGAGTGTCGCGTCGAGCGACGCACGCCTGCGCCAGCTGCGGAAACCATATTCCCACCACCCCATGAACAGGTCGACCCAGTCTTTGTGGTGCGCGAAGCTGATCTGGATCTGCACTTGCTCGCGGCTAGCGACCCGCCCGTGAAAACCCCAGGCATGGTCGAGGACGCGATGCATGAGGCTGTGATTCTCCTCGGAGATGGGCCAGGCGAACTCGCGGCCGACGACGTAGTGTGAGATGTCGGCTGTTAAACGCAGGTCGGGGAAACAGTCGAGCAGGTGCAGCGTGAAGAACAAGTCGGTGGTCATGCGATCGCGATGCGTCTCGATGTGCATCGGGATCCCAGCGTCGTTCGCCAGACGTCGCCACCCTTCGATATAGGGAATGCAGTCCTCGATTCGATACGGGCGAACATCGGGCTGCAGGTTGATATGATCGGCGCCTAGCTCCTTCACGTGCTCGATGATCGGCTTCAAGTCGTCGACTATCTTTGGGTAGCACTGCGCCTGCCACGACATGTTGTGCACTCGCAGAAAGTCGGTGACCTCCTTGGCGTACTTAAAGTCGAAGAAGCGTACGCCGGCGCCGTCGAAGCCCGCATCGCGGATCATCTGCAGCTTTTCAGTCAGCGACCACTCCAGGCCGTCGGGACGGCGCCGCTCCATCGCCCAAAGCGACTGATAGACCAAAAGCTTTTGCATGGCGCCCCCTGTTTGCGTCTGTGCCGGCCAGCTCAGTACACCACAACGGCGCGAATCGATTTGCCCTCGCGCATGAGCTCGAAGCCGCGATTGATATCCTTCAGCGTGAGGGTATGGGTGATGAGATCGTCGATGTTGATCTTGCCCTCCATGTACCAATCGACAATGCGCGGTACGTCGGTGCGTCCGCGAGCACCTCCAAACGCGGTGCCCTTCCATACGCGACCTGTCACGAGCTGGAACGGTCGCGTCGCAATCTCTTGGCCCGCCCCCGCTACACCGATAATCACCGATACACCCCAGCCCTTGTGGCAGCATTCAAGGGCCTGCCGCATAACCTTGACGTTGCCGATGCACTCAAAGCTGTAGTCCGCCCCGCCCTTTGTGAGGCTAACAAGGTACGGCACCAACTCCGACTCAGGCATGTCTCGCGGATTGACGAAATGTGTTATGCCAAAGTTTTCCGCCAACGCCTTTTTGCTGGCGTTCACGTCCACGCCTACGATCATATTGGCCCCTGCCATGCGCGCGCCCTGAACCACATTGAGCCCGATCCCCCCCAGACCAAATACAACGACATTAGCGCCTGGCTCCACTTGCGCGGTGTTAATTACCGCGCCGATGCCGGTTGTAACTCCGCAGCCGATGTAACACACCTTGTCGAAAGGTGCGTCCTCGCGGATTTTCGCCACCGC
>Ga0187780_10001926_pt1 | contig 15631 bp, 19 predicted proteins | sample 1015_Q2_SP10_20__FD_132429 | JGI IMG/M metagenome (GOLD analysis project Ga0187780, IMG submission 132429) | Tropical peat soil microbial communities from peatlands in Department of Meta, Colombia - 1015_Q2_SP10_20_MG | ecosystem: Environmental > Terrestrial > Soil > Wetlands > Peat | place... | reverse complement strand
GCCGAGCGACACGATCAAGCCGTACTCGCCCCACGTCGTGATACGCATGGCACCAATATGCGAGACCTGCTGTCGGGTATCAATGGGCCCGGAATCAAGCGGAAATCGCCCGATTCCGGGCCGGTCCGCCTACCGCGCGAGCAAGCCGACCAACGCCCCCGCCACGTTCATCCGGATCAGCCACGCCCAGAACATCCCCCAGAGCAGTGGCCGCGCCTTGTCGTACCACACGCTGCTGCCCAGGGTCGCGAGGGCGATGGTGGGCAGCCAGAGGATCGTCGCGAGCTCCATTCCGGCGAGCGCCCCACCCCCCGACACCCAGAGCGCGGGGGCGAACCGCTTATAGAGGAATGCCAGCAGGATACCGAACGCGAAGGCGAGTCCCGCCGACTTCGGGATGTTCGCGCCCATGAGCCGCTTCATCTGCTCCGGCGACAGCGGCGTCGCCAGCTGCTCCATGCCCTTCGTGAAGACCTTGCCCCACAGCACCCAATCCGCGATAAAGGCGCCGAGGCCTGCGATGAGGCCAGCTACGATCCAGTTCACGTTTCCCTCCCGGGTCGAGTCGACGGGACGCCGAGCTCGGTCATGGCGCGCATATCCAGCAGCGCGTCGAGCTCCTGCTCGGTGAGGAGTCGCTTCTCTCGCACCAGCTCCCGGACACTCAAGTTCCTGGCTACCGCCTCCTTGGCGAGTTTGGCCGCCTCCGCGTATCCGAGCCTCGGCGCGAGCGCCGTGACGATCGCCGGGCTCCGCTCCAGCCAGTATCCGCACCGCGCCGGATCGGCCTCGATCCCGGACACGCAGCGCTCCGCGAACACGCGGGTCGCGTTCGTGAGGATTTGCATGGTGAAGATCAGAGTGTGCGCGATCACGGGCATCATCACGTTCAGCTCCAGCTGGCCCGCCTCCGCCGCCGTCGTCACCGTCACGTCGTTCCCGATGGCCTGGAAGCACACCATGTTCACCATCTCGGCGATGGACGGATTCACTTTTCCGGGCATGATGCTCGACCCGGGCTGCACCGCCGGCAGGACGATTTCCGCCAGTCCCGTGCGCGGACCCGAGGCGAGAAGCCGGATGTCGCTCGCGATCTTCCCGAGGTCCACCGCGTAGGTACGCAGCGCGCCGGAAAACGCGACGGCATCGCCCATCGACTGCATCAACTGAATGCGGTCCTTCCCCTCCCGCAGCTCGGTCCCCGTCAAACCCGCGAGCTGGCGCACCATCAGTCGCGGGTATTCGGGCTCGACGTTGAGTCCGGTGCCGACCGCGCTTCCCCCGATGCCCAAGTCGCGCAGGGCGTCGGCGGCGCCCACGATGCGGTCGCGGTGGCGCGCGATCGTGTGCGCATACGCCACGAACTCCTGCCCGAGCCGAATGGGCGTCGCGTCCTGCAGGTGCGTCCGGCCCGCCTTGAGGATCGCGTCGAACGCGGTGCCGCGCTCGCGGAACGCCCGCGCCAGCAAGTCGAGGGCCTCGAGCAGCGCCGGCAGCGCGGCCAGCGCCGCGAGCCGGATCGCGGTCGGGATCACGTCATTCGTGGACTGCGCCATGTTGACGTGATCGTTGGGATGGATGGGCTGGTAGGTGCCGCGGCGGCCACCCAGGAGCTCGTTCGCCCGGTTCGCGAGAACCTCGTTGCAGTTCATGTTGTGCGACGTCCCCGCCCCGGCCTGATACGGGTCGACGACGAACTGCTCGCGATGCTTCCCGGCCAGCACCTCATCGGCGGCGCGGACGATGGCGTCGGCGAGTGCGGGTTCGAGCCGCTTCGTCTCCTGGTGGGTGAGGGCCGCGGCCTTTTTGATGCGGATGACCGCGTCGACGAACGGAGCGAGCGGCAGCAGGTGCGAGATGGGAAAATTCTGGCGCGCCCGCTCGGTCTGAATCCCGAACAGCGCCTCCGCGGGAACTGCCAGCTCCCCGAGCGGATCGCGCTCGATCCGCGTGGCGCTCACCGGGTCCGTCCGTTCGATGCGGGAATCATCGCCATGATTCTATTCCAGCGTCACACGAAAGGCGAGCTTCGCCTCACTTCGTCGGCTCGACGCGCAGGGAGTTGTTGAAGCGGTTGAAGTATTCGGCCATCCCGATCACCAGGGTGATTTCGACGATCTGGCCGGGGTCCCACGCGGCCGCGAGCCGGCTGTAGAGCGGCTCGGCCACGTCGTGCCCGGTCCCGTGAATCGCGTCTGCGAACTCGAGGGCCGCCGCCCAGCCTGGGTCGAGCGTCGTCAGGATGCCGAGGTCGCCGCGCCCCTGCACCGCCTCGACGAGGCCCTCGCTCGCGCCGCGCCGCCTGGCGAGCGCGGTGTGAGAGTTGAGGCAGTAGCGGCACTGGTTGTGGTGCGACACGCGCACCCAGAGCAGCTCCTTGAGCTGGGGCGGCACGGTGCCCTCGTTCATGACCGTGCGAAAGTGCGCGATCATGGTCTGCAGGTGCTTCGGCCGGAGCGCGACCGTCCGAAACATGTTGGGGATGTTGCCGCGCTCTTCGAGATACGTCTGGAAGATCGGCCGGACCTCGGGCGCGGCCTCATCGGGGGCGACGGGCTTCAGTCGGGGCGCGTTCATGCCTTCTCCTTCGATCGCTTGACCCATCCGATCGTCAACAGCTGCGTGGCCGCACGATAGCCGACGCTCCGAATCAGCGCGATCCCGCCAAGCACGGTGAGGAGAATGGCGGTATAGAATCGCCACCACAGGAGCATCGTCACCTGGTGGTCACCGAAGTCCCCCGCGAACCCGGACATGAATGCCACTTCGATCCCTCCACCTCCCGACGGCAGCGGGACGACGAGCGGCGCATGGATGAGGGTCAGGGCACCGAAGAACATGCGGCCGAAAGACGGCGCGTGCGGCTCGCCCCAGGCGAGGGCGGGGAGAATGAGGGCGCGCGCCGCGATGCTCACGGCCGTGAGCAGGGCCCCTACACCAAGCATCCACCAGGGCGCGCGGCGCACGTGCGCCCAGGCCACGCGCCACTGCCGCCGCACGCGGTGCCGGATCATCCCCGACCGGACGAGTCGCTGCATCAGATAAATGGCGCTCAGGACGACGAGCGCGACGAGCTCGACGGCGACCAGCTCCCCGGCGCGGTGGCGCCGCAGCCAGTGGCGCGCCTCCGTCTGCCAATCGGGGACGTAGTACGCGATCATGGCGGCGCCGACGAGCATGAACACCGGCCACTCCGCCGCGACCTCGACGCCGATGCCCACCAGACTCGTCACCGGGCGGGCTTTGGTCTCGCTCAGGCCGAGGAACCGTGCCGGCTCGCCCCCGAGGCGGTTCGGCGTCAGGGTCGAGGCGGCTTCGCCGTAGAGATTGAGGCGCACCGCGTCCCAGAACCCGAGCCGGCCGCCGGCCGTCCAGACGGCGAGCTGGATGCGCCACGCACGCACGACGCAGTCGAGGCCCAGCAACAACAGCGCAAAGACGTGGTTCACGGTATGCGCTTAGTCAGAGCAATCGCCGAGCGGATAGATGAACCCGCAGTTGGCGCACGGGTTCTTGCACCCCCAGGCCTTGGGGCGCACCACGGCGCCGCACCGCAGACAGGTCGGGCGCGGGCTAGGCGAGTCGGCCAGCGCCGCTGAGGAAGGGATTGTGACGGCGCTCGTGTCCAACGGTAGTCTCGGGTCCATGCCCGCTGTAGACGATGGTATCGTCCGGAAGGGTCAGCAACTCCCGCTCGATGCTGCGCATCAGCGTCTCGAAATCCCCTCCCGGGAGGTCGGTGCGGCCGATCGAGCCGCGGAACAGGGCGTCTCCCGTGAACACGCGCCCGCCGCCCACCAGCGACACGCTTCCCGCCGAGTGCCCCGGGGTGTGCCGCACCTGGAACGAGAGCGTGCCGACGGTGAGCGTGTCGCCGTGCGCGAGGTCGCGATCGGGTGCGGGTAGCCGCTCGGCCGGGATGCCGAGGGCGATGCCCTGCTCCATGGCGTGATCGTAGAGCGGCCGGTCCGCGGGGTGCAGGTACACCGGCGCTCCCGTCTCCCGCTTCACGCGCGCGACCCCGACGACGTGATCCACGTGGGCGTGCGTGAGCCAGATGCCCGCCACGCTGAGCGATGCGGCGTGGACCTTGTGGAGGATCAGCCCGGCCTCTTCCCCGGGATCGACGACGGCGCAGACGGCCCGCTCTTCGTCCACGACGAGATACGTGTTCTCGAGTAGCCGCCCGTTCGGGATCGGCGTGACGCGCGTCATGACGCGGCGACTTTCGCCCGCTCGCGCAGCGCGGCGAGGTATTTCTCGACCGCGATCGCGGCGGTGGTCGCGTCACCGACCGCCGTCGTCACCTGACGGGTGAGCTGACTGCGGACGTCGCCCGCGGCGAACAGGCCCGGAATCGACGTCATCATGCGCTCGTCGGTGATCATGTACCCGCCCGCGTCGTGCTTGAAGTGCTCCGCGACGAGGTGCGCGTTCGGCTTGAATCCGATGAAGACGAACACGCCTCCCACCGCAAGCTGCGACGACGCGCCGGTGACGGTGTCCTCGAGATCCAGATGCTTCACGCCCTGAGAACCGCCCACGATCTCGCGCACGCGCTTGTTCCACACGAACTCCATCTTCGGGTTGGCGAACGCCCGTTCCTGAAGAATCTTCGACGCGCGGAGCTCGTGGCGGCGGTGCACGACGTACACCTTGCTGGCGTAGCGCGTGAGATAATCCGCCTCCTCGACGGCCGCATCCCCGCCGCCGACCACCGCGAGAACCTCTCCCTTGAAGAACGCCCCGTCGCAGACGGCGCAGTACGAGACGCCTTGCCCCGCGTATTCCTTTTCCCCGGGGACGCCGAGCTTCACCGGCGTGCCGCCCGCGGTGAGGATGACCGCCGGCGCCGCGAAACTGCGGCCCCGCGCAGTCGTGACGCGAAAGGTCCGATCCTCGGCTCGCTCGATCCGCTCCACGGTGTCGGTGAGGATCTCGGCGCCGAACTTTTTGGCGTGCTCGGTCATCTTCTGGGCGAGATCCCAGCCCTTGATGCTCTCGAAGCCGATATAGTCTTCGATCAGGTCCGTGTTCAGCAGCTCGCCGCCGGGCGCGCCGCGCTCGATGAGCAGCGCCTTGAGCATGCCGCGGCCGGCGTACATGGCGGCGCACAACCCGGCCGGGCCCGCTCCCACGATGATGAGGTCGTACCCTTCCCCGCCCGTTGACGTCGCTTTGCGCTCGTTGTCAGTCATCCGTCCGAAATTCCAGGCGCGGGGGATCCCCCTCCCCCGCCAGGGCTCGCGCGAGCTGTGCGCGAAACGTCGTCGTCTCGAACTCGACCGCGGGAACGCGCGGGCCCGCGAGCTTCTCGAGCGCGGCACTCCCGACTACCGACACCCCGTGACGATTGCCTCGCTGCTGATGGAGCAACGCCGCGGCCGCCTGAATGAACCCCTGCCAGACGCGCGCTTCCGGGCCGTCAATAATAGAACGCCACACTGTTTCCAAGGCTTCGTGCGCCTGCCAATACTCGCCCGCGTTGAACAGGTCCCGCGCCCGCCGCAGCGTGTCCCGCCGCGGCTCGGCCGCCAGGGAACGGGAAGGACCCGCGTCTCCGTCCGCCGCGATATCCACGAAATTGACGGCGCCGTGGCAAGCACTGATCGTGCCCACGAGGACGGCCGCGTGCTCCCCGCGCGCCCCGGCTGCGGCCACGATCGCGTCCCCGTCGAGGACCGCCTCGACCGCAAAAGTGCCCACCCCAAACACGTGGTGCCGGCAGACGAACAGCGCCGGGCCCGCCACCTCGGTCCCCGACTCCCGCATCCGGTCCGCCAGACCTCTCACCGCGTCGCTCATCTCCCACGTGCGCTCGCGACCGATCGCCGGGCAAATGGCGGGCTCGACGCAATGGGTGGGACAGACCCATTCGGCGAAGGAAACGTAGCGCGTGTGGTCGGGAGCGGCACGATCGTAGGGAGTGCCGAGGCGTCCCGGCACCGGCTGGACAGTGACCGCCCGTCCCGGCCACCGCGCGCGCGCCCGCCGGAGCACCCACTCGAACATGAGGTGCGGCATGAGCGGCGACGGCACGATGTAGTCCTGGGGCTCACCGAGACCGGTGCGCGCCGCGGCGCCGAGAAAGGCGTCGAAGAACTCGCTCCAGTCCTGCGTGACGTACTCCCGATCGGCCGCGGTGCCCAGCTCGTGACGCGCCCGGCACGCCGGGTCGCGGTCGACCACGATCACACGCCGGTAGCGCGCCTTGCCTCTGTCCTGGGCCTTTGCCAGCTGGCCCGCATAGAAGGTGCCGTAGCATCCTCCACCGATCACGACGACGTCGCGCATCGTGACCACGGCGTCCGTCGGCGTCAGCCCTCTCCCCCGGTGACGGGGAGCACGATGCCGGAGATCGCCCGCGCCGCGTCGCTCGCCAGGAAGAGAACCGCGTCCACGAGATCCGAGAGCTCCACGAAACGCGCGCCCTTCTCCCCCATCTGCGCGACGTTGTCGGCGGTGCGCAGCGTGCCGGGCGCGACCGCGTTCACGCGGACATGCCGGTCGCGAAACTCGTGCGCCAATGCTCGGGTCAATCCCGCCACGGCCGACTTGGCCGCGCTGTACGCCGCCATCTGGCTCTGTGGCGTGAGCACGGCGACCGACGCGAAGTTCACGATGGCCCCGCCGCCGCGCTCGACCAGCGACGGGATGGCGGCCTGCGAGACACACCACGTGGTCGTGAGGTTCACCGCAAGCTCGCGCTGGAAGGCGTCGACCCGGATGTCGAGGGCGGAGCCGTAGTTGAGCAGACCGCCCGCCACGTTGATCACCACGTCGAGCCCGCCGAAACTCGCACGCGCCGTGTCGACCGCCGCGCGCGCCGCCTCCGGTTGGGTGAGGTTTCCGGCGGCCCCCCGCACCGCGAAGCCCTGCGCGGTGAATTCGTCGACCCGTGCCGCGAGCGCCTCGCCATTGACGTCCGCGATGACGAGACGGGCCCCCGCGCGCCCGAACGACTCCGCGATGGCGTGACCCACCTGTCCCACACGGCCGACGCCGGTGATGAGGGCGACTTTGCCGGTGAACTCAGCCGGCACGGCCACTGGCCGCGTCGAGCGCCGCGACGATCTCCTCGGGGGCAGGCGCGCCGCGTTGCGCGAACGCGATCGTGCCATCGCGCCGGACCAGGTAGACCGACCGCTGAATCCCCTCCCCGCCTTCCTTCAGAGCGTGATAGGCGCCCGCGATCGCGCGGTGGGGGTCCGAGAGCAGCGGGAAATTGAATTTCATCTTCTCCACGTACTTGGCGTGGCTCTCCACGCCGGCCGGATTGACTCCGAAGGGCTGGACGCCTCGCTTGGTGAACACTGCCATCTCGTCGCGCACGGCGGAGAGTTGGCGGTTTCAGCCGGGGGTGAAGTTCCCAGGATAGAACACCAGGACGACGTGCTTCGTCTCGAGCACTTCTGCGAGCCGATATGACTTGCCGTCAGACGCCTCCGCCGTGAACGCCGGCGCCTTGCGTCCCACCGGGAGCAGGTCGCTCATCGCTGTTCCTCCTTCGCCGCCCGCCGCGCCTCGAGACGCTCGAGCCACTCGAGCGGAACGTCCATCCCGCCCAGGGGGGCATGGGAGCTGCCGAAATTGCTGTCCCCGTGCCAGTCGGAGCCGCCCGACACGACGAGGCCGAAGTGATCGGCGATGCGGCTCAACCTCGCCTCGGTCGCGGGCGCGTGGCTCGGATGCCGGACTTCGATGCCGTCGAGGCCCTGCTCGACGAACTGCCGGATCTGCCCTTCGGTGCCGTGATCGCCAAGGTGGGCGGCGACCGCGAGTCCGCCCATGTCGTGCACCAGCTCCGTCACCCGGGACAGCGTTGGGAGCGGCTTCTCGACGTAGGCCGCGCGCCCCCGGCCCAGGTAGCGCTCGAACGCCTCGTTGATGTCCGCGCTGACACCGCGCTCGACCAGCGCTCGCGCCACGTGGGGACGGCCCACGGCTCCTTCACCCGCTTGCGTCTCCACGTCGGCGATGGCGATGTCGATGCCGAGCCGTTGAAGCTTGTCGACCATCTGCTCGCCTCGCCGGCGCCGCGCGGCGCGCTTCTCGACGAGGAACGCCTGCAGGCGCTCGTGCTCGGGCTGGAGAAAATATCCGAGCAAGTGGAGCTCGCCCCACGGCGCTCGCGTGCTGAACTCGCATCCGCAGATGACGCGGACGCCGACTTCGTCGCCCGCGCGCACGGCCTCGGCGACCCCAGCCGTCGTGTCGTGATCGGTGAGCGCGATCGCCGCGAGGCCCGCCGCGTGGGCCCGCCGCGCGACCTCAGCGGGTGCGCACTCGCCGTCCGAAGCGGTCGAGTGGCAATGCAGGTCAACGTGCACCGTAGGCGGCCTCGGGCGCGGTCCACGCCGGTTGGGATTCTTCGAACAGGCGCCGCAGCTCGACGTCCGACAGCTCGGCGAAGGACGCGTCTACGCGCCGGCTGCCGACGGGGGCGTAGCGGGTGAAGCGCCGGCGCCGCTCGGGCCCGGTGCCCTGCTGGAAGACCAGGCCAAACTGGTCCTTGTTGTAGACGGTGATCCGACCGGAGGGATAGACCTCCCAGGTCGCGCCGTCCACGATGATCGTCCGTCGAGCCATCGTTTTCCCTCAGGCGTCCGCGGGTCCGGGCAACGGGACCTCGGTCCACATGTCCCACGCGTCCGGCGCATACGTGACCAGACTTTGCAGGTGCTTCTCGAGCTTGAGCTCCTCCGGGAGGCGGGAGGCCTGCGCCCGGTGGGACATCTCGGTCGGGCTCTCCGAGAACTCGATGAACAGTTGCGGATCGGCCGCGTTCCGGAAGACCCAGATCTTCTGGCCCCGCGCCTCGGCATACCTGCGCAGCTCCCGCAGCGTCGCAAAGTAATCGACTTCGCTCGCCGCCGGGACGCGGACACGCGAAGCCGTGAGCACTCTCGGGGTCGTCACATCGCACTCTCCGGGAAGTCCTGCAGCAGCGCTTTGACGTCGGCGAGGAAGCGATCCGCGTCGGCACCGTCGACGACGCGGTGATCGTAGGACATCGAGACCATCCCCATCGTCCGGATCGCCACCGTGTCGGTGCCGTCGGGAAGCGAGATGACCTTGGGCCGCTTCTCGATGGCGCCGATGTCGAGGATCGCGACCTGCGGCTGGTTGATGATCGCCGCGCCCGCGAACGAGCCGAACACGCCGGGATTCGTGATGGTGAACGTGCCGCGCTGAATCTCGTCGGGCGACAGCTTCTTCGTGCGGGCCCGCTCGCCAAGGTCGGTAATGGCACGGGCCAGTCCGGCGAGCGCCAGCTCGTCGGCCCGGCGGACGACGGGAACGATGAGTCCCCATTCGAGCGCCACCGCGATTCCGATGTTGATCTCCTGCCGGTAGATGACGCTGTCCCCCGACACGGCGGCGTTGACGACGGGGTGGCGGCGCAGCTGCTCCGCGCAGGCTTTGGCGATGAACGGCAGGTATGTGAGACTCGCCCCGCGTTCCGCGTACGCCGCTTTGTGCTGCTTGCGGAGTCCGGCGATCTTCGTGAAGTCGACCTCGAAAAAGCTCGTGACGTGCGCTGAGACCCGGCGCGACATCACCATGTGATCCGCAGTGATCTTGCGAATCCGCGAGAAGGGCTCGACCCGGTCGCCCGGCCACGCTTCGACAACGGGATGCTCGACGCCGCCCGCCGCCCTCGGCGCCGAGGGGACCGACGCGGGCGCGACCGGCGCCGGTGCGGGAGCCTGCGCCGCCCGACTCTCGATGAATCCCAGGATGTCTTCCTTCGTCACCCGGCCCCCGATGCCGGTGCCGGGAATCGCCGCGATGTCCACCTGGTGCTCGGCCGCGATCTTGCGCACCAGCGGCGTGGACCTGGTGCGCAAACGCTCCCCGACATCGTCCGTCGACGAGCTCGGCGGGTGCGTGGGTGATGGGGCGGGCGCGGGAGGTGGCGGCGGCGTCCGCACCGCGGCCGGTCGGACCTCGGCCGGCGCGCGTTCGACCGCGGGGGCCGAAGTGGGAACCGAGGGTGGTGCCGGCTGGGCGGGCGGAGCCCCGGACGACAAGCCCGCGCTCGACCGATCGGTCTCGAGCACGCCGACCACCGTCTGCACCGGCACCGTTTGCCCTTCGCGCACCTTGATCTCTGCGAGCACGCCAGCGGCCGGCGCCGGAATCTCCGCGTCCACCTTGTCGGTCGAGATCTCGAACAGCGGCTCGTCGCGCTTGACGTCGTCGCCCAGCTTCTTGAGCCACTTGCTCACGGTGCCTTCCGTGATGGACTCCCCCATCTGCGGCATCACGACGTCAACGCGAGCCATGGGCATCCCGGGCAGGTGTCAGGCGCCTGACATCAGGTGTCAGGTGTCGGGTGTCAGGTGTCAGGGGGTGCGCCGGCGACCCCTGGCACCTGACACCTGAAACCTGACACCTCAGTATCTCGCCAGCCATCTCGCCGCCTTCACGATGTCGTCCGTCTGCGGGAGCACGAAGTCCTCGAGCGTCGGGGCGTACGGCAGGGGCACGTCGAGCGCGGTGACGCGGACGATCGGGCCGTCGAGCCACTCGAACGCCTGTTCGTTGATACGCGCCGTGATCTCCCCGGCGATGCCACCCGTACGCGTGTCCTCGTGCACAATCAGCACTTTGTTCGTCTTGCGGACGGTGCGCATGATGGTGGCATCGTCGAGCGGGGCCAGAGTGCGCAGATCGACGACCTCGACCGACACACCGTCCTCGCGGGCCAGCCGCTCGGCCGCCTCGAGCGAATGCCATACGGTCGCCCCGTACGTGAGGATCGACAGATCCTCGCCTTCGCGGGCGATTCGCGCCTCGCCGATCGGAGTGAGCACCTCGCTCTCTCCGCTGAGGTCGTCCTTGATCCGCCGGTAGAGCCACTTGTGCTCGAGATACAGCACGGGGTCCTCGTCCCGGATCGCGCTCTTGATCAACCCCTTCGCATCCCGGACCGTCGCGGGGTACACGATCTTGAGGCCGGGTGTGTGCACGAATGCCGCTTCCACGTTCTGCGAATGGAACGGTCCACCGCGCACGTACCCACCGCAAGGGCCGCGGACAACCATCGGCGTCGCGAGCCCCGCCCGGTAGCGGGCCGTCGCCACGTAGTTCGTCAGCATGTCGTACGCGCACGAAATGAAATCGATGAACTGCATCTCGGCCACCGGCCGGAGCCCCATGTGTGCCGCCCCGGCGGCCGCTCCGACGATGGCCGCCTCCGCAATCGGGGTGTCGATCACGCGGCGCTCACCGAAGCGCTGCACGAATCCTTCGGTGACCTTGAACGCGCCGCCGTACGCGCCCACGTCTTCCCCAAGGATGAAGACGCGCTCGTCGCGCTCCATCTCCTCCCAGAGCCCCTGCCGGATGGCCTCCACGTAGGTGGTCTCCGGCATCACTTGCTCCGGTACCAGTGGGGGGCCACGATCGCGGGAGTCGCGAGGACACCCGAGAGAGCGGTCTCTCCTCCCGGAACGGGATCCTGCAAACATGCCTCCGCGGCTCCTTCGACGTCCTCGCGCACCCGCGCCTCGATGTCGCGCAGCTCGCGCGCCTCGGCCCAGCCACTCTCGATGAGCCGGCGCTCGTAACGCTCGATCGGGTCGTCCTCCGTGGCCCAACGCTCGACCTCCCCCGGGGGGACGTACCGCTGATCGTCGTGCTCGGCATGACCGGCGCGGCGATAGGTCTCGACTTCGACGAACTGCACTCCTTCTCCGCGCCGCGCCCGTCCCACCGCGTTTCGGGTCGCGTCGTACACCGCCACCACGTCGTTTCCGTCCACCGTCACCGCCGGAATGCCGTATCCCTTCGCGCGATCGGCCAGGTGGGCCACAGCGAACTGCCGCTCGGGAGGGGTCGAGTACGCCCAACGGTTGTACTCGCCGATCACCACGAGCGGCACCCGCTGCACGGCCGCGAAGTTGAGCCCTTCGTGGCACGCGCCGGTCGACGTGGCCCCGTCGCCGACGTAGACGAGGGCGACCCGCGCCTCACCCCGGAGCTTGAAGCTCAGGGCGATGCCGGCCATGACCGGCACCATGTCGCCGAGGTGGGAGATCTGGCCGAGGAATCCCCGCTCCAGGTCGCCGAAGTGGATGTTGAGGTCGCGCCCCGCGGTGGGCCCCGTCGCCCGCGCGAGATACTGACGCAGGATCTGAATCGGCTCGGCACCCATGACGAGCATGGAGCCGAGGTTGCGAATCAGCGGCGAGAGGAAGTCCTGGTTGCGGCCGCGCTGAAGCGCGTACGCCGAGGCGACGGACTCTCCCTCCTGACCCAGCGACCGGAACAATCCACCGACGATCTTGCCTTGTCGATAGAGCGCGCTGAGTCGCTCTTCCAAGGTCCGTGTCAGGCGCAGATAGCGATAAATTTCCAACAACTGCTCGCGGCCGAGCCCCGCCGGGAGTGCGAGGGAATGCGGCGCGGCGGGGGCGGAGGGGGAGGCAGGAGCGGCGCGAGACGTCATGACGTAAATTGTGACGGGCGTGAAACTTGGCAGCGACGCTCGGGCAAATCAAGCACTAGGAGGAGTAGCGGTGGCAAACATCAAGCTGCGGGTCGCGGGCATGACCTGCGGGCATTGCCAGGCGAAGGTCCAGAAGGCGCTCACGGGGACGGCCGGTGTCTACTCCGCCGTCGTGGACCTCAAGGCAGGCGAAGCCGAGGTGGATTTCGAGGACGACGCGGTGACGACGGAGCAGCTGGTCACGGCCGTACAGCGGGCCGGATACACCGCCAAGCTCGCCGGCTAGATCAGTAGGCCCCGCGGACGAGGTGTCCCGGCTCGACGGCGCTGTGGACCTCCGCCAGGAATCGTCTCGCGAGCCGGTCGAGCTCCGATTCCCCCACCTGATCGGTCTGCACGTCGACGCGGGTATAGTGCCCCCCCTCGGCTCGCGCCGTCACCGTAACCTTCCCCAGCGCGCCCGCGTACACGCGACGACGCGCGGCCTCTTCCGACGGCACCATCCGCGCGCCGAAGAACTGCTTGGCAGTGGAGAGCACGTCATCGGGCGGTAGCGACGTCCGGTGGAAGTAGCGCATCTGCTCACCTCGCCCATACAGGTTTGAAACGCCGCAACATCAAGCTGTTCAGCACGACGCTCAGGCTCGACCACGCCATCGCGGCGCTCGCGATGACGGGGGACAGCAGCACCCCCACGAACGGGTACAGGACGCCCGCCGCCACGGGGATGCCGAGCACGTTGTAAATGAAGGCCCAGAAGAGGTTCTCCCGGATCGTCCGCATCGTGCGCCGCGACAGATCGAGCGCGACGACGACACTGCGCAGATCACCGCGGATCAGCGTCACGTCCGACGCTTCCATCGCGATCTCCGTCCCGGTCCCGATCGCGATGCCGACGTCCGCCTGCGCCAGGGCTGGGGCGTCATTGATGCCATCGCCGACCATCACGACCCGGCTTCCCTGCTTCTGGAGTTTCCGGACGAACTCCGCCTTCTGCGAGGGCAGGACTTCGGGCTGGACGTCATCGATCCCCACTTCATTGGCCACCGCTTCCGCGCCCCGCCGCGAATCCCCCGAGACCATCACGACTCTCAGTCCCCGCCGTTTCAGCTCCGCGATCGCGTCCCGTGACGTGGGCTTGGTCGGGTCGGAGATCGCGATGACGGCGTAGACCGTGTTGTTCACCACGACGACGATCGGGCTTCTCGCCTGCGCCGACAGGCGGTCGGCGTCCGCGCTCAGCGAGCCGAGCTCGAGGCTCCGCTCCCGCGCGTGGCGGAGCGAGATGACCTCGATGATGCGGCGATCCACGGTTCCCCGCACGCCGCGCCCCTCCATCGCCGCGAACTTCTCCACGGGGAGGAGCTCCACGTTGCGGTCGCGCGCGGCCTTCAGCACCGCGGCAGCCAGCGGGTGCTCGGAGCGCTGCTCGACGGACGCCGCCCACTTGAGGACCTCCGCCGAGGCGATCGCCGAGCCGTCGGGGCGCTTGGCGGTCACGATGTGGGTGACCGCGGGGCGCCCTTCGGTGATCGTTCCGGTCTTGTCGAGCAGGACGGTGCCCACTCCCGCGAGCTTCTCGAGCGCTTCCCCGCTGCGGATCAGAATGCCGTATTCCGCGGCCTTGCCCGTCCCGACGAGGAGCGCCGTCGGCGTCGCGAGCCCCAGGGCGCAGGGGCACGCGATGATGAGCACAGTGACCAGCGCGATCATCGCGAAGAGCAACGCGGGCTGCGGTCCGAGGTCGAACCAGATGACGAACGCGGCGATCGCCAGCGACATGACGACCGGGACGAACCAGCCCGCCACGCGATCGGCGAGGCGCTGAATCGGCGCTTTGGTGGCCTGCGCGTCTTCGACCAGACGGACGATCTGCGCGAGCGCGGAATCCTTCCCCACCCGCGTCGCCCGGAAGGTGATGCTCCCGGTCGTATTCACGGTGCCACCGATCACTTCGTCGCCGACACGCTTCCCGACGGGCATCGGTTCTCCGGTGAGCATCGACTCATCCACCGCGGACGCGCCTTCGGTGACCACGCCATCCACCGGCACGCGCTCCCCGGGTTTGACGATCATCGAGTCCCCGGACACCAGCGCCTCGACGGCGACCTCGACTTCTTTTCCATCGCGCAGCACGTGTGCGGTCTTCGCCTGGAGGGCCGCGAGACGCCGAATCGCTTCGGAGGTCCGTCCCTTCGCCCGTGCTTCGAGCAGGCGGCCGAGCAGAACCAGCGTGATGATGGCGGCGACGGCCTCGAAGTAGACGTCTGCGGGAAGTCCCGCGCGCGCGAACAGGCCGGGAGCGAAGGTTGCGATCAGAGAATAGAGATAGGCGGCTCCCGTCCCGACGGCGATCAGGGTGTTCATGTCGGCCGTGCGGTGCTTGAGCCCGCTCCAGGCGCCCCGAAAGAAGTCCCGGCCCGACCAGACGAGCACCGGGAGAGTCACGAGCGCGAGCCCGGGCTTCAGCCACTCGGGAGCGATCGTCCCCCGCGGGTCGAGCGTGGCGCGCAACCGGTCGGCGAGCGGCATGAGGAGCCGGCCGAACAGGTCGAATGGCCGCATGCGCGCGGAGCCGCCATGGAGACCCGCCATCAGGAGCATCGATCCGATCATCGTGACGCACGTGACGGTCCCGGCGAGCAGCAGCTTCCCGGCGAGGGCGCGTACCTCGCGGCGGCGCGCCGTCCGCTCGCGTTCCACGGGATCCTCGGCGGCAATCGGCTCGGCGACGCGAAACCCGGCCGCCGCGACCGCCCGCTCCAGATCATCGACGGCGGTCACCCCGGGGACGTAGTCCACGGTCACGGTTTCCGTCGCCTGGTTCGCGGCCGCGCGCTCGACCCCACGCACTCGGCTGAGATCGCGCTCGAGCAGCGCGACGCTCGGCGCGTAGTGCAGGTCCTGCACGCCGAAGGTGACGCTCGCAAGTCCGCAGTCGTACCCCGCCGCCCGCACGGTCGTCACGAGGTCCGCGATGCGCGTCTGCGCGTCGTCGTACTCGACGGCGGCCTTGGCGGTGGCGTAGTTCACGGCCGCCCCGCTCACGCCCGCGGCGCTGCCGAGCGCTTGCTGGACCGTCGCGGCGCAGCTCGCGCAGCTCATTCCCTCGATCGGCAGGATGATCCGGGCCTTGGCCATTGGCTATGCCGTGTGCGACATGTGCGGTGAAGG
>Ga0187780_10001925_pt1 | contig 15634 bp, 15 predicted proteins | sample 1015_Q2_SP10_20__FD_132429 | JGI IMG/M metagenome (GOLD analysis project Ga0187780, IMG submission 132429) | Tropical peat soil microbial communities from peatlands in Department of Meta, Colombia - 1015_Q2_SP10_20_MG | ecosystem: Environmental > Terrestrial > Soil > Wetlands > Peat | place... | reverse complement strand
TCGATAGTATTGCCGAATGGCCGCGGCAAACCGACAAGAATCGGGGTTTTTGCGCGAGGTGATCTGGCGATTAAGTCGGGCGAAGGAGGAGCTGATCTAATAATCTCTCCTGACGACATCGCCAAGATGGGCAGCGACAAAAAGCTGATCAGGACGACGACGCGAGACATTGACTTTTTCATCGCAGAGGCTCCGTTGATGCCTTCAATAGGCAAGAGCTTTGGCCCGATACTCGGTCCCAAGGGCAAGATGCCGGATCCGATTCCATCAAGCGCCGATCCTACTCCCATCATTGACCGACTGAGGCGAACGGTGAAGGTGCGGTCAAGGGATAAGCAGACGTTTCACGCCTTGGCGGGTAGCCTAAATCAAAGTTTAGAGGAGATAGCCGCAAACACAGAGGCCATAATCAACGCTGTCCAGTCTAAGCTGGAGAACGGCGCACAAAATATCGGCTCAGTTTATGTGAAAACAACGATGGGCCCAGCAGTGAGGTTAGCGTAAAATGGGAATCGCTCACGGCTCCCACAGGCCGGTTTGGAAAGATGAGGAAGTAGCTCGCATAAAGACTGGGATACGCACGCATCGCGTTACCGCAGTCGCCAGCATCGAAGGAATCCCAGCTCGACAATTTCAGAACATTCGAGCAGAGCTCAGGGGAGTAGCTGAGCTAAAAGTTGCCAGGAACACCCTTATTCATCGAGCGCTCAAAGAATCAGATAGAAAAGCTCTTCAGTTGTTCGAAAGTGTGGAAGGACAAACGGCACTCATTTTTACCGATCGCAACCCTTTCGTGCTATTCAAGCTCCTCGAAAAGAGCAAGAGACCCGCACCAGCGAAAGCAGGAGATATTGCGTCTAAGGATATAGTGGTAGAAAAAGGACCGACGTCTTTCAAACCAGGGCCCATCGTCGGCGAGCTGCAAAATGTCGGAATACCGGCCGCTATTGAGAGAGGCAAAATCGTAATCCGTGAGACGAGAACCGTTGCAAAAGCAGGCGAAAAAATCAATGCTCGTATCGCTGACATGCTGCAGCGACTTGAAATTCACCCCATGGAAGTCGGCTTATATCTTGGGGCGGCTTATGATGGAGAGATATTATTTACGCCGCAAGACTTGCGAATCGATGAACAGGCGTACGCCGATCAATTCGTCAAAGCTGTTTCAAATGCACTGCATTTATCTATAAACATAGAATACCCAACGGAGCTCACAGTGACTACGCTGATCCAGCGAGGTTTCCGCGAAGCGTCAAATGTTGCCATTAACGCGGAGATTTTCGAGCCTGAAGTACTTGAGATCCTCCTATCTATGGGGCAGCAGAGTGCATTAGCGATTGTCCGTATCCTTCCGACCGAAGCTTTAGATCCGGAGCTCGTAGCCCTAAGAGACACAGACGGAACGCCACTAAAACCAGCGCCAGAGACAGCCTAGAAAAAAAGGAAACAAAAAAAACAAGAAGGGAAAAAGGAGAATCTATCTAAATCGCAGATAGTCGGTTTAGCGCATTATATCGACGATCTAAGAATCACGACGAAGGTGATATCAAAATGGAATACGTTTACTCAGCATTAATCTTACACGCGACAGGCAAGGAAGTAACAGAAGAGGGCGTCACAAATGTCCTTAACGCAGCAGGAGCAACGACAAACGAGGCTCGAGTCAAGGCGCTGATTGCCGCACTCGAAGGCGTAGATATCGACGACGCCATCGCTAAAGCGACGTTTGCTCCAGCAGCAGTGTCTGCTCCACCGTCAGCGCCTGCAGAAAAGAAAGAAGAAGAAGTAAAAGCAGAAGAAAAAGAAGAAGAAAAGGAAAAGGAGAAGGAAGAAGAGGAAGAAACTGGAATGGAGGGTTTGGGAGCGTTATTTGGATAAGCTCCGCCCTACTTCTTGTCCTTCGATTTCAATCGCCAGTTTTTTTCGCGGCTTCTAGTTCAGATCCAAGTAAGGCGCGCTCTAAACCCTATTGCTCGCACTTTCGATAGTATTGAAAGCCAAATTAAGGCTTAATTTATCATTGATGAGCATGCGAACGACAGTAGTGCGCTGAAAGCACACGCGATCTAAAAGGCTGCTTACCCCCCCGCTAATGCAAGCCTAATTCTCGGATGAGTTCTAAGCAGTTCTTGGGCGCATAAGCATTGGCGTCGTTATTCCAGTAACCAAACACGTCCATTTCTTTTGATATCTCGCTGATTCTCTGCGCCCAGTAGACTATTTCGCGGTACGAATAGTTATCTAAACCTTGGCCGCGTCCGTGCCAACGGATGTAAACGAAATCACCAGAGTGCTTCCCACTAGGGTTGAAGTCGGCACCGAGCATCACGACAGCTAAGTTGGCTTGACGCCGGATACGGGCCAACACGTCCTTTTCAAGCCACGATACGTCGCGAAATTCAAAGGCAAAGCGATGAGCAGGGAGAGCAGAGAGGAAATCGTCAAATCGCTCGAAATCCTTCGCAAAGCTCGGTGGGAGCTGGATGAGGAAAGGGCCGAGTTTGTGCCCTAAAAGGGAACAAATTGCCAGAAAATCGTCAAGTGATCGACCAACGTTACGCAATCGCTTCGTATGCGTTATACTCCTATTCATTTTTATCGAAAAGACGAACTCGTCTGGCGTACTGGCATACCACTTGCCGAGCTGTGCTGCCGTCGGAAACCGATAGAAGGTCGAGTTAACTTCAACCGACCTGAACACACGAGCGTACTGGTCTAGATAATGCAGATTGCTTTTATAGAAGGCTCCTCGCCAGTGTTTGTAATGCCATCCACTGCAGCCTAAATGAATCTCACCCATGCGCAACAACCTGCCGAGTTCCAGAGCATCCCGTTAGCAAGAGTCTTGTTGCACGGATAAAAGAATTGCTAAAGTATAACTAATAATGGAGCTATGGTGTTAGCGCATGGGGCTAAAAGATTCCGATAGAAGAGTTATTACGCAGGCGCTCGGCCGCTCGCCAAACGAGGTTGAAAGCGCGATATTCGAAAATCTGTGGTCGGAACACTGCGCTTACAGATCCAGCAAACTGCTCTTGAAAACGATGCCAACCACGGGGGATAACGTAATTATAGGCCCGGGTGATGATGCGGCACTCATCAAGTTTAACAATGAGCTCGCTCTTGCGGTCGCAATGGAAAGCCATAATCACCCCTCATACGTGGACCCGTATGATGGCGCCGCTACCGGGGTTGGTGGCATTGTGCGGGACGTTATTTCGATGGGAGCCAAGCCCATCGCTCTGATGGATTGTCTATACTTTGGACGTTGCGAAAAAGAAAAGAATCGCTATTTGCTCGAGCATGTCGTTGCTGGGATTAGCGATTACGGCAATTGCATAGGAGTGCCTGTGGTAAACGGCGAAGTCGTTTTTCATCCGAGCTATGATGGAAACCCGCTCGTTAACGTCGTCTGTATCGGAATAAGCGAAATGGACAAAATAGTCACCGGCCGCGTGAAAGTCCCGGGAAGTCAGATTGTTCTCATTGGCTCCACAACCGGACGAGACGGGCTTGGCGGAGCATCCTTTGCTTCGCGAGACCTGACTGATGAGTCAGAAGCATCCGACCGAGCTTCGGTTCAAATTGGGGATCCGTACACAGAAAAACTACTAATTGACGCGATGCTGGAAGCAGTTGATACCGGTTACGTGCTCGCGTGTCGTGATCTGGGAGCCGCTGGGCTATCCGGGGCATCGGCTGAAATGTGTTCAACATTTGGTGGGCGAATTGTGCTCGACGCGGTTCCCCTTCGAGAGGCACATATGACGCCCATGGAGATCCTGGTTTCGGAGTCGCAAGAGCGCATGGTGCTTGAGGTATTACCAGAACACGTCGACGAAATACTAGCTATTGCGGACAAGTACGACTTGAACGGCACGGTAATTGGAGAGGTCATTGCGGAGCCCCGGTACATTGTACTATACAAGGATACCACTGTAGCTGATATACCCATCAAGCTCCTGACCGAAGGAGCACCATTGTGTAGATCCGAGCGCATGAAAGTGCAAGCGAAGATGCAGCGATCTGGCATTCCGAGTCCAGAGCTTGCAGAACGCGTCAATCGCGTGCTTTCGTCTCCGAACGTTGCTTCGAAAGAGTGGGTGTACCAGCAGTACGATCACGAGGTACAAACGCGGACAATTGTGAAACCAGGCAATGGAGCGGCTGTTCTTAGCATTGACGGGCGGAGAGGGATCGCCCTATCTTCTGGCTGCAACGCGGAACAAGTCGCGCGGGATCCGTTCTTAGGCGCAGCGGCTACTGTTTTTGAAAACGCAATGAATATTGCCGCAAAGGGAGGGAAACCCCTAGCGCTTGTAGATTGCCTCAACTTTGGCAATCCTGAGAGATCAGAAGTCGCGTATCAACTTGAGCAAGCTGTGGCCGGACTCTCTCACGCTGCCCGCACGCTCGACACGCCGATTGTTGGTGGTAACGTCTCATTTTATAACGAGAGCGAAGAGTTCCGAACCGCCATCATCCCTACCCCTTCTATTGGCATGATCGGATTAGTCGATGACGTGTTGAAAGCTCCTGCCGGAGGCTTCCGTCAAAGCGGTGACATCATAGTGCTTATAGGAGACACGTTTCCGGAGTACGGAGGGTCAGAGTATGGCGAACTCTTTGGAATCGAGGGGCCGGTCTCAGAACCGTGCCCTAGCGTCAACAATTCGATTGCTGTGTTAGTGGAGCTTGTGGAGTCGGGAAAAATCGCTTCCGCTAAAGCAGTTTCGCGCGGAGGCATCATAAGCGCGCTTGCACAAATGTGCAACCAACTGGGAGCGGAAGTAGATTTGTCTAACTGTCTAACAGACGAGGACGAGATATTTTCTGAGACTTCTGGGAGGGCCGTCTTAGCCGTCGAGCCCAGCAGCGTTGATGCCGTGATAGGTGCGCTAACATCCCGAGGAGTTCCAAACGCTGCTATCGGCATAGTGACTGGAAACGAGTTAAGAATCAAGGTAAGTAATACCGAGCTCACACTTTCTACAGATTTGATTGGGAGAAGCCTCAATACTCTCAACGATTGTATGATGGCTTAGCAAATGCGGCGGCACGTGATTGTCTGGTAAATAAGCAATGCTGAGTGTGAACCTTGTTTACGGAACGTACGGGGAAAGTGGCATTCTTACAAGCATCAATAACACGAGGCGTATGTTGGAACTGCTCGATCCAGAAGTGCGACTCTATGAGAACGCGCCGAGAATATGCGACGTAATCCACGCTCACACATTCGGACCAATAGCTCTATTTTTAGCTCTCTTGCACAAAGCGTACCGCAGAGTTGTGGTGATACACGCTCATACGACGCCGCAAGATGTGCGGAGCAGCTACGTCGCGGCGAGTTTTCTGAGCATTTTTCTGAGGAGATATCTCAAATTCTATTACAACCTTGCCGACGTGTGTATCGCTCCCTCGCTTTATACCAAAGACGTGCTCATAACAACACTTGGCGTCAGACGGAGAATTGAAGTTGTCAGCAACGGCATCGATTTGAACTTGTACAGTTGCGACCAAGAGCGAGCAAATACTTTTAGAAAACGGTATGCGATAGGAGATCGTCCGTTAATCCTCTCTGTAGGTCTCGTGTTTATGCGAAAAGGCATCGCTGACTTTGTCGAAGTCGCACGCATCTTCCCAGAGTTTCAGTTCGCTTGGGCCGGGCGGATCTTAGCTTCTCCGTTTCTGCCCAGGAGAACAAGGGAAATACTCAGAAACGCTCCCCCAAACGTGCTTTTCACGGGCCGCGTCGAGAACATTTGTGACCCGCTGAGCGCCGCGCAGATATTCGTCTTCCCCTCTTATGAGGAGAATCAAGGCATCGCCGTGCTTGAAGCAGCAGCGTGTAGTTTGCCGATAGTGATCAGGGATCTTCCTGTTTACACGGGGTACGTGCACGAAAGGGACTGCATTAAGTTCACGTCAAGAAGGGAGCTTGCCGCGGCCATACAAGAACTGGTAACGAATAAGACAAAGGCTGGCTTGCTCGGACAAAATGCGAGAGAAGCTGTTCAGAAGCATGACATCCGAGTCATTGGCAGGAAGCTCCTCCGAGTTTACCTCTCGGCGAAGGTTCGATAATATGCCACGCTATCGCAGGCTTCGCAGTAGCATCAAAAGGAAAGATATATAGGTGAAACGTCTCGTTGTAATTCTGATCAAAAACGCAGAGGAATCCAAATTGCACGTAGGTGAAGCTTTAATTGGCAATAATCCCGAGCTGGCCCATATAGATCTTCTCATTGGCGACAAGAATGGTCCTGTTGGAACCGCATTTGCGAGCGGGTTAGCGCACCTGTCAAGAGGGCACACGCCCCTTCTTGCTGTGATTCGTCCTAATCTGCTCACAAAGCCGGCTACGCTTATAGTGCCAAAGGTCACAGTGCAGAACCTAGAACAGGCAGCACAGATCTTTGGTCCTGCTCAGGCCGCAGTAGCGAAAGCCGTAGCGGATGCTGTCGAAGAAGGGATTCTAGCAGAGAAATTATCTGAACAATGCGTGCTCATCGTGTCGGTGTTTATCCATCCTGATGCCAAAGACCGCGGAAAGATTTATCGCTACAACTATGGTGCAACAAAACTAGCCTTAAGAAGAGCTTTAAGCAATTTTCCGTCTGTTAGTACTGTGCTGTATGAAAAAGACAGATCATTGCATCCTGTAATGGGATTTAAAGTCACCCGTTTGTGGGACCCCCCTTACCTGCAAATTGCTTTTGACGTGACTGAGCTGGGTTCGGTTCTGAGCGTCCTCGAAAAGCTTCCTCTGAATGATCATCTCATCCTCGAAGCAGGAACGCCACTTATCAAACGCTACGGTCTCGATATCATCAGCGAAATGAGAAAGACGCGGCCGAGCGCCTTTATCGTAGCAGATTTGAAGATTCTTGATACAGGAAACCTCGAAGCACGCCTAGCAGCTGACGAGGCGGCTGATGCTGTCGTGGTATCTGGGCTGGCGCCGGCGTCTACGATTGATAAGGCTATCGACGAGACAAACAAAACGGGATTGTACGCGATTATTGACATGCTCAATGTCGATAAGCCGGAAAACGTGCTGAAATCTCTGAAGAATCGTCCGGATATTGTCGAGCTGCACAGGGCTATTGACGTGGAAGACACAGAGCACGCGTGGGGCGATATTTCTAAGATTAAAAAATATACAAAACTTGTCGCGGTCGCCGGTGGGATTCGCCACGACAACGTGGATCAAGCCCTAAAATCTGGCGCTGACATAATAGTCGTCGGCAGAGCGATCACCGCTGCGCGAGACGTTGAAGGAGCCGCACGAATATTTCTCGAGGGACTAAAACAAAGCGATATCGATCAGTACAGAATCAAGACTGACTTCTAGCCGAAGGCGCACATTGTGGGAAGGCTTGATCGCCGTTACGAACGTGTTTCGACCGTTCGATCGCAGAGTTTAGATATATAACGACATTTATGAAGGGCTCCATGCGTGAGTTGACTATGCGCATTGACTGTAAAATACCATGAGAATCACGTGATTAACCGGACACTCATTAATGGATTCATCGCACGAGTGCCTAAGTGGAGGTGTAAGAATGAAACCGCTCATCGTACTGAATTTCAAGACGTACGCCGAAAGTACTGGGGCGAACGCAGTAAAATTAGCGACAATCGCACGTAAAGTGGCGACAGACTCGGGCGTCACTATAATCGTCGTTCCGCAAACCGCGGATATATTTCAGGTATCACATCAAGTGGAGCTTCCAGTTTATGCTCAGCACGTTGATGGAATAGAATTCGGGGGTCACACAGGCCACGTTCTTGCCGAAGCATTAGCTGAGGCAGGGGCTCGAGGCACGTTGATCAATCATTCGGAGCGCCGTCTTCAGCTGGCGGAAGTCGACGGTGCAAATGAAGCAGCTAGGAGGGCTAAACTGACGACGATTGTCTGTACCAACAACATAGCTACTACAAAAGCTGCAGCTTCCATGCGCCCCGACTATGTGGCGATTGAACCGCCTGAGTTGATTGGTTCGGGCATTCCGGTATCAAAGGCCGATCCCGCCGTGGTGTCAGGCGCGGTGGACGCAGCCGCAGGAGTGAAAGTCCTCTGTGGCGCTGGCATATCGAAAGGAGGAGACGTAAAAGCCGCCTTGGAGCTTGGAGCTGATGGCGTGCTTCTCGCGTCGGGCGTGACCAAGGCCACCGATCCAGAAGCTGCGTTGAGAGGCTTAGTTGCGTTTGCATAGCCGTTCTTCCGGGCAAGCTGAAGTCGATCTTTGGGACGCTTTAATGAGACGGTGCGCTGACAGTTATCAATCCAAACACTGGTCTAAGAAGGAGTTTACCAACCTATTGCTCAGCACGCCGACGCCAGTAGTTGCTGACGCAATGGATGGGAGTAACGTTCTTGAGTGGCTCAAGCCTCTAGTGGCTAATGTCACTGTTGCAGGTCCCATCGTTACAGCAAGAACCAGCGCCGCAGACTGGGGTACGGTGGTGAAGGCCATAGAAGTCGCCTCGCCTGGCGACGTGCTTCTTATCGATAGCTCTGGCTCAGCTACGTCTGTGTGGGGTGGGCTTACGTCCCGTGCGGCACTACGGCAGGCACTCGCCGGCACAATAGTGCACGGCAGTTGCCGCGATGTTTCGACCATTAGAAAGCTCGCGTACCCGGTATGGTCAAAATCAATATCCCCGCGGGCGGGCAGACCATTAGGCAGAGGCAAAGTGAACGTCCCCCTTCGTATTCACGGCATTTCGATACGCCCGGACGATTTCGTAAAGGCCGATGCAGAAGGAGTCGTTATCGTTCCATTGCGCGAGAGCGCGCTAATCGCCACCGACATTATTGGACTCGTGCAGAAAGAGCGCCTCCTAGAGGGCGGACTCAAAACAGGGAAGAAATTTAGCGAGCTCCTCAGCGGCCATTCTATCTGATACGGCTTTATATATCATCAGCTCAAAAAACAAAGCGATGGTTACTAGTGAGCTAGCCAATTTTTTTTTGCATAAGATGCCGACAAGTCTCTTGCTCACCGTCAGACAATTTGAACGGACGTACATTTCAGTTTTGGCGAAGGAATGTGACTGCACGTACCCTCATGCTGTCAAAACGCTGTGGGGTATGGAGACACTCGGTCTAGTAAAATCACAAAAGATCGGCAGGGTTAAATATGTAGAGCTAACTGACCACGGCAAACTTGTGGCTGAGGCTCTCAATGAGCTCGTTAACGACCTAGGAGCCAGCGGCATCCCCCTGAAAGAGGATTTCGATCACATCAACCAGAAAATTGACAACGTAATTCAAAAAGTGCAGACGATCAAAAAAGAGGTCGAAACAAGTGCAAGTATTAGTCGTGACGAAGCCATACGGTTCAACAGAAGGCTCGGTCCGTACTATCGAGAGCTAAATACTGTTCGGTTTCTATCAAATATCCAGCCGAATAATCCCCTCCATTTGAAAGCAACAGCGATCGCGAAAACTCTCGATCAGGTAAAAAAAGAGATAAGAAAGAGAGACGAAGGTCAGTGAGCGCTATCTAGCCGGATAGTAATCCTTGACGCGCGTTGTGTCTTCGAGAAACGGAGTCGATGCTTCGAACAGCACTGTGTCAGTACTAGCCACTATGGTGTGCCGTTCGAAAGGCTTTACATGAATGGTATCTTCCTTCTCAAAGTGCGCCCTGCGGTCTTCGAATTCGATGTAGCCTGTTCCTCGCGTTACGAACATCGTCTCGTCTTTTTTCTTGTGGTAGTGATAAGACGATTGATACCCCTCCCGTATATAAAGCTCTTTCAGCAAGTAGAGTTCGGTGATGATGTGTACCTTTTCATACCCCCAAGGCTTTGCCGTCTTGTTGTGCCATTCTTTAAAGATCCGCTTTTTGCCGTCTTCAGTGTAGAGCGTATCCCAGAAACTGTCTTCTGAATAGAAATCAAGATAGCCAAGATCAGCGAGCATAGGAAAGGCCGCGTCCAGCTCATCACCAAGCGCAAATTCCGTCAAGTCGCAATCCTTGCGCATGCAAAAAACCCCGCCGTAAACGCTATATGACTCGCAATCAAAGAATGTGCGCGACGTGGGATCAATCGGTCTCTGCGCCTCTTCATAGACTCCCGCATAGACCAGCACAAGAGCTGCGGATCTAGTGAATTTCATAAGCATCTTCTTCAGATTCATGTCGGTAACCATGCCGCTGTCTACGACCAAAACGTCGTCGTCTATTCGACCGAGAATGCGCGCTGTGTTTTCAAGAGTCCGTTCAGTTTTCTCGTAAGAGAGTCGAACGCCTTTGCGCTCTTCACCCAAAGTCTCTTCCACCGTATCTGAAGATACACTCGTTTGGAGCACCGCGTCTTTGAGTCCCACTGTCGCAAGGTCCAGCAATATCTTGTCCACCACAGGAAAGCCGGGCTTTAGTTCGATGAGTACATTCGGAGCCTTGGCATCTACGCTCTTCTTCTTGCCGTAACCATCACACAGAATGAGCACTTTCATGTGAACTGCATTCAGTTGTTAATCGATAAATATAACTGTTCTTGGCATGTTCAAAGCTAAGGGTCGGGTAGTGCGAACAGAAATTATATTAAGTGCAGTACCGAAATCACCACTGTGAAAATTCCGAATAATCCCTTTAACGCTTATTCGTAAGCGCGGAGAAGCTTCAAATGAACATCGTTATGGTAACAAGCTGGTCGCCGCGGCACTGCGGCATAGCTACCTATAGTTCAGAACTTGTAGGCGCTCTTAGAAAAATTGGACATAACGTGAGCATAATCTGCCACACAGATGAAGAATTTGGCGGACATCGTGAGGAAAACGTTTATCCGGTAATCAATACTGAAGACGCTGGATGGGATGAGAGGGTTTACCATGCAGTCACAGAAATCAAACCCGATGTCGTCCACATTCAGCACGAGTATGGTCTCTACGTGTCCGATGAGGATTACGGTGGCAGAATCCTTCCTTTGCTCTTCCGCCTTACGCTGAAAAAGATCCCCACAGTCATGACGTACCACTCGATTTACACCTCTCTCGATCGTCCTGAGGCCATTTTTACCGATGTCAGCCTACGCCTGTTGGATTCCGCAATTGTCCACGCAGAAGTTCAAAAGCTATTTCTTCCTTACAACTTGGATTGGATACCGCACAATGTGCACGTTATATCGCACGGCGCGAAAGAAGCTACGCCGGATCCTGAGGCTAAAGAACGATTTGGACTTGTTGGAAAGAAAGTAGCGCTTTGCATAGGATGGTTCGAACCAAACAAGCGATTCGAGGACGTCGTCGAGATCTGGCCGGAAGTCGTGCGCGATGCAGGTAAAGACGCACTCCTCCTTATCGCCGGGGATGCGCGACCTGGCTCGATCACCGGAATAAAGTATAAAGAGGAACTGCTACGGACAATTGACGCATCCCCCGCCAACGAGAGCATCAAAACAATACTGGGGGCGTTTGATCCCGACACGTATGATAGCATTATTTCTGCAGCGGACTTCGTCGTGCTGCCTTACAAGCACGCCTCACAGAGCGGCAATCTTGCCCATTCCTTTGCTCTTAACAAACCTGCGATTGTATCATCGCTTGAAGGGCTCAAGGCAGAGATCGAAGCGAGTGGCGCTGGAATAACGACGCCTGTTGATGATCTCGAAGAGTTACGAAGAGCCATCACAATACTCCTGACAAGCGACTTAATGCTCAAAACGTATAGCGAACACGCGAAAGGGTACGTGGCAAATTTCATCGTCTGGGAAAATATAGCAAAGAAGCACACGCTCGTTTATGAGAATGCCATCGATCGCGTCACGTACGGAACGAAAATGCGAACTAACCAGACGATCTGAATAGGTCTCACTCCGTACGATCGTAAGTTAACTCATCGCGAGGTTGCTAGAAAAGTGCGGGAGTATCGAAAGAATTGGTCAGCGTAAGAGAGTACATGTCTGCCCCGGTCATTCAGCTTGCGCCAAGCGCGACCGTCGCGGACGTTATTGATCTCGTCTCACAGACAGGCCATAACGGCTTTCCGGTCGTGAAAGACGACAAAATCGTTGGTATCATCACCAGCACAGACTTGATTAGCGCGAAGCAAGATGAGAAGATCGAGGCGTATATGACGAAGGATCTGCTAAGGGCAAACCCTGATGACGATATCGTTAGCATAGCCGGAATAATGGCCTTCAATCATATCCACCACGTGCCGGTCACAGAAGACGACGATGTCGTCGGAATAGTGACAGCCACTGATATGCTACGTGCAAGTATTGAAAACATAATCTCTGAAAACGTCGCGCGCATCTTCACGTTTTTTCAAACCCTACACCCGAACATACGGCTCGGCCATACTCGGGTTGCTGTGGCGTCGCTTGTTCCGACTCAAAAGCTTCTCGACCCAGCGGAGTTGCGCCTACGAGAAGCACAGTTTAAGCGTGGGGTTGTGTATCCCATTGTGGTAACAAAAAAAGGCAATCGCACATATATCATCGATGGACATCATCGAGCCTACCTGGCGAGTAAGCTCAAAATCAAAAAGATGCCTGCCTTTTATATAGAAGATGGCTTAGGCATAATCAAATCGTCTGCGAAGCTCGGTCTCACGTCTCTGCAGGACATGGTCGTAGTCTACAAGGACTAATGCTATCCGAAGTATTCCTTTAGATCAGCTGCGACCTTTTCCGGCATTGATTCTACGATAACTTCTTCGTGAAGTCTTTCCATAAATCCCGCATCGTTGTTATAATAGCTTTGTGGGTACGGACGCGCGATAATCCTGACTATGAGTCTAAAGCTGTCATCCTGGCTCGGCGCGGAGAACGTGCTTAGGTTGAAGCTATGAACACCGTACAACGTGTAAGCCGTGAACACCCTCTTGAGCCCCCTACTGAAATCTGAGATCGTGTCACCGTCAAGCTCGTACAGCGAGGAGATCGTGTGAAATACGCCACATATCTCGTCGTTGCCAAGCGGGGCATAGCTGGTAATCCACGAGATATCACCGATCCGGCCCAAGAAACGCTGCTGCTCTTGCTCCTCGATCTCAACTAAATGAAGCCAATAGTTCCGCTCGTGTTTTGCGAAGTAGCTTTTGCAAGCTGATAAGTACAACAAAGCGAGATTTGTCGGATGTTCATCCACCGTAAGCTGAACGTGCGGATGGATAACGCTTGCGCCTGCGGGTGGCAGAAAGTTCCAACTGAAGATCGGATAAACGGCTTTCTCGTCCGCCGATTTGACGTAGTCGAAGTATTTAACGCTCGCCTTAATCGTATCCTGCATCTGTTTTAAGGTAAACTCATCGATCCCCAAGAAGTGCCGTCTTGTAACCGTCGCGACTGCGTGATACTTTGCAAAAGGGAACAGGTTAGGAAATACGGTTGTTTCTCCAATTTTGATCCTCCCTTCGGGTACCAGATGAGGGGGGAACATTGGGGTCGCCGTCTTTATGTTAGTGGGACAAAAATAGCAGTTTTTAGCTGAGAGCTCAATCAGCTCAGAGTACCCCGTTCCCGTCTGAGCTTGTTTTTTGCGCTCGGAGCGTTTGACGTTAATGCGGCACGCTCTTCCTGTAAGAAGTTCCTTTCGATATTCGATTTCTTGCCTTTCGAGACGGAAATTTTCGGTCGGGTTCAATAATTCAGATTCGACCGACCACTTACGAAAAAGTTCTTGCAGATCGTTGCCCCCCGACGAGAAGTAATGAACGCGCGTCAGCTTCAACAGTTACGACGACTGTAAGCTCATCAACTTTATATACTTTTTGAAAAAAAGCAATGGAAGCCGTTTGAGCCGATTTAAACCGGAAAAGTAAGGCATAGCATAAATCTTGGCTGTCGAGCTGTTCAAAAGCCAGCCTAAGACAGTTCAACAAGCTCATTGACGTCACGCCTCAAGATGCAGGTCATCTTGTTGAAAGCACCCAGGAAAGCAACAGGGATCCCCGCTAACGTTAAAAAGCATAACAGCTAAGAAAGCTCATGCTTTGCATGCTGCTGCAGAGGAGGGGTGTTGCCTTCAAGGCTTTTGCTGCTGAATCACGTTGGGATTGAAGCCTCAGAGGCCTTCAGTCTTGGACGGTCACTATGTTGGCAACGTGCCGCCAGTCACTGAGGAGCTCGACATGGAGTTTGATCTAAAGGCTCACATTAAATTTAGCGGCGACCTTCCAGAGGAGGCAAGACTAGATGTACAAGAATCCATTGACGCTGCAAATGAGGTTTTATTCACGAAAGGGGTGCCGCCTGATTTCATCCATGAAGCCGGAAAAATAATCGAATGGCATATCCATGCCAACGAACTGTACATCCGCATTGTGAGCGGCAGATACACTCGTTCTCACGAAGCATTTCTCCGCTTTAAGAAAGCCCTTGGAAAAGCGATTGGAGGACGTCATCGCATTGGAATCCGTGGCTACGATATCGACCTATTCACTATATCTATGGAGGCGGAGAAGCTGGTTCAGATTCGGCTGCCGTTTGTCAAGCGATGCACGTATCGCGACAAAATGCTGACTTTAGACCTCATATTGAACGAGCAAGATATCGAAAACAAAGTCCCCGACAGGATTGTTACCCTCATTGAAGAGAAGATCAAACAGGATACCTATGGAGCCAAACAGGAGAACTGGGACTTGGTCTGGACGAGTGCGGAAAAACAGCCAAAATTTCAAGGCGAACCAACGGAGGAACTCAGAAGACTTCAATGGATTAGGCACGGGTGGAATCGAGGGCAATGGATCTACGGACCACAGATCACAGCCGTCTTCAGGACTTTTGAGCAGATTATTGAAAAAGGAATATTAGAGAGCCTTGGCTATTCCGAGATGATATTCCCAAAGCTAGTGCCGTGGGAAGTCTGGGAGAGGTCTGGTCACGCACGCGGAATCTATCCGGAAATGTATTATGTGTCCAGTCCTAAATCGCGCGATCCCAAATACTGGGAAGAAGTGACTGATTTCTACAAGGTAACAAATAAGGTCCCCCTAGAGCTTATCAGGCAGAAAATTAATGATCCCCTGGGCGGGATGTGCTATGCGCAGTGTCCTTCCCTCTGGCCGTTTCTGCAGGGTGAAACGATTGCAGAGGAGTCACTCCCGGTCAAGGTTTTCGACCGATCGGGCACATCGCACAGATATGAAAGCGGCGGCATCCACGGGATAGATAGGGTGGATGAGTTTCACCGCATCGAGTTGGTCTTCATTGGTACGCCGCAGCAAGTTGTGGACGAATGCAAGAGACTTGAAAGAGGTTATGCACATATCTTCAACGAGATACTGGATCTCGAATGGAGGATGGCGCGCGTCACCCCTTGGTTTATGGCACAAGAGGGGCTCGTAACTACAACAACCGACCGACATATCGGCACCATCGATTACGAAGCGTACATGCCGTACAGGGGGCAAAGAACAGAGAGTGAATGGCTTGAATTTCAAAACGTCAGCGTAAATGGAGACAAATATCCGCGAGGGTTCAACGTGAAAGCACAAAAAGGAGAACTATGGTCCGGTTGTTCAGGCATTGGCTTGGAAAGATGGGCAGCAGCCTTTTTTGCACAAAAAGGATTAAACGTCAGTGAGTGGCCTAAGAAGTTCTTAGATCTAATTGGCAACCTGCCTGAAGGGATCAAATTATTATGAAAAAGTGTTATATGCTATGGTTATTTATA
>Ga0187780_10001924_pt1 | contig 15645 bp, 14 predicted proteins | sample 1015_Q2_SP10_20__FD_132429 | JGI IMG/M metagenome (GOLD analysis project Ga0187780, IMG submission 132429) | Tropical peat soil microbial communities from peatlands in Department of Meta, Colombia - 1015_Q2_SP10_20_MG | ecosystem: Environmental > Terrestrial > Soil > Wetlands > Peat | place... | reverse complement strand
GGGCGCCTTCCACGGCGGCAGGCGAATGATCCACAACATCCCGATGGCGGACAGAAGCAGGACCGTGTCGACCAGATGCGGCAGCACCCGCATCAGGCGGTGGCGCACCCACCCGGCCCCGCTCAGCACACCCAGTCCGCGGGCGGTGAAGCCGAGGAAGGACAGCACCACCGCGCTCACGTGAATGAGCTTCAGGATCGCGTAGCTCATCGTGCCCGATGGCTGTCGACTGCAGCGTGGCGCTGCCCGCCGCGAAGCACCGGCCAGCTACACCGGATGTGCAGCTTGGAACCGCTCACGCAGTGTGCGCATTCGTGCATCGAGCTCCGGATCGAGAGGCTCGGGTCGGTGCGTGCTCAGTATCCGGCGCAGGTCGCGATCGATGCGCGCGTACAGATCCGTGTCGGCCTGCCCTGCGGTGCTCACGGGCATGTTCGGTCCGAAGTACCGGCTCCGCCACAGGTGCTCGCGGCAGTGATTGACGGTGTGCTGCTGGGCGAGATAGTTGCCGCGCGGTCCCACCGCCCGGGCAAGATCGAGCGCGAGCGTCTCGTCGTCGATCTGAACACCCTGCCACATGGTCCGCAGCAGACCTGCAAGGTCATCGCACAGGAGCAGCGCGTGGAGCGAGTAGGTCAGCCCCTGGTCGAGTGACCCCAGATAGTCGAGCGTCGCCGGACGGCTGAAAAATACCTGCAGCATGCTGGCCGTCAGCTCGCTCACCGCGTCCTGATTGAAGCGGCTGGAACCTGAATACCCTGCCGCGCCCGTGAACGATGGCAGCTCGAGTCGCCGTCGCACCTGACACATGATCAGGTCCGCGAGCGAGGTCTGGGCGAAATTGCCGATGTTGCCGGTCTGCGGCTCCATGAAGCAGACGTCGGAGCTGCCGATGCAGAACGAACCGCGGCGCACGACCTGTGCCAGCACCATGGCGGCGAAGTCGGTCGCCAGGCTGTTGACGATGCTGCCTGCGGTCGTGATCGGCGTGGACGCCCCGCCGATGGGCAGGGTGCCGATGCTCACCGGCACGCCGGCACGCACCGCCTGAATCAGCTGGTCGGTATGCATGGCGTGAAAGTTGAGCGGCAGCGGCGTAATGATCTGCAGGAAATACGGCCTGTCGAACAGCTCTTGGCGTCCGCCGCGGATCTCGGCCGCCATGTCGATGACCACACCGAGCGAGTTCGCCTGCTCGCACAGGTATTCGAGCGGCTTGGTGGTATTGGCCGCCATGATCGCGAATTCTTCGATCTCGCCGTGGATGTCCGAGCGGGTGACGTTTTTGCACGAGATGCACGCGGCGTCGATGTTGGGCAGCGCATCGGCCACACGCGTGACGGTGGCGAGATCCTCGCCGGTGCTGTCGCGCGGTTCGCCGCTCTCGAGGTCATAGACCTTGATGCAAGTCATGCCGGGCAGGAACCACGTGTGATGGCAGTCGAGATCGATGGCGCGCGTGCCGGTCCGGTCCCACAGCTTCGCGCTCTTGGCCACCGAACCGAGAGCATCCAGCACGCGGTCGGGGTCAAAGCGCACCACGGCGTCGTCACTGACCGCGCATCCGGCGGCGCGCAGGATGTCGACCGCTGCCGAGCCCGGCTCGAAGGCGATGCCGGAGTCGCGCATCAGGATCACCGTGGCATCGATGAGCCGTTGCGCCTGCTCGGGCGGGATCGGTTGGTACGGCGCGGTCATCGAGTCATGCAACCCGACATCGATCACCGCCTGGGCCTGGGGGGTCGGCTTGACGGGACGCCGGCCAGTCCGAACTGCGCGCTGCATGGTCGAGATCCTTTCCAGAGTCCGTGCCGGTTGCGCAATCAATGTCCGCCCCGCAGCATACCCGCTCTGCCGCAGCGGCGGGCTGCTGCCGGATGGAATCGATCATGACCATCGCATCGCGCTATCAGCCGCTGTTCGAGCCGCTGAGACTCGGCCCGGTGACTGCGCCGAACCGTTTTTATCAGGTGCCACACTGCACCGGCATGGGTCACGCACTGCCGCGTACGCTTGCGGCGATGCGCGGCATGAAGGCCGCGGGCGGCTGGGGCGTGGTCTGCACCGAATACTGCTCGATCCACCCGAGCTCCGATGATCAACCGCATCCGTTCGCCGCGCTCTGGGACGACGGCGATGTCGCCAACCTGGCGGCCATGGCGGATCAGGTGCACGCGCACGGCGCGCTCGCCGGTGTGGAGCTCTGGCACGGCGGCAGCTTCGTCGCCAATCTCGCCAGCCGAGTCCCGACCATCGGCGTACGCTCGATGCCGAGCCGCGAGGAGCCCGTGCAATCGCAGCGCATGGATCGCAGCGACATCCGCGCCTTCCGCCGCTGGCATCGAGCCGCGGTCGAGCGCGCCCGACAGGCCGGCTTCGATATCGTCTACGTCTATCCGACCCACGGTTACCTGCTCTCCGAGTTCCTGTCACGCAGCCTCAATGACCGGCGCGACGAGTACGGCGGCAGCCTCGAGAACCGGGCGCGGCTGTTTCGCGAGCTGCTCGAGGAGACCAAAGAAGCGGTGGGCGACCGGTGCGCGATCGCGGTCCGGTTTTCCGCGGACGGGCACGGAGAGGAGCATTTAAGCAGCGATGAGGCGCACGACGTGGTCGGCATGCTGGGCGAGCTGCCGGACCTGTGGGACCTGGTGGTCGGGGATTATTACGGCGAGGAGATGGCGACCTCGCGCTTCGTGCGCGAAGGCTCGCTGCTGGAGCGAGTTGCACAGGTCAAGAAGCTGACGCGCAAGCCGGTCGTCAGCGTCGGGCGCTTCACCTCGCCCGACACCATGGTGGCTCAGATTCGCAGCGGCACCCTCGACCTCATCGGCGCGGCGCGCCCGTCGATCGCCGACCCGTTCCTGCCGAGCAAGATCCGTGACGGGCGGCTCGAGGAAATTCGCGAGTGCATCGGCTGCAATGTCTGCTATGCCTACAACTACCGCGGCGCCGCGATTCGCTGCACGCAGAATCCGACCATCGGAGAGGAATGGCGCCGCGGCTGGCACCCCGAGCACGTTCCGAAGGGCACAGGCGGCTCGGTGCTGGTGGTGGGTGCGGGTCCCGCAGGTCTCGAGGCAGCGCACATCCTCGGCAAGCGCGGATACGAAGTGACGCTGGCGGAGGCGAGCCAGGAACCCGGCGGCCGCGTCACGCTGGAGAGCCGACTGCCGGGACTCGCGGAATGGGCGCGGGTGCGCGACTACCGGCTGACCCAGCTGCGCGCCATGCCGCGGGTATCGATGTACCTCGGCAACCGGCTGTCCGCGGCTGACGTGCGCGAGTTCGGCGCGCAGCACGTGCTGATCGCAACCGGCGCCCGCTGGCGCCGCAGCGGACTCGGCCGCTGGCACGCACGAGCGATCGAGGATTTACCCGCAGCCGCCGTGCTCACGCCGGATGACATCATGCAGGGCGCGCGACCCACGGGCCGCGTCGTGATCTTCGATGATGATCGTTATTACATGGCCGCGGTGATCGCCGTGCTGCTCGCCACCGGCGGTGCGCAGGTCACCTACGTCACCACCGGCGGCCAGGCCGCGGAGTGGAGCCACTACACGGGCGAGCAGGAGCGCACCCAGCAGCAGCTGCTGGGGCTCGGAATTGAGATTGTCACCAGCGCGTCGGTAGAGGCTTTTGACGGCGATGCGGTCACGCTTGGCTGCATTTATTCGGGGGCGCGGCGGCGGCATGCGGCGGCGACGCTCATCCTGGTGACGTCCCGCGAGCCGCAGGATGAGCTCTACCGCGAACTAGTCGGTTCGGAGGACGAGGAGCCGCCGCGGGGCATTCAGAGGATTGGCGACTGCCACCAGCCGGCACTGATCGCTCACGCCGTGTACGCCGGCCACCAGGCAGCGCGCGAGCTGGACGCGATTGCCGAGCCCGACCGCGGCCGCGATCGCAGCGTCATCCAGAATCGCTGAGCGGCCGGTCGCGCGACGTCAGCGCCCCCGCCAGCGCGGCGCGCGGTGCTCGGCGAACGCGCGCGCACCTTCCGTATGGTCCTCGCTCGCGTACAACCTGGCCACGGTCGGGAATTCGCGACGCGCGATCGCGCGCATCGCCGCGCGAAACGACATCGTCTCGCTGTCGCGCGAAACCTCCTTGATGGCGGCGAACACGAGCGGCGGACCGTCCGCGAGTATCGCCGCCAGCGCGCGAGCGCGCGCCATGAGCTCCCCCGCCGGCACCACTTCGTTGACCAGGCCCACGCGATGCGCCTCAGCCGCCTCCATCCAGCGCCCGACCAGCAGCAGCTCCATGGCGAGGTGATAGGGAATGCGCTTCGGCAGGCGCACGGTGGCCGCGTCAGCGAGCGTTCCGGCGCGGATCTCCGGCAGCGAGAACCGCGCGTGATCGGCAGCAACAATAAGATCGGCGGCCATCGCGAGTTCGAAGCCACCGCCGACTGCCATGCCGTTGACTGCGGCGATGATCGGCTTGTTCAGGTCCGGCAGCTCCTGGATACCGCCGAAGCCGCCGACTCCGTAGTCGCTGTCCGGAGGCTCGCCGCCGGCCGCGGCTTTCAGGTCCCAGCCCGCGCAGAAGAAGCGCTCGCCGCCGCCGGTGATGATCGCGACGCGAAGTTCCGGGTCATCCCGAAACGCAGCGAAGGTCTCGCCCATCACGCGACTGGTGCGCGCGTCGATGGCGTTTGCTTTTGGGCGATCGAGGGTGACCTCGAGCACAGCCCCTACGCGCTGAGTACGGACCGGACCGTCAGACATGGTGACCCCCCCCTGCCAGGCGCACGAGCGCATCGGCCGCGATGGCTCCAAGACCGGCGCTGCACACGATCAGCGGATTGACGTCGAGCTCCAACAACTGCCCACCGCTGGCCAACGCGTAGCGTTGCACTGCCAGCACGGAGTCCACCGCTGCCGCCAGATCCCCGGGCGGTCGCCCGCGATGGCCATCGATCAGCCGGCCGACGCGCAGCGCCCGGATCGCGGCGCGGATCTCCTCGGCCGTAGCCGGCAACATCAGGATCCTGCGATCGGCGACCAGCTCGACGAGCACGCCGCCGGACCCAAGTACGAGATAGGGACCCAGTGCCGGATCGCGCGCTATGCCGATGATCAACTCGGCCACTGCGTCCGTGACCATGGCTTCGACCAGGATCCGGTCACCCAGGCCGGCGAGTGCCGTAGCAGCCGCTCGCACGTCTGACGCCGAGCGCACGTTGAGCCTGACCGCCCCCAGCTCCGTCTTGTGCGCGAGCTTGGCTCCGCTCGCTTTGACCACCACCGGATAGCTGATGCGTTCGGCGATGGCCACCGCCTCATCCGGGGTCCTGGCGAGCGCTCCTTCGGGAACGCGGACTCCGGCTTCTGCCAGCGCTCGCTTGGCCTGCCACTCGCTTAACAGGCGGCTGCCGGGCGCCGGTGGCGGCCAGAACGCCAGCGCCGGCGGGCGGACAGCCAGCGCCGCACCGGCATCGGCGGCCGCGGCGGCAGCGGTGAGCGCGTCGTCAATACCGGCGAGCGGAGCGACGCCCGCAGCGAGCAGCGCTTCTGCTTCCTTTTCCGGCAATGTCTCGGCAAGCGTCGATACCACCGCCGCCCGCGCCTTGAGCGCGCGGCTTGCGTTCGCGAGCGCGGTGGCGGCCACGTCATAGCCTGCCTCCGCACACCGGTCGCGGCGCGGGAAATCGAGTACCAGGAAAGTAAGATCGAAGCCGGCCGAAAGCATCGCGCTGAAGGTGGCCGTGAGCGCGGCCGGGTCGCCCCAGGTGAAGTTGTGGTAGTCGAGCGGGTTGGTCGCTACGCCGAAGGCAGGCAGGGTTTTGGCGACGCGCTCGGCCTGCTCGCCGGTGAGCGGTCGCATGTTGAGGTCGTGGCCGGTGACCGCATCCGCGATCAGTGCCGCCTCCCCGCCCGAACAGCTCATCGAGGCGATGTCGCGGCCCGGCAGCGGGCCGTGCACGTGGAGAAGCTTGAGCGTCTCCAACAGCGCGGGGAATGAATAGACACGCGCAACACCAGCGCGATGCAGAAATGCATTGGCGACTGCGTCGGCGCCCGCCAGAGATGCGGTGTGGCTCAATGCCAACTGCGCACCGAGCTCAGAGCGGCCGGTCTTGAGCGCCACGAGTGGAACGCCGCGAGCGCGAGCACTCTCGGATGCGCGCCAGAATGCGGCCGGATCGGCGATGCCTTCGATGTGCAGCCCGATGGCGGTCACGCGTGAATCAGCGAGCACGGCCTCAATGGTCTCGGCCAGGCCCAGCATCGCCTGATTGCCGAGCGTGACGAGGTAGGCGATCGGCAGCGCCCGGCGCTGCATGGTCAGATTGAGCGCGATGTTGCCCGACTGCGTGATGAGCGCGACACCGCGCTCGCGCGCTACGCCGCCCTGCTGCTCCGGCCAGAGCGCAACCCGGTCCAGGTAATTGATAAAGCCATGACAGTTCGGCCCGAAGTACGGCATCGCGCCTGCGGCGGTTTTGAGTCGCTCCTGGAGCGCCGCCCCTTCGGCTCCGACCTCGGCGAATCCGGAGGCATAGCACACGGCGCCGCCCGTACCGTGCGCGGCGAGCGCGGCGACGACCTCGAGCGTCGCCTCGCGATTAACGGCGACGAACGCTGCGTCGGGCGCGGCCGGCAGCGCGGCGACGTCGCGATACGTAGTTAGTCCCTCGAGCGTGTCGCGGGTCGGATGCACCGGCCAGAGCTCTCCCGCGTAGCCGATGCGGCGGCACTGGCGAATCACCTCGGCACACGCGCGCCCGCCGAAAAGCGCCACGGATCGGGGCCGTAAGAGACGCACCAGATCACTGCCCTTCCCTACCACCCTTACCCTCGTTGCCCTCAGCCGGGCCCGGCGCCGCCCTGGTCCCGAATGCTACCGGGACCGGGCGGGCAATGCGGCGGAAACTGGCGCAGATGAAACGTTCTTGCCAATGGGCGTGGCTCTCGCGAGTGCGCCAGCACCGGTCTCATCGGTTGATTTTGGATGGTTTAGAGCGGACGCTATCGATCCAGCACCAAAGGTCGCGCGCCACCATCCTTGGCGATGGCAGCGCACATTGCTGACGGGGGGCGCCGCAGTGGTCGCAACGACTGATACGCGAGCCGCGCACGAACTCGACACGACCCGTTTCTACTTTCGAATGGCGATCGTGTTCGTGATCATCGCTTTCGTTCCTTTCACGCCGACGTATTGGGCCCCGGTGGTCGCCGGAACGTTCTCGCCGCCTCCAATCGTCCACGTCCACGCGACGCTGCTCTTCAGTTGGACGCTTTTGTACTTAGCGCAGACGACGCTCGTGGCGTCCGGACGCGTGGCCGGGCATCGGGCGCTGGGGCTGTTCGGCATCGCGTTATTCAGCGTACTGTGCTGCTCGATTGTTGCGACCCGGCTGATCCTGCTGCACTCCGAAGTTCGCGACTTCGGTGACGCTGCGCGGCGGTTTTCCGCGATCGCGTTTTGTTCATTGCCGCTATTGATCGGTTTCTTCGCCGCGGCGATCGCGAACATCCGCCGCCCACACATCCACCGGCGGCTGATGTACCTACTGATGGTCGGTCTGTTGATTGCCGCGCTCGCCCGCATCTTCCTGATTCTGCTGAAGCCCGCCGGCGCCATCGGTCCACCGCCGACCTTCGTGCTGATACCGCCCACTCTGACTGCAGCGCTGCTGATCGTGGTCGCAATAATTCACGAACGCCGCGTCTATCGCCGCGTTCATCCGATTTTCATCTACGGTGGCCTGACCCTCGTGCTCTGGACGCTCGCGATCGTGCCTTTCTCCGGCACGTCGGCCTGGCTGGCGACGATCCGCGCGCTGGAGCGACTGGCAGGCTGAGTCGGTGGCGGGCACATTTTTCGAATCCGCTTCCAGTGGACGCCGGGAGGACCGACGGACCTAGCGATCGCGGACTACCCCTGAGGACATTTGCTGTTGCCAAGCGGGTCGCTCGGGAAGTGCGACCCGCCGTCGCGTGAGCCGGCAAGAGCACGCCTAAACAAGAAATCAACTAATTTTGGCGGAGAGGGTGGGATTCGAACCCACGAATGCCTTTGAGGGCATTACTGGAATTCCAGTCCAGCGCCTTCGACCGCTCGGCCACCTCTCCGGCGCTTGTCTCGCCCCGCACGGACCGGGGGAGCGAAGCGTACCTACTGACCGCGGCGCCGGCAAACGCGCCGCTATCCTAGGGGTGCCACCACCAGCGGCTGCGCCCGTAGTTCTTCTTGCTGCCGGCCGGCGGCGTCAGCGGCTCTGCGAAGTATTGGGGCGGCGCGTCCATGCACTTCTGCCCGACCTTGCGCGCCTGGTACTGCTGGGCTGACGGAGGGACCTGCAGGGCATTCTTGGTCGACGGCGCCTGCAGTCCTTCCGGGACCTTGAGGCCCGAGACGCTGCCCGCCGTCTGGTAAGTCTGGGGCGCGTTGCAGTTCTCGGACAGCGACTTGCAGCCGCCCAGCGCGAGAGCGGCGGCCAAAATGACCCAGCGGTTCACGCGGCGCACGGAATATCGAGCGCCCGCAGTGCCTCGCGCACGACTGGCTCGGCTGCCGCCGAGAGCCGGGTCAGCGGCAGCCGCAGCGCTCCGCCGATGAGACCCAGGTGCTCGACCGCCCACTTGACTGGGATGGGATTGGCTTCCACGAACAGCGCGCGATGCAGCGGCTGCAACCGCGCATCCAGCTCGCGCGTACGCGCGCCATCGCCACGCCGCGCCACAACCGTGAGCTCGTGCATGGCGGCCGGCGCGACATTGGCGGTCACGGAGATCACTCCGCAAGCGCCCGCGAGCATCGATTCGGCAGCGCAGGCGTCCTCGCCGCCCAGCACATCCATGCGACCTTCCAGGCGCCCCACCAGCTCGCGCGCGCGCGCAACACTGCCGGTCGCCTCCTTGATCGCGACGATGCGCGGATGCGCGGCCAAGCGGATCACGGTATCCGGCTGCATATCGACGCCGGTCCGTCCGGGCACGTTATAGAGAATGATCGGGATCGACACGGCGTCCGCGATCGCCGTGAAGTGCCGCCACAGCCCTTCCTGGGTCGGCTTGTTGTAATAGGGCGTCACCACCAGGAGCGCATCGGCGCCGGATTCCTGTGCCTGGCGCGCGCGTTCGATGCTGGTCGCGGTCGAGTTGGTGCCGGTGCCAGCGATCAGTGGCAGCCGGCCACGCAGGCGTGCGCGTGCCCGGCGGATCAGCTCGCCCGCCTCGGCCGCAGTGACGGTCGGCGACTCGCCGGTGGTGCCGCAGACCACGATGCCGTCCGTACCGGCGCTGGCGTGCCAGTCGAGCAGGCGGTCCCAGGCCGCGAAATCGAGTCCGCCGGACTCGACCATGGGCGTCACCAGGGCGACGATACTGCCGGCAAAACCGCTGCTCACATGTACTCCAAGCCCGAGCGTGGGCCGCGATCCTAGCGAGGGCGCCGACCATGGCGCAAGCGACCGGCCCCGGGCGCGGGGTCGGGCGCCAGGCCCTCGCCCGCCGGTCGCCGGGCCCGCGTTTCCCCCGACGGCGCGCCACGGGTAAAATGGCGGGCCCGCATTTCCGCCGCTGCCGCCATCAACCCCCGGATGAAGCAACTGCTCGCTATCTCTGCCATCGGCAGTGACCGCACCGGCATGGTGCACGATCTCACGCACGTTATCGCCGATTGCGGCGGCAACATCGTCGAGAGCCGGATGTCGGCCCTGGGGGGGGAGTTCGTGATGGCCCTGCTCGTGTCCGGTAACTGGCACGCGCTCGCGAAGATCGAAACCGAGATCAAGAAGCTGGCGGAGTCCAGCGAGCTAACGGTCCAGCAGAAACGCACCGAGCAGCGCACCGCCCGCAATGACCAGCTGCCCTATTCGGTCGACATCGTGTGTCTGGACCAGTCCGGCATCGTCTCCAGCGTCTCGGGCTTCTTCTCGGCGCGCGGAGTCGACATCGCCGAACTCGATACCCACTCCTACGCCGCGGCCCATACCGGCGCGCCGATGTTCTCGGTACGCATGGTGGTCAACGTGCCGAGCAAGCTGCACCTGGGCGTGCTGCGCGAGGAGTTTATGGACTTCTGCGACCAGCTGAACCTGGACGCGATCCTCGAGCCCGTCAAGGGCTGAGCGTCCGGTGCCGCATCGTTGCCGTCACGCGGCGACCGCTAACCCCGCGAGGTCACTACCATGAGCCAGGCCAAAGTGAGCGTCGGCAGCAAGGTGCCGGACTTCGCGGGCGAGTCGACCGCTGGCGACTGGCGCCTGCGCGATGCGCGCGGCACGCCGCTCGTCATCTATTTCTACCCGCGCGACATGACTTCGGGCTGCACCCAGGAGGGTGAGGACTTCGCCGCGCTCTACGGTGCGTTCCGCAAGGTCCGCACCGCAGTCCTGGGAGTCTCGCCCGACAGCCTGGCCTCGCACGAGAAGTTCCGGGCCAAGTACAAGTTCCCGTTTGCCCTGCTCTCCGATCCGCAACAATCCGTGTGCAAGCTGTTCGACGTCTACAAGCAGAAGCGCATGTACGGCCGCCAGTACATGGGTGTCGAGCGCAGCACCTTCCTGCTGGATGGCGAGGGCGTGCTGCGCCAGGAATGGCGCAAGGTCAAGGTCACGGGCCACGCCGCCGAGGTACTGGCCGCGGCCAAGGCGCTGTGAGGCTTAGGACTTGAAGCACGCCCAGACCGCACAACGCCGGATTTTCGTGCTCGACACCAACGTGCTGATGCACGATCCGGCGGCGATCTTCCGCTTCGAGGAACACGACATCTATCTGCCGATGATCGTGCTCGAGGAGCTCGACGCGGGGAAAAAAGGCCTGTCCGAATCCGCGCGCAACGTGCGGCAGGTGAGCCGGTTCCTGGACGAACTGATGCAGGGCAGCGCCAAGTCCGACATCGACGCCGGAATCGAGCTGCCCAGCGGGCGCAGCGGCAATCACGGCAAACGGCCGCCGAGCGGACGGCTGTACTTCCAGACGCGCTCGATCGATTCCGGCCTGCCGGACACCCTGCCCGGCCGCGGCGCCGACCACGAGATCCTGGGCCAGACGCTCGCCCTGCAGCGTGAGCATCCCGAGGCGCAGGTGACCCTGGTGTCGAAGGACATCAACCTGCGGATCAAGGCGGCGATCCTGGGCGTGCAGGCCGAGGATTATTTCAGCGACCGGACCATCGAGGACGCCGACCTGCTCTACACCGGCATGCAGCCGCTGCCGGCTGACTTCTGGGAGCGGCACGGCAGCGACATGCAGTCGTGGAAGGATCAGGCGCGGACCTACTACCGCCTGCGCGGGCCGGCGGTGCGCGACTGGCATCCGAACCTGTTCGTCTATGCCGATTCCGACCAGGGCGTCGAGGCGATTGTGCGGCGTATCGAGGGCGAGGAGGCCGTGCTCGAACTGGTCCAGGACTTCCGGGTCGAGCGCCACAACGTGTGGGGCATTACCTCGCGCAACCGCGAGCAGAATTTTGCGCTCAACTTGCTCATGGATCCGGAGATCGATTTCGTGACCGTGCTGGGCCCGGCCGGCACCGGCAAGACGCTCATGACCCTGGCCGCCGGCCTCGCCCAGACCCTGGACAACAAGCGCTACAACGAGATCATCATGACCCGGGTGACGATCCCGCTGGGCGAGGACATCGGCTTCCTGCCGGGCACGGAAGAGGAAAAGATGGAGCCCTGGATGGGCGCGCTGATGGACAATCTCGAGGTGCTCACGCTGGGCCAGGAAGGCGGCAACTGGGCGCGCGCGGCGACCAACGACCTGCTGCGCAGCCGGATCAAGATCCGGTCACTCAATTTCATGCGCGGGCGCACGTTCCTGCATCGCTTCATCATTCTTGACGAAGCGCAGAACCTGACGCCCAAGCAGATGAAGGCGCTGGTGACTCGGGCCGGGCCGGGCACCAAGCTGGTCAGCATCGGCAACATCGCCCAGATCGATACTCCGTATCTGACGGAAACGACCTCCGGTTTGACCTATGTCGTGAACCGGTTCCGCGGCTGGTCGCATTCCGGCCATGTGACGCTGGTGCGCGGCGAGCGCTCGAGGCTCGCCGACTTCGCCTCCGATACACTGTGATTCATGGCTCCGGGATGCGTGAACCAATCGCAACCGGGTAGGTCAACACCTTGATGCCCGGACGCTTTTCCAAGGGACTGATCGCGGTACTGGCCGGGTTGATGGCCGGCCAGCCGGTCTATGCCGCCAACGGCTACAGCGAGCTGCCGGACATCGGCACGCCCGCCAACACCATCATTACGCCCCAGGAAGAGGCGCAGCTGGGCGCGATGGTCCTCAAGCAGATCACCGACGCTGACCAGCTGCTGCAGGATCCGGAGGTCGACGAGTACATCCAGGGCATCGGCGACCGGCTCGCGAGCCACGCCCAGGAGGGCCCGCGACGCTTTACCTTCCATGTGGTCAAGGATCCGTCGATCAACGCATTCGCGATCCCTGGCGGATACGTGTTCGTCAACGCCGGCCTGATCCTTTCGACCAGCAGCGAGAGCGAGCTGGCCGGCGTCATGGCCCACGAGATCTCGCACGTCACCCAGCGCCATACGGCGCGCCAGATCCAGTCGCAGATGCACGCGAGCCTGATCGCCACCGCCGCGATGCTGGCGGCCATCCTGATCGGCGCGATGGCGCACAGCTCCGATGCCGGCCTGGCAGGCGTCATGAGCGCGCAGAGCGCGGCCATGCAGCATCAGCTGAATTACAGCCGCGAAGCCGAGTACGAAGCGGACCGGGTCGGCATCGGCGTGATGGCTGCAGCGGGCTTCGATCCGAACGCGATGGCCAGCATGTTCGAGACGATGGGCCGGATCTACCGGTCGGCCGGCCCGAACGCCAAACTGATCGAGTTCCTGCAGAATCACCCGCTGACCTCGGACCGCGTCGCTGAGGCACGCGCCCGCGCCGCGACTTACCCGCCGGTTCGGCCCGTGGATACGGTGGGCTATCTGCTCACTCGCCAGCGCCTCAGGGTGCTGACCACCATGGGGCCGGGAGACGATCCGCGAGAGATGTACGCGGACGCCGCCGCCGGCGAGACCGGCACGGCCGACTACCGGTATTACGGCTACGCGATTGCGCTGATCCAGTCCAACCGCCCGGCTGCGGCGGTGCCGGTCCTGCGGCGGCTCGTGGCCCAGCATCCGGACGTGATCGAGTACTACACGGCGCTGGGTCAGGCGCAGCTCGCCAATAACGACCTGGGCGCCTCACGCACCGTGCTGGAGCGTGCACTGGAACTGTTCCCGCGCAATGTTCCGGTGACGATCCGATACGCGCAGACGCTGATGCGGGCCGGTGACAACAAACAGGCGCATGCGGTATTGCTGGACCTGTTTAACGTCGTGCCCCCGACCCCGTCTCAGGTGCAGCTGATCGCGCAGGCCGCCAACAGCGCCGGGGAAACGGCCGAGGCGTACTACTACATCGCCGAAGGCCACGTCATGGACGGCGACCTGCCGGCCGCAATCAACACGCTGCGCATCGCGCTCTCGACCCCCAACATCACGCCGATGCAGCGCTCGCGGTTCCAGGCACGCATCGACGAGCTCAAGGAGTACCTGCCGCCGCGAGCGCAGGCCGCCATCGACCGTGGTGAACCGGCGCCGCCGGGTCGGAATCCGAACGTCCGCAGCAACTAGGGCTTGGTACCATAGGGCGCGCAGGGGGAGGCCCGATGCCGAGATCCACGCCCGTCCAGCCGCCGACGCGATCCGGATCCGGACGCGCCTTCCTCGGCGTCCTGTTCATACTGTGCGCGGCGCTGGCCGTGCCGGCCAGCGCCTACGCAGATACCGCCAAGAAAAATAAGGACCCGCTCGAGAAACTCAATCGCGCCAGTTACCAGTTCAATGATGCGCTCGACCGGATGGCGCTGCATCCGCTGGCGCGTTTCTACGCCTGGGCCATGCCGCGACCGGCGCGCACTGCGGTGTCGAACTTCGTCGACAACCTGCAGTATCCGACCACCGCGCTCAACAATATTCTGCAGGGCAAGATCAAGCTGGGCCTGCAGGACGGCGGCCGTTTTCTCGTGAATACGACCGTCGGGATCGGCGGGCTGTTCGATCCCGCGACGCACATGGGGTTGGACAAGCACGACGAGGATTTCGGCCAGACACTGGGCTGGTGGGGCATCCCGCCCGGCCCGTACCTGGTGGTGCCGTTCTTCGGCCCGTCGGATTTTCGCGACGCGCCGGGCCGCTACGTCGATCACCTGACCGACCTCGCCCACTACGCGCCGCAGAAATACCAGGCGCGCGTCAACAACACCGTGGTCGGGGTGCGCGCAGTAGGCAACCGCGCCGATCTGTTGCCGCTCGATGCGACGCTGGCGGCGTCATTCGATCCGTACGCGGTGGTGCGCGATTCCTACGTCCAGCACCGCGAATACCTGGTGCGCGACGGCCATGTGCCCGAGGAGCCTCTCGACGAGCCTCTGCCGGACGACACGCCGCCGGCGCCCGCGCCTGCTCCGACGCCTAAGCCGGACGAGTCGGCCGCGCCGCCAGATAAGAAGTGACCGGGCCTTAAGCGGGCAGCCCGCGGACCAGCAACGACTCGACGTCGGAAATGCGGGCGATGCCCAGGAGCTGCTCCGGCGCGTTGCGGAAATGAATGCTGGCGCCGGCACGTTGCGCGCGCTCCATCCACAGCAATAGCAGTGCCAGCGCGGCACTGTCGGCGTGCGTGACGCCCCCCAGGTCGACCTCGAGCGCCGTGCAGTCGCGAAACGCCGTTTCGCTCAAGGCCAGCAGTTCCGGCGCGGTCGCAAAATTCACCGCGCCCTCGATCCGGAAGCGCCCGCGCGGCTCGGATTCGGCCGGCTGCAACAGCGCGCTGGCGCGGGCGGCCATCGGCTCAGCCGCCGGTCGACTTGGCGGCACGGTCGGCGTGCAGGCCTTCGCGCTCGAGCCGGGCGATCACTTCGTCGAGACCTTTCTGCGCGACCTCGGCACCAAAGTCCTCGCGGTAATTGCGCACGTAGGAAATGCCTTCGATGATCACGTCGTAGACCTTCCAGCCGCCGTCGGTCTTGTGCATGCGGTAGTCGACCGGAACGATCGTGCCACTGTCGCGCCGCACCTCGGTGCGCACGATGGTCTGGGTAGCGCCGGCCTCGAGCTTGAGCGGCAGAATTTTGAGCCGGTCCGAGGTGAAATCGGCGATGGCTCCGGCGTAGGTCTTGAGCAGAGCGTCGTAGAGCGCCGCCACGAACCGCTTGCGCTGATCCTCGCTCGCGGTGCGCCAGTTCTGCGCCAGGATCAGCTGCGCTGCGTACTGGGTATCAAAGTGCGGCAGCAAGATCTGGTCGACCAGCGGATAGGCGAGCTTGGGGTCGCGACGCACTTCGGCACGTCTCTGGTCGAGGGCATTGAGCATGTCGCTCGCGACCTTTGACATCAGCTGATCCGGTGGCAGGGCCGCGGTATCGTCGGCCGCGAAAACCGGCGCCCCGGCGACCATCGCTGAGCCGGCCGCCAGTGCGAGCAGCGCCCGGCGCGAAAACGAAATCACGGTCATGGTTTGGACCCTTTGCCGGATGGCGCCGGTTCGTCGGATTTGCTTGCGGCGTCCCCGGCCTTCGAAAACAGGTACTTACTGACGAGGTTCTCGAGCACGATCGCCGACTGAGTCAGCTGAATCTGATCGCCATTCTTGTAGAAAG
>Ga0187780_10001922_pt1 | contig 15655 bp, 13 predicted proteins | sample 1015_Q2_SP10_20__FD_132429 | JGI IMG/M metagenome (GOLD analysis project Ga0187780, IMG submission 132429) | Tropical peat soil microbial communities from peatlands in Department of Meta, Colombia - 1015_Q2_SP10_20_MG | ecosystem: Environmental > Terrestrial > Soil > Wetlands > Peat | place... | reverse complement strand
TCGTCCCTCACGGATGATCGCCACACGATCGCAGGTATGCTCAACCTCCGGCAGAATGTGCGATGAAAGAAAGACCGTCCTGCCTTCGGCACGCACCTCGGCGACCATTTTGTAAAACTCCTGCTGGTTGAGCGGGTCCAGTCCGCTGGTTGGTTCGTCCAGGATGAGCAAGCGCGGCCTGTGCATGAAGGCCTGCACCAACCCCACTTTTTGTTTGTTGCCATGCGAATATTCGCGGAACCGTTTGCTAGGATCCAGGCCCAGGCGCTCTACCAATTGGCGCAGGTTGGTCTGGTCCACGCCGCCGCGCAGGTGACCCAGGTACTCGATAATCTGCGCACCACGCATACCGGGATCGAACGCGAATTCGCCAGGCAGGTAACCGACCAGCTTCTTGACCCCGGTGGACTGGTCCCAGCAGTCCAGGCCGCCGATCGAGGCGCTGCCACTGTTCGCGCGCAGCAGTCCCATTAACGTACGCATCGTTGTGGTCTTACCCGCGCCGTTAGGACCCAGAAAGCCAAAGACTTCGCCCTCTTGAATGTCGAAGGTCACATCGGTAATGCCCCGGCTCCTGCCGTAGCTTTTTGTAAGCATATTTGTTTGAATTATGATTGACATATCCGGTTCCTCCTTCTCCTGATTTTGATACGAAACAGTATCGTTTTCTTATTCATACAATAACATAAAAAATTAAGAAACGCAATGGTATCGTATCGTAATTGTGGTTAAGAAGGAGATCTGAGAAAAATAGGAAGTGAATGCAGAAGTAGTAGGCGCCGATTTATCGCGCGCATCGCCGATTTATCGGCCTGTGGTGGGCGTTCACACTATTTCGTTCTTTGCGTTTTCAAGAAGGATTGACCCTCGAATGTAATCACGACGCTGAAAATTCGCAGTAACTATCGCAAAAATCCCACTTCGTGACTTATTCTGGGTTAAAAGACCGAAACGCATCCGACCGTTCTGGACGAGTGCGTTTCGTCTCAATGATACCCGGATCTTTCAGTTTCATGTATATCCTCAGCGCAATACCGAGAAGCATACCACCAATGAGATAGGCTCCCAGGACATCACTTGCCCAATGGTCTCCTAAAGTATCACTGTAGCCGTCACTGAATAAATTGGCGGCAGAAAATCGGCTATCAAGCGCCATCTATCACCACGGTTATTGGTTGCGAAGAGTTGTCCTGTATTTGTTCCAACATACACTCCACATGGATCCAGCGTATCAGCACACATCGCATGACGGAGTACGCCGAGACGTACTCCTGGTCCCGCTGGTAATCCCTCGGTCAGTGCTTGCCAATCTTCGCCACCATTCTCTGTTCGATACACTGTAAACTGATCGGTGACGTTGTTGCGTCCATAGGGATTTTCCACAATGACGTACACTGTATCGGGATTATGAGTGTCAAGCGCGATTGGAAAGCCAAATTCGGATGGTAGGTTATGTTGGATATCGATCCAGTCATCACCCGCATTCAGACTCTTATAAATGCCGCAATGGTTCTGCTGGTACAATATATTTGGATTTGTCGGATGCTGTACAAAGCGATGGATGCACTGCCCGTATTCGGGATACTTGTCAGGTTGAAAGTCAGCTCGCGTGTTCTTATTTGCGAACACCCAGCTCTGACCCCCATCTTCAGAACGCATACATCCAACAGCGGAAATACCAACCCACATTCGCTCGGGATTGGTAGGATCTGCAACGATGGTATGCAAGCATAATCCACCCGCTCCTGGTACCCAGTGCTCCCGCGTCGGATGGTTCGCCAGTCCTTTATTAATTTCCCAATGTACACCACTATCTTTGCTTGCCCATAGGCTAGCCGGATCAACTCCTGCATAAACGGTTCCAGCTTCATCAGGTCGCCCTGGCACAATCGTCCATATATTTTCGAGTTTATGCTCGCCTCCTTCAGGAAACTGGATTCCCACTTCAGGATCGTGCCATGTCTGTCCAAAATCATCGCTATAGCGCAAGAATGATCCGAAAAAGTCTCCATTCTCTGCAGCGAATAGCCGCTGACCGTCTCGTTGATCAAGCGTTGCAAAGAAAACACGGGTCGCATTCATTGCTGTAGATTCTATGTCCCAGGTTTCTCGATCCCGTGAAGTCAAGAGAAATAGGCCGCGTTTAGTGCCAATCAGCACGAATACAGTACCAGGTTCATACATTTTTCGACGGTTCATTGCTTCCTCCTTCAAGTGTGTGCAGCTACTATATCAGGAACGACCACCAGCTACGGATTGCAAGATATAGATCGTAGCTCCCATGTGTACCGGAGTTTCTAGCCCTTGCAGGTAGCGGATATTTTCACGATTCAGAAAGATGTTCACATAGGGGCGGAGTTCACCCGTTTCATAACACAGGTTGAATCCCAGGCCAGGGTATTCATGATCGAGAGCGATTATGATCTCGCGTATGGTCGAACCAGCAATCATGACTGATTTTTGGTTACCAGCTTTAGCACGTAGCACATAGGGTAGTATGACTATTGCGGTAGGAATAGCATTCAGCGAGTTCATGATATCCTCAAAGATCGATATGCCCAAACGAAACTGTGTATAAGTAATAACGTTCAGATCGAGTTAATTATCATTGCAGCTTGTGTTCTATTTTAGAACAAGTATACCAAATTTGATAGGAATCTTCAAGAAGCGTTGAAATATTATGTTTCCACCATCTATCGGATGCCAGTTGCCCAAATGCAGGGACGGGGCGTGTCTCCTTCTCCGAAATATAGGTCAATTGACACTCCTCAGGTTTTTCAAAAGAATGTACACTCAAGGCCAGGGAAAGAAACAATGTGAAATGTATAACACATCGAGAGTGATACAACAGATACAATTCCTTTGCAAAATATCCTACACTTTTTAAAAAGATCGTTAACATTCATCCTGGACATCTGTGAAAGCAAGAGCAACCTCCGAAAGGGGTATAAGCATGAAACAGAAAGCATCCGGCACATTAAGTGTCACAGAAGAAGAACGACGTCTTGCAATACAAGACACCTCCACTGAGCAATCAACTCCAGCCGCTAAGAGCAGTGAGACTCTCTGTAATGCGTTGAGCGTTGCACAACTCGCTGAAAAATGTTTGAAGGAAATAGATAACTTTCACCGGGGTAGCCCATTCACAGATGTATACGGCATTGAACTATTACGGCGTGCAACTGTGTCAGGTGATCCGGAAGCCTGGTCATGCATGCAATACTGTTTCAGTGGCCTTGTGCTTGGCTGGCTACGTCGTCATCCTTACAGGGAAGCTGCCTGTCGCCTTGATAATGAAGAGAACTATGTTGCTCAGACTTTTGAGCGCTTCTGGCAAGCTACCACGGTGACTCAAAAGGTGGTCTTCAACACGCTTGCCGCTGCATTACGCTACCTGCATTTGAGCCTAAATGCGGCCATTCTCGATTCACTTCGAGCTAATGCGCGAACAAGAGAAGTCTCATTACCAGAGCCTGGAGAACCGGGGGAGCCATATATTGAAGATGTAACGTCCAGCTGTGAGGTATGGGAGGTTATCCAATCAATGCTTCCCGACAAGCGTGAGCAAAGATTGGCCTACTTGCTCTTCTACTGTGGTCTTAAGGCCAGGGAGATTGTGCGTTACCTTCCTCAGGAATGGAGCGACGTGCATGAAATCTACCGCTTGCGCAGAAGCATCACCGAGCGGTTACTCCGCAATGCAGATCAATTGCGATGGCGGCTAAGCTAAATATAGCCTGCCAAACACAAAGCCCATCGAACCAACTTGGTTCGATGGGCTTTGTGTTTGGCAGGCATACCCTCTTGACAAACTTGTACGATCCAAGTACATTAAATCATCTTTCAGGCTGCTCAGAGCGATATCGAAGCGCAAAGAAAGCTTCTAAAACATCATTCCCAGACGACGCCGAATGGCAACGAACACTCCGCTGCTTACTTTCCCTGGAGCAAGTGGCTACAAAAAACCTGCTCCAGGAAATCTTTTATGGCTGGTATGACGAAGTGTTTCGCGACCTTGGTGGGACCGACCCTGGCGGGCATTCTGTTGACAGTCACCAGCGCTCCTGCAGTTCTTCTTATAGATGCTGCCAGTTTTCTTTTCATGGGGAGTATGGCTGTCTTATTACCCCCTATGCCGGGCGTGCGGAACGAAGGAGAAGGAGTTGATAAGCGCAAAACCCTCCTTGGTTTCGGCACGATCTTCACGACAAAGGCCCTACTGTTCCTGACTGTTATAACGCTGCTCTTTCTCTTCGCGCAAGGACTGGCAGAGGTTGCGATTCCTGTGTATAGCCAGAAAATCCTTGGAGCAGGAGCCTTAGGCTATGGTTTGCTGATGTCAGCCTTTGGTCTCGGTTCGTTGCTCTCTCTTATACTCATCAGCCAGTTCTGGTCGCGTAAGAAACGACAGTCCTTTTCATTAGCTGTCATCCTCATATTGAGCGGGCTATTCCTTCAGTCTTTTAATCTCCTGGTGAACGGAGTAGGAATATATCCATCGGTGTAAGGTTCTTGCTTTCTTTGATGTAAAGCGTTGCCCGGAGGGTAAATCGGAACTTTTGCATCATCCAGGGGTATCTCATAATACCCATAGTCGTTGGGGCGCAATCGCTCTTGTCGTATTTTCTGCTCATGTAATTTCACTATAACATCAGCTACTGTCCGGATTACATGTTGTGCTAACACCGCCACTACGGAGAGGATAGCAAGACCAACTATGAGGAAACCGATCAATTCTCGGTACTGCCAGAGGCTAATCAGAATCAGAAGCATACCGGTGATCAATAGGCAGCCGAGCCCAAAGATGAGGAGGAGTATTCTTTCGCTTGATTTCATTTCATTGTTACCTCATTTATTATCTATCATCGCATGATTACTCATGAGGATGACACAACGCAAACTCGTACCCAAACACACCTATCAATATCTGCCGCTCTGGGGAGGTATTCGTCGCCTGCATCTGTGAAGATCAATCTCCCTTCTCTGCTGCCTGACGCGGTGAAGATGTATTCGATCATCGACCTCGCTCACTCCCCACACAAGGCACAGTATTCCTAGAGCGATAAGTAGAATTTCGAGTACGTTCACAAATGACAAGAGCAGGAATAAGCCTGAAGCGACTCCCATGATGAACAGGAACAACAAAGCTTTCTTGCGGCATCTGTTCATGGTACCCTCCAAATGACTATCAATTTGAGACCCGCTTGACTTCATTACTACCCGATATCATAAACCGATATTATACCGATATTATATCACATAACCGATATCGGTGTCAAGTGCAAACAAAACAAATATCGGAGTGACGGTATCAAACCGTCACTCCGATACATGGCGCAATACAGATCAGGACTAATTCAATTTTGAGGGGTCCTTTTGAAGAAGGTAGCCTTGTCCTCTTACATTGAGGAGGTAGATCGGCCGATCAGGATTTGGTTCGATCTTCCCTCGTATTCGTTTCACTAACTGTTCGAGTGCGTCGAGGCTGCCTGGCAACTTGTCTCCCCAGACGACCTCCTGCAACTGTTCGCGGCTACACGTTTGTCCAACATGCTCAGCCAGGTAGGAGTAGAGTTTCGATTCTAGATGGGTAAGTTCGAAAGGCGTCACAGCATGAGATGGTGGATGATGTATAAATGAACCGAAAAGGTCTCCAAAAATGCGAGGTGGTGACATCGAGTCATCAACTATACCACGTTGGCGTAATTCTCGAAAGGCAGGTGAGTCTGGCGGGACCTGTCCCTGGGCTATCTGAAATAATGTTTCCCGTAAGGGTAGCTCTTCCAGTTCTTCTTCGTGCTTAATGCGTTCCCACAAAGCTTCCATCAGCCACCGGATGTTTTGATCATCTTCAATGTTCTGGCGTACTGAATGATAATCAGTAATCCCCTCGTAGCGTGCAGAGAACAGGTAGTAGCACGTGGTTTTTAATATTCCAGGATATCTTCCTGCCAGTTGATAGGCGAAGGCAATGTCATCCTCAGTCAACACGGGACCGTCTTGCTCGGTTCCGTGTCGTAACGTCTCTCGGATCAACTCATCGGCTGCGTCTTTTTCCAGAAGCCCCAGAGGTGTCATTGAGATGATAATGCTGGTGAATGGCGATGGACTGGTAATGCCTTTCGCTTTTAAAAGGCGAACAAGTGGCTCGGTACTCACGATAATGTAATTCAGCCTTCCATTGAGATCCAGAGCTTCCTTGAGTGTACGTAGCTTATCCGTCACCTGAACAACTTCTGTGTTATCCAGGTCGTTGATAACGATATCAAAATCATCAAAAAAGAACACCACTCTTTTTTCCAGTTGTTTCAAATAACTCTCAAAGTATGTCTGCACCTGGTAATAGTCACTCTCTTGCTCCAGGCTTCCAATGTATGTGTTCTGTTCCACCGTTGGCTCTGCCGCTTCCTTCCTGGCTTCTTCTGTGAGACGGTCGAGCAAATACCGCCAGAATCCAATTGCATTCCTTACCGGAAGACGCTGCAACTCTACCAGCACAAAGAGATATCCGTTTGGATCACCTATTAATGCTAGAAATTTATGGAGCGTCCTGACCCCTTTAGGATGGATCAAATAGTACAGGAATGACGTTTTGCCAATCCGTGGTTCGCCAGATACTGCATAGGGTTGCCAATATCTGATACTTTCGGCCACTCTCTGAACTTGATCATATCGCCCATAAAACTGATCAGGATCGGTGACTGGCATACGGCTACTAAATGGATTTGTTACCGATTGGGGGTAGTTCTCCTCCTTTAACATAGGTACAGCTGCCATGATATTTTCTCCTCATTGTGGAATACATTTACAAAGGACATATTCTTTGGAACCAGAGATCCAGGAGTGGCAGGTGGATTCGATAGGTTGTGCCACTCATGTCTATTGTCCCATAACCCACTAAGTTTGTCAGTAATTCTGGGAGCTCCTCCTCAAGCAGCAAGGGATGCAGATGTTCTGCCAGCTTGTCGATAGTGACCCACCTTGATGAATCGGCACTGCCTGCAATGGCCGCGAGGACGTGCTTATGCTTTTTTGCCACTGCTTGACTCTGCAGATCCATCTCCCAGAAATGTTGGATCAACCCTTCTAGCTTTGGCCCCCATTCCATCGTCTGATCGATTACCCGCTCCACATCTTTCAAAGCGATTTTTTGCGATGTACGTGACACATAGAGTTCCCGGCAGAGGTACTTCAAGTAACAAGGATGGCAATCTGTCACCTCAAGCAGCTTCTTGACTGCCCGATCCTCATAGTTGAGCGATGCATCAGATTCAGTGACAAGGGCTTTAGCAGCCTCCAACTCCAGTCTGCCAACTTTGATAGGATCAACAACCGATAGAAGGGAGTTCAATCCTGATTGTCTCAATAAATGCTCGGGAACTCCTCCTCCGCAGAAGATAAAATTGACACTGACCCTTCGTTGGAGAAGGCTCCTGAAGTAGGTGAAAACGTCATGTCTGGTGGCTCCTTCCTCCTTCAACGTTCCGATACCTTGAAATTCGTCCAGGATAATAAGCAGGTTTTGCGGGCCCATTACTTGTTCAAGATGATCAATAAACCCTTGAAAATAGTAAACAGGTTCCCGTTTGATCCTATGCGGATGCGGGGCTTTCAATTCCTCCCGTTGAACTTTACGCTCTATTTCCGTGGCAATGCGATGCAAAAAGTAACCCATCGGTTGATCCAGTAGCCCATCGTGAAGCGTCACATAGACGATAAGATATGTCTCATTTTGGAGTATATCTTTTTCGAGATGCCATAAGAGAGAGGTCTTTCCAATTCGCTGCTGGCCCCAAATAAGCAAGGGATTATCGCGCTCGATACCGCGTAATCTGTCTACAATATCCTGTACTACACGATCGCGCCCCTTAAAGTTGCGACCTACGACGGGGGTCAATGCGTACGGCGTAGGTGTCCCGCTGACTACCGGGAGTAAAGTAGAAGTTCCATTGGCCACATTGGCATGGAGAGGCGTCTGGGGAATCGAGTCAGAAACCTGGAACTGAACGCGAGTAACCTGTGGTATGCCATTCAGCTCTTGCTCCAGGTCATCAAGCGTCGCAGGACCTATCACATGCAATACGAGATGAAAGGATGCCTTGTTTACAAGCACTTTGCTAAGCGAATAAAGGATGTTGATGCCCTTCGTCGAGATGCAATCAATCACATCCTTGAGCAGTCCAACGCGGTCCGTGCCCTCTACTGTTAACTCTACATAGGTCTCCCGCCTCGTCCATCTTTCAATCGCTCCTTTTGCAAGTGGTGTCACGACATGCTTCAGCCATTCCTTGCTCGGGCCTGCAACACCTCGGCTCACGATCACATCAACAACCGATCCATCTTGCAGAGGTGCTTCCAGTGGCACCTGGTTTCCATTCACCCAGGCCTGCATGCAACGATGCCCCATTTCTTCATGGATGGCATAGGCAAAATCAATGGGGGTTGCACCCTCAGGCAGGTATTTCACCTCACCCTTCGGCGTAATAACCATGATATGTCCATCGGGACGCTCAGGAAGCATATCTATCTTCGGCAAGAATGCTTTGTCTACGCCCCGCCATTGCGCGGTAATCCCATAATTCGCCACCAGGTGCATTGCTTCTGTGCGAATAATGACCTCGATAGCTCCTAAAGAAGGCTCAAACGTTCGTGTGTGCAAGGCGCGGTACCCATTCGGCCTAGGGATAGCGATGTAATCATAGACCTCACTGAGAAAGCGCCATGTACTGTGAACAACACCAAGTGTACGATAACAATCCTCTACTGATGGAACCACGACGACGATATACAACATGTCTGCGGGAGTGACTTCTCTTGTTGCACTTTTGAGTTGCTGGCGAAAGATGCCATAACGATGTTTCCATCGCCCCAGTACCTTCGCTGATATTCCACGCTCCCAGAGAATCTGTTCCAGGTCGTTGACGCGATCCCCAAGTGGCACATCGGTAAGCACTTCACGCAGGAAAGTATCTATACCGGTATACCGCTCAAAATTATACAGGCTAAATGCGCCATCCTCTAGCACTTCTTTCACTTGCCGCATGCCCAATCTCTCTGCAAGTGGAGCAAAAATATTGAGGATCGCAGCTGCGAACCATTTTTCTCCTTCCTGGCGCGCTGCAGCTGGCAACTCATCATGCGCTTGAAGATTATGTAACCGGTCGGCCAGTTTGATCACTACTGCCATCGGATTATGCTGTAGGAGCACTGTTGCCCACAAGAAACGCTGGCTACTTCTTACAGTGTTCTCGTATAGTTCTTCAGCATAGAGCTCTACACGTTTTTGAATAAGAGATGGACCTAATTCCCCTAACGAAGCGACATCTTGTACCAGAGTGATCAGTGACTGGGGAAATTCCGCCTCGAGAACCGCCAGCGATGGCACACGTGAGTACCGCCGTTTAAATATATCGTGTAGGAGAGCCGCCGCAAGAATTTCTGATGGAGCATGCCATTCCCCCAGAATGTTTGCAACAGCAATCGGATGCAGTATATAGGAGCTTCCATCTAAGCGATAGAAACCCTCGTGACACCGCTGCGCAAAGTCTACAGCCTGAGCAATAAGAACTCTACCCTCGCTATCAATATAACTTTCAATGCACGTGAAGAATTGCAAGAGTTCGTTCATGGTTGTTCTCCATGTCATATTTGTCGGTTATATTATGACATTTTATCATATTGCCGACAATTTTTCAAGAGGCAGTTTTGGCAATTGGGAAGGCTTTTCATACGGTCTTCTATAACCTATCTACCAAATCGGGTGTCATCACAGCGTATATACATGAAAAGATAGCCAATCTTTCCCAGTCTCAGTGACGTGTTTTCCCACTCACGTTAACTCAGTATGGGGAATTTGAAAGAAAGGGGGATTCAAATGATAAGACTCTTGCGCAATCATCACTTCCGTTTTCCCATTATTTGGCTGACAATTAGAAATGCTTCAAAATGTGCTTGTGGCAGATCTTTCTCGGACTGCGACTACCCGGATTGTCGGTAATGAACGGATATCATCGATGCAGTTCTATTACTCGTTCGTGAACTCTTCGACGCAGACAACAGGCTCTTCAGACTTCATCCTTTCGATCATGCCAGACAGGCTGTGAAGCACACATTGAAACTCGTCTTGCAGGCTTTTAAAGGATATCTTCAGAGTTAACTAAATCGTCACACCTTTAGTTCATATTGCAGACAAACCAAAGGTTCTTAGTGCTCTTGACGACTTGGTCAACTCTGAGTTCTCTTATAGAGAGGAACTAGTAATGGCACCAGAAAAGAGCCGTTTTTACCTCTTCATCCCTCATTCAGGCGATAATGGCTCAGGCAATAGCTGTTCTTTTCGTTGCAAGGAACGTACTTCCCACCAACGACGCAAAGCGACCAATGCCCACACGCCTTCAACGACCCCAAATGGCCAGGTGCCTGCCAGCCATCCATACAGAGAAGAGGCTCCACAGGCCATCGCGAAGACAAGAATCCACCAGGAAGAGCGCTTTTCTAAAGCATACGAGATCAGCATGACGGTCACCGCACATGCGCCCAAAAGTGTGAGTGAGTTCATAATTCAACTTTCTTCAGAAGTGTATCCTGAAATTACCATCGTATTCCACACAAATCTTCTACTTTCTGATATCATATGCAACAAGCAGAAACTGTTCTTACCTTCCACAGTATTGCTGCGTATATAGAATGTCATCACTGTTATCTAGGGTAGTCCTGGCATAGAGAGTAAAGGCGCATATCGAATGATTCATGTAGCAGCTAGTGTTCTGCAACAATTCCTGTCTACCTATGGGTATTTTGCGGTCTTTGTCTTTGTGGCTATTGAAAGCATCGGTATCCCTTTTCCGGGAGAATCGATGCTCCTGGTTGCCTCAATCTATGCCGGCAAGACCCACCAGCTTTCGATTATACTGGTCATCCTTGCGGCAACTCTCGGCGCTATTGTTGGCGACAACATCGGCTTCTGGATCGGGCGCGAAGGAGGATACCGTGTACTGCGTCGCTATGGTCGCTATATTGGTTTCGATGAACGCAAATTGAAAGTGGGGATCTACCTGTTTCGCAAGCATGGTGGCAAAGTTGTGTTCTTTGGGCGTTTCGTTGCGGTATTACGTGCCTGGGCTGCCTTCCTGGCTGGCGTGAATCGGATGCATTGGGGTCGCTTTTTAGTATTCAATGCACTTGGAGGATTTGTCTGGGCCACGCTCTATGGATTAGGTGGCTACTTCCTTGGAGAGGAAATACACCGGTTGACTGGACCTGTAGGAACAATTACGATTGTGCTTGCGGTACTTTTCCTCATCGCATTTGCAATCTTTGTATGGCGCAATGAGCGGAAATTGGAAGAGCGAGCAGAGAAAGCTCTTCCTGGGCCAATTGAGAAATATTAGACAACTCTTTTTTTTGCTCTTCTAACATTGACTGTTGCTGAATAGGAAACCCTGACTTTCTTCCATGTGAGGTGTGTATTAGTGCGAGGTAACCCTGAAAGCCGAGCAGCATCGAGTCTCATAGTTGCCATCTCCGCTAACGAAGATCGCTTTTCAACTTCGTTCGATTGCATAGAAACACCCATTGAATGAGACGATGGCTGTTCAGGTTTCACAACATTACCCTTTGAAATCGGCAATGGCTGTTCCGGTTTATCAGTACTTTGCTTTGCAAGGGGCGAAGACTGTTCAGGGTTCTCAGTGCTTTGCTTTGCAAGGGGCGAAGACTGTTCAGGTTTTTCAGTGCTACCCCTTGAAATCGACGTCAAACGATTTGAGGGTGCTGCTTGTCGTTTTGCATTTGAAAGCGGTTGTCCTGAAGGCTGAGAAGGCCTTTTGGGAATTGATGACGCTCCTGGTACATGTTCTTGTGAATCGTTCACACTCTTCCATCCTATCTAACCTTTTGCTCTCTAAGAGAAGTTTCGCAAAGAGATCTACTACTGCTAAACAAGTTTAGCACAGGATTGAGAGCAAGCAGGTTGAGATTTGGTGAAGACAGTGTAAAGATTCTTTCTTTCCAGTGACTTTTTCTTTATTGAGAATCAATAGGAATATTAGTTATAATTCCAACCCCAATAACCCATGCGCGCCTAGTGTCAGCGAAATCTCACCCCCATGGTGTAAATCATGTTCGATGACATGCCAGATGATCCATTGGCGCGTCAACGAATACTCCTCGCCACCATATGTACCCTCGAAGACAAAGTCAAGATCAGCAAGCGTCCATTGCGCGAGCGAATTCTGGATCAACTGCCAGCTCTCTTCAAGTCCCCCGACCAGTTCAGCAGCGCTGCGTACGGGCGCTTCGGGACGATCCCAGGTACCCAACAAGTGAATATCTACGCTGCCCTGGCCCATCAATCGATGGAACCACCTGACACGTGCACCTGTGATATGGGCGGCAATCATGCCAACTGAGCGCAAATTCGGCGCTGCTCTCAACGCAAGTTGTTCCGCCGTAAGAGGCGCAATCGCTTTCGCCAACTGCTCCTGGTAAGCATCCCATCCCTTGAACAGTGATAATAATGTGGATTGTCTATCCGTCATGTGGCTTTCTCCTCCTTAAAGTTATCTATTATCCGAAAAAAATTTTCTACCATCAAATTGTCATGCTGAGACTCAGCATAAACCCAGGACTCAGGACGCCCTCACAATCATTCAATCCCCCTACTTTGGCATCTGATTGTAAACCGACAACCAGTTCGTCGCAATCTCCTGCTGGGCCTGCTGCAAAGAAATCGCCCCTGAACATATCTGGTCATGAAAATAATTTTCAACCTTATCTTTCTCATGAAAGCCTGGCTTAGGACTGGCAGCCTCCAGTCACAGATTCGCTATATCATTCGAGCCGCCCAGCTCCAGGCTCACAAGGTGATCGACCTCATATTGACCAGGCGCGTGACTTTTTATTCCATACTCTGCATAGACCTGATCCTTCTCACTATCCGGCACGTTACGTACACTCTTCGCGTATCCTGACTTACAAATAGCATCTTTCGTCCCCGTCGCAAGAATCGCGCCAGGTGTGCAGGCCGAATCAGGCAGTGCATTATGTACCTGGCATCCCGACGTTTTCGTCTGCACACCGAAATTTGCTGTACTGCCTGTGCCTGTAGTTCCATCACTGGAACTGCTTGATTGATTGCCACTGACAGTGACTGAACCACATGCACTCAATGCCAGTGACAAAGCCCCGATAATCAGCATCGCTGAACATGACACACCAGCCACCACGGTCGGCGGGATCAGCCCCATACGTTTCCTGCTTTGCATCGTAGAAATACCACAGCATACCACTCGATGGAAGCGCTCCATTTGTATCGTAAGAGTGTACCTCATCCAAATATAGTTGCGCAATAAAGGACTGTGGCACTGCATTTCGTTCTGGCCACTTGAAGTCAGGTGGCACATCAGGAGCTCCACCAATCCTGGACGCCCCGATAGATAGATCATACTCCCCAGCGAGTTTTGTATGCAGCCTGATAGAATCCTTCGCTAAAAAATCAATGTCCTTCAACAGGCGTGATAGTCCAGCCGCTACAAACGCAGCCCGAACTCCTTCTATATCCATAATATCCACCTCTCTTTTCTAATTGAACAGTGTCTATACTCTATTAAACCTTATTTTGTAATAAATGTCACAATGCCGAAGCTTCGAGACTGGTGTATGCGCTAATTTATCGTGCGCACCGCCGATTCACCGGCCTCTTGTCAACCTAGAGCGCCCCATGTGTCCTCCCGAGCGCCTCTTTTCTTCATCCCGAGCGCCACCATTTTGTCATCCATCGCTCATATTGTCATTCTGATCGTCCCCTAATTGTCATGCTGAACTCCTCTGTTGGTCATTCTGAGCGGTAGCGAAGAATCTCTTCCCCTCATCCTGACAATACGCTATACCATAAGTACTCATTCCTCCACACAATCAATACTCAACCGTTCTATTGAAAGACAATTGATAACATTTTGTGGTGTAGCATTGGTAGTGAGGAGATCCACGTCGTGAGTCTTGATCTGAACGTCCCTGAACCGGGTCAACTGGTTGATATCCGGCGTCGTCGCTATGCCGTCGTAGACGTCGCTCAAAGTGTCCTCCCTCCCGACCTGCTCAGACCCGGCACCCTCAACATTCACCTTCAGCCCCAACAAACCCAGCACCTTATCACCCTCACCTCGGTCGAAGACGATGTCCTTGGAGAGGAATTGCAGGTCATCTGGGAAATAGAACCTGGCGCGAAAGTCACCGAAAAGAACGCCTTACCGCCGCCCACTGGTTTCGACTCACCCCACCGTCTCGACACCTTCCTCAATGCCGTTCGCTGGGGAGCAGTATCCAGCGCTGATGTAAAGGCCTTGCAATCACCGTTTCGCAGTGGCATCGAAATTGAGGACTACCAGCTTGACCCCGTCACGCGTGCCGTCCAGATGCCGCGTGTCAATCTGCTCATTGCCGACGATGTCGGTCTGGGCAAAACCATCGAAGCCGGGTTGGTCTGTCAGGAACTCATCATCCGTCACCGTGCACGCAAGATACTCATTATTTGCCCCGCCGCGCTCCAGGTACAGTGGCGCGACCAGATGCGCGATAAATTCGGCCTGGAATTTCGCATCGTCGATAGTGACCTGCTGAAACTCTTGCGGGGGAGCGTGGGTTGCATGTCAATCCCTGGACGCACTTCCCACGGTTGATAACATCTATAGACTTCCTGAAACGCGAGCGGCCATTGCGCCTCTTCAGCGAAGTGCTACCATCCAATGAACAGCCTTCCTACCCCCGTAAATTTGACCTGCTTATCGTGGATGAAGCACATAACATAGCGCCATCGGGTCGCGGCCAATACGCCACCGATTCGCTGCGTACCCACGCCCTGCGACGTCTTGCGCCACACTTTGAGCACAAACTCTTTCTCTCCGCTACACCGCACAACGGCTATCCTGAAAGCTTCACAGCCTTGCTGGAATTACTGGATAACCAGCGTTTTGCCAGGGGTATCAAGATCGACCGTGCGCAACTCCAGGCCGTCATGGTCCGTCGTCTCAAGTCCGAGTTGCCACCTAAATGGGATGGCGCTCCACGTTTTCCAAAGCGCGTCCTAACACCCATCGAAATAGACTATACCGGTGAAGAGCGTACCATGCACTCCCTTTTGCAGGAATATACCCGCTCTCGCCTGGAAAAAGCCAGCGATGAAGTAGAGCAATACGCCACTGAATTCGTGCTCAAACTGCTCAAGAAACGTCTCTTTTCCTCCCCGGAAGCTTTTGCTATCACACTCAAACAACATGAGGAATCGCTGGCACATGCCAGGCGCCGTGAAACGAGCACATTCAAGACCGGCATGGGCATTTTACGCCGCCAGGTGGAACAGACCGAAGAGGAAACCGACAACGATGAGGCATTAGAAGAAGCCAATACCGTTGCGCTCGAAGCTGCGGCACCACTCTTCCGCGAACCTTCGGCTCAGGAGAAACAGCTCCTGGCGACCATGCGCAACTGGGCGGCAGGTGCTCGTACCTTTCCCGATAGCAAAGCTGCCCGTCTCATCGACTGGCTGCATGACAACATCAAACCGGATGGCGAATGGTCCCTACAACGTGTAATCATCTTCACCGAATACCGCGCCACTCAGAAGTGGCTGCATGACCTGTTGGAGCGCAACGGTCTG
>Ga0187780_10001921_pt1 | contig 15656 bp, 14 predicted proteins | sample 1015_Q2_SP10_20__FD_132429 | JGI IMG/M metagenome (GOLD analysis project Ga0187780, IMG submission 132429) | Tropical peat soil microbial communities from peatlands in Department of Meta, Colombia - 1015_Q2_SP10_20_MG | ecosystem: Environmental > Terrestrial > Soil > Wetlands > Peat | place... | reverse complement strand
CGCGTGCTGCTCTCCATCCCCCCCACCGCGAACAGTCCTTGCGCCGCGGGTGCCGCCAGCAGGTATTCCACGTCGTACGAACCTGCCGATTCCCCGAACAGCATCACTTGCTTCGAATTGCCCCCAAACGCCGCAATGTTTTGTTGGACCCATTGCAACGCGGCGATCATGTCCAGTAAACCGTAATTGCCCGACGCCCCGCCTCCTTCACTCGTCAGCAACGGATGCGCGAGAAACCCCAGCATTCCCAAACGGTACTCCACGGTTACAACCACCACTCCCTGGTTCGCCAGCGGCGGCGCGTCCAGCGGCGTGGGTGTGTATTGCGTGTCGCCGCTCTGATTGCCGCCGCCGTGTAGGAACACCATCACCGGCTGGCTCTGGCTGGCCGGCGTCTGCGACACGAACACGTTGAGCACCAGGCAGTCCTCGCTCCCCGCGAATTGACCATTGCCGTAGATCTGCGCGCAGACGTTGCCAAAGGCCGATGCGTCGCGCACTCCCGTCCAGCTCGCGGGTGGCTGCGGTGCTTTCCACCGTAGATTTCCCACCGGCGGCGCCGCATACGGAATCCCCCGGAAAGCGATCAGGTTGCCCGTCGTCACTCCCCGCACGGGGCCCGATTGCGTCTGCGCCACCGTGGGCGTGCTGGCGATGTTTATGGTGTAAGCCTGCGAAGCGGTCCTGCCGTTCGCATCGCTCACACTTATCGTGAAGGCCACCCCGCTCTGCACCTTGTCCGGCAATCCGCTCACGTGAACGATACTGGTCGAGCTGCTTTCCAGGCCCACGTTGTCTGGCAAAGCCCCCGACGAAACCTTCCATGTGAATGGCTCGGCGCCTCCCGTCTCTTGCACGTTCTCCAGATACAGCGTGCCGATGGTCCCGTCGGGCAACGTCGCCGTCACAATTTTCGGCAAATTTCCTGCCCCGCATCCCGCAAGGCACACCGCGCTGAAGATTCCACAGGCGCCTGCATGCCAAACGCTGCGAATTTTTCGCCGTCTTATGTTCTTCGCCCGCGAATCCTCTTTCATTGACCCCCACTTCTTGCGGCAGCGGACCGCAATTGGGCGCACATATTAGTTCCCCATCCTGGCAGAGTCAACGCGATAAACTCGCGCTGTAAACTCGCGAACTCGGCGCAATCGTAATGCTATCCTCGCGGTAGCAGCGCGATATGACCGCGAACGCTGTATCATCTGCCGGGAGACGCGCACATGGGCAAACTTACGCGAAGAGAATTGCTAGGCCAGTCTGCATTCCTGGTGGGCGCTTCGGCTTCAGCATTGCCGATGCTGGATGCGGCAGGCGAACATCAGTCCGCCGCCGGAAAAAAGTTGAAAATCGTCGTCACGGGCGGCCATCCCGACGACCCTGAGTCCGGATGTGGCGGAACCATCGCCTTATATTCCAGCCGCGGACACGACGTGGTCATTCTTTATCTCACCCGCGGCGAAGCCGGCATCGAAGGCAAATCCGCCAAGGAGTCTGCCGAAATTCGCACTGCGGAAAGTCGCAAGGCCTGCGAAATCCTCAAAGCCCGGCCCCTCTTCGCCGGCCAGATTGATGGAAGCACGGAAGTGAACTCCGCCCGCTACAAAGAATTTCGTCAACTTCTGGAAGCGGAGCGCCCCGATGTCGTTCTGACGCATTGGCCCATTGATTCCCATCGCGATCATCGCGCCGCTTCCCTTCTCACCTACGACGCCTGGCTCGACGCCGGCCGCAAATTTGATCTCTACTTCTACGAAGTGGATCAGGGCGAGCAGACCCAGGTCTTCCACCCCACGCACTACGTGGACATCACCCAAACCGAGTCCCAAAAACGCGCCGCGTGTTCTGCCCACGTCAGCCAGCAGCCCGAAACGTCATTCTACGTCCTGCACGATGCAATGAACCGCTTTCGCGGCATGGAATTCGGCGTGAAGTACGCCGAAGCATTCGTCCGCCACACCCAGAATCCCCCGAAAGCCATCCTGTCTCCGTAACTCCGCCCCTTCGTTGACATTCGCGCTTACCTTCAACAGCCTCGCCCGTCCCCGCCTTGCGCTCTTCCCCGCACCTTGCAATCATTCCCTCGTTCAATAAATCGCGGCCACGGTCCATCAAGGGTTGACGTGTCAAGTTCATGGACGTCAGGGATTGCCGGAGCGTGAGGGCCGCCTTCGCCGGAAGATCACACAGTGGCGCCCGGGCTCACTCTGCCGACAAGCGAAGCAGGAGTCTTTATGAAATCGCGACGAAGGTTCCTCGGGGAACTGCTTTTTGCTGGGACGGTGACCGGCCTTTCCGCCAGCCGCCTTGTCACCCAGCCACAGGATTTCCCTCGCAAGCCGCAACCGGTACAGCTTCCGCCTCCCGATTTCCCCGAACCGGCCGCGCCTCAGAAGCGCATGTCCGAAGAAGACGCTAAGGAAATCCGCAAGAAGCTCGATCGCCTCTTTCTACTCACCGAAGAATTGAAGACAGAAGTGGAGAACACCGACTCCACGCATGTACTTCCGTTGAGCTTGCTGAAAAAAGTGGAAGAGATCGAAAAGCTCGCCCGCGACATCAAGAAGCGCTGGAAGGGTTAACGTCGCCTCCGCCAGGAGGGACTACCGGATTTGGCGTCCCTCCTGCGCCGGGGCGGCTTTCTTACTTCGCCGGTTTTGCGGGAGCTGCTGCCGCGGACTTGCTCTTCAGTTCGACAAGAATCCCCTCGATAGCCTGGTCAGAATCATTCTCGGGCAGGTGCGTCCCTGCAGGTGTCCACTGCGCTTCACCCGCCTTGCCGCTCTGTTCTAGGGTTTTCCCATCGGGCGTCGTCATTTTGACCTTCATGTCAGTCAGGTAAATGACCACCAGGTCCGGGTGCGCGTGCATCACAGACTTCTCGTGCGGCCCATAGTGAAATCGCAATACTCGCACTTCCGCATTCTCGGATACGAGTTTGTAGTGGTTTGGGTCCACCTTTACCGGGTCTTGCCCCTTTGCCACCACCCCCGTCAAACACACCAGCGCCACTGCAAGCATGATTCGATGCATTCTTCTTCTCCTTTTTTGTTGTTTCGTAAAATGGGCCAACCTGATGGGCGAGACACTATCGCGGCTCCCGCCCAAGTGTCAACCAATTAGACGTCGCGGGGCGGTGCTTCAGCCCCGGCATTTTCGTGGCCCTGACTTTTGGCTGGTAGTCCCGGACTTCAGCTCTGCACGCCAAGCCCCCTGAGGAAATGATTCCCTTCCTCTTTTTGGTGTCCATGAGACAAGTTAGATCTGCTGTCATCCCGCCTTCCGGGCTTCAACTCAAACGATTGTCATCCCGAATCCCCGCCTCCTTGGCGGGGGGAGGGATCTGCTTTTTGATCCGACGTGGTCTCTTCTGGGGATTCTCAACACAGCCCAACAAGTTCTAGCGTCAACTTTCCCGCCAAGTTACTCAATCATCCCCTCGCGCTCTCCTCTCTCGCGTCCATCGCCCTGCGTCTTCTCCAAACTCCGAATTCAGTGGTAGTCTCTTCCACGGTAGCTCTGCAAGTCGCTCGCTATGGGATACCGCTTCGAGTCCGACCCCAACAAAAGCCTCCTCCGCTGTGTCTGGGAAGGTACTGTCACGGATGACCTTCTTTGGGAAAACTTTCTCGCTGCGAAGAAATTGGTGGCTGCGTACTCGCTTCGCAAAGCCATTACCGACTTTTCCGCCGTTGCGATATTCGACGGCTCCAGCGAAATGGTCCACAAAATTGCGCATGCTTCGCCTGCCTTTGGCGGGAAGGATTCGATGCTCGTCGTTGTCGCTCCAAGTGACTACCTCTACGGCATGCTGCGCATGTTCTCGATGCTCGGCGACTCCACCCGCCCCAATGTCCATGTTGTCCGGACCGTCGGCGAGGCCTACGCTCTGCTGGGACTCTCCTCCCCAAACTTCAGCCCTCTGAATCTCCCTTGAGCTTTTCAGGCTCTGTTGACATCCCGCCTTTTGAGCTTCAATTCAAACGATTGTCATCCCGAATCCCCGCGCAGTTGGCGGGGTGAGGGATCTGCTTTTTTCTGAAGTGCCTTTTCTGGAGGATGTCAACAGAGCCAGCTTTTCACTAGACTGCTCTTGTCCTTCTACTCCTGCTGCCTCCCCAAATCCCTATCCACTGCAATCCAGCCTGTGCCCGCTGAACGTTGCCACTGTGCCCACCGTCACGCCGCTTCGCTGACCCTTCGGCCGGTTCTCTCCACAACACACCTGTCCTCTCCTCCCACTGCCACGATCGTTCCACTTCCTTACACTGACATCAGACTTTCGCTCCACTTACGAATGACTTTTAGCCCGTCGGAGACCCGTGTGCTGAAAGAAACCAATCAACTTGTCAAGAACACGCTCGGATCGTTCGCGGGAATATTTCTCTCCATCCTGTTTGTGATTCTCCTGAGTTATCCCGCGAACCTCTCGGCGCAGGAGGGACGCAAGGTGCTCTCCAGCCCCACCCCTGTTTATCCTGAGGACGCGAAAAAGTTCGGCTTGCGCGGCGTTGTCAAAGTTCAGGTTGTCGTGGCTCCCGATGGCACCATCAAGGACACCAAGGTTATTGGCGGCCATCCCATGCTCGTTGTCGCCGTTCAGAACACTCTCAAAAAATGGAAGTACGTCCCGGCCAGTTCCGAAACAACGACCATCCTCGAGTTCAACTTCCATCCCTAATCTGCTCTGACTTCCCTCTTACTACGTCCTCGCCCCACTAGAAGCCTTCTGGCTCTGTTGACATCCCGTCCTCTGGGCTTCAACTCAAACAATTGTCATCCCTGCCTCTTCGTCCTTATCCCACTCGAAGCCGCCTGGCTCGATTGATCTCCCGTCTTCTGAACTTCCACTCAAACAATTGTCATCCCTGCCTCTTCGTCCTTATCCCGCTGGAAACCGTCTGGCTCGATTGATCTCCCGTCTTCGGGCCCTCCACGCAAATAATTGTCATCCCGAATCCCCGCGCATTTAGCGGGGTGAGGGATCTGCTTTTCGCTGAGCTGCTTTTCGCTGAACTGGTCTTTTCTGGAGGATGTCAACACAACCAAACAAGTTCTACTCAACTTGGCAAGAGCTGGGACTCTCAGGCTTGGGCTTTACTCCCAATCAGACGGGAATCCTTGCCCATCCCCTTGTCTGATTAGCCGATTTGTCCCGCACCAACCAGCTTCGGCGGCTAGCAATCACTCCTGCCGCCAGAGACGAATGCTCCAAATCAATGCGGCTACTGCAACTGCCAGCGTCAGCCCGTAGACAGCGGTTGGGAAGTCACTAACATGCTCTCCGTCTCGCTCATAGTCTAGGTGCCATTTTTTCTTGCTGATCATGGTGCCTACGGGCATGCTTTGTGCCAAAGAAGCGTCCGTAGGGCCAGCTACGTATCTCGTTTCACGCCCGTCACCGGTGCGGAAAACATACTCAGTGACGTAGCGCGGATTGCCGGGTGAGCGAAAATCCCGGCTGGACACAACTACGCCCTCGACTTGGGTAATCAGGCGTTGATAGAGCGCTTCATAACCAAATCCATAGAGCAACCACAAGGAAAACCCTAGGATGACGTATGGATTTGTAACCCCTTTGGTTTTTGGCGAATCATTGGTTTTCTCATTCATGTCTCACGGACCAGGATGCCGAGCGAGCCAAAGACTCCAGAGTTCACCAAGTATGAGGGTGGCTCCGACAACGAAAAACGCTGCACGCGCGAACTTTTGATTCGGAAACGGCTCGGGATTCCGCGGCCCCCTTGCGACGGGTTTACGTTGGAACGCGACCAAGACCGCGCCGACACCCATCGCTATCTGAAAGAGGAAGCGTATCTGAGCTCCCGTCACCAAATCCTCCCAATGCAAGAACCGTCCGCACCCGTGAAATTTCCCAAACCCCGTTACTCTGAACATCGCATGAGCAGGCAGTCTTAAGGCGCTAAAAGGAAGTGCCTTTTACAAGTAGTTACCTACTGGGAATCAAGCAGAAGGACTTCTTCTCTTCGCCCGGCCCCTACTGCATCAATCGCCTCAGCAATATCTTCAGCAACATGCGGTCCCGCGTACCCACCCGGGTGAACTCCACGCCCATTCCCTTGTCCGGAGAGACGTTTCGCACCACTCCCTCCGCCTGAACGCTCCCTCCGGGCACCTCAAAGACCAGTCTCACGTTCGTCCCTGCGGGTGGAGTATTGGTCGCGGCAATGAACACGCCTCCCATCCCCAGCGTCTGCACGCGAGACACCTGGCTATCCCCACCCCCGTACCAGGCCACAAACATGCCCTTTGGCAGGGTAATCCGGTCGAATCGGCGTGTAATTGGGAATGTTTCAGTGGGCATAAATCACGCCAATTCTGCCGGTTAGCTCCCTCAGGGCGCTATAGTGCCAAAGTCCCTTTCCCCTAGTACCTCGGGCAGCCATACGTCGGGCCACACCAACCCGTCCCCTGCTAACCGTCAGCAAATCCCCCATGAATACAGGCTGCAACCAAACTAAGGATTATTTGCCGCCGCAAATTCAGGAGCCAGCGACACCGTCGTATCCAGCAGATACACTGTCTGATCGTTGGTGAACACCAACAGCCGCTTCCCATCGGCTGAAAACGCTTTGCACGCAATCGGCTGTGCGAACGCATATTGTTGCCGCGGCTCCAAGCTGGAAAGGTCGTGCACCGTAATCTCGCGCTTCCCGGTATCCACCGCCATTAGGCCCGAAAGCGACAGCACCGGATTCGAGCCGAAGAAGTGTCCTTTTTCTTCTCCCGAAGGAAGCGCGTACGTAATGATCTGGTCCCCCGCGGCTTCCATGACTCCCCATTTGGCATTCGCGCTGCCGCGGTTGAAGCGCAGCGAACCATTGTTTGTGCTCACGATGAACGCTGTGAGTGTTTTGCCCGTCTTCGCATCAAGCACCTCCGAGAGAAAGTCCTGCTGGTCCGGGTGCTGATTCAATTGCGGGAACGCCTGCAATTCGGTGCGCGCCGCTGTCGTCGAGGTACCCCACCTCAACAGGAAGGCGCTATTGTCGGGATCGATGCTGAGTGCGGGCACCTCGTTCGGAAAATACCTCGACCACAACACGTTTCCTGAGCGCACGTCGCGCACTTCCAGGTCCGCGTTCGAGTCGTGCTCTTCCTTCTTGCGCGGTTTCGTGACCAGCAGATAAAGCCCGTGCTGCACCGCGATGTCGTCTTTGTTGAGTTCGTGAAAACTGTGTGCCCCGGTGTCTAGGTGCAATTCGGCCGTTTGCCGCGCGAAGCTTTGGAATTCCGGCAGGTCCACGTACATGGCCATGTTGTCGAAGCCCACCGCATTGAACCTGCGCATTTGCACCGCGCGGAAATCGTGCGGAACGTCCCAGACGGCGGCGCGCGTACGCGAGGAAACCGCTAGAAACGTCAGATCGGGCGAGACGGCGCTGGTTCGCAGCCCGCCCAGCAGGCCCTCCTGAAGCGGAAGCACGGCCAGCGGCTCAGTTTTGTCCTTCGTGCGCAGCGCGAGCTGCCCGTTCACTTGCTCCAGCACGACCACGCCGTCATAGATGTCCGCCGTGTTCTGCTTGATCACGATCTTGTTTTCTTTTGTGGCCAGGTCCATGACCCCCAGCGGGTAATCCTTCAGCGGACCAACCAATAGGAATTCCCCGTGCGTGGCGGCTCGCAATCGCAGACCGCTCCAGAATTCGACATCGCCCGCAACCTCGCCCGAAGGAAACTTCAGAACGTGCGATTTCTTTGGCGAATTCGGCTTGACACCAACCATCCGGTCCGGCCCCAGGAACGTAAAACTGGCGGCGGCCTCGTCTCGGATGGAGGAAGGCGCGTTGAGCTTCGTTTTCGTCGCTACGTCGAACAGCAAGAACCCCGGCGGATGCTCGACATACCAGTGCACTGCCGGCTCGCTTGTCCCTGCGACTTCACTCGGCCCCATGTGGAATTCCATCTGGGGTGTCCCGGCACTGGCAAGGAAGTAGTGACCGTCAGGCGTAAATCCCATGTTGATGAAACGCAGGAAGCCGCTGAATCCCCCTGAGATGTCTCCCCCGCCTTCGCTGATCGTGGCGAGTAGCAGCAGCAACGCATAACGCGAGGGGTACCAAAAATCCTTCTCCTCGTGCAGCACGGTACTGTTCGCGACGTCAATCAATTGCAACGTGCGCTCTTCGTTCAAGCAGGCTAGCACGCTCCCGTCAGGCGAGAGTTCTGACTGCAGGCACGCCGCGCGTACCGTAATCTCATGCACCGACTTGCGTTTCTGCTCTGGCACGCTCCAGACCTCGATCCGCATACCGGAACCGATAAAGACAACTTGATTCGAGTCCGGGGAAAATTTGGCATCGTGCGCGTCCGGTGCCGGTATGTAGAAAAGAAACGCGAAAGGATTCCGCGACACGACGTGGATTCCGCCATCGTCTTGCGCAAGGATGTACTTCCCGTCCGGGCTGAAGCGCAGGTTTGTGATGTCCGAGCGCAGCCGCGTACTGAGCCGATGCTTGGAAATTAGTCCCGGCAGAACTTCAGCTCGCGTGCCGCTGTCAAAGTCCACTATGGCTTGCTTCCATTCTTTGAACTTCGCTTCGTCGAAGGTCGTCGTCCGCGCGGTGCATTCCGCCGGCAGACTCTTCATATTCTTCACCATGTCCCGCAGCCGGTGTTGCGCCTCCGACGTGCCTCCGAACAAATCCGATACCCAGCTCCCGGTCTTGCCGTGTAACTCGTTCAGCCGGTCCCAAATTTCGGCCGCCGCCTGTGGGTCAAATCCGGCTCGCGCTAACGTAAAGACCTCTACCTGGTCCGCGATAATCTGATGTTTCTCACCTTCGGACCGGCCACGCGAGCGCTGTTTCGCGCGGTTCTCCAGATACTGGTGAAACTTGCGAAAAACGTCCTCGCGATCTCCGACCTGCGTCACGCCGACCACTTCCCGCAAGGCTCGCGTCATGGCGATCGCCGACTGGTGCGTCACGATGTGGCCCAACTCATGCGCGAGTATTCCCGCAAGTTCGTCATCATTTCGCGCGAAAACTACCACCTTCCGGCTGATATAGACTCGGCCGCCCGCAATGCTGAAAGCGTTCACCTCCGGCAGGTCAATCAGGTAAAAGCGGAAATTCAGCTTCGTAGGAGGCAGATACTGGACCAGCTTGTTGCCCAAATCCCGCAAATGCGCCGTTAGCTCGTCATTCTCAATCACGTTGACGTGCAGCGCGATCGTCTCGGCCATGGCATCGCCTAAATCCACTTCCTGCTGATCGGAAAAGATGTTCTCTCCCGGCGACGGCGTTTGCAGCGACGGTGGCAATGGGCAATTCTGCTGCGCTGCGGCACAGAATGTCAGCAGGAGACACAAAACAGAAAGAATGAGGCAGCTACCTGGCATCTCTAGCTCCTCCGGATGAACTCTAGGAGCGAAGTGAGGAACAACTGACAACTTTTATTTCATCTTATCACCGCGTCGCCGCCCCGCCCATCGAGTCACTCCGTTTTATGCGGTAAATTGACTCGCCTCACGATCTCTTGGAACCGCGCATCCTCCCGCAACGAGTCGAGTTCCGGCAACACTGTTAGCGCCACGACGATGTCCTCTTTCGCACGATAGGCTTTTTCCAGCCAGTAGAATGCCCGGTCCTTATCGCCCAAGGCGCCATAAGCAAACACCATGTCAGTGGAAGGCACGAACCGGTGTTGTGATTCCTCGTTCAACTTATCCAGTATCCCCTTCGCTTCCACCCTGTGACCCGCCATCGCATAGGCGTATGCGAGATCTTCGCTCAAGAGTGGCTCATCCCCCGCCAGTTGGATCGCACGCTTCATCTCGGCGATTGCCTCCGCATACCTCTTCTGTTGCGTATAGCAGTGAGCCAGCATGCGATGAGCAGGGACGAAGTTTCGGTCCATTTCTAGTGTCTTTCTCAGTTGCTCTATTGCCTGCGCCTCTTGACGCCCGTGGTACAAGACCCATCCGACGTCTGCACTGATGATCAACGAGAGCGGGTCCAGGCTCTCTGCCTTCTTCATTTCAACAAGCGCTTCCGAAAAGCGGCCCGTGTTTTTCAAACATAGTGCGTACCATTGATGGGCGGTTGCATAGCTCGGGTTTAGCGCGATAGCCTCCTGAAATTCCGTCTCGGCCCCCGGCCAATCCCAATCGAAATAGAATCTCAAATAACCTAACGTGCAGTGCGCCTCGGCTAGAGCGCTGTCAAGTTCAAGGGCGTGTTTGGCCGCCACCTCCGCTTTTGGCATGGCGTCCTTGGGAGCCATCAAGCCATAATCGCCGGCCCCTAACATCATGTAGGAATCGGCAAGACCCGCGTGCGCCAAGGCATTCCTCGGGTCCTTGTCCGCCGCCTCCTGAAAGTACTCGATGCTTTTCTTCAGTCCCTCCGGGGTCCTCTTATTCCACACGTACCTGCCCTTCAACCAAAGTTCATAGGATTGCGGGTCGACGCGGTGCGTCACGGTGAGCCGCGCCTGCTCTTGCGGCGTCACCGTAACTTTGATCTCGCGGGCAATCGCTCGCGCCACCTCATCTCGCAACGCCAGGATGTCGCCCATGTCTCGCTCGTAGGTGTTCGCCCACCTGTGCGTATCGGACGGCCCATGAATCAATTGCGCCGTGATGCTCACCCGGCTGCCGAAGCGCTGCACCGAGCCTTCAATGATTCCGTCAACATTCACCTCTCTCGAAATTTCCGGTGAACTCTTTTTTGTACCCTTGTACCGCATCGCCGACGTGCGCGAAATCACCCGCAAGGCCCCGATTTTGGCCAGGTCGGACGTCAATTCCTCGGTTATCCCGTCGGCGAAATATTCCTGCTCGGGATCGCCGGACAAATTTGTGAACGGAAGCACCACCAACGAGTGAATCGGCGCTCGGCTCGTCCCGCCAAACAGCCTTTCTCGTACGTCGCGTGAACTGAGTGCCCAAATCACCAATCCTGCTGCGCCAACACCAACCGCGCCCACCGCAATCTTCGCAACAACACCAAATCCTCGCCGAGAAACTGGTGCCACAACCGCGCTCGGCATCCCCAGCCGCTTCAAATCAATCGCCAGTTCCTTCGCCGACTGGTAGCGCTGCCCCGGCTCCTTCTCCAGACATTTCAGAATGATTCTCTGGAGCTCCGTCGAAATTTTCGGATTCAGCGCGCGCGGCGCGACCACTGGCTCGTGCAAAATCGAAGCGAGCAGCCGCGGCGTGGATTTCTCCCGAAAAGGCCGCTGCTTCGTAGCCATCTCGTACAGCGCCGCTCCCAACGCATAGATATCCGTGCGCGCGTCAACGTGCTCTCCACTCACCTGTTCCGGCGCCATGTACGGCACCGTCCCAATCAGATGCGAATCATCCACGCTTTGTGTCAGCGTCTCTGCTTTCAATTCTCCTCTAGCCGGATCGAACAGCTTTGCCAACCCAAAATCCAGCACCTTCACTTGCCCCTTCGCCGTAATGGCGATGTTCGCCGGCTTCAAATCGCGGTGAATGATGCCCTGTTCGTGCGCCTCCTCGAGCGCCTGCGCAATTTGCATCCCCAGTGCCGCCACTTCCCTCTCGCACAGCGCCCCGCCCGTCAGTTTCGCTGACAGCGCTTGCCCTCTGACGTACTCCATCACCAGGAAGTCCACTCCCTGCTGCGAATCAAAGTCGTAGATCGTAGCGATATGCGGGTGGTTCAGCTTGGAAAGCGCGTTCGCTTCTTTGTGCAGTAATTTGCGCGACTTCTCGTCGGGGATGGCTTGCGGGTGGAGGACCTTGATGGCTACTTCGCGCTCGAGATGCTGGTCCTTGGCTCGGTACACCTCTCCCATTCCGCCGGCGCCAATCTTCTCTACGATGCGATAGTGGCCAAGGGTTTGGCCAATCAGAGAATGATGACCTGGTGCCTCACTGGGCAAGGGATGTGTCCCTTCCTCCTTCCCCCTTATCTCGCATCCTATGTTTGCCCTATGTTGAAGTCAACGACCTACGGCACAATTTTGTCCGCGTTCAATTACCTCCGATCGCGCGCCTTCCCCGCCACCCGCTCCCTGGACACCGGGATTTCCACCCAATCTACCGGCTCAACTCACTCGAAAGCTTCGCTACGCGCTGAAACGCTTCTTTCCACGAAGGAAAGAGCCGCGGAAATCGCTCCGCGGCCGATTGCGCAATCTCCTGCAATGACGCGCTTCCATCCATCTTCGTCATCATCCACAGGTCCGCCTTCCCTTTCTCTGACAGCGCCGGAACATAGTTCGCCGCCTTGCGCCGCAGCGACTCCAAAGAATAAACCTCGCCTTGAAACGTTGACTGCCGAAAGTGAATCTCGGCCCGGTTGGCGGATCCCGCTATCTTCGTCTCCCACCGCCAAACATATTCTCCTCCGACGAGATTCGCGTCCAGCACCACCCGAATTCTCTGCCCCTCCCGAACCGCTACCGGCTCAAGCCATGGGAGAATCCTTTGGCCGTAGACGCTTCGCACATCCGCGGGCGCCGACGAATACCCGATCCCCTCGAATAACTTCGTCTCGAACCACAAGCACACTCCGTGGCCCGTTCCTTCCCTCTCGGCGCAAAAATCCAGCTCTGCGGTCACATCTGGCGACGCTCCCACCGTGTAATCGAGCAATCCCCAATCCTGCGCCTGCGTCAGCAACTGCCGATTCGCGAAATTTCCGTCATAAACCTGATTCAGCAGCGCCTCCAGCGATGGCGAAAGATCCAGCCCGCCAGCCGGCTTCTTCCACGGCTCTGTTAGACAGGAGTAATACTCCCCCGTCTCAATCACCGCCGCTTTCAACGTGTCGCTCTTCGGAATCATGATCCCGCCTGGCGCGAGGAATCTTTTCCGCGCATCTTCCAGCGAAGCAATTGCATTTTGAAACAGCGGCAGCGCCCCGCGGATGTCTGAAACGATCACGTTCGCCCGTTCCGGCAATTCCGTCCTTTGCGATTCGCCGGAAAAAAATTCTATCTGGCTCGAAAGTCCGTTCGCCTCCGCCAGCGCCCTGGCGAACGCAATGCTGTCGTCCGACTCAATCGCGTAAACGCGCCTCGCTCCTGCCCGGCAGGCTAGCATCGAAAACACGCCCGGCCCGCAGCCGATTTCTGCCACCGTGTCGCCGGGGCGCACCGCCGCCGCGATCGCTTCGGTATACGCCCCAAAGCGCGCCGCGTCACCCAGCATGTCTCCAAACTCGCGCAGCGAATACATTTCCACGCACCAGCGCCTTCCACGCCCTCAACTTCCCCCCGCTGCAAGCCTGAATCATACTCACTTTCGCGCACAATTCCTAAATCCCGCGATCAAGCCGCATTCCTCTTCTGTCCCTCGTGTCGAGAGAGTGCGCGGTATCTCGCCCACGCAAAAGTAGGAACCAGTGCCCAGGTTGCCTGTCACCCAATTAACGAGGACTTGGAGTCAGCGAAAGCGCATTTTTTATTGGGACTGCGTCGCAGGAATCAAAAGGAGACTCATGTTCCGTCAAAAATTCCTCACGGATTCTTCTTCTCCGGCTCTTGTTGTGGCTGTTGCGGCGGCTGTTGCGGTTGTTGCTGCGGCTGCTTCTGATTCTTCTGCGCCGCCTTCTCGGCTTCTTCAATAGCCTTCTTGAACTTCTCCACCGCCGCCACCTCCGGCGGCTTCAACCCATCCTTCGCTATGTAGCTCCACAGCGCCGGCCCATCCAGCGGGTAGTCCCCTCCTCCTTGATACACACGAAACGTATCGTCCGCTCCTCCAACCTGCGCCCCCGGATGCGCTCGCGGGTCCTGCGAGCTCGGGTCCGGAGTTTGCGTCCCGCTCGGCGGCTGCCCTCTCTGTCCGCCAATCCGAATCGCACTGTCCGTCTTGTCGAATATCACCGGCCGGTCATCCACCGGCCCCCCGCTGATTGTCGGACTCGCTGCTTTCCCGGTTCCTTTCTGCACCGCGATCACCAGGTCCGCCGTGTTCACCGTCAGCGCCAGCCGGAACCTTCCCCATTTCATCAACGCCTGTTCCACTTCTTGCACGGCCTTCCGATTGGCCGCCGGGTCCGTCATGGGTTCTTCCGCGTCCGGCACGATTGTCACGAACACGCTCTCTGCTTTCAGCACCACTTCCGGCATCTTCGTCTTGTCTTTCTTGTCTGCCCACGCTGGCGCGGCCGCCACCGCCGCCGCCACGACCAAACAACCCAACATTCGATATCTCATGCCGCCTCCCATCAATCCCAACCACGTCATCTTGCTTCGCTTGTGCCGGCTAGCTCTTAGACCCGCGCCTCGGTTCCTCCCTTTGTGTAGTGGCGGGTCTTTAGACCCGTGCCTTTTTCTTCTGTGGCACAGGCATTCTTGCCTGTGCTCTTATGCCTTGCTCTTGTAGCGCCGGCCTTCAGGACGGCATCTTCTTCATTCTGTGTAGCTGCGCGTCACACTTTAGCCCAGCCCGTCAGGGCTGGGTACGCAAACAAAACCACAACCGAGCGCCGTACGCGCGACACTGTCCCCTGAGCGCCACCAAATCCATCCCGATTATAATTCCACACGCCTCACCCGGCTCACCCCTTACGGAGATGCAATCGCTCCCTCAGACGCTGCCTCCCAAACTCTCAACACGACAATCCACGACACCCCCTCTGCTTTCCACCTTGTCGCTACTCCCCGCTTGAGGGGACTCCTCTCCCTCCTTACCCTCACTCAATGCTCCCTGCCCCGCTCGCCATTCATCCGCCAATCTCATCTTCTCCCAAATTCCGTTTTAGGCAACTCCCGCCAACTCCTCCCTCCATGCCCTCTCTTTCCCATCGTAAACTCAATTTCATGCCAGACTTCTGGTATCAGTTCCTCTCCCGTCTCTGCACCCGTTTCTACTTCTCCCGCGTCGAACCCCTCCCCGCCGCCCCTCGCCTTTCCGGTCCCACACTCCTCGTCGCCCTTCATCGCAACGGCGCCGTGGATGGCTGGGTCTACAAATCCATCTTCCCTCGCGCCACTTTTCTCATCGCCGCACAGCTTCGCAGAAATCTTCTCGCCAAAATCTTCTTCACCGGCATCTCCGTCGTTCGCGACAAAGACCAAGGCGACCGCTCCGCCAACGCCGCCTCCATGCAACTCTGTCAAGACCTCCTCGCTTCCGGCGGCATCCTCGCCATCTTCCCCGAAGGCACCAGCTCCCTCGGCCCTCGTCATCTTCCTTTCAAAAGCGGCGCCGCTCGCATCGCTCACGAAGCCTGGCAACGCAATCTTCCCCTCACTGTCATCCCGCTCGGCATCACCTACGACGCTCCCTCCACCTTTCGCAGCAGCGTCCAGGTCATCGTCGGCGCTCCACTCACTGCCGGTTCCGCCTCCTCCCTCTCTCTCTCAGAGATCAAGCACGAACTTTCTTCCCGCCTCGAATCTCTCGGCATCAACGTCGCTTCCGACCCCCACTACGCCGACATCCGCACCCTCGCTTCTTTCGTCTCCCCCAAAATCCCGTATCACCACGCCCTCAAATCTCTCGAACTCGCTCTCCCTGCCGTCATCCAAAACTCTTGGCCCGCTCTCCGCGACTCTCTTGCGAAGCACAATCTCCTCCATCCCGAAAAATCGCCCTTCTCTCCTCGCTCTCCTTTTCTCACATTCCCTGCCGCGCTCCTTCTTACGCCATTCGTTTTCGTTGCCGCCCTCCTCAACTCCCCTCCGCTCCTCGCCGCCTGGCTCGCCGG
>Ga0187780_10001920_pt1 | contig 15657 bp, 18 predicted proteins | sample 1015_Q2_SP10_20__FD_132429 | JGI IMG/M metagenome (GOLD analysis project Ga0187780, IMG submission 132429) | Tropical peat soil microbial communities from peatlands in Department of Meta, Colombia - 1015_Q2_SP10_20_MG | ecosystem: Environmental > Terrestrial > Soil > Wetlands > Peat | place... | reverse complement strand
GACCCTATCAGGAAGATGCATGGGTCTCCTCCCAAGAAATCGGCCTCTACTGGATTTGCCGCGGGCGACCGGATGAGTATATCACAGGCGCCCCCTGCGGTGCCTCGATAGTATGGGCCGACGTCACAGCGCCCCAGACCGCGATCGTCGCCCTTGGGGCGTGGCTGGAAGCGGTCGCCTGCACGCGCATGCTAGGCCGAGAAGCACATCGCGTTGGGGTGAAGGGGACAAGTCACCCTCGCCCGATGAAGGGCATCTTGGTCGCCATGATTGTCAGGAATTGCACGTTCACGTCCAACGGTAGGCTTGCCATGTGCACCACGGCGCGCGCCACATGCTCGACGTCCATTCTCGGCTCCGGCGCGACGATCCCATGGGCCTGCAGAACGCCGGTTTTCATCCTCGCCGTCCTCTCGGTCTCCGCATTGCCGATGTCGATTTGACCGCACGCAATATCATACTGACGTCCATCCAGAGCCGTCGCCTTGGTAAGACCCGTCATCGCATGCTTGGTAGCGGTATAGGGGGCGGAGTTGGGCCGTGGGGCATGCGCCGAGATGGAGCCATTATTGATGATGCGCCCACCCCGAGGCGTTTGACTCTTCATGAGCTTGAATGCTTCCTGCGTACACAAAAATGCTCCAGTGAGGTTGACATCCACGACGGATTTCCATTGCTCATAGGTGAGATCCTCCAGAGGGATGGGTGGTGCGCTGGTTCCCGCATTGTTGAACAACACGTCGAGCCTGCCGAATGCCTCCTTCGTCCTGGCGAACAAGCCCCGAACAGAGGTAGGCTCACTCACGTCCGTGGACACAATCAGGGCTTGCGGGCCAAACGGCCCGGCCTCCACCACGGTCGTTTCCAAAAATTCCACGCGTCGTCCAGCCAGGACAACGCTCCAGCCCTCCCGCAGAAGGGCCAGCGCGGTGCATCTGCCAATTCCGGTACCTGCTCCCGTAACGATCGCGACCTTCCCGAGAACACTCATCTGTTATATCTCCTCCCCGTTCTCGTCACATATCCCGCCCTGGGGCGACGGGACGGTCTTGAGGTCTCCCGAAAACAGAACCACGTAATCGTTCCGCGTCTGTTGGGCGGCCTAATGTTCCACGTGAGCGGCCGGGCAACGGGACGCACAGCGCCGCTCTTGAACGGTCCCTTCCACGGAGAACCGGAGCAGGTGGGCGATCTCATCCTCGAGCCACGAGAAGCGGCATGACGGCAAAAATACCAAGCATCACAACGTATCCCGTTCCCGAAACGGGGTCTCGGCTTGCCAGGTATTCACCGATCGTGAGGCCCCGAAGCCAGAGCACAACCGTGAATTCCGCCACGATCAAGAGGCCAAGCGCGACAAGACCCAAGCCCAGCCGCCTAGACGGTGTGGGTGGTACGGCGAGACACCGGGCTCTCCACCGCGCCGCGAGAATGATCACGAGGAGCATGATGGGTGTCTCCATCAGCTCGGCTGTCCTCTGACCGTAGCGCGGGACTGCCCAGAGGATGCGAATGGGCCCGAGCACAAAGCCGGCCCCAAACACGAGTACGAAATAGAGCACGCCGGCCTTCAGAATCTGCATGACAGCTTGTTGCCCCTCAGTGCGCCCACTGTCGTTCGCTAGGAACTTCACCGTGCAGCCCAACGGGGCGCGACGCCCAAGCCGCCGCAAACTCCTCAAGGTTTGCGTCGCCGAAACTGGACTCCGGGCAAGCTCTTGAAATCCGCGTCCTGCGTCCACACCGTCGCTCCGTGCGCTTGGGCCGTGGCGAGAATGACGCTGTCAGCCATCGGCAGCTTGCGCTCCAGGCTGATCCGAGCGGCCAGTAAGGCTAGGCGGGCGTCGAGATCAACCACCGTAGCCTGCTGCATCACAGCCACTGCCTGGAGCGCATGTCCCTCATCTCGTTGCCGGAGGACCCGCTTGAACACCTCGTAGAGCACCAGGGATGGAACCAGCAGTTCCTCCGTCCGTTCGATCGCCGGCGCGAAGAAAGAGGCATTCGAGCCATTCGCGAAATACTCCAGCCACGCACTCGAGTCAACGACATTCATCGGCGGTCAGCCTCACGCTCGACGGTCGTGTCGATTCCCTTGAGGAACCCACGCATCTCCTTGATCGGACGTACAGGGATAAGCTCGATTCGATCCCCGTACACGATCGCCTGAACCTTCTGACCGGGCCACAGACTCAGCTTCTCCCGAATCCCCTTCGGAATGACGACCTGGAACTTGGGCGAAACCGTCACCGTCTCCATACGGCCTCCATCGATGCAGGTAGCGTTTTACAATTACTATATCGATGCAGGAGCCGGGTGTCAAGAACAGCGACTCTCGGCGCGCAGCTGACGGGGATGCGTGTCCCCGTGGTTGTGGTATTCTTGCGGTGTTGTTGGCCTAACGGGGCTGAGGATCCGCCGCGCGGGCGATGGTGAACTCGCTTGCCCAAGCCTGGGACCGCTGCATCTGTGTGATGGGTCGCACGTTCACGGGTACGCCTTAACCGCCAGAAATTCACCATTGCCTACCGGCACAAGGGTGGTCGTGAAACTGGTCTCCGCCGCGACCAGGGTCACAAACGGTGCCATCTCCTCCACGTGCGAAGTGGCGTTATCCAGTACCAGCAGACCGCCGGGCCGGAGCACGCGCTTCAAATCAGGCCACCAGCCCACGTACTCGGAGCGCTCGGAATCGAGGAACACCAGATCAAATGCGTCGTCCGTTGATCGGCCCAGCAGCCGACCGGCATCATCGTGAACGAGCGTGATGAATGGGGCCAGTCCGGATCGGGCGACGTTCGTGGTGGCCAACCCGACCTTGTACTCGGACGATTCAACGGTCGTCACCACGCCGCCGATCGCGCGCGCCCCGTCTGCCAGCCACAGCGTCGAGTAGCCGTTCGAGGTGCCGATTTCGAGCACGCGGCGTGCGAGTGTCGCTCGCACCAGTACGGACAAGAATTTGCCGGTGTCGCGCGTGATATTGAGCATGCGACGAGACCGGGTGTTCGTGACCCTGTCATTCGCCTTACCGAACTGCTCGAGCTCAGCCAGCAAACCCTGCAACTCATTACCCACGAGCTTCTCCTGAGGACGGGAGGGCGAGGGGGCTCACTGAACCGACCGACGACTCCAGCCGCGTGATCGACCACGGCAACGCTGTTCCAGCCCAGGTCAATAGGCCAACTTCGTGAGCAATAGGGGACGCTCCAGTCTATGTCATCTTACCAATCTTCGCCAAGAGCCTCTCCCACTCGCCGGCCTGGGCCGCCCCCCGCCGGGCGGCCTGATAAACGACTGCCGGATGGAGGCCCAAAATGGGAGCGAGCGGCCGCCCGGGGCGGCCCAGGCGCTCCACCCAGAGGTAGGCGATCCCCGCCCGGGCGCGCGTGACTGCTGGCAACCGGCCGCCACCTTGGAGCGCCTCGGGTGCGATCCCCACGTGGGCGCAGACGCGCGCGCGGAGCGCCTCGAGGGAGCAGGCGTGAGACGGTGGCTGTAGGCGGGGCACGACCTCCCGCTGCAACTGCTCTACGAATTCACTGCTCCCCAAGACCCGGGCATCTCCCAGGTAGGCCTCCCGGCCGCGCCGGAGGGCGCTGAGGCCCGCCCAGCCGCCCGAACTGCGCAGCAGGCCGCCCCCCTGGAGGTCGGGCCGGCGCCCCTGGGCGATGCCCTCCGCCATGAAGGCCCGGTACGCGCGCCGGGCCCGCGGAATGGTGGGACCGAATTGGGCGAGGACTGCCCCGGTCGCCTGCCAGGATCGCGGCACGCTCCCCAGGAGGGCGCTGTGACCGGTCCACGGGGACCGATCGAGCGCCCGCAGGCTGGTAACCACCTTGGCGCGGAGGGGATTCAGATGGAGATAGCGGACCAACTCCAACAGGTAGGGCTCCTCCTCCACCACGATGGACCGGTACCGGTTCTGAAAGAGATGGCCCACCCGTTTGTGGCGGCGATTAAAGGCACCGGCGTACCCCGTGAGGAAGGAGCGCATACTTCGGGCAAGGGGGCGGGGCCCCGTGCGGAGGAGGACGTGGGCGTGATTCGGCAGAAGTGCCCAGGCGTAGACAGTGACCGCCCCTTGCTCTGCGAGACGGCCGAGCCGGGCGACGAAGTCGGCCCGGTCTCTGTCGTCGCGGAACACGGAGGTCCGCTCGATCCCCCGCACCATCACGTGGTGGAGGGTCCCGGGGGCATCGAGACGCGCGTGGCGCGGCATAACATGGTCAGGATAACACAAGGCAACGAAAACTGCAACGTCCCCTATTAAGATACCCAGACCGAGAGAGAGCCTGTGTAGCTTCCTCTAGAGTGATGGTCATAGAGCGATTGCTCACACTTTACCTAACCGTTCGCGATCAGCGGGTGCGAAACAGCAGGCGCCAGACCGCTGTGAAGCGGTCCGCTGCATTGCGGGGTTGGACCTCATGATCTGCGCCTGCGAGCTGCGATCGGTGTGAGCACTCGGTCAGATCTTGGTGCTTCGCAACACGCGAAGTCGCCGCTCTTCGGCCTCGCGCTCACGACGTAGTTCCTCTCTATGCTTAGCCTCTTCCCGCTGAGCTGCTTGTTCCAGAAGATGCTTCAACGTGCGAGTCGCGACGGGAAGCCAGTTCTTGAAATGATCGATTAGCGGCTGAACCTCGCGCTCTTCCGCGTCTACGAAGGCTTGCTTCCCCTGAAAGGAGAACGTCTCAGGCCCCTTGCCCAGGAGGGAACTGTAGCCGGCCATCTGGCGCAAAGCGACAACCCAGTCTTTGGAGACCTCACGATCTAATGTCAAAATAAGGCGCTGACCATCCCAATCGAACCCGACTAGGCGAGGCGGTTCATAAGCCAATGGGTCGTCGATTTGCTGCGCGGCTATCACCGTCCCGTCAAGTCGGCTCAGCCGCTGAGCCGTGACGGCCTCGGCCCGATAGCGCTGGATGAGCCCCTTGACCTCGGCGACGGACCCAGGCCTCTCTTGAGGTAGTTGCCGGAGCATCTTTGCGACGATCTGGTCAAGGAAACTGAATTCCTTCGAGACACCCGAGATCAACTGGTACTCCGTGCCCTGAGGCACAGCCTTTGTAAACATCTCATTCAAGATGAGGCCCAATGCATACAGGTCCGCGGGCACCCCAACCGCCTGCCCTAGGGTTCGCTGCTCAGGGGCTGCGTACTGAAAGCTGGCGAGCCGTTGGCCAGGCGCTGTCTTGACGAGTGTTGCGAGAACGTCCTCGGTGAATCGCGCTATTCCAAAATCTGCAATCGCGAGCGTTCCTGAGTCACCCTCGTATAGAATATTCTCGGGCTTGAGATCTCCATGAACCACGTTCTGCAAGTGAGCCGCTTCAACGCCATCGAGGATTTGGCCGAACAGCGCCAGCACGCCGTCCGGCGGGATCCGCCCCCGCATCAACTGCCGGAGGCTACTCTGATACCTACGCATAATGTAGAGCGGCCCTTCTATCGCACCACCGCGCGCCACACCGTAGTCAATAACGGTCACGATATTGCGATGCTTGTTGCGCGCCAGAAAAAAGATCTCGTTCTTAAATCGACCTCGCTTATCGGCCGATGCACGCTCCTCCGCAAGGACCTTCACTGCGACCGGTGTTTCGTCCGGCCCAATGCCGCCATAAACGCGTCCTGCACCGCCTTCGCCGAGAAGCTCGTCGACGGTATAGACTCCGAAGGTAGTTTCGAACATGACGGGTTTCTTGAGCTTCGTCATGGTAACTCGCTTTGTCCCGTATGGGGCCTAACGCGCACGGTCAGCGGCCGGAGGACGAGCAACGCGAGCACCCGGTCCGCTGGATCCTGATGTTCGGCTGCTTCCCGAGTTCGCCGCCATTTTCAGGCAAACACCGCATTATCGAAGTCGTCGTCGCTGAGGACATGCCCTTTTTCGATGGTGAGGAGCAGAAGCTCGCGCAGAAGCTGGTACGACTCATTCATCGCTGACACAAGCTGTTCCGGCGCGAGGGGTTCGCCGTGAACCGCCTTGCTTCGAAGGCCATAGAGCTTCTTCACCCTCTGAAACCTCGCCTTTCGCGCTTCGCCGCGCTCCTCAACCAGACTGGCAGACAGCAAAGAGATCCGATAGACCAACTCGGACGTTACCGCAAACACGGCCTCAATCCCGCTCCAAATGCGGCCTACGGCCAACCGCGGCTCCTTGGCGTAGCGCCAATCGATGGCAGCCTCAAGGGCTAACCGAAACGCTTCGCTCTCGCTAGCCAGACGGTTGAAGGTGTGAAAATGCGCCGCGGTCCAGGCAGCATCGTCGGGCGATACGGCATCGGTTCGAGGGTGTTTGTCGACGAGGAAGCGAAAATGATAATCAAGGACATACCCCTTGAACCGAGGGAGGTCTAGCCTGGGTTTGTATATGGCTGCGTCAAGTCCCTCTTCGGCGAGCTGCTCCTTGAAGATTTGGCCATGCCGCTTCTGATGGCCTGCGATGAGATTCCAGGTATAGGAGCTGCACGCGACGCCCAGGTGACGGCTAAAACCTCGCAAGACGAGGAGGGCCGATGCAAGCCACGCACGGTTCAACGTGTCGTACCCGGGAGTGACATCGGAGTCCTTAGCCGTCTCAATCTCGCACGTACACAGACGCGTCACCGGTTCCAGGATTGCCCATTCGCGAAATCCAACCGCTCCCGCCGCGGCCAGATCGAATACCGACAAGGGCGAGTCGAGAGGAACCAGGGTGAGGCCGGGCGCCAGCGTCAGTGGCTTCTCGGGTTGAGCCAGTCCCATCATCAGGACATACCAGTTCCCCTCATGGGTGTCGGTGTCGACCGATTCGCTTTCTGCCACTCCGTCACTACTCCTCGTTGCTGTCAGCCGGACTATGCTTAGCTTATATGGTTGCCGAATACGGACCTATGTCTGGCAGAGCGTCCGTATTGACGCGCGGGGGACCCGGGACGTATCCTCCGCCGCATCCAGGCGCCTTGAATGAGAGCGTCCCACCTGCTTCCTCGCGCAAACAGAATAGCCCTTTGGAGGTTGGAGGGCGCCTTCAAAGGGCCGTGTGAGTATCGCCGCAGCGATGCGAATCGGCCGGCATGAACCCCTCCCCTGGGACCGTGCCGGAGACGAGGACGAGACTTTTCTGGAGGCTAATCCTGATGTCTGGCCGAAGTCAAGATGAATTCCTGGATTCGGCTTTTATTGCTATTCGGCGGCTTCTGTGCTTTTGGCGGGAGATGGAGCTTTTGGCGGGGGAAAGGCTGCCGCGGGCTGTCTTGGCCGTCAGAGAGCCTCGCGGGCTCGGCGACTTTCACCCTCCTTCAGGTTTTCGAGCAACGCCCTCAAGAGCCGGGCATACCCCGGGAGAGCCCTGTAGATCGTCCTGGCGCTTTCCTCGTCGTACGTGTGCGAGGTGCGATTTCGATCTTCCATCATCGCCATCCATTGCGCGTCGCGCCCGATGAGCCCCAGCCGAAACCCGGCGCGAAGGCAATCGCGGGGTGAGTTGCATTCGATCCCCTCGCCGAGGGCGTATGCCTGAAGAGCCTTCCAGGCCATCTCGAACGTAAATTCGAACCGCTGGATGCATGCATCCCGGACGATGGCGTCCTCCTGTCTGGCCAGGGCTTCCTCCAGGCGTTCCACGGCCTTCTCAAAGAGAACCAGCCGAAGCGAGCGCGTTTCCGCCATCAGTCGGGCTCCACCTCAAGGCACCGGAATAGCGCGCTCTTCCTGAATTCCGGCGGCACCCGCGCCAGATCCACCAGCTCGACGGTGTACAGAGTGGGAAGCGCATCGCACGCCTCCCGGATGCTCTGCATCGCCGTGGGATCGACGCCGGACGGTCCCTCGATGCCGATGTCGATGTCCGATCGCTCCCGGGCTTCCCCGCTTGCCCACGAGCCGAAGAGGACCGTGCGATAGGCGGGATCGCCGATGGTTCTTCTGGCGATCGCAGACACCTGCTGCGCAACCCTCAACACTTCAGGCTCCGGCATACTCGTGGATCCCGAGCGGGTCATGCCTGCATTTCTTCCGGCGCCGGGTAAACGTCGTTCGCCGCCGGCCGTTGAGGCGATCAGAATCCCGATCCCATTCCCGGTTCGATAATCTCACACAACTCTGCCAACTATGTCAAGGCCGGGAAGACTGTCAAGCGTCCGGCAGTTCTCGACCCTTGCTGGACTTGGCCGCCCATGTCGAACAGCCGAACTACCGAAGGCTTCTGGATAGTCCATAGTGTCCGTTGAGTTATTGAATCTGTTGAGTCCTTTGAATCAGCAGGCAGCTGGGAGCTTGCAGCCGGCAGCTAACCGAACTGCCGAACTCTCGAACTCTCGAACCATCGAACGCTTCTCCGAGAGATGCCCTACCAGTCCGGATCCGAAGGGAACAGGCTCACGTGGCGGACGCCCTGGCGGGGAACGGCCATCCATGGGGCGACCGTCTCCTTCCACTTGAGATAGTGCGGCGTCTGCTGGTGGCGCGCGAAACCGTCCTTCTCCCGGTAGACCTCATACAGAAAGAACTGGGCCGGGTCCGACTCCGCCTGCAGGACATCGAAGCGGACGCTGGCCGGCTCGGTCAACCGGCTCTGTCGCGCGTTCTCCAGGGTGGCCTGGATGAAATCCTTGGCATGCTCGGGTGTCACATGCACGGTGACGCAGACGACGTACATAGGGGAACCTCCGGTGAGTGATCAGAGTCAGCGGTCAGTGGTCAGCAATCAGCGATCGGCCCTCAGCGGAAGCTGGAGACCGCATGACTCGAATCGCCAGAGTCGCCGGCCGAGGGCTGAAAGCTGACCGCTGAGAAGCTGCCTACGGCTTGATCGCGATGCTGAATCCCTCGATCCGCTCGTCGGAGCGGGCCGTCCACTGCAGCCTCCGGCTGACCCCGTAGTTGTCGATCTGCTGATACAGGCAGATCGCCGGAGCGTCATCGATGTAGAACCGATCCGCCTTCGCGTAGAGCTGCAGGCGCTTCTTCGGGTCCATGTTGGTCTGGGCCTCGTCCAGCAGGGCGTTGAAATCCGGGTTCCAATAGTTGGCCAGGATTTGCCCCGTATGGAACATGGGGTAAAGCGTATAGTCGGCGTCCCAGGTGGTGTTCCCCCAGCCGATCAACCACATTGGGGCGCCGCCGTGGCGATAGGAGATGTTGTTCATGTAGGTGGTCCACTCATACACCTTGAGCTGTGTGCGGATCCCTACCTGGGTGAGTTGGCCGGCAATTGCTTCCGACACCTCTTTGTCCTTCGGGTAGCGGCCATTGGGTGAGTGTAAGACCAAGTCGATTCCGTTGGGATATCCGGCCTCGGCCAGGAGCTTCTTGGCCTTGGCGGGATCATGCGGGAACGGCTTGAGCTTGGGATCGTAGCCGAAGTGCTTCGAGGTCAGCGGCGTGGCCGTCCGGATGGCCTGCCCTTCCAGGACATTCTTGATGATCGAGTCCACGTCCACGGCGTAGTTGATGGCCTGACGGACCTTGGGGTTGGCCACGGGGCTCTGGATGGGCTTGGTGCAATCGTAAGAGCCCTGGATCAGCTCACACTGCACGGTGTAGATGGGGATGAAGATCGTCCGCACACTCGGGGCGGAAGAGACAGTCACCTTGGGATGGTTCTTGATCTCCTTGACCAGGTGCGGTGGGACGTTGGTCGCGATGTCCACCTCGCCCGTCTCGAGCGCCGACATCCGGGTGGTCTCCTCGGGGATCGGCCGGAAGATCAGTGTCTTGATCTTCGGGGCCCCGTTCCACCACTGCTCGTTGGCCTCCAGCTCGATCTGGTCGTCCTTCACCCACTTCACGAACTTGAACGGGCCCGTCCCCACAGGGTTCCGGGCCAGGAAGGCCTTGTCGTGCTCCTTGAAGTACTTGGGTGGAATCATAGCCCCCCGCAGGGTCAAATGGGCATCCAGCACGGGGAAGGGTTTGGCTGTGACGATGTGGATGGTGTACTTGTCCTTGACCTCGACGTGGTCAATCGTCCGGAGAGCGGTCATGCGGAGGTTGTTGGCCGGGTTGGCCATCCGCTCCAGGCTGAACTTCGCCACCTCGGCGTCGAACTCCTCCCCATTAGTGAACTTCACCCCATGGCGGAGCTTGAACTCCCAGGTGGTGGGATTGATCAGTTTGTAGGAGGTGGCCAGCCAGGGTGTGATCTTCAGGTCCTTGTCTCGGACCAGCAGCGTGTCGTAGATGTTCAGGAGCACGTTGAAGGCCGGCGTCTCCTCGTGATCCTGGGGATCGAGCGTCGTGGGGTCCACCCCCTGCGCCACCACCACCTTCCCGCTGGGCGCCGCCCACGCCGCAGGCGCCAGCAGGACGAGGAAGGCCGCACTCCAGATCCACCTCTTCCAGCGTTGCATGGATGTTCCTCCTTCTTCGGTCACTACGTTGATTTGCCACCTGTCGCTTGAAGAAGCCATCACCGGTCAGCCATCAGCCGCCAGCTCTCCCCCAGAGGCTGAGCGCTGAAAGCCGAGGGCTGAATGCTAGAACTGTAGCCGCGGATCCAGCACGTCCCGGAGCCAGTCTCCCAGCAGGTTGATCCCCAGGACGGTCAGCATGATGGAGAGTCCCGGGAACGTGGCCAGCCACCACGCCGTGGACAGGTAGGCCCGCCCATCGGCCAGCATGCCTCCCCACGTCGGGGTCGGCGGCTGCACCCCGAGGCCCAGAAACGAGAGGGCGGATTCCAGGATGATCATCCGCGCCACCTCCAGGGTGGCGATAACGATGACCGGCGTGAGCACGTTGGGGAGGAGATGGCGGAATACGATCCGCCCGCCCCCGCCGCCCAGGGCCTTGGCCGCGGCGACGAACTCCCGCGTGCGCAGGGTCAGCACCTCCGCCCGCACGATCCGGGCGTAGGAGACCCAACTCGTGATTCCGAGGACGAAGATGATGTTCCGCAGGCTGGGACCCAGGACCGCGATCACTGCCAGGGCCAGGAGGATGAAGGGCATGGCCAGCATGGTATCCGTCACACGCATGCACAGGTCATCCACCCGGCCCCCTCGGTAGCCGGCCACCAGGCCGATCAAGGTCCCCAGCGTGCCGGCCACCGCCACAGCCGAGAGCCCGATGATGAGTGAGATCCGGGCCCCGAAGATGATGCGGCTCAGGATGTCCCGGCCCAGATGGTCCGTCCCCAGCAGATAGGTGCGGCTCCCCGGACCGCTCCAACCCGGCGGCTTCAGTCGCAGGGTGATCTCCTGAGCGATCGGATCCTGCGGGACGATCGCCGGGGCGAAGATGGCCGAGGCCGCTACCGTGAGGAGGATCAGCAGGCCGATCAGGGCCGCCCGGTTTCGGAAAAGCTCCCGGAGGACACGCCGGAGGTCTTGCCGCGCTTCCCTCCGCCCGACCGCCCGGCCCGCCTCCAGGGCCATGGCGCGACCGTCACTCATGGCCGGGGCACCTTCCGATCGTCCCCGATCTTTCCACCCGGCTCTCGGCGCTTGGCGCTGTGCGCTCGGCTCTCGGCTCTCGGCTCAGGATCACTTGTAGGCCACCCGCGGATCCACATACGCATAGAGGATGTCCACCAGGAAATTGATGATGATGAAGATCGAGGCCAAGGTGAAGACGGCGGCCTGCACCACCGGGTAGTCGCGATAGGAGATGGCCTGCACCGCCAGGCGCCCAACCCCGGGCCAGGCAAAGATCGTCTCGGTGATGACGGCTCCGCCCAGGAGGGTCCCGAGGTCCAGGCCGATCACCGTGATGATCGGGATGGCGGCGTTCTTCAGGCCATGCTTGAGGACGACCCGGATCTCGCTCACCCCCTTGGCCCGCGCCGTCCGGACGAACTCTTGCCCCAGGACCTCCAGCATGCCCGACCGCGTCAGGCGCGCGATTCGAGCCATGGAGAATGCGCCCAACGTCACGGCTGGCAGGATCAGATGCTGCCACCCCTCAGCCCCGAAGGCAGGGAGGAGATTCAATCGGACCGCGAAGAGCAGGATGAACATGATGCCGAGCCAGTACACCGGCATGGACTGCCCCAGCAGCGCCAGGACCATGCCTGCATGATCTATCACGCTGTTCCGCCGCACAGCCGAGAGGATGCCGACGGGGATGGCCACGCAGACCGCAATAGCCATGGCGGCAAGGGTCAGCTCCAGGGTGGCGGGCATCCGCTCCAGCACCAGGCCCAGGGCCGGCTGCTGGTGGCGGAAGGACATGCCGAAATTCCCCCGAAGAACGCCCGTGAAAAAGTGTCCGTATTGGGTGTCCGTCACGAAGCGCCAGGGGGGATTCAGATACTGCCAGGGGGGCCAGCGGAAGAAGAGCGGGTCGTTGAAGCCCATGATCTTCCGGAAGTTGTCGATGTCCTCCTTGGTCGCGTCCGGCGGCATCAGGAGGACGGCCGGGTCCCCGGTCAGATGCAGGATGATGAAGATAATGATCGAGATCCCGAACAGGACCAGGAGGGACTGCCAGAACCGGCGAGCGAGGTAGCGGATCATACCACAGACCTAGGAAACATCAGCCGTGCAGGGGACGCCCCCAGGCTCCAACCCGAGACGTCTCGCGTCTGTTCAGCTGAAATGAAAAACCCCCTCTCACCGTGACGATGGGAAGGGGCCGACGCGATCTCTCCCCTGCTCATCTCTCCCCGCTTGCCGTTCCGTCACGCCTCTCGGCGGACATGAGGCCTGGGGCAGGAGTTGGCACCCCGTGTTTGCCTCTCGATTGGGGTTGCCGTGGCTTCTTCGGGCCGGTCCCTCAGCCACTCTGGATGAGAAGTGTGCTCCTTCTACTCGATCGCCTATCCAGTGTCAACACCAAACGGAGGAAGAGACCCTTTCGACGGATGCGGCCGGCCGGGGAGGTCTGCCAGACCGCGTGTCCCGAAGGCCAGGCAGCCCGTCCGACCGTGCGCATTGGCTCCAGGCACGGATGGACCGGCATGGAATGCCCCTTGACCACGACGGCGGGCCGTGCTAGAGGGAATGGCGGGGTCACGCCCTGTGCCGGTGAGGAAGGAGAGGCCATGACGACTCCCAGCGCCAAGTCCTTGACTACCGAGGAAATCATCCAGATCGCCTTGGATCTGTCGGGGTTGGGCGAAATCCCCGCCGACTCCGGGGTGCACGCGCGGGGCGACACCGTCCGGCGAGTGTACGCAACGATCGACTGCGACGTGGCCGACCTGTTGATGGCTCGGGTGCTCCGATGCGACGCGGCCCTGACCCATCACCCCGAGGGGCCGGCGATGCTCAACGGGTGGAAACTGATAGCCCGCCAGATCGAACAGATGGTGGAGTGCGGGGTCCCGGTGGCCCGGGCCGAGGCCGCCATCCAGCGGCGCATGCAGTCGGTCGAGTTGAACAGCCACGCCCGGAATTACGGCCGCGTGGCGCAGGCCGCGCAACTACTGAACGTCTCTTTCCTCAACGTGCATCTTCCTTGCGATATCATCAGCCGCCGCCTCATTGCCGAGAAGATGGCCCCCTTCAATCGCCCGGAGAGCCGGGCCAGGGTGGCCGAGGTCATGGCGGCCCTCCAGGAGTTTCCGGAACAGAAGCTGGCGGCTACGGAGCCCAAGGTGAGACTCGGCTCCCCGGAGCGCCTCGCCGGACGCGTGGCCGTGGCCATGGCCGGATACACCAACGGCGGTGTGGACGTCCTGAAGGCCTACTACGACGCCGGCGTCGGCACCGTCCTCATGATGCACTTCCCCGAGGCCGACTTGAAGGAGGCGCGGGAGCAGAAGCTGGCAGGGAGCCTGATCGTCACCGGCCACATGGCCAGCGACTCCATCGGCATCAACATCTACCTGGACGAGTTGGAGCGACGCGGGCTGGAGGTGGTCCGGGGGGGCGGCATCATCACTGCGCGCTAGGGGGCCGATCAGACCGCGGCCGCTGAGGATTTCTCCAGCCGATCGCCGACGCGATGGCAGGCGGAGCGGTTCCCCGGGGGGCCTCCCTCGGGGAGAGACTCACTCCACGACGACGTTCGTGGACGTGCGCAGGACGCCCGGGACGGCCTGGATTTTCGAAACGATGGCCGTGCCCAGCGCGTTGACATCCGGGGCCTCGATGAGGGCGATCACATCATACGCCCCGGTCACAGCGTGCGCGATCCGGACGCCGTTGATCTTGGCGACCTTCTTCGCGACCTCTTTCGCCTTGCCGACCGTGCACTCGAGGAAAATGAACGCCTGGACGGCCATGGATCGCTCCTCCCCCCTGGCCCCGAACCTCCCGGCTACCGGCGGGCACCCGTCAAAATGGCACGACCTGCTTCAACCCGCTCCCCTGGCAGGCCGTGCACTCGCACACGCCGTTGCCCTGGCAGGTGGGACAGGGCGTCTGGCCCGCGCTCACTCCGGCTGCCCCCTGGAGGATGCCCGAGCCCCCACAGGTCGGGCAACCGATCTTCTTGAGCCCTTGACACAGGGGGCAATCCACCAATCCTCCAACCATGCTCGACTCCTCTTCGGGTTCAGGAAGAGACCGCCTCGTATGGATCAAACCCGGCGGTGGTTGATGAATGCCGGCAAGTCTTTGTATACCACTCATTCACAGCGGACCGCAATCGGAAATGTCCGCTGAGTCCCTGAGCTGACAATCGAACCGATCGCGCCACCCCCCAGCGTCGCCAACCCGGGATTGGCGCGTGGTCGCCCGCCACGGAAAGCTTTGACCCGGGAGGCGTATTGCGCTAGATTTTGCCGCCGTCCACATTGACCCTTCACCCTGTGTCCTCATGCCCGGGAGGCCCAGATGGACCCTGCCATCACCTACATCCAAGAGCGCCGCGATGTCTTCGTCGAAGAACTGAAGACGTTCTGCCGCATCCCCAGCGTCAGCACCAAGTCCGAACACAAGGCCGACATTCAGAAGGCCGCCGAGTGGCTGGGCGACTCCATGCGAGCCATCGGCCTGGAGAGGGTCCAGATCATGCCGACCGCCGGTCACCCGGTGGTGTATGCCGACTGGCTGCATGCCCCCGGCAAACCGACGGCGCTCGTTTACGGCCACTACGACGTCCAGCCGGCCGAGCCGCTGGACCTCTGGGTCACCGGCCCCTTCGACCCGACGGTTCGCGACGGGGAACTCTACGCCCGGGGCGCCGTGGACGACAAGGGGCAGGTCTTCATGCACCTGAAGGCGCTGGAGGCGCACCTCAAGACGCGAGGCGCCTTACCGGTGAACGTGAAACTCCTCATCGAGGGCGAGGAGGAGATCGGCAGCCCCAGCCTGGAGTCGTTCATCGCCAACCACCAGGGCCTGCTCAAGACGGACGTGGTCGTCATCTCCGACACCGCCATGATCGCCAAGGGAGCCCCGGGCATCACCCATGGACTCCGCGGCCTGGTGTACTTCCAGATCGACGTGGAGGGAACCAAGAGCGACCTCCACTCCGGCACTTTCGGCGGCGCCGTGATCAACCCGGCCTTCGCCCTGGCCCAGATCCTGTCCGGGCTCAAAGACAAGAACGGCCGCATCGCCATCCCGGGATTTTACGATGACGTCCGGAAGCTCTCCGCCGAAGAGCGTCGCGCCATGGGGCGACTGCCCTTCAGCGAGAAGAAGTTCCAGAAAGAGATCGGCGCCCCCGCGTTGTTCGGCGAGAAGGGCTTCACCACGCTGGAGCGACTGTGGGTCCGTCCCACACTGGAAGTCAACGGCCTGTGCAGCGGGTTCATCGGGGAGGGCGCCAAGACGG
>Ga0187780_10001919_pt1 | contig 15659 bp, 16 predicted proteins | sample 1015_Q2_SP10_20__FD_132429 | JGI IMG/M metagenome (GOLD analysis project Ga0187780, IMG submission 132429) | Tropical peat soil microbial communities from peatlands in Department of Meta, Colombia - 1015_Q2_SP10_20_MG | ecosystem: Environmental > Terrestrial > Soil > Wetlands > Peat | place... | reverse complement strand
TTGTTGATTAAGCCGTGTTTGACGATATTTAACGAATCTTGACCGAATACGGCAAATCATTGACAAACACGCGGCAAAATTTGCAGGATTTTGCTTCATTTCCAACAAGGGTGCCAATTTCGAAGTTGTCAAACCGACTCAACCCGAATGTGAAGACAAAGGTATGGGTGAATATTTAATTGTTGTTATGTGCAACACAACTACAATAATGATATGGGGTCTTCATGCCCGGAACATTAGCAAGATTGTTTAAACTTCGGCTTCGTAGCTTGTAAATACTGACAAGTTGTACCCGCTGGGTGTGAGTTCGGGTTGAGGGGGCAGGCTGGGTCTGCACAGCCTTTGGTTAGCTTATTGACTGATTTTGGCTTGGTTGACCCGTTTGTTGCTGAGATGAAGGCGGTGATTGTCTCTATCTGTCCTCAGGCTATGGTTGTGGATGTTACTCATGGGGTTGATGAGTTTGACATACGGATGGGCGCATTCCTCCTGGCTGAAGCGGCTCCCAGTTTTCCTGCTGGAACGGTTCATCTCGCGGTTGTGGACCCTGGCGTGGGGAGCAGTCGGCGTCCTATCGTGGTCAAAACGAAAAGGAGCACGTATGTTGGGCCTGATAATGGGCTACTGATTCCATCTGCATCCATGGAAGGAATTCTCGCAGTCTTCGAAATCTCTAAACCGTCAATGATAGGACGAGAGGTCGCATCCACATTTCATGGTCGAGACATATTTGCTCCAGTCGCAGCCCATATCGCATGTGGACATCGCCCGGATGAATGCGGACCACCCATCCATGACTACGTTCCTTCACCCTTCCAAGATCCAGTTGTGGACGACAAGGGTGTGACGTGTGAAGTACTCCATGTTGACAGGTTCGGGAACCTCGCAACGAACCTTACTCATGTCCACCTCAAAGATTTGCATACGGAAATCGGTCGTGAAATCACCCTCTCAACGGGCCGAAGAAGAATCCGTGCGAAAGTCGTGAGAACGTTCTCCGACCTAAAGGTGAGTCAAGTGGGCTTGATCCTGGGAAGTCATGGTTTCTTGGAAGTTGTTTGTCGTGAATCGAGTGCGGCCAAGCGTCTCAGAATTAGAAGGGGGACCGTTCTCCATGTCTCTGGTTCGTAGGCTTATCGCTCAACACTAGCTCGCGTAACCGTTCATCACCGAAAATTCCCTTAATGTACGCAGACGTTGAAGGGGGAACAAGCTCCTCCCACCCCGCCCCTTTCACGATTCGCTCTCGAATCTCCGTCGCTGAGAACTGATTCCTATCATAGAATTGGATCGGTTCCACACGGAACCCAGCCTCCTTGAAAAGCCGGGAAGTGACGGGCTCGTTTGAGAACACGATCTCAAACCGTGGCGTCTGCGAAACAAGATACGGAACCCAAAGATCATGAATCCGAAGATCTCGAATTGGAATCAGGAAATACTTTGACGCGTCAATCTTCGCTTCATCCAAAGCCATCCGCAGCATCGTAACACGCTCGCCAGCAGTGAACGGATTATGAAGCGTATGACTGAACTGCGCACTTCCGATCGCAATAATCACTTGCGAAGTCTTCGACAAAACGTAACGGATACAATGCAGATGACCTAAGTGAATCGGTTGAAAGCGACCAATGTACAGTCCACGCATCATGTTCTGATCCAATTTTCCCACCTTCAAACCGGAGACCAAACACACTCGCCTGAAACTCGGTCACCCTGAAACTTCACGCCTTCCCGCTCTAGAAGAGCACGTTTCATATAACCCCCATCAGAAGGCTTCTTTCCCGGCATACCATAATTTCCGACATGCAACGATGATGGAAGCACCCTATGGCACGGAATTGCAAGCGGAAGGGGGTTCATCGCGTTAGCCAAACCTACCGCTCGCGAGTAAGATACGGAACCCAACCTCTTCGCTACGGCTCCATACGTGGTAACTTTTCCCCGAGGAACCCGAGAAAGTTGAAGATAGACCCGTCTCCTAAAACCAGACACCCGCGAGAGGTCCAGTTCTCTCAAATCTATTTTTCCCCTTCCAGAGAACAGGCCGTGCAACTCGTGTAATCTTCTATTAAGAAACGAATCGTTCTGGGTTGAGAAATCTACAGGTATCGCTTCTCTTACAACTGCCTCCGACAACTCTTTGTTACGATCCGAGAATGCGCAGGCAACCAGCTGTCCTCTCTCATTTACCGCGGCCGTGAACCATACGCCATCCATGTTCTCGGAAGAGATTTGAATCACAATCTTTCGGAACCTTTACGATGGGTATGCAGGAAACGCTACATAAAGACTGACCTACAGAGTAGTTTCATATGGCTCTCTCACTGAATAGAAGGACAACCGAATAAAATCAGAACGGTGGCATCTCTGCAAAGTCTTGACTGGATCCAGAAGCGAACCGGCCTTGACCCAGCCAAGAACCTCGAGTCACTCACCCTACTAACCACCACATCATCCACAATCTGCATGCAATGCCGCGGCAGCCGAATGCTCTGCGGCAAAGCTTACTGTCCCGTCCTGTCAAAGGCAGAAGCACTCGTCAAACATCTTCCGAAGTTGAACTCGGAACATGTTGACGGCTCAAGCCCACCGGGAGCGTTCGTTGGTCACGTAGGATATCCGAAAGTCTACATCGGCCCACTCATCCCCCCTACGAAAGGCGACACAGCCTTTCTTGACACACCCGAGTTATGGCTTGGGAAGGACATTCAAACGATAATCGACTATCGATTCAGCTTGATACGGGGAAAGTCATTGCTGGACGTTCACACAGCCTCAAACCCGACCAAGTACTTACTCGACCTCCACGACCTCGCCCTCTCCTCCCGCTCAGTTGATGTGGATGCTAACTTCGCAAAGAAACCGCGAATGGCCGTTGTGCTGAGCGAAGAGACGCAGCCCTTCGGTCCCTCCGCGTTGATCAAGGACTTGAAAATATCACCCAGTACTGGTGAGAGAAAACTCGAATCAGTCTACTACGATGACGATCAATTAGCTGCAGACGGCATCGTTAAATTGTATGATGATGGCGTGGAAGTTTCACGTATCCAAAAGATCCTAAGCCTCGGCATGCTTGGAGTAGAAGAACAACGAAAGATCGTCCCAACCAGATGGAGTATCACCGCAGTTGACGATACTTTGTCAAAAAGGCAGCTCGCAGCCGTCAAACGTTACCCGCCCATCGACAAATACCAAGTCTACCTCTACAATTACTTGGACAACATATACGCGGCTATACTCTCCCCCCGTAATTGGGAGTTCGAATGGATTGAGGCCTGGTTTCCTGGAACGGCCTGGAATGAGACTGGTTCCGTGCCTGCATTAATGGGCGACCACGAACCATACGAAGGAAGAACCACTTACGCCGCGGTCGGCGGCTGCTACTACTCCTGCAGGCTCGCAACCACTGAGATACTCCAACGGCAGCACCGGCAAGCAGCAGCCGTAGTGTTGAGGGAAATCCGACCTGGCTACATCCTACCAGTCGGAGTATGGAACGTGAGAGAAAGCGTAAGGGCCGCATTCAAAACGCGACCGCAAATCTTCGACAGCTTCAACGAAGCCTTCCAGTTTGCATGCCGATACCTCTCTATACGACCCGAGGTTTGGATAAAGAACAGTGTTCTAATTCGTAACGAAATGTTTCAGCCCAGGCTCAATCAATATTTCCACTAGTTAGTAACGCGAAAAGATACAAAGCCTGTTCATGATTATTTCCGTACCGGTAGCGCTAGCGATGATTGACATTCAAGGCGATATGCTTGAAGGCGGCGGTCAGATCATTAGAACGAGCCTTTCACTCGCAGCCCTGACAGGTGAATACATTCACATTACGAAAATCAGATACAAAAGACCCAATCCTGGCTTACAAGCACAGCACGTCACAGCAACGAAAGCAATCGCAACCCTGTGTGACGCGCAGACCGAAGGACTAACACAAGGCTCAACAGAATTAACCTTCAAACCCAACGCGCACAAATCAGGCAAATTCAAGTTCGATGTTGGAACCGCAGGTAGCATTTCCCTGGTTCTTCAAGCATTGATGCCATGCGTTGCCTTCGCACACGGCCATGTTGAATTAGAGATCACTGGTGGAACTGACGTAAAATGGAGTCCGCCTATCGATTACATTCACCTCGTCACGTTGCCGACACTCCACTTAATGGGCTACGATCTCAACCTTACAGTAAACCGACGCGGACATTATCCGAAAGGCGGAGGTAACGTCACGCTATCAGCGACTCCGCCGAATCCTCTGCGAAACATCACCTTGATCCAACGGGGCCAGCTAATTTCCATCGAAGGCGTGAGCCACTGCGTCAAACTCCCCTCCCATGTCGCTCATCGACAGTTAGACGCCGCCAACCGAACATTAAACAAAGCTGGCTACGGTGAACCCAAAGTAAAGGTCGAATCGTACGCTCCAGATCATGACCCGCACATCGGACCCGGAAGCGGAATAACACTAGTAGCCAAATACACGAACGCGACTGTCATCGGTTCGGATGCTCTGGGCGAGAGAGGAAAACCCGCTGAACAAGTGGGAGAAGAAGCGGCGCGCAAACTAATTGAAGAATTAAACTCACAAGCCTCGCTCGATCGACACATGGGGGACATGGTTATTCCATACATGGCCGTCGCAGAAGGACGCTCAGAAATATCAGTCTCTCAAATCACGCTGCACACTTTGACAAACATACACATTGCCGAGAAGATTCTCAAAGTAAAGTTCCAGATCGACGGCACCGTCGGACAAGCAGGAAAAATCGCCGTCACTGGGTTGAACCTTAGAACCTGAAGTCCCGCTCATAAGGTCGGGCTGCAATAGACCATTTGAACACTCATCCCGCCGGCTTTCTGCTTCTCCAGATTAACTCGCTATCGCGAACCCTACGGACCTCTATGATCCGGTGGAATGGAATTATGGTCTCCTCGGCATCAGAAGGGTCTGATAACGTGAAGAACGAGTTGCCTAACTTTCGTATTTCTGAAGCGCGAACCTGCCGTACGTTGCGCGGCGCACCTCGATGCCTATACGTAATCAAATATTCCTCGCCACTCTCCCGTCGGTCCCAACGAAGTTTATTCAGAATGTTCTTGAGCGGATGAACCACATGCGATCATTCTAACACATGTGAGTCCAAGCCTAATTCCAATTAAGACTATTCAGTAGCGCTAGTTCTTCGAAGGAGACCTTGTCAGGGATTCGTCCAATACTGATTCGTCGCTGGAATTCCGCCACCGTATTCTCTCTGATACTGAAGGTTCCCAAGTGGATCGTACTTCAAGAGGAAAAAGTTGCCTCCCCTAGTATTCGAGCCGAAACTGAACGTGTACCCTGTAACGAACACATTTCCAATCTCATCAACGGCAACTGCATAACCATAATCACCTCGGTTACCTCCCCAGGTTTGATCAGATACTAGGTTTCCCGAAGGATCATACTTCAGCAGGAATGTGTTTGCAACATCAGAGTTGGGGCGCGAACCATAATCATATCCTGCAACGTAAGCGTATCCGGCAGCATCAACAGTTACCCCATAAGCGTAAGTGTTCATTTTACCTCCCCATGTTTCCGCAAAGATTTCGTTCCCTTCAGAATCATACTTTACCAAGGCTGCGGCCGCCACTCCGGGAGTAGGACCATAGCTGTACGTGTACCCAGTCATGTACACGTCACCACCCCTATCAACAGCTACTCCAGTACCATAGTCGTTCTGCTGTCCACCCCAAACCTTCTGGAAAACCAGATTACCATAAGGATCATACTTCAACAAGACGAAGTCAGACTGCCCACCGTAGCTTTCGCTTGAACCTACTACGTAGATATTGCCTACGCTATCTACAGTCACGCCGGTTCCGTAATTATTCTGCACTCCTCCCCAGGTCCGTTGCCATTGAGGTTCACCGGAAGGACCGTACTTCAGGAGGAAAATGGAGGAGGTTATGAATCCTTGTCCGTTACCGTAACTACTTGTTGAGCCGGTTACGTACACATTGTCAGAAGCATCAACCGCCACAGCGCGTCCAATGTCATTTCCGGGACTATTGCCCCATCCTATCTCGTAAACCTGATTGCATGAAGGATCGAACTTGATCAGGAATACATCAAAGTCTTCATGGTTCTCAGCCATGGTCGTGCCCGTCCAGTACATGTTGTTCGAGGTGTCGAATGCAACACCATAACCGAACGTGTCGTCTGTTTGATACCCGGTCCCCCCGTTTGGTCGGTAGTAGTTTTGGGGACCCCACGTGCGGAAGCATAACTGTTTTCCAGTTTGGTCAAGTTTGAACAAGTACGCAATTGATCCACCCGATCCGAAGCTTGCAGTAGCTCCAGTAAAAGCGATGTTTCCCGCGTTATCTATGGCCATGCCTGAACCAAAAATTCGATCAATAGTAATTGGTTGATCAGCACGCACTAGTGATGAGGAGAGCAAAAGCGCGGCGGACAAAAGGACGAGAACGGTAAATGCGGAAACTCTTAGAAATTTCAGAGTTGAAGTCAAACTATCATACACCTAAGCTTCGGAATATACTAGAAGACAGCAAATCCGGCATATTAGATTTGTATGATTCTGATCAGTTTCAGTTAATGAATATTCATTATACGAATTACAAAATCGCACATGGATGGTCTGAAACATTTCACGAAAGGTAAACCAGTGCCAAAGTGTCCACGCCAAAGCTACGATAGCAGCCTAAAGTGGAATCGGAAGTGACCAAGTTCACGGTTTCCAATACCTTATTAATGCCACCGAGACGGGACAGCTCCGCACGAGGTCTCTTAATTGGCCCAAGAATACTACATACCCGGAGCAACAACCGTTGGAGTAGTCTGCAAGGACGGCGTTATCCTAGCCTCAGAGCGCAGAGTTAACTACGGATATTTCGTTATGAGTAAATCGGGCAAGAAAGTCTTCAAGATCTCGGACAAGATTGGAGCCGCCTGCGCGGGAATCGTCGCAGATATGCAGATTCTCACACGTGAGGTCACAGCTCACTTGAACATTTACTCCTTCGAAAGAGAACAAAGCGTCACGGTTCGTACAGCCGCGAAGCTGATGGGAAGTTTACTGTTCGAAAGACGCTACTTCCCCTATTTGGCGCAGACAATCGTCGGCGGAATGGACGAAACCGGCGCCAAGTTGTTTGTGCTCGATCCGTTAGGCTCGGTTATTGAAGACAAGTTCACCGCAGTCGGGTCTGGTTCCGAAATCGCCATGGGCCTTCTCGAATCCGACTTCAAAGACGGCATGTTAATCGACGATGCTAAAGGGTTAGTTCGAAAAGCAATCAAGGCTGCTTCAGCAAGAGACATCGCAAGCGGCGAAGGCCTCGATATGCTGATCATAACTGACAAAGGCGCGCTCGAAGAACACGAACCCCCAACAAAGTAGCACATTGTGCACCTGCATCGAACGAGGCTTCTGAGGGAGTCTCAATGCTCTCGAAGAAGGATATGGAAAAAATCCAGAACCAGTTATTGTCTTATGATAAAGCCAGAGAACGCCTACAGGTTCTCTCGCGCAACGCAACCCGACTTTGCGGGTGGGCTATGGTACAAACGCACAGAGGCAACCTGAATCAAGCGAACGAAACCCTTAATGAAGCGAAACAAGCCCTCGATGAAGTTGAGAAACTACTCTCAGCCCATGTTGAGTTGCCGCAATTCGGACAAGTACTCGTAGCCTTCCAGGAATATGCAGAAGGAAGACTGCTTCTTCAAATGAAGAAGAATGGCAAAGTGGCATCACTGCATGAAATTGGAACAAGCAGTACAGCCTATCTCCTTGGGATGCTCGACTTCATCGGCGAAATGCGACGCATGATACTGGACTGTTTGAGGAATGACAAGACAGAGGACGCCCAGCACCTTCTATCAAAAATGGAAAAAATATACGAAGACCTGTTCTCTCTAGACAGAACCTCGATCCTCCCGAACTTCAGAAGAAAACTTGACGCCGCCCGAAGAATATTAGAAACGACCCGTGGAGACGTCGCATCTGACATGCGACGTGTCTCGCTAGAGAAAGCAATTCGGAGCCTCGAACGCAGGTTAGGGTCAGCGACCTCCAGAACTAAACGCGAGACAGCTTGAGACTTAATTTACCCTCTAAGATCAGCGTTAGAGAGGCAATAAGATTACAGAAGAAGTTTGCTCCACTAGTAAGCGAAGAGAGCGAGCTTCCGGCGAAGATCAACAGCCTCGTCGGTTGCGACGCAACATACGTCGACTGTAAGACGATCGCGTCCGCCACACTCGTAGATTATGGGAAACTGAAACTGTTGAGAACAAGTGACGTGGAGGAATCTACAAGGTTCCCATACATACCCGGACTCTTAGCCTTCCGCGAAGCCCCCTCCGTAATACATGCGGTACGAAGTCTAAAACCGCAATCGTACGTATGCCTGGTGGATGCGCATGGAATCGCTCATCCACGAAAATTTGGTCTCGCCTGCTTCGTAGGATTGGCATTAGGTAAACCGACGATCGGAGTTGCCAAGAGCCTACTGACTGGACGAGTGAAAGGGGATACAGTAATGGACAACGATGGGGCGACTATTGCCACATTACTCAGGTTGCCCGAAAGTGGCAAATCCATCTATGTAAGCGTAGGACATAAGATCTCCCTCAAAGACGCAGTTAGAATTGTCAAATACTGCCTCACACCAAAAGGTCCACTCCCAATACGACTAGCTCATGAAGAGGTGACCAAGAGAAAGTGTCTTCTGAAGAAATCAAACCCAGCCTACTAATCACCCTCTACAAACTGATAGAAGTCGGCGCCTACCCAGACGAAGTAATATTCACAACCACCGAACTGGCGAAACTACTTGGCACCTCGCAGCAAACCGCCTCTAGACATCTGATTGAGTTAGAAAAGCTTGGTCTAATTCATCGAGTAAGACTGGGACGTCGCGAATCAATCAAGATAACCGAGACTGGAATCAAGCACTTGGATAGAATGTTCATCACACTCAAACGAGCATTCGAAATGAAAAAGACTGAGACGATATTCGAAGGAGCAGTCTTCTCAGGCATGGGAGAGGGAGCATATTACGTTAACCAGGAAGCTTACAAGCGACAGTTCGTTTCAAAGTTAGGCTTTGAACCGTACCCTGGCACCTTGAACTTACGAGTTCGCAAAGACGACCAGGAGGAAGTGCGCTTTCTCGAAGCCTCCCCGTTTATTCTGATTGAGGGCTTCACTGACGGAGGACGCAGTTTCGGTCCTGCAAAATGTTTCCTCAGTAAGATCGCAGATAAAATGGAGGGGGCACTAATCCTTCCCGTCCGAACACATTACTCCGGAGACGTTGTTGAATTAATTTCCCCAGAGTTTCTCAGAGAACAACTTCACCTTAAAGACGGTGACACAGTAAAAGTTAGAGCATTCAGCTCAACGTTTCAGAAAGCTTCTGCCTCACAGCAGTAGAATTCACGTACTTCTCATTCTCATACTTTGAAAGCTTAATCATCTGAATCCGGAGCTTGTGTCTCGTAATAATCTCCCTCACACTCTTCTCAAGATTCTCCTGATCATATCCGAAAGCGACGACATCAGGCATGACTTCCATCAATACTTCCTCATAACCCATCCCAACATCTTCGTATCCCAAGATTGCTTTATCGACCGGTTTCAGACCTTCAACCAATTTTCTTCGGTCCTCTTGTGGGAAGATTGGTTTCCGACCTTTCAACATCTCAACCGTAATATCACTTGCAACCACTGCAATCAACACGTCTCCCAGAGTTCTTGCTTCGGATAACGCGGCTAAGTGACCCAAGTGGAGGACATCATAAACTCCTCCAGCGAGAACCACTTTGATCTTTGACCGACCGACTCCTGATAATGAGTAGCGAGGTTCATTGAGGTGTTTGATAATGTACCCTTCCTCAAGCGCAGTTTTTAATTCGGTTTCTGTAGCGATTGTGAGAATTTCATCTTCAGTGAGTGGTCCATGCCGCATCTGCATCACGTAGGCGGCTTTGATGATGGATTTCAAGTTCTCTAACGCACTCATAGTGAATCCAGCCGCCGTTGCTGCTGAGAGGAATATTCCCTTCTAAAGTTATTACTCCAATGGTTTCGTGAGCCCCAAGAACATTAATGCGTCCAAAAGTCCTTCTGCGTAGGCGATAGATGCGAGAGCGGTTGTCGGTTTCTGGTTCTCCAGGTAGAACCTTGCGTCCTTCAAATACCTCTGCATAGCATCCGTGACGGTCTTAATGTTTTCAGTCTTGATTGAGGCATCCGTGAGTAAGATTTGATTCCTCAGGAACGCACTCTCGAACGATCTTATGTATCGTTCAGCACGTTCAGCCGGACTCTCACTTACAGCCATTAATTGACCAGCTCCTTCGGGGCATGACAGATCAACTGCAAAGCTTCCGCTTCAACAAAATGCAGTTTCCCTGGAAAAATTAACAGATAGGGGGGTTCACCAAAATCAAGACGCATCACATCCATCAGCTTCCCAGCCCTCACCGTCATATCAGGTGCTTCAAGCCGAGCCAAACCGACCACCAACGTGACGTCGGTAATTGGGGCTCCGGGTAGATTTTTCGAGTTCGCCCAAAGCAGTTTCAGGGCCGTCGGAATCGTAACGAATTGTCCACTCTCAACATCAATCTCCAACAGAACCAGTGAATGTAACCCAGAAGTCAAATTGTTCACTATAGCTCGAATGATACTTGATGGAAAATCCCCCTCATAGGAAACAGGAATCGTGGTTGTTCGCCCGAACTTGTACGATTGCAGACCAGTCACGCCCGCGGCTGCCGAAACCACGGAACCAGCATGAATAATCCGGGAGCTTATCCCAGACTTCAATGCTCGTAGCCTCAAATCCACATGCGTGGTTGCGACGAGGGGGTCACCCGGTACAAGGAAACCTACTCGCCCCGTTACGGCCTTGGACAAAATTATCTCTTCAGCGCCCTCCTCAACTTCTCGGCGTGAAACCACCTGAACCTTCTTTCCTACAAGTCTCTCTAATCCGTCCACGCTCAAACCGGGCATTCGACTAGTGTAGAATTCAGCGAATAGGAAATCGCATGACCTTGCTTCAAGTTGACCTCTGAGCGACAAGCCGTACTCGTCATGCAAACCAAGCCCGATGAAAATGAGTTCGCCCACCGTCATCCACTCTGCTTCCCATTGAGTGACGAATAATACTTTAATGCCACTAAGGCAACTTCGATTTCAGCGGGTCCGTAGCTCAGCCAGGCATCTAATCATATGCCCTGAAAAGGTAGAGCGGCGGACGAAGCTTTCGGCCGAAGCTCTTAACCTAACGAGGGAAACCCGAAGGTCGAGAACCCGGAAGGGTCGACAAGGTTCAAATCCCTCCGGACCCGCCACTTTTCTGGTTCAAATCTATTGTCATTATAGCCCTCCAACTTAGTGTCCGTGGGACCTTGGTGAGGCGATGCCAAGGCCAAACGAATTCCCCTACGACTATCTTCTCGAAGATCCAGTCGTCAAACGCTGGTACAATTAGTTAGCGTATCATCCAACCGATCAACTACGCCTGTAGTAAAATAACGCGTTACGTGAAGGAGATTTCTTGGACGTATAAGTCCCCGGTCATGCACAGCTTGGGGACGTAGAATGAATTGCAGGCCCAAGATGATGGCGTAACGAGCGTCCCAGTCACGGCAACACGAGTACCATTTCTGGCCGTTGTCCAGAAATCAGGATTAAGGTTGAGAAGTCGGTAGTACTCTGGCGGAGGAAAACAGGCTAACGAACCAGTGCAACCAGTCCCCGGCGGTACGAATAGGTAGGTAAGGAGGAATGAAGGCGCAAGGCACTGCGGATAGCATGCTGGACTTTCCACCGTATTGTACACATAACCCATAAGTCTAACTGAGATACCAGTAGTAACCATCGATTGAGTAGTTCCAGAAATCATAACAGTTGCGGCAGACACGGTGCCTGTCATGTAACTTATGATAGGCGACGTTAGATTGGTAGATTCGAGCTGCTGGGTGGCCACCGTGGTGGTCAAACTTGGGGTCCGAGAGGTGAGACTGTTCCAAGTTGGCGAAGAATACAGGAGTCCAGTGAGGCATGCTACGAGCAAAACAGTGGCGATAACTATTCGCTTCAAATCAATCTAGAAAATGGTTTCTGCCTCGCATGATGATAAGCCTAGAATTTAGAACAATCATTCACGGAGCGACAACGCGAGCGCCAGTTTTCCATAGTCCGTTTGCAACTCGGAATTAAGTCGAAGTTGTTAAATCCAAAATTGCAGAGATGAATATGCTTTCTTAGTTTCGCCTCATTTTTGGCATGATACTCTGGACTTCAGGAGCGCCGAGGAGGGGCGCGGTGACAGCAAGTTCCCAACCGAAAGGAGGGATAACGAGTTGAGATTTAGAATATCCGCGAAGGTCTACCTTGCCAGTGTCACAATTGCTGTTGCTTTCGGCGGTTTAGTCCTGCCGGCACTAGCACAAAGCATTGGGGCAGGTACTCCAGTTCCCGCCATCTCCCAAGGTCCGTTCGTTCCAAGGCAGATTCTGATGAATAACACTAACACGGAAGTGAGCGCAACCACAACGAAAGTATTAGTTGGCGAACTCACTTACACTTTCTCGACAAGGCACCACCTTGTCATCACCTTCTCTGCAGTGGGTGCGGTTAGCAAAGGCCCCAACAGTGCGACACCGGCCATATTATTCTTAGGATGTTACGTTGACGGCAAACCTTGTGTCGGCTCCCAGAACAATCCAACTACAACACCCGCGGGCTGGGTGAACACTCTAAGTACGGACTACTCAACCACAGGACCAGCAGCATGGGATAACTGGGTAGGATACACATGGTTCACAACTGCGCTGCCTGCCGGTACACACACCGTTGTGATCTGGGTCGAAACAGGAAATGCATTGTTCGGCTTCATGGGAGCAGGCACCGCGTTCTGCGAAGCACGCAACCTAGTCGTCACCATAACCACATAGCGGGCGAATCAGAAACATACGTTCACCTATCCCAATTTTTTTGTTGTGACGCGGAGGAGGATAAATGGGATATCGAACTATACCGGCGCTATGGAGTTTCTACTGTATTCTGTAGATTACCGACGGAACAAGCACGTGTACATCATTTCATTTTAGAGCAGTTGTATGGCCTCAGACTGGGGTGCACACACACGAATAAATGGCGGCTCATTTACCCGCTTCAGAATTGACTTCTTCGACCAGAACACTTCGCGTGAGCACTGAATTATATCCGTAGCCGTAGCGATTCCAGACAGGCTGTTCAGGTTGACTCAATCCACCGTCATCGGTGGCCCGACTCATCAGAATGTACCTGCCGCAATTCTTAGGTTTCCAACCTATTGACCAGCGGCGCCATGTGTAGGGGCCAAGATCACTTGATAATCGAGCTGCCTGCCAACTCATGTTATGTGTTCTAAATTCGACCTTAACTATTCGCCCGCTTCCTGACCATGCAAGCCCGGAAACGATGCACCGTTGTCCACATTGGAGGACGGTTCCCTCTGGTGGGTCGAGGATTATCGACTTGACACGTACCAGAGTTACAGGGTGATTGTCCTGATACGAATTTGCCATGTTTCTACTTGCACCGTAGATGTATCGTTTTTTCTGGAAATATCCTTTGAAAGGTTTGGAAAGCACGCGGATCTCGTTGAGCCATTTCACTGATGCCATGCCATACCATCGCGGGACTATTGCTCTAACGGGAAAACCGTGAATTCGTGGAAGCGGGTGACTGTTCATTCCATAGGCCAAGATTACGTCACGGTGAAGAGCTTCGCTAAGGGGCAAACTTCTCTCAAATGGCAATGCTCGACCATCTTCAACTCCCGAATCCGCCCCTACAAACAAAACTTCAGTCGCCTTTTCGTCGGGTTTTGTCTTGCTTAAGATATTTCGTAGCTGTGTCCCAGTCCATTCTGCTGTAGCCACGGCATGATCACGCCATGGGGTACTCGGTGGAAGGGGCTGCATCCTGCTTCTGCCGTTACCCGCGCACTCTGTTGTGACCAAGAGTTTCTTTGCTGGCATCGATTTGATTTCCTTCAAAGAAAATGTCTGAGAAGTCCTGACAGCTCCAGTTACCTTCAGCTTCCAATGCTTCGAGTCAATAATTGGTATTTGGAAATGGTTCCGGACGTAGAAAGCATCATTTGGAGTAACATCGTTTCGGCAAAGAGCACGGATGGATGTCTCGGCATTGTAAGGTTGCGACTCAACGATTGAGAGTTCGGTCCTCATCATGGAAAGCATTGCTATACCCCCATGGGCAGAATCCGGAATTCCGGGAAATCAGTTGACAAGTGAGCGATATACGGAACCTCTTTTCCTTTCATGTTTGGTTCTGCAATGTGCGTCAGTGCTTCAGCGAAATGTGAAGTGATCTTAGTCGACTGTTTTGAATCCAACCAGTATCGTAGAGGAGTCAGCCACTGCAAGTATTTAGGTGGCATTATCTGAAACGTCGCTTACAGTCCATTTGCTCGATAAGCTTTGCTTTTCGCATTTTCCACCTCACTTTTCATCCTACAAAGATTCTGTGTACTATGATGGTCTTGATTGAAGTACGTATCATTCTTGAATACGCTGCTTCTTTGGGTATCCGAAAGAGTTTGGAGGATGTGATGAACTATAAAATCACGGGAGTACTGTTAGACACTGTTATAGATCGCTGCTTGCTCACTAATGCGACATGACAATTCCGAAATCCCTTGCCAGTTCCGCCGAACAGACACAAAAATCACGTGAGCAGACTCAACAACCCGGTTCGAAAAAGTTCCTCTTCATTTCAGATGAAGGTTTGATTGGCGACCTAGCTTATGCGGTACATAATGAAGGGAACGAGGTACGATATTTCATCCGCAACAAGTCAGAGAAGGACATCTCTGACGGGTTTGTTGAGAAGGTCGAGGATTGGGAATCCTTGAAGGATTGGGCAGACGTCATCATCTTCGACGATATAGGGTTTGGAACAGTTGCTGAGCGTTTACGTAAAGAGGGAAAAGCGGTCATTGGCGGATCTGTTACAAGCGACCGCATGGAGCTCGACCGTGATTTCGGTCAGGAACAGTTCAAGAAGGCAGGTCTGCAAACTATTCCGTCCTGGGAATTCAACACTTTCGACGATGCCGTCAATTTCGTAAAGAATAATCCGGCACGATATGTCGTTAAACCAAGCGGTAAAGCCCAGGAGGATAAGGTACTCTCGTTCGTTGGACAGGAAGAGGATGGATTAGATGTGCTTGCGGTGCTTCAGAGGTATAAGACTACGTGGAGCAGCAAGATCAAGAGTTTTCAGATTCAACGATTCGTAACCGGAGTCGAAGTGGCTGTCGGAGCATTCTTCAATGGAGACGACTTCATTCTACCAGCCTGCATAAATTTCGAACATAAACGGATGTTTAACGGAGAAATAGGCCCAAGCACTGGTGAGATGGGAACACTCATCTTCTGGTCTGAAAAAAGCCGCCTATACGACGAGACACTTGTGAAGTTTAGGGCGACCCTTGCAGAGATGAATTTCATCGGGTACTTCGACATCAACTGTATCGTAAACTCTAGAGGCATTTACCCGCTCGAGATTACGCCCCGATTTGGTTATCCAACAATCAATATTCAGATGGAGGGCATCACAAGTAAATGG
>Ga0187780_10001918_pt1 | contig 15660 bp, 15 predicted proteins | sample 1015_Q2_SP10_20__FD_132429 | JGI IMG/M metagenome (GOLD analysis project Ga0187780, IMG submission 132429) | Tropical peat soil microbial communities from peatlands in Department of Meta, Colombia - 1015_Q2_SP10_20_MG | ecosystem: Environmental > Terrestrial > Soil > Wetlands > Peat | place... | reverse complement strand
CTGTTTCTGTACGCCAAGGAAGCTCCAAAAGGGATTTTGTTGATACCTTGATTTTGTGATTGCCAAGTAAGCTGTAAATAACTAACTATTGAGTTGAGCCTAAAATTCAGTCTATTTTACTATCTAACTTCTTTACCCATTCACTGTCATTCCAAATATCGGGGTTGTTAATCGTTAGATTTTCTCCACGAACCATGAAATCATAACCATCTTTTGTACCCGTATACCAATCAACAATGACTAACCTGCCGTTTACATTTCGTACAAGAAACTCAGTAACTTCACCACGACTCCCCACAGTCTTTTTAATTTCCGCAGGTAATTTTAAATAGAGAAAACCGCCATCAACATCAACCGTATACTTCACTTCCCAAGCGTCAATCTTAATATTTTTCACCTTATCATTAAATCCGCCATACACATCATATTGGGATTGAATTTTCTTTTGCATATACTGTTTAAGGTTTTCGTTATTTATAAATGTATCCAGTTCAATATTCGTGCCGTTCCAGACGGCTTTATAATAATCTGTCAGCGCTCTCTCACACATTTCATAAGCCGTTTCAGAATCCTGAAGAGATAGTTTCCTTTCATTCTTAGCAAAATATTTTGGTGGATCTTTTAGTACATTCTGTTCTGTGTTGTTTTCTTCTGAAGCTACAGTTGTATTTTTTTCGTGAATACTAGTATTATCCTTTACACAAGAACTTAGAGTAAATAAGACTACTAAGAAAATAACAAATTTCATTGTCTCTCTCCTAATATCCCTAAGTGTAATCCTGTTTCTTCAAAAGCCTCCCTTCTAGCAGTATCTGCAACTTTTTCTCCAAGTTCCATGAAACCTCCTGGATGTCCCCATCTATTATTATCAGAACGTAGTTGTAAAAGTACACGATCTTCAGAATCAATTATAAATACGCCTGAAGCAACCATTATTACTTTATTTATCCCAACAAAATTCCTAAGATATTGAATATAGTCTCCCATCGTTGCCTCCTACAAATATTTTTATATAATTTTATTATAAAACCTATTTAATTTTTACTAATCTGCCGGTTGCTTCAATAAATAACGAGCTACCTCAAGTAACTCGTGATCTTCAACTAAAGCTTCCGTTCTTTATATTCGTGTCGTTCCAATTATTTTATTTTTCACTCCATCTACATAAACCACTAACTATTTTTTATTTACAATGGTAAACTACTATTTTTAACATAAATAATAAATATTCTTTTTTTTATTTTAAAATTCCTTTTTTATTAAATTAAACTGCCATTCGTTAAATAAAAAAGAGTCGCCTATGCAACTCATTCTTGTTCAACTAAAAAATATAAATAGAAAATCACATATCCCAACAAGATTCCTCATACTAAATTATATTTAACTTTCGCATACGTTAGTTCAACCTTCTTAACCGTGATAATAGCATAAATCATCTCTTAAGTAGCACAGATTTTAGAAATTAATGAAAATAATCAAAAGTATTTTTTGCTAATAATAAGAAAGTTACTGCTATAAACAGTGCACGAACATAACTATTTCCTTTTTTAATTGCAAATTTTGAACCTAAAAACCCACCAGCAATTTGGGCAAGTCCCATTATGAATCCATATGTGTAATTTACTTGCCCTAAATACATAAACATCAACAATGCTGCAATATTACTTCCTAAATTTAAAAATTTCGCATTACCTGCTGCCTTTAAAAAATCATATCCAATTAATAAAAAAGAAAATATTAAAAATGAACCTGTTCCTGGACCAAGAAAACCATCATAAAAACCAATAGAGAAAATTAGAAAAATGAAAATAACGAAGTGCCAAAATGACAATTTTTTACGAGTTGAATTACTCCCCCAATCCTTTTTGAAAATTGTATACATACAAACTGCTCCGAGCATTACCAGCATCAGAGGCTTAAGTACATCAGGGTTTATCAAATGAACAATCCATGCACCAAAAATTGATCCAATAAAAGATAGTGGAACTAATTTTGAGCCTGATTTGATATCAAGATTACCTGAACGATAAAACATTATATTACTCGTTAAAGATCCCATGGTTGATGCTAGTTTATTCGTTGCTACTGCAACAGCAGGATTAAGCCCTGTAAATAATAATGCAGGCAAGGAAATCATTCCCCCCCCCCCTACAACTGAATCAATAAATGAAGCTAAAAATCCAAAAACAATCAAAACAAATAAAACAGATGAATCTAAGTGAAAATCCATACATTAATCCCCCTTTAGTTACCACTAAAATAGTAACTAAATATTTGCTAAATGTAAACAGATATTGTAAGGTTTATCCTATACAAAATAAATCAAAGGAGGACGGAAAAAATGGAGGGGATAATTCACCAACTCAAAAAGTTAGGTTTTAACGAGTACGAAGCTAAATCTTATGTATCTCTTGTTAAACAAGGTCCGGTTACAGCCTACCAAGTTAGTAAGGAGTCTGGCATTCCAAGAGCACGGATTTACGATGTGTTAAGTAATCTTGTTGAAAAAGGAATTGTCATGAAAGAAGATATAGATGATTCCGTTCGGTATTCACCTTTACCTGTTGAAATCTTTTTACAAAAGACTCAATCAGACTGGCAATCGACTTATACGGTAATAAGTGATTCGTTAAGGAGACTAGAAACTTCTGAAGAAAAAACGGACAATCGTGTGATTTCTTTAAAGGACACAAAAACGATAATTAGTTATTGTCAAACGTTGCTAAAAAAAGCAGAAAAACGTATTGTCATTTCGATGTGGGACGATATGTATGATGCGCTGAAGGATGATCTAGTTGGAGCAGCTGATCGGGTCTCTGTTCAAGGTATTACAATACATGTTGAAAATCCTTTGAAAAATCTAGATATCCATCGAATCACAAATTTTACTGAAACCTCGTCTACAGAACGTTGGTTTATTTTGTCCATTGATTCTAAAGAGATGATTTATGGACCATCAATTGAGGAACGTAATACTGCCTTTTATACCGATGACCCAGTTCATATTTATCTATTAGAGGATTATGTGTGGCATGACGTGCTAGTGAACCGACTTGTAAGGCGTAGCCAAGACGATTTAGAGAAATGGATTTCAACTGAGAGAAAGGCCTTCTTTTTGAAAAAATAAAAAGAAGGCCGGGTTATCATTCATTACACCACATCTTCTTAGATTCAAACTAACCAAATCTCAAAATTACCATTTCCTTCTGAACGTGCTTCATGACCTCACCAAGAACAGTATTTCAATTATTGTTACAATCTAACTGTTTCCAAAGCGTTTCTTATTCAATTATCCGGCCCAATAGTAAAATAGAAGCTGATCATTATTCAGCTCCTAAGCCTTATGCAACTAACACATGTTTTTAATAAGATATGCTTTTTATTAAACAAGTAATTTAATTGTCTGTTTGAATAACAAATTCAAAGCCTGTTGGTTTTTGAAATGGCATTTTACCTTCTTTGAATATTAACTTTATATTTGAAAGATTATCAGGTAAAGCTGGTGATACGGTGTATGTAAAAGAATGATGCGTTCCTGAACCTCCCCCAAAATTGTTTTGACAGTCATAATCAACCACTTCACCTTCTATAGAGAGATCAAAAAATGAATGTTCATGAAACCCTCTTGGTTCTTTACCTGAATAATATTCTTTATCAATGGTAAAATGAACGACACTTGCATTTTTAAATTGACGTACAAATGTTACTGTATAAAATACACCGTCTTTTTCGAATGATTTTAACATTGGTATATTTTTCTGAAATCCTTTTGGCTCGACAACAGGTTTATATATCTCTTCGTTAAAAAAATGTGAAAAAACACTATTTAGAAAATCCTCATAAAAGTTATATTTCATTGACCACTTAACAATAAGTTCTCTAGTTGGAAAACCAGGGTTATTATTTGAAAGTTCCTTACGCTGCTTAATTAAATTACATATTTGATCATCTAATGCTTCTATTTGTTGATCGTAGTGCTTTGTTGGTGGTTCAAATGGCATACGCTTCATGTTTTCGCCTCCAGTATCAAATAATAAGACAATTCTACCATAATCAATTTGGTCGTTTCACTATCCTGCCCTTTTGTTGAATAAGAAATAGCGATCTTCGATTTGAAGTATCGCATGAGTTGTTACATAGGATTAAGTTTTTTGATTATAATTAAAATTTGTCACTTATAGAACTAACGTTACCCGTCCCGTTAGTTCAAGATATTCTTTTTTTAACTGGTACAAATAAATGAACTTTAGATTTCCCTTCTGGGTCTTCAGCAGGGTTATTCATACTAAATTCAAGGTTATATCTATCGTAATCAGGTTCATAATCACTATTTGGTAACCATTGCTCATACATATATTTATATCCAAGATTCAACATGCCAGGAGTATCATAATATTGATACAAGGCATATTGCCCACCATCTAACTTTCTAAATTGTACATTGTTATGTTTCTCTTTATCAAAACCATCAGGAATAGTAACACAGGCATCATGACGACAATTATGACTTTCTACTAAATCTGGATTATCTAAAGAAATTCCTATGAAAGATTGTTGAGGTGGAAAGAGTCCATTTTTAATTGCCCAATTTAATAATTTTCCCCAATGTTCCTCATTTGGTTCAAAATAACTTCCAACACGTCTACAAAACGCAACCTGATATTCAGGTAATTCTTTTATTAAAATATTCATTCTTTTCAACTCCTAAAATGGTAATAAACCCCTTAATTCTCTACCCATTATTAAAAGTTCTTCTTTAACTAAACTACTCTTTTATGAAATAGAGGATCGAATATTGATCATCCTCTTTTTATTGTTCAATTATCGTGAACGTTCGTATTATTAGAGTATCTCTATTATACTCATAATCTAAAACACGAATGATAGATGATAAAAATTGACCCCTTCTTTCCTTTAACTTTCCACGGATCAAAGAATAGACTTTAAATTCATTATCGAACCATTCGATATCTTCATCATCAAAAGTATAATTCAATCCATTTGAACAGATGCAGTTCTAATATTTTTCATAGAAAAAGCCCGTTATTAAATAACGAGCTTTAAAATACAATTATTTAGTTAACTCTAAGAACTCTTCAACATCTTTTATTGATAGTTTTACAGCGTCTTCCCAGAAATCACGTTTTGTTAAATCTACGCCTAAATGTTTTTGAGCTAAATCTTCAACAGTCATACAAGCTGTATCCTTTAATAAAGCAATGTATTTTTGTTCGAAATCTTTGCCTTCTTCTAATGCTTTAGCATAAATACCTAATGAGAATAGATAGCCAAACGTATAAGGGAAATTATAGAATGGTACATAAGTTATATAAAAATGTAGTTTAGAAGCCCAAAAATGTGGATGATATTCGTCTAAAGCCCCACAATACGCCTCTTTTTGTGCTTCTTCCATCATCTCATTAATCTTAGCTGTACTAACTATGCCATTTTTTCTTGCTTCATAAAAACGAGTTTCGAATAAGAAACGTGCATGAATATTCATATAAAATGCAACACTACGCTGAATTTTATCCTCTAATAAGGCAAGTCTTTCTTCTTCTGATTTTGCATTTTTAACAGCTGCATCAGCTACAATCATTTCTGCAAATGTTGAAGCTGTTTCAGCCACGTTCATTGCATAGCTTTTATTTAATGGATTCACATCTCTCAAAGCATGAGAATGGAATGCATGACCTAATTCATGAGCTAAAGTCGATACATTTGAAGGAGTACCAGAATACGTCATGAAAATTCTTGATTGATTACTTTCAGGAAATCCTGTACAAAATCCTCCTGGACGCTTACCAGGGCGATCTTCCGCTTCAATCCATGAATCTTCAAACGCTTTTTTTGTAAACTTAGTTAATTCTTCTCCAAATTGACCAAACTGTTCTAATATGAACTCGGCACCTTCAGCATATGAAATGGAAGAGTCGATATCAGCAACTGGAGCATCTAAATCATACCAACTTAATTTATTTACATTAAGAATTTGTGCTTTTCTATCTAAGTACTTAACAAATTCTGACTTATAGTCACTTATTGCTCCCCACATTGCATCAAGTGTTTCTTGTTTCATTCGATTAATTGTAAGAGGTTCACTTAAAACTTCAGTCCACCCTCTTTGCTTATATGCACTTAATCGAAAGCCCGCTAAATGGTTTAATATTTTTCCAAAGTAATCTTCTTCTGCTCCCCAAGTAGTCTCCCATTTTTCAAACATTTCTTTCCGTTCGTTACGATCTTTTGAAGAGAACACATTCGAAGCTTGGCCAACTGATAAGTCTTTCCCATCATGTTCAATTTTCATTTTCCCTACTATAGTATTATACATTTCACCCCAGCTATAGTAACCATCTACTGATAATGCAGTAATTAACGCCTCTTGTTCGTATGATAAAGATTTTAATGCTTTTTCACGACGCTCATTTAACACAAATGCAATTTCTTTAAATTCATCAGATAATAGTAGTTCAGTCCATACATCTTTATTTATTTCAGCTAATTTAACATTAAACGCAGTAAAAGTAGTTTGTAAATTTGCATTTAACTGTGAAATTTTACCCCTTAAAAGGTCAGCCTTTCGATCTAACATATTTTGAGCTTGCAAACAACTAACAAAAGCACTTGCTTGAGAAATACTTTTTAGATTTTTTACTAATAATAAAAGAATTGATTGAAACTCAATTTTATTGGTAGCTGATTGTGGAGGATTAAAACTATTCACTTCTTGATTTAAATCTTGTATAGAATCTTCTAAACTAGATAAATAATTTTCAAATTCCGCAGATTCACTGCCATCTTTAAAAAACACATCCAAGTCCCATGTTAATGAGTATGTATTTGTAGACAAAATAATCACCCCTTATAAAATATGAAATTATTATATAATATTCTTAAAATTTAGTCTATTGTACCAATCATTTCAATTAATTAGGCTATTAACACCTTAAAACAATGGATAATAGTTTGACTTTTCTATTTTATGTAACATAACTCTTTTTTTTGTAATACAATATTCAAATGCTTGTCATCAACCTGTCATATTTTATTGGTATTGTATTAATACAATCTAAAAAGGGAGTTTCGTATGAAAAAAATCGCAGCAAGTTTGATGGCAACGGTTCTTTTTACTGTTAGTTTTACAAGTAATGCTTTTGCTTCTACTTACAAAGTAAAAGAAGGAGATTCCTTATGGAAAATCTCTAAAAACCAACATGTAACTATTGCAGAGATCAAAGCATGGAACAAACTTACATCAGACAATATTAAACCAAATCAAATATTACAAATTAACCCTAAAACGTCCGGAACAGCAGCTAAATCTGCAAAAAATACTAGTTTTAAAGCTTACAAGGTTATTAAAGTAAAAGCATCGGCATACACTGCAACATGTCAAGGATGTAGTGGCAAAAGTGCTACAGGTATTAATTTAAAGAAAAACCCAAATTTAAAAATTATATCAGTAGATCCTAGAGTAATTCCATTAGGTTCAAAAGTATACGTAGAGGGTTATGGTTACGCAATCGCAGCGGACACTGGCGGTGCTATTAAAGGAAATCGAATTGATATATTAATGCCGAGTGAGTCAAAAGCAAACCAATGGGGTATAAGAACCGTTACTGTTAAAGTTTATAGGTAATAAAAAACAGCCTTTTCTGGCTGTTTTTTTATATGTTCTTCTATTTATATAAATAAATCTTAACTTCCTCTTTCTCACTTAGGGTTGCTAACAACACTTCTTCAATTGAAACCGAGTAATTTTCCATTAATTTTTGTTTTAACCAGGTTTCATTTTTCTCAAAAAAATATAACGCTTTATTATCAACAACTCCATCTTTAATAACGGCTCTTGATTCAATAAATGCATTTATAGGAACATTCAATTCTTCTTTTGTAACAGGATCATACTGTGGAAATTGAAATACAGAAAATACTCCTCCTGGTTCCCAATTTGCTAAAACTACTTTTGATACATCATCAATTTTATTTTTCCTTAATTCAGATAATAAATCATCGATTGTCAACCTAGCTTTCTTTAGATTTTTAAAATTAATTTGTCCTTTTGTTACTAACGGAATAGCTTCTGGACTGACAAATTTTCGAAATCGAGGATTTTTATAAGTAAATAAAGTTGCTAATACATATAGACCTACAGTAGTTGCAATAGTGATTAACGAACCTTGAATTTCAACAGTATCATCTGAAAGTGGATTTGCGATAATATCCCCCAACATTAATACAATAACGAAATCGAGTAACCTTAATTGAGATATTGAACGCTGTCCTAGACACCTTGAGATAACAATCATATAAATAAAGCCAATAATTGACCTAATAATCCAACCAGATATAGGTAAAGTTACTTGGCTAGGCAAGTTTATCATAACTGAAACCCTTTCCATTTCATTCTATATTGTAGTATGAATTAAAATAGAAAGATTATGCTATTCGAATTTTTTACTATGATAAGCACATAATATAATATGAAAGGATGATTAGTATGCGAGAAAAATCTAAAAACATTACTGTAGTTGGTACCGATATCGATGAAGTAAAAAGATTAAATAGCCATTCTGGGCTTTCGTATAATCAAGTAAAACAGTTACTATCTAATCAATTTAATAAAAAGAAATAGGTATCTTGTGGAATCTTTGAGGGAAGATTCCTGAAAACTTCCCTTCCCATTTTTAGGTTTCTAGGTAATTACTTTTGTTTACATAATATTATTATAGTAGTTTAATTTTACTTTTATCCATTTAAACAATTAATTTTTCAAATAATGGCCAAGTGCTAAAATTGGAAAAATATGCTGGTAACTATGATAATGAGTATAAAAGTTACCTGGTAGTCCTAATCCAGTCGGATAATTAATAGATTGTTTATCGAGGTTATGCTGATTCAAAAGAAATAAGACTCCTTTTTCGATAGCTGGGTGTTCTTTTGGCAATAGCGTTAATAACGTATCAATTGCCCATGCTGTTTGACTAGGAGTACTAAATGGAAGATCGACATAGGATTCTACTTCGCATGAACGACATGACTCTCCAAAACCACCGTCCTCCCTTTGAATACTTATTAACCAATCTAATGATTTTTGAAGGGAAGGATGGTCAGTTGGTACCCCTACAGCTCTTAACCCAGTAACTGCAGCCCATGTACCATAAATATAACAGACTCCCCACCGTCCATACCAACTACCATTTTTTTCTTGATGTTTAAGTAACCAATGAATTGCTGCTTTTATGTTTGGATTTTCTTTTTGTAAGCCTGCGAAATTCCCAAAAAACTCTAAAACTCTCCCAGTCAAATCAGCTGTCGAAGGATCAATAATTGCGTCACTGGCACTTTCTAAAGGTAAATGAGTTAACCATTTATTTGTGACATTTTTTTCAAATGCTCCAAAGCCCCCATCTTTGTTTTGCATTCCAATTAACCATCTATATCCTTTTTCCCAATTTTCATAAGTATTTATTTCATGTTGTGCCAAACTGAAAATTGCACGTAAACTTGCACTCGTATCATCGTTATCTGGAATAAAATGATTTACATCTGAAAAACCCCAACCTCCAGGCTCTAAATTTTTTGCATGGATTGACCAATCTCCTTTTCTAACATGTTGCTTTTCTAAAAGATAGGAAATCGAAGAATTGATCATGGGATCAGTGTATGGAACACCAGCTTCTTGTAGTGCATAACTTAATAAACTAGTATCCCAAACAGTTGATGGGGAATTTTGTAAATGTAATCCTTTGTCAGTATTGTATAGATAAGAAAATAAACCATTTACGGCATTTCCGATGATTTTAGAGGAGGAATTATAACCTAACGCTAATAGCGCATAAATCATATAAAATGTTGAACTCGCATAGCTATAAAGGGTTCCATTTGATTCGATTCGATCTAGCATAAACTTTTCTGCAGTTTGAATTCCAAGTTGGTGAATAGAAGAAGGTAATTTCAAAAGTTCTTTCATTTCATGTTTCATCCATTCAAAAAAAGAAAATCGATCCTCTCTGAACCAAGTTTGTTCATGATCGACTAATAAGTTATCTAGATTTTGGATTGATTCATATTTTAAAGTAAATCGTTTATTTATACAGATAATCATCGGAACAAGATGAACACGTGCATAATTACTTAACTCAAATAAATTAAAAGGTGAGGAAGCTGGGAGTAGAAAATAGGACATAGGAAAATAAAAATATGGTGGATAATGATAATATCCATGAAATGCAAGCATCATTTTTGTCATAAAATGTGCATTATTTAGGCCACCTTTACTAAGGATAAACCTCTCGGCTTGTTTTAACCGGGGGTGTTCCTTACTAAAACTTCCAGAAAATAGTAGCGCTACATATGCTTGAATTGTTGCAGATAAATCCCCTTCCAGTTCATCTTCATAAATACTCCACGCCCCATTTGATAGCTGTAATGAAAGAAGTTTTTCTACTAATCTCTGAATGACTTCTTCATTATTACTATTTAAATCTCTTAATAAGATAATCATAAAGCAATCTGTAATAATAGGACCTTCAAAACAAAAATCCCACGAACCATTTGGAGTTTGTAACTGTCTAACGAACTCAATTCGTTCAAATAAATTAATTTTTACTTCTTCATCTAAAGACATCGCTCACCCTCCACAATCTATACACCCTTACTACTTTTTTCAAAAAGTATTCAATTTTTATGATGGAATTTTTCATATCTACTATCAAAATTCCTTTTTTCAATTTGTTCTGTTTCGAAACCATTTTTAATTTTTTGTGAGGAAAAGCCAACAACTACTAACATCACAATAAAAATTATTAAACTAAACGGAAGATAGATCAATGAATAGAAATACAATGAAAATGAAAAGTAAATTTGAAAATAAAGCCCTGATATATACATAAATCCTAATAATAATAAATTTAGTACTACAGTTATGCCTAATGAATACAAAATATTAGTTGGATTAAAAAAGTTTTTCATCTGTTCACACTCCTACTCCATTCTATGAAGTTAGAAGAAAATACAGACTACTCTAATGCAAAAAACCTCCAATTAAGGAGGTTTGGTTGTCAAACTATAGCTTTTTGTTTATTCGTTAAAAACGTTAAGATGATATGTGCAGCAATTCTACTAGTCATATCTCTAAAATCAATCGTAGGATCAATTTCAACAATATCCATTCCTTGTACTTTATCTTCATTTGCTAATAAAGAAATTGCATCAAGTAATGTCATACTGTCCATTCCGCCTGGCCCAATTGCCGGGCAGCCTGGTGCAAATGCTTGATCAAGTACATCCATATCAACACTAATGTATATAGCATCTACTTTTTCACGTAAGCTATTTACACTTTTTTCAATGATTGTTGCGATACCTTGCTCACGAACATCTCTCATCGTATAAATTGTTACACCATGATCATGGCCATAATCTGAATAAGGTTTACTATTTGAAAAATTACGTATTCCAATTTGGATCAGATTTTCTCCATCAATAATACCTTGTTCAATTAAACTTCGAAATGGGGTTCCGTTTGACCTTCCACCATCAACTGTATTCCTTAAATCGTGATGTGCATCAAATTGAATAACTCCCACTTTACCTTTGTTTTTCTTAAACCCAGATATACTTGGGAAACTGATACCATGGTCTCCACCTAAAACAATTGGAATCGTATTAGAATGTTGATTTAGTAACTCTTCAATTGTATTTCTGATTCGATTTCGAGATTCGTCTAAATCAGTAACATGCATGAGGATATCACCAAAATCGGTCACCATAACATCTTTTAAATCAATGTCATCCTCAATAGCGTAAGTACTATAACTAGATAACATTTTTCGGATGACAGTTGGCGCAAAACTAGCGCCAGAATGACTAATCGATGTTTTAGAAAGTGGTGCACCGATTAACGAAAACGGTGTAACCTCTTTCCCATCCCAAGGAACTACAATTTCATGCGCCTTCGTAACATATGAGTCCACAAAGACAGCATCACCAGCTTTTTTAAGATGTGATAGTTGCAAGTTCCTCACCTCTATTCACAACAAGTTTTCCGTTTTTAAATACTGAATTAACATGGTTCACACCAAAATGGTATGGTATATAAACATAGTTAGGCGCATCCCAAATAACAACATCAGCTTGGCGACCAACTTTCAATTTACCGGCTGTTTCGCCTCTATTAATAGCGTGAGAAGCGTTAATGGTTACAGCATTCCAAATTTCTTCTGGTGTCATTTTAAGTTTAAGCATTGCTATGCTCATAATCAGCTGAAGATTTTCAGTTGGGCAGCTACCAGGATTAAAATCAGTAGCAAGTGAAACTGCTACATTGTTTTCAATCATTGGTCTAGCTGGAGCAAATTCTGGTTTATTTAAGTAGAAAGTTGTTCCAGGTAAAATGACTGCAACTGTTTCACTTTCCCCTAACATTTTTACTCCTATTTCAGAAGCACCACATAAGTGGTCGGCAGATGTTGCCCCGATTTCAGCAGCCATTTCTGTTCCACCAAGTGGATCAATTTCATCAGCATGAATTTTTACTGAAAATCCTAAATCCATTGCTTTTTGAAGGAATTTTTTCGATTGTTCTACTGTAAATACGCCTGTTTCAGCAAACACATCTACAAATTCCGCTAGCTCTTCTTTTTCAATTTGGTCTAGCATCGCAAGCATACGATCTAGGAACTCTTCTTCTTTTCCTTTGTATTCAGCTGGTACAGCGTGAGCACCTAAGAAAGTAGAAACAAGGTCCATATCATGCTCTTCTTGCAATGCTTTTACAACACGTAATTGTTTTAATTCTGTTTCTTCATCTAAACCATATCCACTTTTCGCTTCAATTGTTGTTACACCAAGTGACAGCATACGATCTAAATGGAATTTTGCTTTTTTCTTTAAATCTTCTTCACTTGCTTCTTGTGTATGTTTTACCGTAGAAAGAATACCACCGCCACGGCTTAAGATTTCTAAATAAGATAATCCTTGAAGCTTCAATTGAACTTCATGTTCACGTGACCCCCCAAACACTAAATGTGTATGAGGGTCAATTAGTCCTGGTGTTACTAACTTACCTTGACAATCAATTACTTCATTTGCTTCGATTTCTACGCCATTCTTAGAACCGACATATATGATTTGACCATCTTTCCATGCAATTGCTGCATCTTCGATCAATGGTAAATTACTCATTTCACTTCCATGGATTGCTCCATTTCCATGATCCATTGTAAGTAATTGACCAATATTCGTTAATAAAATATCTGCTTTCAAGAGGTTCACCTACTTCATCATTGGAATATTTACGCCTTTTTCTTTGGCAGTTTTGATTGCTAGATCGTATCCAGCATCTACGTGACGAACAACACCCATTCCTGGATCTGATGTTAATACGCGTTCAATACGACGAGCTGCTGCATCAGTTCCATCTGCAACGATTACCATTCCAGCGTGTAATGAATAACCCATTCCTACGCCACCACCATGGTGTATACTTACCCAGCTAGCGCCGTTTACACCATTAATTAATGCATTTAAAATTGGCCAGTCAGCAACAGCGTCAGAACCATCTTTCATTGCTTCCGTTTCACGGTTAGGAGAAGCAACTGATCCGCAATCTAAATGATCACGACCAATTACGATAGGAGCTTTTAATTCTCCATTTTTAACCATTTCATTAATGATTGCTCCAAATCTTGCACGTTCTCCATAGCCTAACCAACAAATTCTTGATGGAAGTCCTTGGAATGCTACTTTTTCACGAGCCATTTTGATCCAATTACATAAATGTTCATCATCTGCAAATTCTTTTAATAATACTTCGTCTAATTTATAGATATCTTCTGGATCACCGGATAAAGCTGCCCAGCGGAATGGTCCTTTACCTTCACAGAATAATGGACGAATAAATGCAGGTACGAAACCTGGGAAATCAAATGCATTTTTTACGCCTTCATCAAATGCAACTTGGCGAATGTTATTACCGTAATCAAATACGATAGAACCTTTTTGTTGGAATGCAAGCATTGCTTCAACATGCACTGCCATACTATGACTTGAACGTTTAATATATTCTTCTGGATTTTCTTCACGAAGTTTTTTACCTTCTTCCATTGATAAACCAATTGGTAAATAACCATTTAAAGGATCATGTGCTGAAGTTTGGTCAGTTACTAATTCTGGAATAAAATTGCGAGAAACTAACTCAGGTAAAATTTCTGCTGCATTTCCTACTAAACCAATTGCTAATGCTCTACCTTCAGCTTTTGCTTCGGTTGCTAGTTTAATAGCTTCATCTAAAGAATGTGTTAATACATCACAATATCTTGTATCAATACGACGCCCGATTCTTGTTTCGTCAACATCAATACCAATAACAACTCCGCCATTCATTGTTACTGCTAATGGTTGAGCTCCACCCATTCCGCCAAGTCCAGCAGTTACTGTAATTGTTCCTTTTAAGCTACCACCGAAATGTTGTTTAGCAGCTTCACCAAATGTTTCATACGTTCCTTGTAAGATACCTTGTGTTCCAATGTAAATCCAGCTTCCAGCTGTCATTTGTCCATACATCATTAAGCCTTTTTCATCAAGCTCACGGAAATGCTCCCAAGTTGCCCATTTTGGTACTAAATTTGAGTTAGCTAATAATACTCTTGGAGCATCTTCATGTGATTTAAAAATAGCTACAGGTTTCCCTGATTGAACTAGAAGTGTTTCGTCACTTTCAAGATTTTTTAAAGACTCAACAATTGCATCAAAGCTATCCCAGTTTCTTGCTGCACGGCCAATACCACCGTATACAACTAAATCTTCTGGTCTTTCAGCTACTTCCTCATCTAAATTATTCATTAACATACGTAAAACTGCTTCTTGAACCCAACCCTTTGTATTTAACTCAGTTCCTCTTGGTGCTCTGATAACTCGTTTAGTTTCTTGCATGTTCTTAACCTCCGTAAATTGTTTTTTGATGAAAAGTATTTTTTGTATTAGACAAGCCCTTTAGATAGCTTGTTACTCGCTCAATATCAGTAGAGAAAATGCGGTCTTGTTTAATTGAAGGAACAATGTTTCTAGCTTCCTCATAGAACTTTCTTGTAATGGATCCCATTCCCTCAACTCCACGATATTCAACTGCCTGTAAAGCACAAATTAATTCAATCGCTAACACGCGACGTGAGTTTTGTAAAATTTGATATGCATGTCTTGCTCCAATAGTTCCCATACTTACATGATCTTCTTGATTTGCAGAAGATGGGATTGAATCGACACTTGCAGGATGAGCAAGCGTTTTATTCTCTGATACAAGAGATGCAGCTGCGTATTGCATGATCATCGCACCTGATTGAAGACCTGGCTCAGGACTTAAGAATGGTGGTAAATCATTTAGTTGTGGATTAACAAGTCTTTCAATTCGGCGTTCCGAAATATTAGCAAGCTCTGCTACTCCAAGCTTGAAGAAATCCATTGCAAACGCAATTGGCTGACCATGGAAATTACCACCAGAAATGACTGCATCATCAAAAATTAATGGGTTATCTGTTGCTGCATTCATTTCAATTTCTAATTTTTCTTTTACATATGTTAAAACTTGCCAAGATGCTCCGTGAACTTGAGGAATACATCTTAATGTATATGCATCTTGTACACGAATTTCACCTT
>Ga0187780_10001917_pt1 | contig 15661 bp, 20 predicted proteins | sample 1015_Q2_SP10_20__FD_132429 | JGI IMG/M metagenome (GOLD analysis project Ga0187780, IMG submission 132429) | Tropical peat soil microbial communities from peatlands in Department of Meta, Colombia - 1015_Q2_SP10_20_MG | ecosystem: Environmental > Terrestrial > Soil > Wetlands > Peat | place... | reverse complement strand
CTAGACACTATGGAGGCCCGCTCTCTGTCTGGTGGTGGTGTGAGGGTCGGCACCCGCGCATGAGGTGCGCGGGTTGAGCGTCCAGGAGTGGCCTGGGCGCCGACCGCAATCATGGAGGTGCCGACCATGGCAAAGGTTCGCAGCTGGGCGGGGTTGGATGTGCACGCGGCGAAGGTGGTCGCGGTGACGGTGGATGGCGAGTCTGGTGAGATGCGCTCGCGTCGACTGTCTGGCAAGACGAGCGAGGTGGTGAAGTTCTGCGCTGCCCTGCCCGGGCCGACACGGGTGGCGTATGAGGCTGGGCCAACGGGATTCACGCTCGCCCGGGAGCTGGAGCGCACCGGGGTCGGCTGCGTGATCGCGGCGCCGGGCAAGATCGAGCGTCCGGCACAGGATCGTGTGAAGACTGACCGGCGTGACGCGGAGCGACTCGTGCGGCTGTTGATGGTCGATGCTCTGCACCCGGTGAGGGTTCCGAGCACCGAGGAGGAAGCGCTGCGTGATCTGGTCAGGGCGCGCGAGGACGTGCGCGGCGATTTGATGCGTGCCCGTCATCGCATGGGCAAGCTGCTTTTGCGCCACGACGTCATCTTCGATGGGCCAGGCGGGAACTGGAGTGCCCGTCACCGCGAGTGGCTTGGGCAAGTGCAGTTCGCCGACCGGGCAGTGCAGGTGACACTGTTGGACTATCTCGGCGCGATCGACGCGCTGACCGTTCGCCGCGAGAGTCTGGAGAGCGCGATTGGCGAGCTCGTGCCCTGCTCGCCGTGGGCGCAGACCATCGCGCGGCTGCGGTGCATGCGGGGGATCGACACGCTCTCCGCGGTCGGGCTGTGCGCGGAGATCGGCGACTGGGAACGCTTCGCGCGGGCCGGGCAACTGATGAGCTTCCTCGGAGTCGTGCCCTCGGAGAACAGCAGCGGTGACCGGAGGCGTCAGGGAGCGATCACGAAGTCCGGTTCGCGTCACGCCCGCCGGCTGCTCGTCGAGGCCTCCTGGCACTATCGTCGGGCGCCGGCGAAGGGCGTCACACTGCGCCGCCGCCAAGAAGGTCAACCACCGCACGTGATCGCGCTCTCCTGGAAGGCCCAACAGCGCCTGCACCGCACCTGGCGTCGGCTGGACGACGAGCGCGGCAAGCGCAAGACGATCGTCGCGGTCGCCGTCGCCCGTGAACTCGCGGGATTCTGCTGGGCGATCGCCAACGCCGACTGACCCGACCAGCACCACGTCGGTCAAGGAGGCGGCGGGAACAACCTGGACACCACGCGCGAGAGCATCCGCGATATGGCTATGAGCAACCCCCGCACAAGGGGCCACGCTCGATCCTAGACAGCGGGCTCTCACGACGAAACCCGGTCCTGCGGTACCCAACCCGCGCATATCAGCCTGACCGCGCGTCGCGCACCACCAGGCCCCGCCGCCCCCTTGACCGACAACGATACCCGCCCAGCCGCGGGCATCCGGTGCTGAGCACTTGACAAACCAACGTCCATATCAGCCATTGGAGGGTTCGTCGGCGGTGCCTACCTCGCAGGCGATCTGCACCGGATCGCGCTCGTCGCGCTCGGCGCAGTTGTCGCGCTCGGCACCGGGCAACTTGCAGCCGCCTACCTCTGGCGACGACGACCGTGGGATCGGCTCGTACGAGGCCGGCTCTTGACCTACGAGGAGATCGACGGCCCACAAGACCTCAACACGATGATCCGCAAAGCGGACTTCATCGCCGCGTCCCACGCCTTGAGACGCGCAAAGCTGAACCCGTATGGAGGTCGGCATGTCCCGCCGTTGTCTGATGCTCCAGACCTCGATTTGCAACTCATTGTGGCTCGCTCGAAACGGTGGCATCCGCCCGGCTCACCAGAGACGTTCGTTCAGATTCGTGAGTGCCTAAAGGCGGCGGGGATCAGGGCGCGCGTTGCCGGCAAGGACATCAATGTTCCAGCCGAGCCGACCCGGCAAGTAGCACAGCAGACAAGCCCCTAAAAATCCCTGGAAATCGGCCGCTTTCGGGCCTAGTCCTGTAGAATCTGAGGATCGTCAACGGACCCGCCCGGTAGGCGCCGGACGGGTCCACGACCACAAGGGAGATAGCCCTCATGGCCGCACTCGATCGTACCGTCAGCCCGTTCCCCTGCCCGCCCGAGCACTGGCGGTGTCCCGTCTCCCGACAGTCTGTAGCCGGCGCGGCGCCGGCTCGTGCGTTGTCGATCCGCCAGCCGTGGGCGTGGGCGATTCTGCGCGCCGGCAAGGTGATCGAGAACCGCACTTGGCCGACCACGTTCCGCGGCCCGCTGCTGATCCACGCCGGCCAGCGTGAAGACTCCGAGGGTTGGGCGATGCTCGAAGCGATGGAGCTGGAGCTGCCGCTGCATGTCGAGACGGGCGGGATCGTTGGCGTCGTGGACTTGATCGACTGTGTGCAAGATCACCCGTCCGAGTGGGCGATGCCCGGTCACTGGCATTGGGTGCTCGCCAACCCCAGGCCGCTCCCGTTTCAGCCGATGCCGGGCCGCCTCGGCATCTTCCATATGCCGGCCGCCCAGCCACTCGCCGCTGCCTCGTAGATCGCTACTCGGGCGGGTTGCGTGCGACAACCGTTCGCACGGCGGCCTGCCGTAACGCGAGACCCTAGGCAAGGGTATGAGCAGGGTGGACCCGCGAAGTAGCGCTGAGAGGCGTTACAGCTCCTCGGCGTGCCCGTCGATCGTCTCTGCGTCACGCTCCTCAAGCAGAGCGATGATCTTCTCGCGGACCTTGATCGGCACGTCCACGGGCTGGCGGGCCGCCAAGCAGTTCGTCTGACACGAGCGTCCCCAAGGCGGGCTGGTGCTGCGCGATCGTTGCCTGACGACCGAAGCTCTCCGGGTCAATACGTTCGAGCATCCACGCCGCCGCACGCCAGTCACCACCGGCGTCCACTTGGGAGGCCCGCACGATGGTGGCCGCAAGCAATACGCGCACCTGCGCCCGCGCGCGCGTAACCCTGTGCAGAAAGATCACGCGCTCGCTGCTGACCCCAGCGGCATCTTCGCTCACTGCCTTCGCGAGCCAGGCATGTGCGGAGCGGGCGGAGACACCCGCTGCTTCGGCTGCGGTCGCTACGCCGACGCCGGAGGCGAGGTTGCGGATGATGGTCTCCTGCACCTCCACGGTGAGCTTCGACGGAGCGCCGGGAGCGTCGCCTTCTCGCGGATGGGCGGCGCAGCGGTCGCGCCCCCGGATTGCGTAGCGCTCGCACGGCGAGCCGTCCTTCTTGCGCCCAGCGCACCGGCGTCCCGATCGAGCGCTAACAGCGAGGTCTTCGCGGCGGGCGGTCACGGCGCGCATCGTGGCGTGTCCGCCCGCCGCTCTGGTCTTGGTGTCTTTCGGCGGCAGCCCGGCGAGCAGGTCCCCGGCGGGGATGCCGAGCGCCTTGGCGAGCCTGACGATCGTCAGCAGGCCGGGGTTGCGCCGACCGCGCTCGATGCGGTTGACCTCCGTGGGATGGAAGTCGGCCTGATGCCCGAGCGCTTCCTGCGTCAAGCCGGCGTGTTCTCGCGCAGAGCGCAGGTTGTCACCGAACGTCGCGCGGGGGTCCTCCGAGGCAGCAGGCATAGCTCCGCACCCTCGACTGACCTGACCGATACCTCAATAGGGAATATGTCAGGGTATGGGCTCCATGCGCTCGCGCCGACCCTCGCTCGCAACCCTGCTCGCCGCGCTCGCGCTGTTCGTCTCGCTCGGCGGGACCGCGTTCGCGGCCGGGCACTACCTCATCAGCAGCACGTCGCAGATCAAGCCGCGTGTTCTGCGCCAGCTCCACGGCGCAACCGGCGCCAGCGGAGCGACCGGCGCCCAAGGACCCGCGGGAACACCGGGCGCCGCCGGCTCACAAGGACCCGCCGGGCCGACAGGACCGGAAGGCCCGCAAGGGCCACCCGGTACGCCAGCAACGACGTTGTGGGCGACGGTCTCGAGCACGGGCACACTGACCGCCAGCAGCGGCGTGACCGGCATCGTCAGCGGCTACCCCGACGCCGCGCGCGTGATGGTCACGTTCGACCGCAACGTGACCGGCTGCGCGCCCGTCGCCACGCTCGCAACCTCAGCGTTCGGCGCCGGTGAAACCGGGCAGATATCCGTCTCGGCTCCCGGCGATCGCGAAGCCGATGCACTCGAAGTGTTCACGTTCAATGCCAGCGGTAGCAGCGAGTTCCGCTCGTTCAGCCTCGCCGTCTTCTGCTGACCAATGCGCGCGCACGCCTCCGTCGTCGCGCTTCTCGCGGCGCTACTCATCCTCGCTGTGCTCCCAGGCCAGGCGGCGGCGAACTCCTACGGGCCGTGTCCTGCACCGCCACAGACGCCACTCGAAAAGGAACTCGGGACCGGCGAAGTCACACACCAGGCGTGGGAAGAAGCGTGCGCGCAAGAAGCCAAGGAAGCCGCCGAAGCGAAGGCCAAAGCCGAAGTCGAACAAGCGCCCGCAACGCTGCTCGAAGTGAACGTGCGCCAAGACCACGGCAGCGCCTACAACCAGCCAGGCCACACCGACCTTCTCATCAAGGCGACGCTGTTCTCGCACGTGACCGTCAGCACACAGCCAGCGACGCCGACGCTGCGATATCAGAGCGGGGTGCCAACCGAAGAAGAAGAACACCTCGGGGTCGAAGAAGCCGGCCCATCGCACGGAATCCAAGGCGCGAAGATCAAGTGGTCCTGCCGGCACCCACGCGAGACGATCCACTACACCGTCACCGCACAGGGCGGCTCCGGCCCACCACTCACCCGCACCGGCACCTTCACGATCCCACTCAGCGCCAGATGGTGCGCCGCCGCCAAACGCCAGGAACACCACGAACTCGAAGTCATCAACCGCGAGGAAGCCCGCCACCGCGCCGAAGAACGCCAGGAAGCAGCCGAACACGCACGCCGAGAAGCCGAAGCCCAACACCACGAACTCGAACAATGGGAAGCCAACTGCCGCAAGCTCGGCGGCACCGTCGTATGGCTCCACATCGGCAACGACGGCGCCACCGCCCCATACTGCCGCGCACTCAACGGCGGCACCATCAACGTGCCCATCTGAGTCCGCCTCAGCCCGCGAGCCACACCGGCGGCCGAAGGCCCGCGGCTCGTATCCGGCCTTCACAGGCGGCGAGCAGTTTCTCGTTTCGTCGGACGCGCTTTTCCGCGCTGGCGACCCTCGCCTCATCCGGCAGCGCACCGTTCACCGCCGGCGCGCTCGTTGCTCGCTCGATATCTGCCTCTGTGATCCAGCCCAGCTCACGCGCGACCTCACGGCGGGTAAGGCCCTGCCTGCTCAGTCGCCGCGCCCGCCACGCTTCCTCAAGCTGCCGCGGACCCTGGCGCCCATTCCCAGCACGTGGGACGACCAGCCGGTAGAGCGCAAACCACTCATCCAGCGACACGGTCGGCGTCGCCACGATGCTCCGCGTCAGCCGGACCGCAAACAGGCGTCCCGCAAACTCGCTCGCGGGCAGCTCTGCCCGTTCGCGTCGGCGTAGATCGCGCAAGCGGCTCACCGGGAGCGCAACAAGTGTCCGTTGTTTGGCCGGTCAACCTCGGCCACTATGGCCTGCATGGACGCCACCTCGCCAGTATCAGCCGACCCGCAGACAGACCCCCCCGCGCTGCTCGACGCACACCAAGTCGCCGACCTGCTCGGCGTAAGCAAGCGCACCGTGCGCCGCCTCGCACAAGACGGCGTACTCGTCCGCGTCCGCATCGGACACCGAACCTCTCGCTACACCCACCGATCCGTGCTCGCACTGACCGACCCGGCCGACAGCGATGCGCGGAGCTGACGATCCCACGTCTTCGAGCGCCCTGCACGGCGCGGCCGGGGAGGATCTGGCGGCGATTCTTGACAGGTTGCTCAGCCTCCTAGCCGATCGTGTCGTCCACAGGATTTCGCAACCGGTCGCAACGCCGGTCGTGGATCGGTGGCTGTCAACGAAAGAGGCAGCGGCGTACCTGGGGATGCACCCTGACTCGCTGCGGCGGCTCGCGTCCGCCAAGCAGATCCCTTACGAGCAGGACGGCCCTGGCTGCCTGCTGCACTTCCGCCTCTCGGACATTGATGCCTGGAGGGAGTCCGGCGGCACGTATTCACGCGCGGTGCCGGCTTCCACGCGGCTTCCACGTGCGCGCAAGGCCGCATGAGGACTCAGGATTCTCGCCCGCCCCCTGCTCTGCGAGCAGGCGGTCACAAGGGCACTTCGCTACCGCTAAAGCTTGTGCGTCACGGCGCGGCTGTGGAGAAGGAGCAGCAGACGGCGTTCGAGGGCGGGCGAAATCGCCTCCCCTATCGAGAACAAAGCGATGTCGGCTGGACCCACACGGAACATCGCAAAGCTGACGTGGAAAGGTGGCACCTTTTCGCCGAGATGCAGCAATCGGCGCTCTCTTGCAGCCCGTCGCTTGCCTGCAGGTGTACGTTCGAGGCGGCGCAGCCGTTTCTGAGTTTCGGCTTCGATCACCTTGCTTGGTTCAGTGTGCGACAGCTGCGCGAGGACATGGAGCGCCGCCGCTCCATGTCCGAGGGCCGTAGGGACCGGCACCGACGTGCCGCCCACTGCGAACGACGTTTCCGTGGTCTGGCCTTCGCTGACCACAGCCGCACCCAGCCCACGGATCAAGCAAGCGCGACCGCTCGCCGAGGTGAAGGGCGCCATCTCGGCAGCGGCTGCGGCTGCGCTACGTTCGACTACCACCGCGGAGCCAATGAACTCGTGGGGGGCCGACAAGGTTGGGGAGACCTCGCGCGCGATGGGGGGGCCAGACGGCTTCCCACGGCCCGAGCACCTGGCCAGGGTGAACGGTTCTTCGCTGGAGGCGCGGCTTCCGGGAGAGACGTGCGCACCAGGCACATCTCTTGCCCGCAGATTCACGGCCAGCGCGAAATCACGCGCCGCCGTCTTCGTGACCGACGGATCAGCGGCTCCGCATCCCGCCAGGCCCGTAGCAGCACAGCCGACGACGAGCGCTCCCGAGACGAACGATCTCGCCGTGAATCCCCTCACCGACCGAATCATTTCACGTTGATGGGCTACGTCATCTTCTCGAAAACGGCCCCCACAGCAACGATGTGCCCGCGCCCGATGAGCGTAGAATGTAGACACATACAAACAAGTGCCCCCGCGCGGTTGGAGCCGCCGGGGGCGTGGCCCAAGGAGGTCTGACTCCATGAGCAAGCTCAACGCTACTGCTCGGCGCGTTCGCGTCGAGCGCAACATCTACCGCCGACCGACAGGGGTATTCGAGGTTGGCTTCAAGGACGGTGCAGGCGTGCAACGCTGGCGCACAGTCAAGGGCGGCATCACTGCGGCGCGCTCGCTACGAGACGAGCTGCTGGCAGCTCGCGGACGTGGCGAGCGTGTCGCACCCAACCCGCGCCTTCGATTCGGAGAGGCGTCTGAGCGGTGGCTAGCCGAGTACGTGGTTGATCTTCGGGAAGCGACACGCGACCTCTACCGGAACGCCGTTGAGCGTCATCTACTACCGCGCTACGCGACACGTCGGCTCGATGCGATCACACCTGACGACCTCGCGCGGCTCGTGCGCGAACTGCGAAGCGAAGGTCTGTCTGAGTCTTCGGCGCAGAACGTGCTCGGCGTAGTCAACCGTCTTTATCGCTACACCAAACGACGGCTCGGATGGGCAGGCACCAACCCGGTTTCCGACATGCTCCCCTCAGAGCGCCCGAAGCCGTCGCAGACGGCACGCAGGTGCGTGTTCGAGGGGAAGGAGTTGGAGCAGGTCATCACCGCCGCTCGCGGCGTCTGGCGCCCATACTTGATCCTCGCTGCTGTCACTGGCGCCCGTCTCTCCGAACTCTGCGGGCTGACCTGGGAGTGCGTCCACCTGGACGATCTAGAGGACGCCGAGATCGAGTTTCTGTGGCAGGTAGATCGTCGCGGCCGTCGCCGACCAAGCAAGAAGGACAGCTCAGTGCGTACCGTTCCCATCCCGCGCGAGCTAGCCGTGATCCTCGCCAAGCACAAGCTCGCCAGCCGTGACAGCGAGCCTGATGCCTACGTGTTCGCCACGTCCACCGGCCGGCCGCTCTCTCAGCGCAACGTCGGGCGGGCCTTGCGGGCGACACAGCGGCGCGCAGTTGATGACGATGAGCGACCTACCTTCCCGATCTTGCACGAGCGCGATGAGCACGATAGGCCGGTCCCGATCCCGCGCGGTGTGCTTCCGTCGATGCACAGCTTCCGGCACACCGTCGCCAGTCGTGCCTTCCTCGCTGGCGAGAGCATGGATGAGGTCGCTTTCATGCTCGGCCACGCGAACGCAAACGTCACTCGTACTGTCTACCTGCGGGAGCTGAACGACGCGCGGCGACGCGCAATGCGACGTTCCAAGATGGTCGGCGAGTACGGCGCTGCACTGGAAGCCGCGGCTGTCGTCACACCGACGAGCAGTCATTCAACTGGCGCCGAAGTTAGGCAACTGCGGAAGGCATCTTAATGGCGAAAAAAAGACGCAAGCAGGCTGACGACGGGCTGTCAGAGCTGAACTACCAGACGCTCAACGAGGACTTCTACGCGGGCGATCCGGCCGACTACTTCATGCAGCGACTCTCCGGCTTGCTGCTCCTAAAGGGCAAGCCAGAGACCATTCGGACGCTGCTGGCCGAAGGCATAGAAAGTGGGGGCGTCCGCATCCAGCTCCAGGCCGCGACGACTCCTGATGCTCGCTCTGGGGAGGAAGACGCCGAGAGCCGAGATCGCTTTTTCACGGCCGACGCATGGCTGCTGCTCCACCACGCCAGCGAGACGTTGCTGCGGCTGTATCTCGCCCATTCCAAGGGCGCCCCCTGTCCAGCGCTTGAGGTCGCGCGTGAGCGCGAGCCAGGGGGCTTCAAGAAGAAGGTGCACGAGCGCTTCATTCATTCCAAGCCGTCTCCCGAGCATCTCGGCGAAAACGGCGTTGTCTTCTACGGCTCACCGACTGCCGCTGAATTGGTCGGCTATGACGAGGACGGCCGGAATGCTCTGCTCTCGAACATAGAGGGTCTCCTGCGACTTTTCGCCTCGACGTTCCTCGACGCTGAGGCATACAACGCCATCAAGCACAGCATGGCGATCCGCACAGGGAACTCGCGCCTTGAAGTGAAGGTTGACGATAAAGACCTAGGCACAACGCAAGGTCCCCACATCGAGTACGTGGGCATTAGGCAGACACAAGAGCGCTCTGTTTGGGCGCGCAAGACATTGTGGTTCGACTTCGACCTCATCATCGCGCAGGTCTACGTGGCGCAGCGACTGATCCTTGCGCTCTGGCTGATGGCTCGGCATCAGTATCTCGGCGCCGAGCTTGACTCAGTACCCCCCTTGGGGTCTCCAACGCCCGATGAACTTCTTCGATCGGAGTCGATCACGTGGACCAGCATGGCCCGTGACCTGCTCTACGACCAACTCGACGGTACGGCTGAGCAACGGCCGCGGGACGAGGAGGCCGACCCGCCGGCAGGTGAGAGACCACATGACGCCTGACCGACGCACGGCATGGAAGCGCGATGGAAGCCGCAGACGCCCCGATCACGTCTGCAGACACCCGCAAAGCGGACGCCAACGTGCGTCAACTGCGGGAGGCGCCGTGATCCGACCCGCAGGGGTCAGCAGCCGCGTGGTTTTTGCAAGCAGGAGGTCGGCGGTTCGATCCCGCCTGGCTCCATTTGAGAAATGCCTGGTAATTGGCCCGTTTTCGCTCGTGGCAGCGGCCGGATACGCGCCAGGGACTAAGCAGGGACTAAGGGTTCGTAGAAAAATAACTCGGCAGGTTTCACGGTGGCCGTGTAGAACTCTGTGGGTGTGATTGATGAGCATGGGATTGGTGAGCGGTTCAGGTCGATGGCGCCGGAGCTCAACGAGCGTCAGCGCCGACTTTGGGCTGCGAGCGAGGCGCGTGCTGCGGGATGGGGCGGGATAGCCGCGACAGCGCGCGCCACAGGTATGGCGATCGACACGGTCCGCAAGGGCGTCGCTGAGCTGGAGTCGGGTGAGCGGCTTGATCCGGGGCGCGTTCGTCGTCCCGCCGTTGGACATCATGTGCCGCCACACGGTCGGCTTGAACTGGACCGCGATCGGCATCGAGCACGTCGGATACAGTGACCAAGAAGTGCTTGAAGACACGGCACAAATGACGGCGAGCCTGGAGCTCGCACGCTGGCTGCGCTGCAGCTACCACATTCAGATCCGCAACGTGATCGGTCACAACGAGAGCCTCTCCAGCCCATACCACCGTGAGGACGTCCCCGCGCTGCGCAGGCAGACGCATTCCGATTTCGACCACGCCGACATGCAAATCTACCGCCACCGCCTGGCGTCTGCGGGCGGCTGCTTGACGTCCGGTGTTGGATAGCGTCCGCGAAATGAAGTGTGTTGATATTCGACGGCTGATTCTGATCAGTGCCGCGAGCGCTGGCTGGTGCATGCCAACCGCCGTCGTCTCCGGGTCGACGGTGCCTGTAGTGCGATGCCCGACCGAGTTTGGAATCCGAGGCTCCACACGGGCCACCCCTTCCCGACTGAGCGTCGCCGGTGCTTTGCGCGGGCTTGTCGCGTACACGAACACCGAGTCGTATCTCTTGGGTCCGAGTGGCATGCGTTGCTTCGGCATCGCCGCAGTTGATGGGGGCTCACAGGTTATTGTCTGGCCGCAGGGACACGAACGTCCGGGGTTTCATTCGCATTCGCTGGGTCTCACGCTGACGCTCGATCCTGCCTGTGTTAGTTGTAAGGCGGGCGACGCGTGCCCGTTCTTTCCGAGCATCGCGCGGCAGCTTGGCTTCCCGTGTGCAAGTGGTGTCCCAAACGGCGAGCGGGTCTACCGCGACAGGTCGAACCTCGCCTTCTTCGAGGACTTCCCCGGCACCGCGGGTTCGGGCTGGCCGAGTGGAGGTCCGTATCCGGCTAACGGGCTGGTCGGCTATACCGGCAACGCGTTCAATGGCAAGGTGTATCGGTCGACCTGCACGTTGCAGGCGAGCCAGCACTCGATCTGCACGGCGAGCCTGAACGACGTGATCCGCCGCTACGGTTGACCAGATACGGCGGGTCTTGCCAGGCTGGTTTTAGCCCTCACCGTCATCACCCAGTCCTTTGGTCGGCGCAGGTAGCCCCGCGCCAACAGCGGAAACGAGCCTAGACCCACTCGCTGGCGAGTGTCTTCTGAGCGAGTGGCACTGGTTGTCCGCAGTCACCCGGCGCGTTCGGTCTGCCGGAGACTCCCGCTGCCGTATCGTGCAGGGCGTAACGTCCTGGGGCGCTCCGTCATACACGCCTCCAGGGGCGCGAGGCGGGCATCCTCCCTTGCGGCGAAAGCGAGCGTCGGGCGAATCGGAGCAAGGCTGCTGAGTCGGACGATCAGCATGTCCGAGGTGGCCGCCAGGCAAGCAGTTCCGCTTCGCCGGGCGTGTGCCGGGCGTCGGCCGGCGCTCGTGGCTCGTGCAGGGCGGCACAATCATCGTCTCGGTGTTGGGCTCCCGCTTGCAGCCGGGATGCGGTTGTCCCGAGTCCCCTGGTTGTGGCGAAACTCCAAGGCTGGCGTGCGCCGACCCGTATGGGTCCTGCTTCGATGTTTCCGCGAGTATCGCGGCGGTCGACCTTCGGGCGCGCAGGGCGAGTGCAAACGCAGTAGGGCTCAGGTGGTGCCGGCAATCGGCACCTTCGAGACGTTCGCCGATGCGGTCGCGCGCCGAAGCCGCTGTAGAACGACAGCGATCTCGTGTTAGGCTCGCGCGCATGTTCAGGGGATGGCGGTGCATCTTGATCGCTTTCGCGTCACTGATGATCGGCGTCGGCGCAGCGTCCGCACTGACGACGGTCACGGTCAAGCGCTGCGGCTACGCGGCCAAAGGCTTCTATGGCAAGGACGCGATCTATCCGTGGCACATGTCATGCGCGCAGGCCCGGACAATTCTTGCCGGCGCCATCAACCCACACGCCAAGCACATCAACCTGACCGCGGACGGGGCCGCCACCGGTGACGCCGGGCCGGTACTCATTGACGGCCGCTGGTGGGTGTGCGGCGGTCGAATGGGGTTCTACTTCTGCGGCTATCCCTACCGCCCGGCATACGTCTCAGGGACCGGCGGCGGAACCACTTGGAAGGGTCCCTTCACAGAAGAGTCCGACTACAACGCGTGCTCGGCTGGGGGCACCTGCGCTCCCCGAGATGTTGTCTATCTGCCGCACTGAGCGGCATTGCGCTGGCGACAGGTTGCCGAACACAGGACAGTCAGTCCACGAACCCGACCTGGGGAAATCCCGCTGGCTGGGCGACGCCAGTGTCGTCCAAAGGGGTAGCCTCGATATTACTGCTGCTGGCTGCTGCTTCGTCACGAGAGAGGAAGTCTGATCACCGCTCGATTCGTGCTCGATGCCACTCCGCCTACCCCACCAAAAGGCAGATCAGCCCGGACTGGGGTTGGCACGCTAAGAGGCGCGGTATTTGGTCTCGCCGTAGGCTGTTTTGTTCGTGCCTTCGATCCCGACGTAGCCTTTGGTGAACGTCGAGTCCGATGCTTCGGCCTCGATCGTCAGGCTTGATTCCGAGGTGCCATACCAGGCTTGGACCTTCCCGTTGATCGCGGTCAGGCCGATCACGTTTTCCGATGAGGCGCCTTTGAATGCAACTTCGTGTTCGGCAAGTAGCGTCCCTTTCGTACCGCTTACCCACTTTTCGAGCAACAGCTTGAACGTGTAGCTCGTCCCAGTGCCAAGCACCTTCAGGCGATACCCACTCCTAGAGCTGCTCGAGCCCGCCGCGTCACACCACAATGCAGCGTAGTCTTTGAGATTTTCGGCGTAGAGGTGTACCGACACAGCCGGGTTCGTGAATTCTCGACTGTTCCAGTACGCGCCACTCGCTTCAGATTCCGGTGCCCCCGCTTCGCCTTCGCTAGGCGTCCATCCGAAGGTCGAACTAAACACACGGCCAATCGCTTTCGCCCACCCGAGCTTCGACCACTTACCGCCATCCGAAAGCGGGTTTTCCGCCGCTCGTTCAAATGTATCAAGCGATTCCGTCGCAGGAAACCCACTGGCCTGCGTCTGGAAGCTCTTGTCGCCCCCGTAGCCGGTGCCGCTACTATTCGTTGCCACTAGCCGAAAGTGGTAGGTCGTGTTCGCCGCAAGTCCAGTGATCGATTTGCTCACTTCCACGCCCGCTGTGCCACTGGCCACGGTAGCTTCTGGTGTGCGAGACCCGTAGCTTTCTGTAGGGCCGTATTCAAAATAGTATTTTGATTCGGCGCCACCGGGGTTCACCACGCCGTTCAGCGTCGCGCCAGTTTGAGTAACTGTCGTCGCGCTCTTGGTTTCAACCGCGGGTTGCGCAGCCGGGGTGTGGAACTGGACCGCTTCGCCCTCCGTAGTCCCGGCCGCATTGTGGCCGACGGCGCGATCGTAGTAGGTCGTGTTGGGCATAAGGCCTTCCAACTTGATGTACGTTGGGATGTAGGTCGTGCCTTCACCGATCTGCCATCCTGGGGAAGGGGTCTTGACGCCATGGACGAACGAAGCTTCGGTCGAGTATTCGAAGTACGCTTCAGTAGACGAACCCTCGGGGTTCACTGAACCATGAACTTCCGCGGCTGTTGGTTTTACTTCACTTGTGGGCTGGGTTGCCACATGCGGCGCGACATTGAGCCCGAAGTACTGAGTCGACAGCATGAGACCTTCGCTTCGAGCGCCGAATTCGGTCATGTGAGCACCCTCGATGCCCTGTTCGACTCCGATGAGGGCGTAGTTGGCGACATTTTCCGACAGTTTGTTCCCCTGGCTGCATGGCGCCTGTCGTGCCGACTTGATCGCTTCAAGGAGGTTGCCTGTCGTGATCCCGGCTTTGAACGGTCCGATCCAGGGGCTTTCGCCAATCTTGTAGGTGTTGCCAGACCCGGCTTTCTCCGTTGAGAACGCTGTCCCAAGGTTGAAGTCCGTAAACACCTGGCATGACGTGTGTGTGTTGGGCGATCGTCCGACAATCGCGGGATTGCCTGTGGTATTGACTTTGCCGATGTAGTTTTCGTAGCCAGGCTTTTCCCACTCCACGAAGCAGTACTCAAGAAGTGCCCCGGTTTCAGAAGACGTGTCTTCGAGAATTGGGCAGAGATAGGCCCAGCCGCCACCTGGCACGTTGACGCGGCCCGGATATGCACCTCCTTCAACGATCAGGATAGGGCTGGCAAATGCGGGACTCCACGGACGGATTTTCCGTTGCTGACTGACGAACGAGACCGTATGGTGAACCCCACACGGCTGGTAGGGCGCCACGCATTCTTTGATCGAAGACGGCGGACGGAGCCCCTGTCCCCATCGCGCACCAGCAGCCTGACAAAGAATCCAGCTCGCGCTGTTGCTCATCGTATCCGGCGGTTCTGGATTGAACCCTGTTAGGCCGCTCTCGTTGTTACCGTCACGCGTGTAAAGTGGAAAGACACCAGATTCGCTGCTGTCGTTGCTATAGGCATTGCAGTAGTCGCCACTCTGGGGAATTTCGCCTATGTCACCGTTATAGCCACCTTGGAGCGTGCGGACCGGGTTGCTGCTGTTCAGGAACCATTCTCCGACGTCGTCACATTCTTTTGGAGCTTCAGCTTCGACTGCGCCATTGCTGGACCAGCACGTATTGCCATTTTCGCCATACCAGTAGAAGTAGCCTTCAGACGCCCCAGAGATGGGTGGGCCAAGGAGCGTCGCTACGAGGATGACGGAAGTGACTATGAGAGTCAATCGAGCAGGAGGAGCGTGTCGAGGCGTCCATCGGATGGCAGCGAGGAACTGACGACGGATGTGCTGAGCGCGGCCAGAAGACCTTTGGCACTCGTAAGCGGACGGATCACCTAGCCGTATCTTCGTCATGTCTGCTGCCTCCGATTGTGGGTGTATGGGTTCGATGCCCCAGCACAGCAACTCATGATTCAGGAGCGCAATTCAAGCCTGCCTGACACCTCTCTGCCAAAGGCTAGATGCAGATACCAGTGACGCCAAGAGGTGAGGCTACGCATAAAGGAGATCGGTAAACTACCTGGACAGATGCGGTGAAGATAGGCGCCTTTCAGGCCATCCTCCGCAATCGACGCCTGGCGACCTGTAGACCAAAGGGCACAGCCCGACGACCACCGGCGAGACGTTCATACGCGCGCGCTCCCACCTCCGCGGATGCAGCCAGTCCCCGTCGAGGAGAGCGTCACTGACCGGCAGCCGTGCTCGGGCCAGGGCGAATCACCTCGGTATCGAAGCCGCCCAGCAGCTCGCGCTCGCCACACCCGCCGCGACACCACACCTGGCACCCGAACCGACGGCAAACACACGCCCGCTCGCGGTGGGCGAGGCGAAAGCGGGCGTCTTGCCGCGCCCCGGACCCCGTCCGTTCAACGCGCAAGTCTCGTCGATATCGAGCACCATACGCGCAACCGGTGAAAGGAAGGTCTCCGACGACGCAGCCGTAGACCTGCTTGGGACGAGCCGCGAGAGCTCAGGTCGGCCCCCCGTGATTATACGCTCCTTTCTGCCCGGAGCGGAAGCCGCGCCCGGCCGTAAGGAAACGCCATTGGGACTAAGCAAGGACTAAGCAAACGCGGAAAACTGCCGCCTCTAGCGAGCACCAACGAACCCAGAAAGCTCTTGTTTATCGGCCATCTGCG
>Ga0187780_10001915_pt1 | contig 15672 bp, 10 predicted proteins | sample 1015_Q2_SP10_20__FD_132429 | JGI IMG/M metagenome (GOLD analysis project Ga0187780, IMG submission 132429) | Tropical peat soil microbial communities from peatlands in Department of Meta, Colombia - 1015_Q2_SP10_20_MG | ecosystem: Environmental > Terrestrial > Soil > Wetlands > Peat | place... | reverse complement strand
CCTTCCCGAAATTCCCAAGGGCGCCACGGGCAAGACCCAGCGCATTGGGCTCGCGCAAAAGCTCGGCCTGGCCTAGTAGCTCGCCCAGCGGCTCAGATCAGGCCGCAATAGGAGCCTCCGTCCAACTGCAAGTTTTGGCCGGAGATGAAGCTTGCCTGCTCGCTGCACAGAAATGCACAAGCATCTCCAAATTCTTCAGGCTTGCCGAAGCGCTTCGCCGCGATCGTATCCGCGATGCGGGCCCGTGCTTGCTCATAGGTGATCCTCTCCATCTTCATCATGCGCTCGGCCATAAACCGCTGACGGCCGGTGTCGACGCGTTCGGGCAACAGATTGTTGATCGTAACGTTGTCCTTGGCGACCTGCGGTACCAGCGACTTGCAAAGCGCCGTGAGACCGGTGCGCGCCGCGCTAGATAGCCCCATGTGCGCTCGTGGCGACTTGACCATCGCGGAGGTAATGTTGACGATGCGCCCGAAGCGCCGATCACGCATACCGGGCAACAGCGCCCGGATGAGCAGGATGGGCACCAGCATATTGGCTTCTACTGCCGACAGCCAGACGGCACGATCCCAATCGGCGAATTCTCCCGGGGCCGGCCCTGCATTGTTGTTGATGAGAATATCCGCATCTGGGCAAGCCGCAACGAGCCTCGCGCGCCCCGCCTCCGTGTTGATGTCAGCGACAATGGGCGCAGCTTGCGCACCGGTGGCAACCCGGATCTCGGTCACTGCCTCGTCCAGCCTCGAGGGATCACGCCCGTTGATGAAGATCACGCAGCCCTCCCGAGCGAGAGAGGTCGCGCACGCCAGGCCAAGGCCTTGCGAGGAGGCGCAAACGATGGCCTTGCGGCCTTTGATTCTGAGATCCATCGAAAGTCCCCTTTCTGGCTCTCAGCCCGAGCTTGCTCCGCCGAGAGGCCAGGTTGAACTCCGCTAGCGGCCATGCGCGCGCGCGTAGTGCTGCCGCAGCAGGTCGCTGCCGTAGTCGTTGCCGTTCGGCGTTCTCACGATCGTGTGCACATGGAACTTCGCCGGTTCGGTGTTGGTCAGGAACACGCCGGCATGATGGTCGAACTCCACGAGCAGAACCGGGCTCTGGATCCGATAGTAGAACGGGCTGGTCTGCTCGTGACCGCCAATCCAGCAGAAGTGCGTGTCGCCGAGATGCTGGCCGATCTCGTGCATGCGCGCGGCATAGGGGCCGGGCGGCAGCGGTGCAATGTAGAGCGCGATCAGATCGAGCAGTTCTCGGCGCTGCAGCGCCGAGAGCGCAGAAGCCTCTAGGCCTTCGTACGGAATAATGCGGTTGTCTTGGTGCGCGCCGCCAAGGTGGAGATTGTCCGCGAAATGCCGGCGCCCCGGCGGTAGATCTCCTCCGACCATCGCGTGAGCCACTATGGCCCTTCGCTTTTGCGCCGGCGACAGCGAATGCATTAGCGCAAGGCCGGCGCGCTCCTCGTCTTCGAACAGGCTGATGCCTGCGAACGGTCCGGTGTCAGCGTACGCCGGCTCCGCCCCGAGGAAGGCGGGTGTGAGGACCATCTGCCGGCCGAGCACGAAACAGCTCAAAGTGAGATGGTGCCCAAACAGCTGCCAGCCCCACGGTTCGGTCGCCGAGGGCGTCCCGAACGCGCAGAATGTGTAGCTCCATTCGCCAAGCACCGCCGGGCAACCGACCAGATCGCCGAGAAATCGGTTCAGTCGCATCACGTTGCGCGAGGCCTCGTAGCCCCGCGCGCTCAGGCTGGCGCGCAAGAGCTCCATGACCGCTTCGCGTACCGCGTCGGTTGTTTCGTCGAGGCGCAGCCCGTAGGTTTCGACGTACAGCTCGGTATTCTGCCAACCACGCCACTGGTCTGAGTCGACGGGAAAGCTCATCGCGGCCCGCTGCGCCGCTGTCACGGACTGCAGAAGATGTCTTAGCGCCGCAACCATCGCCGATGTGGGCGCGTCGCTGGGCTGCAGCGCAAACAGCTCTGGTATCGGGTGGCCATCGATAGTGATGCCGGTGAAGGGCGCTTTCGCAAGCTCTGCCCAGCCGCCGAACAGGTCCCGGGCGCGCTGGCTTTGTAGTCGAGCCTCGGCATGTGCGCGCGGCGTGGCCCCCGCAATCCGGGACTGCCCCGGAGCGGGAACGAATGGCCGATAGTCGAGGCGGCTCACGACTGGGCAAGACCGGGCGTAGGCCCGACCGCTAGCGATCTTCTATACAGCACTGTCGATTCGATTCTGTTGACCTTGTGCATGCTTGCCCTTTCCCGGCCGCGGCGCCATGAGATCATACTTGGGTCTGCTCACAGCTGAGCTGGCCTGCCTGTCGACGGATATGATACGACGCAGCAGATGAGCTACGACGTCCTCATCATCGGCTTCGGGCCGGTGGGCGCAACAGCCGCCAATTTGCTGGCTCGACAAGGCCTTCGCGTAGGCGTCGTCGAGGCGGAGTTCGAGATCTACGACAAGCCGCGCGCGCTGACCTTTGATCATGAGGTCATGCGGATCTTCCAGGCCTGCGGGCTAGCGGAGCGCATTGCCCAATTCACAACCCCTCACCCCGGGACCCACTATCTGGGCGTCGATGGTTCCGTGATCAAGAAAGTGGACTCTCTGCCCCCGCCTTACCCGCTGGCTTGGCCACCCACCCTGACATTTGTGCAGCCGCAGGTCGAGAGGCTGCTTCGAGACGGTGTGCGCGGCAACCCCAGCGTCGATGTGCATCTTGGCTACCGCGGCGTCGCCTTGACCCAGGACTATCTTGGTGTGGCGCTTTCGGTGCGGCACGTCAAACAAGCAAAAGAGCTTGTTCTGCGAGCGCGCGTTCTGCTCGGTTGCGATGGTGCCAACAGCTTTGTGCGCAGGCAACTCGACATCGGCCTCGAAGATCTAGGCTTCGATGAGTGGTGGATGGTCGTCGATGTGCGAATCCGCGAACCTTGCGAGCTGCCGCCCCGCTGCATCCAGTACTGCCGGCCGTCAAGGCCAGCGACCTTCGTCCCCGGACCCGGCGATCTGCGTCGCTGGGAAATCAAACTGCTTCCCGGAGAGAGTCCCGATGAATTTGGCCGTCGGGAAAACGTGATCGAGCAGATCTCCCGTTTCGTCGATCCATCCCGCGTTGAGATCTGGCGCTCCGCCGTATATCGTTTTCATGCGCTGCTCGCCCGACGCTGGCGGGACGGTCGCATCTTTCTGCTGGGCGATGCATGCCATCAAACCCCGCCTTTTCTAGGCCAGGGCATGTGCGCGGGTATTCGAGACGCGTCAAACCTCGCTTGGAAGTTGGCAACGGTACTCCAGCTCGGTGCGCCAGATGCGCTGCTCGACAGCTATGAGCAAGAACGCAAGGCCCACGTCCGCAGCCTTGTGGCGACCGCCAAGCAATTCGGTCAGATCGTCGGCGAGCTTGACCCGGAAGCTGCGCGGATCCGAGACGAGACGTTGCGCCAGCAGCTCGAGCGCGGTGAGGCCGAAACGATCCGTCAACGCTTTATCCCCGACCTGACAAGCGGGATCATCGATCAGCACCCACGGGCACGAGCGGCTGGGACGCTGTTTGTGCAGCCGAAAATCAAACTTCACGCTCGCAACGAGACAGCAGTTAGGGAGGTCCTACTCGATGATCTGCTACAGTTTCGCTTTCTTATCGCAGCCGCCACCCCACAGGCGCAACAGTGGCTGACTCCCGAATCGCGCGAACTGTGGCGGCGCCTCGGCGGCGAACGGGTCATGATCCGTCAAGCCGGACAGGGTTCCAGCGCCGATAGAATTGACGATGCCGATACACCGAATTTGGCCGAGGTCGATGGGCTGTTCGCCGACTGGATGCGCCAAAACGACTGCGCCGCGGTTGTGGTCCGACCCGATCGCTACGTCTTCGGCACGGCCAACGATGCGGGAGAGTTGAACCGCTTGGTCGCGGCAGTAGGAGGACACTTACTCGGGTCAGGCGTAGCCGTTAGAGGAGCCCAGGCTGGCATGTCGGACTAATCAATGAATCGAATCGGATGAGTCCCAGATTGGCCGCGCGTGATGGCCAAATCGACTCAACCTCGAGTTCCGGCCCTGACTGCAAAATCTCCGTGCGCTTTCAAACGCCTCGCGTTTGCCAGGCAATAGACGAGTAGCAGCCCGAAGCAGGACAGCACGAACACCTTGTTGATGAACCAATTGGTGCGCCAGATCGACCACTGGGGTGCGGACAGGAACGAAACAAACTTGGTTGCGATGATGACGATCTCCGCAACGGAAATGCCCACCGCTGCCGCGTAGGTGTAGCGCCGCCAGTGCAGCAGCGACCATCCCAGCCAAATATGCACCACCCACCAGAAATCCCAAAAAACGTAAGTGGTAACTGGTACCCCCTCGGCCAGCGCGTAAGCCGCGGGGAAGATGTACTTGATGACCAACGTCCAGGCCGCCAGGATGAACAGGAAATGGGCGAGGAAGGACAGCACGGATAGTCAATCGTCGCGGTTTCAGCCTAGGCGTGCGGCCGCGTCACGGGTGAGATCAGCGATCGGAATGCCGAGTGGGCACGCGCGAAGGCAAGAGCGTTGGATGCAGGTGAGACACGCTGTCGCAGCTATTGGAAGCTGCGCATACTCCGTGCGCGCAAGTGCAGGGTCCCCGTAGTCGACCGCGTACATGCGCGTGCGTAAGACTTCTGCGATTGCAACTTCATGTGGACAGCTCGACTCGCACGCGCTGCAGGCGGGCTGACAATAACTGCCCATCCGCATTTCGACATAGCGTGCCAACAACTCGTGATCGCCGACGCTGGTCACCGTCGCGCCCGAAGCGCTCACGTATTCATCGATCAGTTCAGGGCTGGTCATCGAGATCAACAGCGCATCGACGTTGGGCCTGGACAGCACCCAGCGAAAAGCGGCTTGAGAAAAAGTGGACCCGGGGCGCTCGTACGGACGCATGTCGTTGAGCCGCGCTCCCATCAGTGTCTTCATCGCCAGCACGCCAACGTCTTTTTGTTTTGCCTTCTGCAACACGCGCGGTAGATCCGGCTGAATGGCGGCCCAGTGAAAGGTGTGCCGGAGTCGGTCGTAGAAGCTCGGGTCCTGACTTACGCTGTAAGCGGTCAAGATCACGTCCACCTGGTCATGGTCGAGCACGTAGTCGAGACACTCAACCAAATGGCTCCCGTGACCAGACATCCCGCGGAAGCGGATCTTGCCATGGCGCTTGGCCAGTTCGGTGAACTCCCACCACTCCGTGTTCTGCGCTCGGGCCACGTCGTTGACCGCGTGGTTAAAGTAGATGTCCACATGGTCGGTGCGAAGCCGGCGCAAGCTTCCTTCCAGCGCCTTCATCATTTCAGCGCGGGTGTCCGATGCGCCGGCCTTGGTCTTGGTGGACAGGACAACCTGATCACGTTTACCCTGCAGCGCTTCGCCGATCGCCTCCTCGGCACCGCCCCAGCGGTAGCTCTCGGCAGTGTCGAAGTAGTTCACGCCACGTTCGAAGGCATAGCGCACCAGCGCCGCATCAGAGGAGCTGGCGGAGCCGAAGGAGATGTCGGACACTTTGAGCTCAGTACGGCCAAGCCGTGCGTAGCGGCGGATGCCGGGCGGCGCCGCATTTTGCGCTTGCGTGGCCGCGCTAGCGGCCGCCAAGCCGATCGCTGTACCTGCCCCCCAACGCAGAAATTCGCGTCGATCGATCATGCGCACTCACCTCCTCTTGAATGCGGAGCGAGCTATCGACTGCGAACGCTGCGCCCCCGTGACGACTTGAACTGCACGCCCACACCTTAGCCGAATGGCGCTCGGCAGCAAAGAGTCTACCAGTGAGGATCAAGTTAGCGCTTTGCAGACGCAATCTAAGCCGTGGCGGGCTCCATTCGACCGGAAGTTGCATTGCACGTGTTCGCGACCCGTCGAGTGAGAGCAAACTTAAGTGCCACGGAACGCGGGCCTACGTTGTCACTCACCCTCATCGGGTAAGGCAGGCTCGCCCGGTCGCAAGATGTCCCAAGCCTGGCTGCGCGGCGCGATCGGTGAATCGACCGACAGTTAGGTTGTTTCGAGGTCGGCGACCTGTGTGCGAGGGCCGGGGCGCTGACCCTGGGCGCCCAGAGAGCTGGATCAGTTTTGAGCCGGTTCAGCCAACAGGTAGCCCCATCCGCGCACTGTGCGAATGTTAATGCCTGTTGCTTCGAACTTAGCGCGCAAGCGGGAGACGTAGACCTCGACGGCATTCGGGCTCACCGGCTGTTCGCGTGCGGTGCACGCTTCGCTTAGTTCATTCTTTGTGACGACCTTCCCCGCACGCAAGATCAACAGTTCCAACGTGCGCCACTCTCCTATAGTAAGGTCCAGCGCGCGGCCGCTGAGCGAAGCAATATGTGTATCCCGGTCGAGCGTAAGCGGCCCATAGGCAAGCGTACGCGTTTCTCCGGCCAGGCTGCGCCGCAGCAATGCGCGTACCCTGGCTTCGAGCTCATGAAGCTGCAGTGGCTTCACGACGTAGTCGTCAGCGCCTAGGTTTAATCCATACACTCGGTCTTCGACCGCCTCTCGCGCACTGAGGACAAGCACTGGGACTTGCTGCCCCCGCTGGCGCAGCCTGTACAGCACACCGAACCCGTCCATCCCCGGCAGACCGATATCGAGAATCACGAGGTCATACGCGGTCTTTCTGAGCGCCGCGTCGGCACCCGGGCCGGAGGTTTCGCAATCCACCTCATAGCCCGACCTGCGAAAGAAGCTGGTGAGACTCTCGGCGAGCAAATCGTCATCCTCGATGACTAGCAAGCGCATAGCTACACTTCACCCATGCGATCTGCCACTGGGAAAGCCGACGAGGGGTTTGTGCCGCACGTGCGAGCTGCGGCACGCGCAGAAATTGCGTTTGCGATCGCTCAAAAGGAAATTACCAGACGAGTTCAACCCCAAACGGGCCTGAAGCCTGAAACCCGTTTTGGCCAGGACGGTTGTGCCGAGCGCCGCGGCAGCGGCCGCGATCACCGGCGTGCAGTCGATCGCCAGCCAGCACCCGCAGCAGAGACGGGCTTGACTCTCTCGCGAGCGCAGCGCTCATTGAGCGGGGCCGGGTTGAGGCTGCACTTCGACCGCCACGTCTCGGCGCGAGCACAGCTCGATCAACACCGGCAGCACGACCAAGATCAACAGCGGGGCGAGCAAGATGCCGCCCACAACCACCAGCGCGAGAGGCTTTTGCACCTGCGACCCGATGCCGGTCGATATGGCTGCGGGCAGCAGCCCCACGCAGGCGGCAATGCAGGTCATCATCACCGGCCGCAAACGGGTCTCGCAGGCGCGCACCAGAGCCTCAGAGCGGTCCACCCCGGCGTCGAGCAGGTGGTTGAAGTAGGCCAAAACGATAATGCCCTCCATGACCGAGATGCCGAACAGACCGATGAAGCCTATCGCCGCCGATACGCTGAACGGTGTCCCGGTCACGTACAGGGCAAAGATCCCGCCGATCAGCGCCATGGGCATGACGCTCGCGGCGAGCAAGGTGTCTGTGAGCGAGGAGAAGTTAATGAATAGCAGCAGGAAGATCAGTCCGAGGCTCAGCGGCACGACGACCTTTAGCCGCTCCAGCGCCTGTTGCAGGTCGCCGAACTCACCCGCCCATTCCAGATGAAAACCACCGGGTAGCTGCAGCTGCTGCGCTACCTTCCGTTGCGCCTCCAGCACCGCACCGCCCAGATCGCGGCCGCGCACGCTGAACTTGATCGGTATGTAGCGCTCCTGGTTCTCGCGGTAGATGAAAGAAGCTCCCGAGACCAAGTCCACCTTGGCGACGTCAGTCAGAGGGATCTGGACGAGGCCGGTGCCGTTGGGGTTAGGAGCGCCGATGGTGATGTGCTGAATGGCTTCCAGGCTTCTGCGGTACTCCGGTGCCAGGCGCACGACGATGGGAAAATTGCGGTCGCTGCCCTCCTCGTACAGGTTGCCGGCGGCCTGTCCGCCGATGGCTGCCTGCACGGTAGAGTTGATATCCCCAGGCGCGAGGCCATAACGCGCGGCGCGGTCGCGATCGATGTCGATCCTGACGGTGGGCTGACCCAGCGAGTCAAACACCGACAAGTCGGTGATCCCTGGCACCGTCTTCATCAGCGCCTTGATCTTGTAGGCCGTCTTCTCGAGCGTGTCCAGATCATTGCCGAACAACTTCACCGAGTTCTGCCCTTTGACCCCTGATGCCGCCTCCTCCACGTTGTCCTCGATGTACTGCGAGAAGTTGAACTCCACGCCCGGGAACTCAGCTTGCAATGCGTCGTTGACTTCGCGCGTGAGGCGCTCCTTGTCCATTCCCTTGGGCCATGCGCCCGGGGGTCTTAGCGGGACAAAAAATTCGGCATTGAAGAACCCGGTGGCATCGGTGCCATCGTCAGGCCGACCGTTCTGTGACACCACGGTTTCGACCTCTGGGAAGCCCTTAATGAGGCGGCGCATGCGGTTCACGTAGCCGTTGCCTTCCTCGAGCGAGATCGAGGGCGGCATGGTGGCGCGGATCCACAGATTGCCCTCCTCGAGCTTCGGTAGAAACTCCAGCCCCAGCCCCCGCAGACAGAACACGGCCAGCAGCACCAGCAGCGCCCCACCGCCAAGGGTGACTATGCGATTTGCAAGCGCGAACCCGAGCACCGGGAAGTAGAGGCGCCGCAATGTGCGTACGACCACTGTCTCGGTCTCCCTGACGTGCTCGGGAAGCAGGTAGGCGCTTAACGCCGGGGAGACGGTGAAGGTGGCGAGAAGGCCGCCGGCGATGGCGTAAGCGTAGGTCTTCGCCATCGGGCCAAAGATGTGTCCCTCGACCCCGCTTAAGGTGAACAGCGGGACGAACCCGGCGATGATGATCGCAGCGGCGAAAAAGATCGCCCGGTTAACCTCGGTTGCTGCGTTGGCAATGACTGCGAACTTGCCGTGCAAGTCCATGCGGGTGCGAACGCGATGCAGCGCGGCATAGCCGGCGTGACGCGCTTGCGGCCCTTCGGCGAGATGTCGGAAGATGTTTTCCACCATGATCACTGTGGAATCGACGATCAGTCCGAAATCGATTGCACCCACCGAGAGCAGATTCGCCGAGTCGCCGCGCAGCACCATGATGATGATGGCGAAGAACAAGGCGAAGGGGATGGTCGCCGAGACGATGATCGCGCTGCGAAGATCGCCCAGGAACATCCACTGGACGAAGAAGATCAGCACAATGCCGAAGATCAAGTTGTGCAACACGGTGTGAGTGGTGACAGCGATCAGATCGCTGCGATCGTAGATCTTCTCGATGTGCACGCCCGGGGGCAGCACGCTCGACGCGTTAATCTGGTCGACCTTCGCTTTGACCCGCTCGATCGTAGGCAGGCTTTTCTCGCCGCGGCGCATTAGCACGATGCCCTGGACGATGTCGTCGTCGGAGTCATGTCCCGCGATGCCAAGCCGCGGTTGGTGGCCAACTGTCACCGTTGCGACGTCGCGCAACTGCACCGGCATACCGTTGGTGGCCGTCAGCATCGTCCTTCGGATGTCATCCATGGAGTGGATAAGGCCGACACCGCGCACGACCGCCGCTTGCGGCCCAAAATTCACTGTTTGGCCGCCCACGTTGATGTTGCTGTTGTTGAGTACCTGCAGCACCTGCGGCAAGCTCAGACCGTAGGAGATGAGTCGGTCCAGGTCTATGGTGACTTCGTAGGTTTTGGTCTTCCCGCCCCAGCCGTTGACGTCGATGACCCCTGGAATCGCTTTGAAGCGACGTTCAAGCATCCAGTCTTCGATCGTCTTGAGGTCCGTGACTGAAAAACCGGTCGGGCCCACCACCCGGTAGCGGTAGATCTCACCGATCGGGCTCCAGGGGGAGATGCTTGGTTGCGCCCCGTTGGGCAGCGGCGCAAGCTGTGCGAGCCGATTGATCACCCATTGCTCAGCCTGTTGGTAGGTAAAGTCATAGGTGAACTGCAACTTGACGTCGGAAAGGCCGAACAGCGATATCGTGCGGATTGCGGTGACGTGCGGGATGCCCGCCATTTGAATTTCGATCGGGATGGTGATGTAGCGCTCGATCTCCTCGGCAGACTGGCCTGCGTTCTGGGTGATGACGTCGACTAGAGGGGGCACCGGGTCGGGGTAGGCCTCGATGTTGAGTTGAGTGAAGCTCGCCACGCCGGCCGCCAAAACTAGAAACAGCGCGCCCACTACGAGAGCGCGCTGTCTGAGCGCAAAAGCGATCATCGCGTTCATGGTTCCTCGGTCAGTCCGCGTTGCGCCCCATTCGCTCTCAGGTGCTTACTCGCGAGTGGCCGCTCTGTCGACGAACAGGGTCCCGCTCGCTACTACCTTCTCTCCTGCCGCGAGGCCCGTGAGCACCTCGACCATGCCGTTGGCGCTTCGCCCGGTGCGGATCTGCCGCAATGCGACCGCGCCGTCTGCCTGCACAACCCAGACCAACGCAGTGTTACCCTCGTAAACGATCGCCTCCTGCGATACCGCGGGCGCCGCTGACTCGGTGCCCGTGATGATGTTGAAGCGCGCAAACATCTCTGGCTTGAGCGCTCCATCCGGGTTTTCCACCTCAGCACGCACGGTCAGCCGACGCGTGTTGGGATCGACCGACGGTGCGATGTAGTTGAGCTTTGCCCTGAACACCCGATCGGGAAAGGCGAGCACGCTTACTTCGACCGAAGCCCCGCGACGCATTACTGGGGCATCGGCTTCGCGCACGTTGCCAATCAGCCACACGGTGGATAGATCGCCGATCGAATAGACGGGATTTGAGGCACCGGCTTGAATGTACTGACCAGGGCCGACCTGACGATCTGTCACCTGGCCGCTGATGGGCGCCACGACGAACGACATCGGGTTCGATTTCTGTGCATTCTCGAGCGCAGTGATTTCTGCGTCGCTCTTGCCGAGGATTCGCAGCTTGTTGCGCACAAGGGCAAGTGCAGTCTCCGCCGAGCGCACGCCGTTTTGCGCGCTAATGAGATCTGACTGGCTCTGCTGCCAGTCTTGCAAAGCCCCAGCCTTGGCGTCATACAAGGCATGCTTGCGCTGCTCATTGGTCTGTGCGAGGCTCAATTGCGAGCGCGCTGTGTTTAGAGCAGCGGCTGCACTGATCAAATCATTCTGATTTTGTGCAAACTCGGCAGCTTCCACCGCAAGCAGTGGATCGCCGCGCTTCACATAGTCTCCGAAATTCGCAATGACTCGCGTCACCCGACCCGAGAACGGGGAGAACACTGGCGTGGTTCTATCGCCGTTGATTGCGATCTTCCCGTCGGTCACCTGCTCGCTGCGAAAGCTCATCATCGCCACGGGTGCAATCTTGAAACTGGCGAGCTGCGAAGGCGTCGGCCTGAACGTGCCGGGGGAGGTGTTTCCCCGGGCATCGCCGTCAGCGGGATGGCCTGTAAGGTAGGCGCCCACCGATCCCAGACCCAGGAGCGCGCCGGCAACCACCGCGGCCGTCACCACGATGAGAATCTGCGTTCGCCTTTGTAAGGCAGGTGGTATACGAGGCGATGACGGCGAAGCGACTTCTTGCATAGTCTGGTATTGCTGCGGCTCAAAAACGCACAGCGACTTTTCATCGAGGCTCAGGCCTCGGCCGCATCTGCGCAGGGCCGTCAGATTGCGTATCGACGTGACCGCTCAATCAATCGACGTCGCGGTCCCCCGTTGGCTGCCGGCTATCCTTCGGACCGGCAAAATATACGCGTGGGCTCTTACCAGGAACTTGCCTCGGGCTTGCTAAATGCTGAATGCATAAGAACCTGGAGAAAATTCTGGGAAAGCTTGCGAAATGCTGAAAGCATCGAAGGCTTACTGCTTTCATAGTGCTGGAACCCCCGGTTCTTAACCGAGTCTTGCCACGAGCTTGCAAAATGCTTAATGGCGAGCCTGCTCTGGCCCTCGGCTTCCGCGTTTAGTCCGGTGAAACGGAATCGCAAGAATAATTGAGTGGCCTTCTGGTGCTCGAATTATCTCTAGTGCGGTATCTGGTGAACGGTCGCCCGGTTTAAGCTTGTAGCTGATCGCCTTCAGCTGCTGAGCGAGCAGGCACCTGCATCAGGCAGGGGTTGTCCGCGAGTGCGGTTTAATTTGCGCCGACGGACGCGGCGTGAGGAAGCGACAAATTCGAGTGCTTTTGTTGTGCAAGCCAGGCCCATTCGGGCCTCCTGGTGATCTGCAAGATCACCAACACGTTCAGACTCACCGCTCCGCTATTGTGTTCTGCGGCGCGGTAAAGGGTCGGACGTGCAATAAGATGCGCGTTACGACGATTCTCGCCTGCTCGCCTTGACCCGTGGCAGCGCGTCGGCGAAAGTGGGTCGGGGCGGCGAAGGCGAGAGCGAGGCGATCGACGAAACTGACGCCGCCTTGAGGCCGTCTAGGTATTGGTCCACCAGCGCCTGCGCTTCCCTGGCCAAGGCGAAGCAGCCGGGGTCGAGCAGCCAGTCATAGATCAATCCGTCGACGTAAGCGTGCAGACCAAGTGCTGCGCGCCGCGTGTTGAGTTGATGTGAAAGCTGGCCCTTGCGCACGGCGTTGCGCAGGGCCCGCCGCATCATTTCGAGGCCATCGGCGCGGCAATGAAGGATGCGTTGCGACAGGGGGTGCAGTTCGTCCACGTATTCGCACTTGCGGGTGAGAATCTCAAAGACGCGCCGGCAACGCGGATCCTCTGCGGTCTGGCGCAACACATGCACGCAACAAGCGCGCAGACTGGACAGCGGATCTGCAGTCGACGCGTCTGCAGCCTGGCGAATCATTTCTTCCATTGGCAATGCCACGCGGTCGAGCATGGCTGCGAACAAATCAGCCTTGTTTCGAAAGTGCCAATAGATGGCCCCACGCGTAACGCCCGCCGCGTCCGCAATGTCCGCTAGCGAAGTGCTGGTCACGCCCTGGTCGCGAAACACCTGCTCGGCGGTGTCCAAAATGCGGTTCCGAGTCTCTTGGGCTTCTTCCTTCGTTCTCCTCGCCATTGATTCCTCCACACCGTTCGCCCGCCGCACGCCGCAATGCCCGTGCGGCCTTTGGGGGTTTTGAAACAACGACACTTTACATACATTCGTGGATGTATGTAAACTGCCGCCTTAGTTTCGGCGCTTGCACTGGTCGTTCAGGTGCGGCGCACCGTCGTGGCGCCGTTTTCCAGAGGCGCGTCCGATCTCGGGGCGGCTTTAAACTGACCGTGAGCGAAAATGAAGGTGGTTTCGACCCGCACACCTGCTGTTAGCCCTGTCGCGCTAGCTCTAATGAGCGTCCTGGTCGCGGCCGGATGCGGAAAGCCCGCGGCGCAGCAAACCGGTCAGATGCCGCCCGAGGTAAACGTGGTTACGGTTCATCCACGTGATATCGCGGCCACCTTCGAACAAGTCGGCCAGACCGCAGGCGTGCGCGAGGTTGAAGTGCGTCCGCGCGTGACCGGTATTCTGCTGCGCTGGAACTATAAGGAAGGCGGTGCGGTGCAGGCCGGCCGTAGCCTGTTCACCATCGATCCGGCGCCGTTCCAGATCGCGGTTGCGAAGGCGGACGCCGATCTGGCCAGCGCGCTTGCGAAGGACGCGCAAACCGAGCGTGACATCGAACGGCTGCAGCCGCTCTACGAGCAGGGGATGGTCAGCCGCAAGGCCTTCGACGACGCCCTGTCCGCCAAGGAGGTGGCAGCCGCCGGAGTCAAGGCAGCCAAGGCCGCACTCACCCAGGCCAAGCTCGACCTCGAGTACACCCGCGTCGAGGCACCGATCAGCGGTGTCACCAGTCGTGCGCTCAAATCCGAGGGCAGTTTGGTCGAAGCGCAACAGACGCTGCTCACCACCATCTCGCAGGTCGACCCGATTCACGTAATCTTCAGCATCTCGGAGTCCGAGCACCTGAAGCTCAACCGCGAGGCCGCGGCCGGGCGACTGCAGCTACCCAGGGACGGGCGATTTACTGTGACCGTACGCTTGTCCGACGGGACCACTTACGCCCGTCCGGGACGCGTTGACTTCAGTGACGTGCGCATCAATCCGGAGACAGGCACCAGCGAAGCGCGAGCGGTGCTGCCCAACTCCGACCAGAGCCTAAGGCCAGGGCAGTTCGTGCGCGTCACGCTGGCCGGGGCGACCTACATCAACGCCTTGGCGGTGCCACAGCGAGCGGTGCTGGAGGGCCCGACTGGCAAGATTGTTATGACGGTCAACGCGCAAGGCTTGGTTGAGCCGCGCCCGGTCGAGGTCGGCGCATGGGCAGGCGCGGACTGGATCATCACGTCGGGCCTCAATGCTGGAGACCGGGTGATCGTGGACGGCGTGATGAAGGCAAGACCGGGCGCGCCCGTGAAAATCGCTGAGGCCAAGGCGGCCGAGACTGCTCAGGCGACTCAGTCCAGAGCAAAACAACCGTAACGCGTCGAAACGACGATTGCCCTCCGGCCGCGGAGAGCATCGAGGTGAGCCCATGTTTTCTCGCTTCTTTATCGACCGGCCGATCTTTGCGGCGGTTCTCTCCATCTTCATCCTGCTAGCGGGGCTCGCAGCAATGCGCAACCTCCCCGTTGCGCAATATCCCGAGATTGCACCTCCGGTTGTGACCGTGCAGGCCGTCTATCCGGGAGCCTCGGCGGAAGTGCTCGAACAGACTGTGGCCGCGCCCCTCGAGAATCAGATTAACGGGGTCGAGAACATGATCTTCATGTCCTCCAACTCGGGCTCCAACGGCGTAGTGCAGATCCAAGTGACCTTCGAGATCGGCTCGAATGCGGATCAGGCGGCGCTCAACGTTAACAACCGCGTCAAGCAAGCCGAGGCTCGTCTACCCGAGGAGGTACGACGGCAGGGCGTCACAGTGGAGAAAGGCTCGTCGGCGTTCTTGATGGTCTACGCGTTCTACTCTCCGGACGGGCGTTTCGACGATCTGTACACAAGCAATTATGTGACGCTCAACGTGCTCGATTTCCTCAAGCGGGTCCCGGGGACGACCAACGTGCAGATCTTCGGCGCCAAGGACTATGCCATGCGCATTTGGGTCAGGCCCGATCGCATGACGCAGCTCAAACTCACTCCCGGCGATCTGATCCGCGCCGTCAACGAGCAAAACGCGCAATTCGCGGCGGGCAAAGTGGGACAGGCGCCGATCGGTCCACAACAGGAACTGGTCTACACCATCACGACCAAGGGACGCCTGGCCGACGTGAAGGAGTTTGAGGAGATTATCGTCCGCGCGAACCCGGACGGCTCCGCGGTGCGCTTGAAGGACGTCGCGCGCGTGGAGCTCGCGTCAAAGGACTACGAGTTCATCGGTCGCGTAAACGGCAAGCAGGCCACGCTCGTTGGCATCTTCCTCCAGCCCGGCGCCAACGCGCTCGCCGTGGCCAACGACTGCAACGCGGTGATGAAACAGCTCTCCGAGCGCTTTCCGCCGGGACTCGCGTTTTCCAACGTCTACGACACGACGCGCTTCGTCAAGGTCTCCATTCGCGAAGTGGTGAAAACCTTGCTCGAGGCGATGGCGCTGGTGTTCGTGGTCGTGTTCGTGTTCCTGCAGTCCTGGCGAGCCACGCTGATTCCGTTTGCCGCCGTGCCGGTGTCCTTGGTCGGAACCTTCGCCGGCTTGTTCGCACTGGGCTACTCGATCAACACGCTCACGCTGTTCGGCATGGTGCTCTCAATCGGCATCGTGGTCGACGATGCCATCGTGGTGCT
>Ga0187780_10001914_pt1 | contig 15681 bp, 13 predicted proteins | sample 1015_Q2_SP10_20__FD_132429 | JGI IMG/M metagenome (GOLD analysis project Ga0187780, IMG submission 132429) | Tropical peat soil microbial communities from peatlands in Department of Meta, Colombia - 1015_Q2_SP10_20_MG | ecosystem: Environmental > Terrestrial > Soil > Wetlands > Peat | place... | reverse complement strand
CGCGCGATCCGCCGCTCGAGCCCTTGCAGTCGCTCGGGCACCCCCTGCTCCCGCTTCTCGGGACCGGTTGGTCGCCGTTTCTGCACCATCGGGTTGTCCTATCGTGACCGCGGCGGGACCGAACCGGGTGTCCGGAATCGACCAACGCAAGCCGCGTGGGCGTCGACGAGGATATCGACTTCGATTCGGGTCCGATCGTTGCCGAGTGCTCAAGACGGCATCCACCAGGCCCGATGAAAGACCGTGTACCCGACTGCCCTGCGCACGATCCCACCGGTCCGTACCGGCGGACGTAGGCTGGCCGGGCACGTGACGGGCCGGCGCTGCGGGCGCGGCGCGACGGATCGGAGCACCGACGTGGCCAACGAGTCGCCATGAACGAGCCCGTGGCCGAGGACGAGCTCGTCCTGCCCGAATTCGTCGACCCGGGCCCCGAGGCTCCCGACGACGCCGTCGGCGCGGGGGCGCTCGACGGGGCGCGCCTGCGCAGCTTCGTCGGCTTGTCGCTGGGCCTGGTCGGCCCCCGCGCCAACCTGGCGGTGTCGGGGGTGCTGCTCACCTTGCTGGTCGAGTCCCGCGCGGCGAGCGCGGTGGCCATCACCTTCGCGCTCACCGCCAACCGCCTGGTGGGCTGGATCGCCTACCCCGTGCTCGGCCGGGCCAGCGACCAGACGAAGAGCGCGGCGGGCCGGCGGGCGCCGTACATGGCGGCCGGGCTCCTCATCATGGGCGCATGCACCTGGGCCTACACGCTGGTCTCGGGCTACTGGCCCCTGGTGCTGCTCATCGTCATGGTCAAGACGGCGAGCGTCGTCTTCGGCCTCACCAACGTGGCGGTCATTCCCGAGACCTTCGGCAAGAGCCGGACCATCAAGGCGGCCGCCTTCATCGGCGTGGTCGGCGCGCTGGTGAGCCTGGTCATCAAGGGCACCGTCATCGCCACCTGGAAGGCCCACGACCCGGCCACCTGGGACCTCGCCTTCCGGCTGGCGGGGGGCTTCATGATGGTCGTCGCGGTCGTCGTCCTCGTGCTCGTGCGCGAGGCACCGGCCGCCGAGGTCGTGGCCGACCACGACCGGCGCACGCGGGCGCGGCCCTGGCGCGACGAGCTGCGGGAGATCCTGGCCGGCCCCAACGCCAAGCTGCTGGCGGCCGGCCTGGTCGTCTTCTGGGCCGGCCTGAGCGCCACCGGGTACCTGGCCATCGTCTACTTCGACAAGGTGCTCCACGCCGGCGCGAACGTGCAGTTCATCGCCGGGTGGATCACCGGCGTGCCCGTGTTGCTGATCGGCATCCCCCTCGGATGGGTCGTCGCCCGGATGCTCACCCGCGTGCAGGTGGCCGTGCTCGCGCCGCTGACGGGCGCGGTCGTGTCCCTCGCGGAGTGCTTCTGCACGCACATGTGGCAGACGGTGGTCCTGGCCTTCATCGGCGCGCCGATGTTCAGCGCGTTCTTCATCTCGCTGGCGCCCATGCTGCTGCAGCTGCTGCCGCGCTCGGGCGGCATGGGGGAGCTGCTGGGCAAGCTCGTCGCGCCCTTCAGCCTGTTCGCCATGGGCTTCTCCTTCCTGGCCGCCTACGCCGTCGACGCCACCGGGAGCTACCGGGTCATCTGGGTCTTCCCGGCCGTCGCCGGTGTGGCACAGGGGGTGATGATGCTGTGGCTGCGGATCCCGGCCGGCCACGAGCGGCCGCACTATGCCGGGCTCTGGGAGCGCATGAGCGAGTCGATCCTCGAGCAGGTGACCGGCGAGGGCCGGTCACTGCTCGGCGGGGTCGTGAGCCCTGCCGACGCCGACGCCGCCTCCCTGTTCCAGGCGGCGCGCCGGATCCTGGGCGACCCCTATGCCGGACCGGACGCGCCCGAGCTCGGCGAGGCGGCCGGCGCGGACGAGTCGCACGGCGCGGACGAGTCGCACGGCGCGGACGAGTCGACGAGCCCGGCAGGGCGCGACTGACGCAGGCCTTGCTACCGTGCCGCGGTGGCAAGCGCGCAGCTGCGGGCCGTCAAGGAGGTGCTCGTCGGGATCGGCCGGATGGCGCCCGACGTCCCCCTCGACGCGCAGCGCGCCGTCGTCGACGCCTTGGGCTCGATGCGCCCCCCGCCCGACGGTGTGGAGGTCACGCCCCTCGGGGGTGAGGCGCCGGCGGGGGAGTGGGTCTCGGCGCAGGGTGCCGACGGGCGTCGCGTCGTGCTGTACCTGCACGGCGGGGGCTATTGCGTGGGCAGCGCGGTCAGCCACCGGCTGCTGGCGGCCGAGCTGTCGGTCTCCTCGGGCGCGCGCGTCCTCGTCCTGGACTACCGACGCGCCCCCGAGCACCGGTTCCCGGCCGCCTTCGACGACGCCGTCGTCGCCTACCACTGGCTGCTCGGGCAGGGTCACGATCCGGCGGCGATCGCCGTCGCCGGGGACTCGGCCGGCGGCGGGCTGACGCTGGCCGCGCTGGTGGCCCTGCGCGACGGGGGGCTGCCCTTGCCGGGGGCGGGGGTGTGCATCTCCCCCTGGGGGGACGTGGCCGGCAGGGCCGCCAGCCTCGCGACCCACGACGACCGGGACTACGTCCTCTCCGCCGCCTGGCTGTCGGCCATGGCCGCGCACTACCTGGGTGACGCCGATCGCGCCGACCCCCGCGCCTCGCCCCTGGCCGCCGAGCTCGGGGGGCTGCCGCCGCTGTTGGTCCTGGTCGGCAGCGAGGAGGTCCTCTACGACGACGCGCTGGCCGTGGCCGAGCGCGCCCGGGCCGCCGGGGTGGCGTGCGAGCTCGAGGTCTTCGAGGACTGCGCGCACTGGTGGATGCTCGCCGGCGCGGGGACGCCCGAGGCCACTGCGGGCGTCGAGCGCGTCGGCCGGTTCCTCCGGGCCCGGCTCGCGTAGCATCGAGGGAGCACCGACGAGCCTCGAGGAGGGCGCCATGGAGGTCCGGGACAAGCTCTACATCGACGGGGCGTGGGCGCCCTCGAGCGGGACGGGGACCCTGGAGGTCGTGAACTCCACCACCGAGGAGGTCATGGGGACCGTCCCCGAGGGGACGCCCGAGGACGTGGACCGGGCCGTGCGGGCCGCGGCGGCGGCGTTCCCGGCGTGGTCGGCGACGTCGGTCGACGAGCGGGCCAAGGCGCTGTCGCGCATCCAGGAGAGCCTGGTGGCGCGCACGCCCGAGCTGGCCACCCTCATCGCGCAGGAGGTGGGCATGCCCCACACCCTGTCGAGCCTCGTCCAGGTGGGCCTCCCGGTGATGAGCTTCGCCAACGCCGCGCAGCTCGCCGGCCAGGTCAAGTGGGAGGAGCCGCTCGGCACGTCGCTGATCGTGCGCGAGCCCGTCGGGGTGGTGGGTGCCATCACGCCGTGGAACTACCCGCTGCACCAGGTGGCGGCCAAGGTGGCGCCGGCACTGGCCGCGGGCTGCACGGTGGTGCTCAAGCCCAGCGAGGTCGCACCGCTGAGCGCCTTCGTGCTGGCCGAGATCGTCGACGAGATCGGCCTGCCCGCCGGCGTGTTCAACCTCGTGACCGGCACGGGCCCGGTAGTGGGGGAGGCCATCGCCTCGCACCGCCTGGTGGACATGGTGTCGTTCACGGGATCGACGCGTGCGGGCAAGCGTGTGATGGCCCTGGCCGCCGACGGTGTCAAGCGCGTGGCGCTGGAGCTCGGGGGCAAGTCGGCGAACGTGATCATCGAGGACGCGGATCTCGACAAGGCCGTCCCCGCCGGCGTGGCCGCCTGCTACATCAACTCAGGCCAGACCTGCTCGGCGCTGACGCGGATGATCGTCCCGCGCGCGCGCCTGGCCGAGGTGGAGCGCCTCGCCGTGGAGTCGGCCGAGACCTACACACCGGGCGACCCCTTCGACGCGGCGACGCGTCTGGGGCCGCTCGTCTCGGCAGTCCAGCGCGACCGAGTTCGGGGCTACATCGCCAAGGGGCTCGACGAGGGGGCGAAGCTGCTCACCGGCGGCGCCGAGGCCCCCGAGGGGCTGGAGAAGGGCTACTTCGTCCGCCCCACGGTGTTCTCCGAGGTGACCAACGACATGACGATCGCCCGCGAGGAGATCTTCGGGCCCGTGCTGTCGATCCTCCCCTACGACAGCGAGGAGGAGGCCATCGCCATGGCCAACGACTCGGACTACGGCCTCGCCGGGGCGGTGTGGGCGGGCGACAAGGCGCACGCCGAGGCGGTGGCGCGCCGGCTGCGCGCGGGGCAGGTCGACGTCAACGGCGGCGGCTTCAACCCCATGGCGCCCTTCGGCGGCTACAAGCAGTCGGGCATCGGCCGCGAGCTCGGGCCCTTCGGGCTCGAGGAGTTCCTCGAGGTGAAGTCGATCCAGGGCGCCGGCGCGTAGCGCTCAGGCCCCCATGGCGTGGACGCCGCCGTCCACGTGGAGCATCTCCCCGGTGGTCATGGGGAACCAGTCCGAGAGCAACGCCACGCACGCCTTGGCCACCGGCTCGGCGTCCGCCACGTCCCACCCCAGCGGGGCGCGCTCGCCCCAGGTGTCCTCGAAGGCCTTGAAGCTCGGGATCGACTTGGCCGCCATGGTGCGCACGGGGCCGGCTGCCACGAGGTTCACGCGCACCCCGTCGCGCCCGAGGTCCCGGGCCAGATACCGCGCCAGGGACTCGAGCGCGGCCTTGGCCACCCCCATCCAGTCGTAGGCGGGCCAGGCCACGCGCGCGTCGAAGTCCAGCGCCACCACCGACGAGCGGCCGGCGGCCACCAGCAGGGGCCGCATGGCCGCCACTAGCGCCTTGAGCGAGTAGGCGGAGACCTCCAGGGCGGTGGCGACCTGCTCCCAGTCGGCGCGCAGGATGTCGCCGCCCAGGCACTCCTGGGGGGCGAAGCCGATGGCGTGGAGGAGGCCGTCGAGGCGTCCGAAGCGCTCGGTCAGATCCTGCGCGGCGGCGGCGAGGTGCGACGGGTCGGTCACGTCGAGCTCGAGGACGTGGACCTCGGTGGGGAGCTTGCGGGCCGTCCGGCGGGTGAGCGATAGGCCCCGACCGGCGCCGGAGAGCACGATCTCCGCGCCTTGCTCCTGGGCCAGGCGGGCCACGGCGAAGGCCAGCGACGCGTCGGTGAGCACGCCGGTGACGAGGATCCGCTTGCCGTCGAGCAGTCCCATCCGGCGACCATACCCGAGCGTCGCCGGACAGGGCGCGCCTGATCCGGGGTCCGGCGGCGGTGTGCAAAGGTGGTCCGATGCAGGTGGGAATCCTCGGTGGGACAGGACCACTCGGCGGCGGGCTCGCACTTCGCCTCGCCGCGGCGGGCACCTCGGTGGTCGTCGGGTCGCGCGACGCCGAGCGGGCCGCGTCGGTGGTGGCCGAGCTCGTCGCCCCCTACGCGCCGCGGGCGCTGGACATCTCGGGCGCGGCCAACCCCGAGGCCGCCGGCTGCGAGCTGGTCGTGGTGGCCACACCCTGGGACGCGGCGGCCCCGACGGTGACGGCGCTGCGCGATGAGATCGGTGACAAGGTGGTCGTGTCGGTTGCCAATGCGCTGGTCCGCCAGGGCCGGGAGCTCCATGCCCTCGTGCCGCCGCGCGGCTCGATCGCGGCCGCGGTGCAGGCGGCGCTGCCCGAGGCCAACGTGGCGGCGGCCTGTCAGCACCTGCCCGCGTCCACGCTGGCCGACCTCGGCGCCCCCCTGGAGGCCGACGTGCTCGTGTGCGCGGACGACGCCGGGGCGGCGCGGGCCGCGGCGGCGCTGGTGGGCACCATCGCCGGGCTGCGCCCCGTGCTGGCGGGCTCGCTCGCCTCGGCCGCGGCCATCGAGGCGTTCACCGCGGTGCTCGTCACGGTGAACATCCGCTACAAGGCGCATACGACGCTCCGCCTCGGCGGCCTGCCCGACCCGCTGCCCGCGCCATGATGCGGCTCCACGACACCGCGCGACGCGCACTGGTCCCCTTCGAGCCGGGGCCCGAGGTCACCATGTACTCCTGCGGCATCACGCCCTACGATGCCGCGCACCTCGGGCACGCGCAGGTGTACCTCACCTTCGACCTGCTCCAGCGGCGCCTGCGCGACCTGGGGCACCGGACCCGCCTCGTGCGCAACGTGACGGACGTCGACGACGACATCCTTCGCAAGGCCCGCGAGCTCGGGGTGCACTACCTGGACCTGGCGGCCGAGGAGATGGCCCGCTTCGACGCCAATATGGACGCGCTCGGGCTGCTGCCCGTGGCCAGCGAGCCGCGTGCCACCTCGGCCATCCCCGAGATCCTGTCGATGGTCGGCGCACTGCTCGACACCGACCATGCCTATCGGGCCGGCGGGGCGGTGTACTTCGACATCTCGACCTTCGGGCGCTTCGGGCAGGTGAGCCACCTGCCCCGCGATGAGATGCTGACGCTGGCGGCCGAGCGCGGCGGGAAGCCCGACGACCCCAACAAGCGCAACCCGCTCGACTTCGTTCTCTGGCAGCCCTCCGCACCCGACGAGCCCGCCTGGGAGTCGCGTTGGGGGCCCGGTCGCCCGGGATGGCACATCGAGTGCTCGGCGCTGGCCATGCGGGAGCTCGGCCCCACGATCGACTTGCACGGTGGCGGGCGCGACCTCGTGTTCCCGCACCACGAGTGCGAGGCAGCGCAGTCCGAGTCCGTGACCGGTCAGACGTTCTCGCGCCACTGGCTGCACGTGGGCATGGTGGGCCTCGACGGGGAGAAGATGTCGAAGTCGCTGGGGAACCTGGTCTTCGTCGGCGACCTGCTCAAGGAATGGGAGGCGGCCGCGGTGCGCGTAGCGCTCCTCGCGCATCACTACCGAGCCGACTGGAGCTGGGGGGACGGCGACATGCCAGCCGCGGCCGATCGGCTGGCGCGTTGGCGTGCCGCGTCCGGTTCGGGGTCCGGCGCGACCCCCGGCGCGACTTCGGGGGCGACCTCCGGCGCGGACGCCGAGTCGGTGCTCGACGCGGTGCGGGCGCGGCTCGACGACGACCTCGACGTGCCGGGCGCGCTGTCCGTCCTCGACGACGCGGCCGCGTCCGGCGGCGGTGTCGGTCCGGGGGCGTCGCTGCTCGGCGTTAGCCTGTAGCCCCGGCGACCGACGGAGGGGCGAGCGCTATGGCAGGGGCAGTCACGGTCCGTCTCCCGGACGGCTCGACCAAGGAGGTGGCAGAAGGGGCGACGGCGCTGGACGTGGCCCGGGCCGTCGGCGCCCGCCTGGCCAGGGCGGCGGTGGCCGCCGAGGTCGACGGCGCCCAGGCGGACCTCACCCGGCCCGTGCCCGATGGGGCGACCCTCGCCATCGTCACGGACGACAGCGAGGAGGGGCGCGCCGTGCTGCGCCACTCGACCGCCCACGTCCTCGCCCAGGCCGTCCTCGCCCTGTGGCCGGGCGCGAAGTTCGCCATCGGGCCGCCCATCGAGAACGGCTTCTACTACGACTTCCTCCTCCCCGGCGACGAGCACTTCACCGACGCGGACCTCGAGCGCATCGAGGCGAAGATGCGCGAGATCGTGTCCGACGACCAGCCCTTCGTCCGCGAGGAGCACACGGCCGAGTCGGGTCTCGCCCTCTTCGCCGACCAGCCCTTCAAGCGCGAGATCATCGAGGGCGCGGCCGCGGATCCCGCCCTGGCGGCGGAGGCGGAGGTCGACCATGGCGCGGCGGTGGTGAGCGCCTATCGCAACACCGACACCTTCGTCGACCTGTGCCGCGGGCCGCACGTCCCCTCCACCGGCCGGCTCGGGCACTTCAAGCTCCAGCGGGTGGCCGGCGCCTACTGGCGCGGCGACGAGAAGCGGCCTCAGCTCCAGCGCATCTACGGCACCGCGTGGGAGAGCGAGGAGGCGTTGGCCGAGCACCTCCACCGGCTGGAGGAGGCCGAGCGCCGTGACCATCGACGCCTCGGCGCCGAGCTCGACCTCTTCTCCTTCCCGTCGGAGATCGGCTCGGGGCTGGCGGTGTTCCACCCCAAGGGCGGGCTCGTGCGCCGGCTGATGGAGGACTACTCCCGCCAGCGCCACACCGACGCCGGGTACGCCTTCGTCAACACCCCGCACATCACCAAGTCCGACCTCTTCGAGATCTCGGGGCACCTCGACTGGTTCGCGGAGTCCATGTACCCGCCCATGGAGCTCGACGAAGGGCACCGGTACTACCTCAAGCCCATGAACTGCCCGTTCCACATCCTCATCTACCGGGGACGGCAGCGGTCGTACCGGGAGCTGCCCATGCGGCTCTTCGAGTTCGGGACCGTCTACCGCTACGAGAAGTCCGGTGTCGTGCACGGGCTGACCCGGGTGCGGGGGATGACGCAGGACGACGCCCACATCTTCTGCACGGTCGAGCAGATGCCGGACGAGCTGACGAACGCGCTCGAGTTCGTCCTCGGCCTCCTGCGCGACTTCGGGCTGCGCGACTTCTATGTCGAGCTCTCCACCAAGCCCGAGGGCAAGGCGGTGGGCTCCGACGAGGAGTGGGCCCTCGCCACCGAGGCGCTGCGGGGCATCGCCGAGGCGATGGGGCTCGACCTGGTCATGGACGAGGGCGGCGGCGCCTTCTACGGGCCCAAGATCTCGGTGCAGACCAAGGACGCCATCGGGCGGAGCTGGCAGGTCTCCACCATCCAGCTCGACTTCCAGCTGCCCGGGCGCTTCGACCTCGAGTACGTCGGGGCCGACAACGCGCGCCACCGCCCGGTCATGATCCACCGGGCCCTGTTCGGCACGGTGGAGCGCTTCTTCGGCATCCTGCTCGAGCACTACGCCGGCGCGCTGCCGACGTGGCTGTGCCCGGTGCAGGTGGCCGTGCTCCCCGTGCGAGCGGATCACGAGGACTACGCCGACGCGGTGCGCCGGGCGTGCGCCGAGGCCGGCCTGCGGGTCGAGGTCGACGGCGCCGACGAGCCCATCGGCGCGCGGATCCGGCGCCGGAAGCTGGAGAAGCTGCCCTACATCCTCGTGGTGGGCGACGACGACACCGGGGCGCGCACGGTGGGCGTGAACCGGCGTGGCGGTGACCGGCCCGAGCGCGGCGTGGCCCTCGACGCCTTCGTGGCGGCCGCGGTCGCCGAGGTCGACGCCAAGGGACTGCCCGAGCAGGCGACCGCCGGGCCGTGACCTTCGAGCAGCTCTGGGCGGGCTGGCGCCGCGAGTACGTGGTCGCGGCCTCCGACGCCGACCGCCACGGGCACGACGCGTGCGTCTTCTGCCGCATCGTCGAGAGCGGCGACCCGACCGAGGAGAACGGGATCGTCTGGCGTGACGAGCGCACCTTCGCGGTGCTGAACGCCTACCCCTACGCCAGCGGTCACCTGCTGGTCATGCCCCTGCGCCATGTCGACGACCTCGGTGCGCTCGAGCCCGAGGAGTCCTCGGGCCTGTGGGAGGCGACGCGGCGGGCCGCGGCCGCCATCACCGACGCCTACGACCCCGACGGCATCAACCTGGGGGCGAACCTGGGCCGGGCCGCAGGGGCCGGGATCCCCGCGCACCTGCACCTGCACGTGGTCCCTCGCTGGGCGGGCGACACCAACTTCATGACCACGGTGGCCGGCGTCCGGGTGATGCCCGAGTCGCTGCCCGAGTCCTGGCGCCGCCTGCACGCGGCCTGGCCGGCGCAGTAAGCCGGGCCCTCGCGTCCCTCCGGCGCCTCACGCCGCGCCCTGGCGTCCCGCCGGCGCGGTGTCGGCCGTGGGGCCAGCCCCTGCCAGCACTCGTCGGGGCACCCCCGCGACCCATCGGGCCCGGCGGCCGACGCCGTAGCCGGACGCCAGCAGCACCGCAAGGACCCGGGCCCGGCGCCAGGGATCGTCGGTCAGCGCGTACTGCAGGTGGTAGCCGGGGAGGGCCTGGTGGACGAGCGGCCATTCCACGTCGACCAGAGCGCGCAGGGCCTGACCGCGCCACCCCCCACCGGGGAGCGGGAACAGCTCGGCCGGGTGGTCGAGGCCGGCGAAGCGGGCCAGGGCCAGGGCCGCGCCCACCGCTGTGGCGCAGCGGCCCGCGTCGGCCACGGCCCGCACGCGTCCCCAGTCGATCGGCTCCCCGTGCTCGGCGGCGTGCCCGGCCACCGCGGCGAGGTCCGCGAACCACACCAACCGGCAGAAATTGTGGTGCGGCTTGCCGGCGTGCACGGCGAGGACCACCAACTCCTCGGCCGGCGGCAGGCCGAACGCCGGGACGCCGGCGCACTCGATGGGCCGACGCGCCGCCCACAGGGCCCGGGCCTCCAGCGAGGTGACGCGCAGGGGCGGCGACTCCAGGGCGTAGTGGAGCTCGAGGCTCCACGACGGGACGGCGTCGTGGGCCAGCAACGTGTCGTAGAGGTCGCGCCGTGCCGGGCGCACGACCCGCCAGCCGGCGCGCTCGAGGGCGTCCAGAGCCGGGCCGTGGTGCTCGGGCGGGAGGAGCAGGTCGATGTCCTCCATGGCGCGCAGGCCGGGCTCGGCGTAGCGATCGACGAGCGTGGGCCCCTTGAGCACCACCGGCTCGAGGCCGGCGTCGGCCAGTGGTCCGAGCGCCTGGTGCAGGGCGCGGGGCAGCAACAGGCGCGTCTCGGTCCGGACCACTTCGGCGAGCACGCCGAGCCATCCCCGCGCCGGGCCCAGGGCGTCGAGGGCCTCCGCGCCCGCCAGGGCCCGCCACAGCAGCGGCCCGATCCGGTGCTCCGTCGAGTGCTGGGCCGCCAGCAGGCCGTCGGCGCCCGCGCCCAGCGCATGGCGGACGCGGTCGGGATCGGGCCGGCGCCGGCAGGCCTCCCAGAGCAGGCGAGCCGTCCACATCCGCGTCTCAGGACGCACCGACCATTCCTCCCTGCCGCGGCGCCGCACCGTTGCGCCGACCCTATCCGGCCGGGTCCGGGCCATCGGACCTGGTGGGATCGTTGTCGGCACGAATCGAGCCTTCTGGAGTGCTATTTACCGCCGTCCGTGGCAATATGGTTGCCAGGTCGGCGCTCCACGTCACTTCGTCATCACGGACAGGTGTCTTCCGCCGCCGGCCCGAGGACCACCGTGGACGACGACACGACCAATACTGCACACGCGGGCGCCGACCGGGGCCAGTCGTCCCCCGACGCGCGCTCCGGCACCATGAACCGGCGGCAGGCCGTCCAGCGCATCGGCACTCGCGCCGTGGCCGCCTCGGTGGCCGCCTGGGTCGTGCCCGAGATCCTCGTCGGAACGCCCACCGCGGCCGGCGCCCTTTCGGGTGGGGGCGGCGGCGGTGGTGGGGGCAGCGGCGGCGGCGGTGGTGGGGGCAGCGGCGGCGGCGGTGGTGGGGGCAGCGGCGGCGGCGGAGGTGCGACGACGGCGTCCGGCGGAGGGTCCACCACCGGCGCGACAGTGAAGACGGCGGCGGCAACCACGCCCTCGACCGGGCCCCAGCTCGCCTACACCGGCGCCAACGTCCAGCGCGACGTGGACGTGGCGACCGGTCTCGTGGTGGGGGGCTGGCTCCTGCGCCGCTGGGGCAAGGCCATCGAGGCACGGCGTCCCGATCCCGCCGACGGCGTGGGGCCCTTCACCGACTGAGCCGCGCCCGTGGAGACGATCGCACGCGTGTCGGCGCGCGTGTTCGTGGGCTTGTCGCTGTGCTTCGCCATCGCCTGCGAGGACGACGCCTTGGCCGACGACATTCGACGGGTCTTCGCCACCCTGGCGGCGGCCGGCGACGACGAGCGCGCCGGAGGTCCCAGCGTCCGGTACCGGGTCGACGTCGATCCAGCGGGACGCTGCACGCTCGGGCGCGACGGCGAGACGCTGCTGTCGGGCGCCACACGCGCCGAGCTCGTGGACCTGCTCACCTGGGACGTCAACCAGCGCGTCGCGGACACCAGCGCGGCCCACATCCTCTTCCACGCCGGCGCCGTCGAGCTCGGCGGCCGTGGGGTGCTCATCCCCGGCGTGTCGGGGTCGGGCAAGAGCACCCTGACGGCGGCCCTGGTGCGTCGAGGGTCGTCCTACCTTACCGACGAGCTCGTGGCCATGACGGCCGACGGCGGTCGGCTCCTCCCGTTTCCCAAGGCGCTCGCGCTCGACGAGCGCTCGCTGGGGGTGCTCGGCATGGAGCCCGGTGCGGGGTGCCGGGGCGCTGGATCGGTGCACGTGGTGATCGACGCGCTGCGCCCGGGTGCCACCGGGACTGCCTGCACCCCCGGGGCGCTGGTATTCCCGCGCTATCGACCCGGCGTGTCCGGTGCACCGGTCCCCATGACGCGGGCCGACGCCTTGCTCGAGCTGCTCACCAACACGGTGAATCTGGGTGACCACGGCGGCGGGGGTCTGCGGGTGCTGGCCGATCTCGTCGAGCGGTGCCCGGCCTACGCCCTCGACGTCGCCGATCTCGACCTGGCGTGTGACGCGGTCCGAGCGGCGGTGGGGGAGGCGGGATGATCGCGGGCTCGGCCGTCCTCGTGCCCAACGCGCTGGTGACGACGGTGGTGGTCGACGACTCGCTCTTCGTCTACGACGAGGGGGACCGGCGTTTCTTCGTCCTCAACGCCAGCGCGGCCGCGGTGTACGAACGCTGCGACGGGTCGCGCACCCTCGACGCCATCGCCGCCGCGCTGGCCGAGGAGCACCCCGATGCCCCCAGCGTGGCCGAGGACGTGCGCGACGCCGTCGACGGCCTCGTCGAGCTCGGGCTGGTGGCGATCGTCTGAGGGATCGGGGGCGACGGTGCTGGTGGGCGCGCGGCGCGCCTGGTCAGTCGGCCTTGGCCTTCGCCATCCGCTCCACCAGGTTGGAGGGCATCACGTCGTAGTGGTCGTGCTCGGCCCGGAACGTGCCCCGCCCGCCGGTGAGCGAGCGCAGGTCCACCGCGTAGCGCTGGATCTCGGCCGTCGGCACCAGCGCGGTGATGAGCTGGCGGCCGCCGTCGACCGTGTCCGTGCCCTGGACCCGGCCGCGCCGGGAATTGAGGTCGCCGAGGATGTCGCCCTGCATCGATGCGGGCACCGTGACCTCGAGGCGGCTGATGGGCTCGAGCAGAACCGGGCCCGCCTTGGCCATCGCCTCCTTGAAGGCGAGCGCCCCGGCCATCTTGAAGCTCATCTCCGACGAGTCCACCGAGTGGAACTTCCCGTCGAAGCACGACACCTGGACGTCGACGACGGGGTAGCCGTAGACACCACCGCCGGCCATGGCCTCGAGCACGCCCTTCTCCACCGCGGGGATGTACTGCTTGGGGATCGCCCCGCCCACGATCTCGTCCACGAAGTGGAAGCCCTCGCCGCGCTCGAGCGGCTCGATGCGCAGCGAGGCCACGCCGAACTGGCCGTGGCCGCCGGTCTGCTTCTTGTACTTGCCCTCCGCCTCGGCCTGCTTGGTGATCGTCTCTCGATAGGGGACGAGGACGTCCTCGGTCTCGACCTCGACGCTGAACTTGCGGGCCAGGCGCTCGGTGGCGATGGCCAGGTGCGTCTCGCCGGTGCCCATGAGGATGGTCTGATGCGTCTCGTCGACCCGGGCCACGCCGAGGGCGGGGTCCTCCTCCTGGATCTTGTGCAGCCCGGTCATGAGCTTGTCCTCGTCGCCCTTGGACTTGGGCCGGATGGCGATGGCGAGCACCGCCGGCTCGGACTCGGGGCCGGGCACCGTGACGGGGGTGCCCTTGGGGGTGAGCGTGTCGCCGGTGGCGGTGTCGGCGAGCTTGGGCACGGCCACGATGTCGCCGGCCTGCGCCTCGGTGACCGGCTCGGCCTCCTTGCCCCGCAGGAGCTGCAGCACGTGGAGGCGCTCATCGGTGTGCGTGCGCGGGTTGGTGAGGACGGTGTCGGGGCGGATCGTGCCCGACAGCACCCGCAGCAGCGAGATCTTGCCGACGTAGGGGTCCGAGATGGTCTTGAACACCCTCGCCAGCGGCTGGCCGGCGGGGTCGCATGCCACCGTCGTGGTCGTCGTCCCGGCGACCACTTCGACGGGCGGCCGGGTGTCGGGCGCGGGGGCGAGCTCGCAGATCAGGGTGGCCAGGCGGTCGATGCCCACGTCGGTGGTCGCCGCGCCGCAGACCACCGGGAAGACGACGCCCTCGGTCATGCCCTTGGCCAGCGTCGCCTCGAGCTCCTCGGTGGAGGGGACCTCGCCCTCGAGGTAGCGCTCCATCATGGCGTCGTCGCCGACCACGATCCCCTCGACCAGCTGCTCGCGCACCTGGTGCTCGAGCTCGGCCAGGTCGTCGGGGATGGGCCCGGTGTGCGACGTCCCGCCTTCGTAGGTGATGGCCGTGTCGGTGAGCAGGTCCGCGATGCCGCGGAACCCCGCCTCCTCGCCCACGGGCAGCTCCAGCGGGGCGATGCCGGCCCCGAAGCGGTCGCGCAGATCCGCCAGCGTGCGGTCGAAGCTGGCCCGCTCGCGGTCGAGCTTGTTCACGAACACCAGCCGCGGCAGGCCCAGCCCAGCGGCGAGCTCCCACGCCGCCTCGGTCTGCGCCTCCACGCCCTCCACCGCGCTCACGACCAAGACCACCACGTCGGCGACCGAGCAGGCGGCGCGGACCTCGCCGAAGAAGTCGGCGTAGCCGGGGGTGTCGATGACGTTGAGCTTGACGTCGCCCACCGTGCAGGGGGCCATGGCCAGCGACACCGAGAGGTGGCGCTTGACCTCCTCGGGCTCGAAGTCGCACACCGTGGTGCCGTCGTCGACCCGGCCCTGGCGCTTGGTGGCGCCGTGGGTGAAGAGGAGGGCCTCGGCCAGCGTGGTCTTGCCCGCGCCGTTGTGCCCGACCAGGGCCACGTTGCGGATCCGGGACGGCGGGTAGCTCGGCACCCACGCACCTCCCTGTCGTCGATCGGCGATCCCCCGTCGCCGTGTGCGCCGCAGCCTATCGGCGCGCCCGTCGCTCGGGCAGGGCGTGTCCGCCGTCGTCCCCGACGTCGTGCGCGGCCGCGTCCCGGTGAGGCCCGCGGCGGCGCCGACAATGGGCCGAAGGACCCGGGGAGCCCCACCGGGCCACGGATATACTGTTGCAAGCAGGCCACCTGGAGGTAGCCCACAGATGTTCGATGGCCGATTCCGGCAGGCCGTGGACCACGGGACCAAGCCGGTGGGCGAGACGCTCGTGCGGGTGGGCGTTACGGCCGACGTCCTCACCGTGTTCGGCCTGGCCATGTCGGTGCTCACCGCCTTCGTCGTGGGCTCGGGCCATTTCCTGTGGGGCATCGCCATGCTCTTCGCCACCGGGCTGCCGGACCTCTTCGACGGGCCGGTGGCCAAGGCGTCGGGCACGGCCTCCATCCGGGGCGCCTTCTTCGACTCGGTGGCGGACAGGGTGGCCGACGGGTTCATGTTCGGCGGGGTGGCCTGGTACCTGGCCGCCCACCACCACGGCGAGATGGTGCTCCTGCCCTTCGCCATCCTGGCGGCGGTCTCGCTCATCTCCTACCAGCGGGCCAAGGCCGAGCTGCTCGGCCTGTCGGCCAGCGGCGGGCTCATGGAGCGCGCCGAGCGGTTCATCCTCCTCGGCGTGTGCTTCGTGGCCGCGGCCATCTCGGTGCGCCTGTTCGTCCCCGCCCTGTGGGTCTTCTTCGGCTTGGTCCTGCTCACGGCCTTGGAGCGCTTCGTGCGGGTCTGGAACGCAGCCGAGGGCCCCGTGCGGTTCCCCGTGGCCGATGGGGTCGAGCAGTCCGAGTACGCCCGCCGGGCCATCGCCCGGTGGCGCCAGGCGCGCGCCGATTCGCGCTGGCGGGCCTGGCGCGAGGCGCGCGCCGAGCGCAGCGCCGGTCCCCAGCCGGCCAGG
>Ga0187780_10001913_pt1 | contig 15683 bp, 13 predicted proteins | sample 1015_Q2_SP10_20__FD_132429 | JGI IMG/M metagenome (GOLD analysis project Ga0187780, IMG submission 132429) | Tropical peat soil microbial communities from peatlands in Department of Meta, Colombia - 1015_Q2_SP10_20_MG | ecosystem: Environmental > Terrestrial > Soil > Wetlands > Peat | place... | reverse complement strand
GCGCTGATTCCGAGGTGCTGCAGGAACGGCGTGTAGTCTGATCCCGAACCCAGCGCACGCAGCGGCAGATCCCCTCCCTTACGCAACTGCCCCGCAATGTACTTGGCCGAGTCGGTCGCACCTTCTGCGTTTCCCGCTACCAGGTCGCGGGCACGGGCACGGGCGACGACGTCGACACGTGTTTCAGGGTCAGAGACGCCGTGACCGACCTCCATGACCATGTGCTCGAGCGCGTGGCTACCCCCTGCTTCGAGAAACCCGCGACCGTTGCCGTCGGTGTTCACATATGCGACGGCATGGCGCTTCAGCTGGTCCGCATGAGTCTCCGCCCACTCGGTCGACCCGAGCAGGCCGGCCTCCTCGCCATCCCAGCTCGCATAGATAAGCGTGCGTCGCGGGTGCCATCCCTGTGCAGCCAGGCTGCCCATTGCCTTCATCTCCGCCATCAGCACGACGTTGCCGGACAGCGGATCTGCGGCGCCGAATACCCAGCCATCATGATGGTTGCCGCGGATCGCCCACTCATCAGGCGCTTCGCTGCCCTGCAGGCGGGCGATGACGTCGTACACCGGCTTTTGCGACCAGTCCGACTCAATCCTGAGGTGAACTGTCGCCGGACCCGGACCGAGGTGGTAGGTGACGGGGAGACTCCCACGCCACGGGGCCGGCGCGCGTGGCCCGGTCAGTGCGCGCATGAGCGGCTGCGCATCGCCATACGAAATCGGCAGGACAGGAATTTTAAGAATCGTTTTCGCTTCCGCCCGTGAAAGCCGTGTTGCGTCGCGTGTCGCGCCGACCCCCGGCGTCAGCGGATCGCCGGAATAAAGGGTCATGTCCTCGACCGACCCGCGTTGTACGCCCTGCGACGGCCGTCCCGCACCGTCAGGATATGGATCACCGGCCGCGTACCCGTCGTCGCGCGGATCGGAATAGATGATGCAGCCGATCGCGCCGTGCTCGTAGGCCAGCTTTGGCTTCAGTCCGCGCCACCCATTTCCATAGCGCACAATGACGATATTCCCGGTAACGGATACACCGCGGCGGGCGAGTTCCTTGTAGTCGTCCGGCATTCCGTAATTCACATAGACGAGCTTGCCGGTCACGTCGCCGTCGGCGCCGTAGATGTTGTACGGTGGCAGCACGTCCTTGGTAATGGAGGACGTGCGATCGCCGGCAACCGGCGGCTCCCGAAGCTTGGCCCGATAGTGAGTAGGCGCAACGAGCTCCAGCAGAACTTCCTTCGGGGTCGGATACAGGACATAGAACGTCTCGATCTCCGCATTCCAGCCCCACGAGCGAAACAACCCCAGCATGTATTCCGCGTTGTCGTGGTCGTGCGGCGAGCCCACTTGGTTGGGCTGGGACGCCATGCGTTGCATCCACGCCCTCAGGTCCTCCGCTTGCAGGGCCTGGTCGAACGATCGCTCGAGTGCAAGCTCCGTGGCGACGGCGCCCGCCGAGAACCCATAGATGGAAGTACCGGTATCAGCCGCCAGGATCGTGGCGGGCGCTGCGCCCAAGATGCAGACCAGTGCGCGACATAGATGCCGAGTCATGCTTGGGATACCTTCTGTGGCCGGGCCGTTGTTCTTGTGTGGCGCCCGCTTGTGGCGGGCTATGGCGTTTTACTATCGACTGAATGCCTGACAGACGGCCGAGCATACGATCCTGCATTAGGAAGCAGCGGCCGACAACGCCGATTGCGCACGCGCGACGGCTGAACCGGGACAGCTCCCTGCGCTCTAGGAAATCGACGCGGAACCGCCAGGGCGATAGCCGCTCCGCGGGCCCGGCTGCCATTTTCAGTCAATCGTCTTTGGGCTCAAAGTGTTAGGCATACTGCCAGCGGGTCGCCGTTGTGCCGGGTGCCGCGCTCGCGCAGACATGGCTGCGCCCTCGGCGGGCTACTATTGCGGCGCCGGACATATCTTTACATCCGCCAGGTATTCGCATGAAGGCAATCGCCACCGTCCAGGTCAATGACGATCGCGTGATCGTTACCCATTGGCAGTTCGCACCGGGTGCGGAGACGGGCCATCACGTACACGCATACGACTACGTGGTGGTGCCGCTGACAACGGGGACGTTGAGGCTGGAAGAGCCCGCTGGAACCCGGGACGTCCGATTGCAGGCGGGGGTGTCGTATGGGCGACCGGCTGGTGTCGCACACAACGTCATCAACGTCAGTGACGGCGACTTCAGCTTCGTGGAAATTGAGTTGAAATGACGCGTTGGCTCACCGAGCCGCGGACGCTCTGCCATTGCCAGTCGAACGCCGCTTGGACAACAGATTGAGTCAGTTGCCTACGGCGCTACTGAGGTTTCGACGCCGCACCCGCTTTGCGCGCTTCAGCTTCCGCGGCCTTCTTGGTGATCGCACTGGCGAGGCCCCTGGCCTCGTTGACAGTCAGCGCCAGCGCCAGGCCGACGCCCGGGCTGATCCCGTCATCCTTCTCGACGCCCACCAGGCGCACATAGATCATGGCGGGTCGGCCGCGACTCGGACGGCTGAAGCTGAGCTCGAGTTGACTGACGCTGAAAAATTCAACCTTCTGAGCTTTCATAGTGAGCGTTCACACAGCCATGTGATTTTCAGAATGTCCGAATCGGCGCGAAGCATCGGCCCCTACGACCCCATGTCCCCGCCCGTCACCATCTCGCGGTTCAGCTGGCCGATCTCGGTCACGCCAAGCTGGGCCATGGTACGCGACAGCTCGTCTGCCAGAATCGCCATCGCCAATTTTGCACCATCGAGCCCTCGCGCGACTAATCCGTAGAGGACGGCTCGACCCAGAAAGACGAAATCGGCCCCCAGAGCCAGGGCCACCGCTATATCGGCTCCCCGGCGAATGCCACCGTCCAGCATGACAGTGAGCCGGGAGCCGACGGCGGCCTTGATGCTTGGCAGCACATCGATAGGCGCCACGGCACGATCCAGCTGCCGGGCGCCGTGATTCGAGACGATAATGCCATCGGCGCCGATCTCCTGCGCGCGCAGGGCATCGGCCGGATGCAGCAACCCCTTGATGACCAGCTTGCCAGGCCAGATGCGCCGGTAGGCCTCGACGTCCGCCCACGTCTGCGTCGGGTACTTCTGGTTGAATTGGAACATGGCCACTTCGTTAGCGCTCGCTCCGGCGCGGACGTAGGCAGCCCAGCTGCCGAGCGGCGGCAGTCCGCCGTTCATGAAATATGACAGCGTCCACGACGGATGCAGCATTCCGTCCAGAACTAAACGCGGCGAGTATCGCAGCGGCAACTTGAACCCATGACGAATATCGCGCTCGCGTTTGGCGGCGACCGGCAGATCCGCCGTGATGACCAGTACCGGCACACCCGCGTCGCGTGCCCGCCTGATCAGGTCCTGGGATAGGGACATCTGGCGGCCGGGGTACAACTGGAACCAGACGTGCCCCGGGGCATAGCCAGCGGCGTCTTCAACCGATGCCACGCTCACGCCGGAGAGCACGTAGGGCACATTTTCAGCCTGCGCGACCGACGCGAGCATGCGTTCGCCCCCGGGACGCAGCAGCCCCGTGTACCCGGTGGGCGCGATGCCGAATGGCCGTCCACACTCCTGGCCAAACAGCATGGTGCTGAGCCGACGCTGAGTGATGTCGCGCAGGTAGCGGGGCACGAACCGGTAGGCGCAGAGACGGCTGCGTACGTAGTCGAGGCCAGTCTCGTCCTCGGTGCCGCTCTCGAGCCAGTCGAAGAGAATGCGGGGCAATCGGCGTCTGGCGCCGCGCCGCAGGTCCTCAATGTTCAGCAGCTGTCGTCCCAGCGTCGTCTCCTCGGCCAGCGGCCCGCCACCCTCGTTCGCGGGTCCCGCTACTCTTCCGGAAAATCGGACACTGGGTCGATGTCGACGGGGACATCCTTTACGGTCTGCAGCACAGCGTCGAGTTCCGCGGGCATTGCGCCGTACTTGGCGAACCAGGCTTCCGTTCGTGCGCGATCGCCGGTCGCTTCCTGTTCGAGCAGCTCCTTGGCGAGGTCAGCGATCACGGCCGGCATCCGCTCCAGGGTGATGCTGTAGCGGCCGCTGGCGGCATCGCGAACGACCACGCCGCGTGCCGAGAGGTAATTAAATTCCATCATCTCGGCCCTGCCGTGCGCCTCCCCCACGCCGAACCGCACGGTGCGGAAGATCCCTGCCAGGTGAGAAATGTAATAGGGGTTGAGCTTATCGCGGGCCACAACACCGCGATCGACCAGCCACTTGAGCCCGTACAGGCCGACGATGTCCGCCTTGGCCTCCTCCAGGCCGGAATACGAAGCGCCAATCGCCTCGCGAATGTCGCGCTTCTGGCCGCCGACATGGGCAAACGCCGGGCCAAGACCATGCGAGATCTCATGCATGATTGTCGTCGCGAGATAGCCTTCGGCCGAGGCTTGCGACGCCAGATCGGCTCGCAACAGACGCTTGGCGATCGGAAGAATGATGTAGTCGACGCGTGCATCCATGTAGTTCTTAAAGAAGATCTTCTTCGAACCGCGCTGTTCATGAACCCGCGGATCGTTGGGCAGATTGTCAGCAACCGCCTGGTAGCCGTGCCGCAAATCACCGGCGCGCAGGGGCGCGTCCATCACCTCCATCGGCGAGCGCAGCCCTTTCTTGGAGGGCAAGTCCGCGGGCGGCAGCGGCAGCGCGGCCTGAATGTCAGCCACGTACCGCTTGTACGAGTCCAGCTTGTGACTCTCCGCGTCGTTGCGGATGAGCACAGCCGCCCCGTACGAAGTCTTGACCCCGAGAAAGTAGTCGAGATAGGTCTCGTAGGGCGCAAAGATGACGTCTACCTTGGGGTTCTCGAGGTCAAGCCACGCCAGGTCGCTCTTGAAATAGTCGTCGCTGAGCAATGCATCGGCTCGCAAGCGCAGGAAGTTGGCGAACGCCGGATCGTCGGCGAGCGCTGCAGCAGCGCGCAGTGCTCCGGCCATCGGCTCAAGCCACTTGCGGTACGCCACGTGGTACGGGACGGCCTGTAGTTCCGCGCCGCTCCTGCGAACAACCGTAAACGGATCGTAGAGAGCAGCTTTTTGCGCTGGATGGGCCGCGACATACGCGTCGAGTTCCGCGCGCGTCAAGTCGACCGGATACAGGTTCCGGCCCGGAGGCATCGGCGCGGTACCGATAAATGGCCGGTTGTCTAGGATCAGGTCATAGCGACTGCCGTTAATTCGCAGGAACCGTCGCACGTCCTCCGCTTTCTGGGAGTGATCGCCCTTCAGGTCGCGGTAAAGCGCCAGCGCGCCAGGATCACTCTGTTCCCAGTAGACCTCTTCAAGATAGCGGCAGGCTTCAACGAGCTTGTCGACCATCTGCCGGTCGCGGCTGCTCAAGACTTGAGCATCGAAGGTCATGTGGACGCGGCGGAATTTCGCCAGCTGCTCGGGCAGATCGCTGGCTACCGTCAGATTGGCCAGCGATGCGGAGCGCGCCGGCGCGTCTGCCGCCTCCGTCACGCCACTGACAGCGGCGCCTGCAGCGACCAGACAAAGGCAAGCGCCGAGAACCCGGATTGGGGCGCGGTTACTGATCATGGGGCCCTCGCACGACAAATTGGAGGCCCGTCGCCGTCCGCCAGGACGTCAGAACGGGTTCATTCGACGCAGGGTGTTATCGCGCAGAAGGAAATGATGCCACAGGCCGAAAACCCCATGCAGGCCAGCGAGAATCAACAGCAGATTGCCGCCGAGCTGGTGCAGATCTCCGACGATGCCCACTGGGCCGTCTACCGCCTGCGCGATTGCCGGCAGCGTCATTCCGCCGACGGAGAAATGAATGCCCATCCGAGACAGCGAGTACCACCCGCCCAGGGGAACCAGGACCAGTAGCACGTACAGTGCGCCGTGACCGATCCGAGCCGTCGACGCCAGCCACGGCCAGCGGCCGTACTCCGGTTCGGCGACGGTGCTCGACAGCCGCACGATCAGTCGGGGCACGACCAGAACCAGCACCGCCAGCCCGCAGGCGAAATGAATCATCGGCGGATCGGCCTTGACGTGGCGTTCGCCCTCGCTGGTCACGTACGCACCAAGCACCAGCAGGGCCGTCAGCCAGTGCAGCGTGGACATGAACCTTGAGTATCGGAATGTGCTGGCGTTCGGCGTGTTGTTGTTCAAGGAAGGGCGCCTATGCACGGATCCGGCAACAGGGCTGCTAGGGGTGCGACATTACCAGAGCGTACGGGGGAACCTCAAAAGCGCCGTACGCCTGGGCGGCGAGCCGGGATCGCGCTCGGGTTTGTTGCCCGCATCCGCAGCGCCGCCTGGAGCGCGGCGCCGCGCGAGATCGATAGCGCCGCTACGGCGGCGGAGTCACCGGTAGGCAGCGCTCGCTATTGAGCGGGCTTCCCGTAAGGCTTGATCGCGAAGTCGGAGATCGAGACCCCGATATCCCACCCGCGTCCGGTGCCGCTCAGGGCCAGCGATATTTCACCCTTGGTCAACACGGTAGCTTCGCTCGATTTGACCGCTCCAGCACTGGCATCGGCCGCTACGTATTGGCCATAGATGTCCTGGATATTCTTGACACCGGCAAATGACCCTTTGCCGGCGTCGATGCTGGACTTGCCCGCAGTAAGCCCGATGCCCTTAGACTCGAGCGAGACCTTCATCGAAGCACCGTTGCTGCACGTTACCGTGCCGGTTCCGGTCGCTGTCTTGTAGATGGCCGACCAACCCTGCATTTCGAAACTGAGCTTGCATGAGAGATCGGCCGCATCCGCAGAACTCGCGCCCAGGCCCAGGGCCAGCAGCCCGGCAGCTAATAATTTCCTGTTCATTGACGGATATCGCCTCCAAAAAAGCCGGCAAGCAGTGCCGCTAGGTTACGCACTCGCAGGACCTATGCCAATCGCACAGCGCCGGGTGAAGGGCTATTAATGATTTGTTCATTGAAGCGCGCGTAGAACGAAAAATGTGCACCGGCCGTTGCGCCTTGATAACGTGCGCAGCCTCGATGGTCCGAGCGAATATGGACTCGAACCGGCCTCTGACCCGAGCGACGATTGCGAACTATGGGCCCTAGATGCGGTTGTCGCGGCGGCTACGGCACGGAACAAGATTGAAAACGATTGTGCCAACGTTGCACGCTTCTTCCGCTCCTGCTCGCGATGCGACTATCACATTGGCCGCGACCGAAAACGCGGGCGCACTACGGCAGATCGTCCACTGGTTCGGCGTAGCGATGCTCGCCGTAACCTCATGCGTCGCGCATGGCCAAGGCGGCCCGCCACTGGTCACGGACGATCCGGGCACGCCCGGCGATGGACACTGGGAGATCAATCTCGCCGCGATCGCTCAGACCGTGGAAGGTGTGCGCACACTGGCGCTTCCCGATGCGGACATTAATTATGGGCTTGGCGACCGAATTCAACTCAAGCTCGACGTACCTCTGACCTTTGCTCGCGAGCCCGACGGGCACATCACAGCCGGTCCCGGCACCAGCGAGCTGGGAGTGAAGTGGCGATTTATCGACGGAGGCGAATCGGGACCGTCGGTATCGACTTACCCGCAGTTCATTTTCGGCTGGAACGTCGCGACCACCAAACGCGGCATCGCCGAACCCGGTCATCAGTACTTTCTTCCGATTGAGGTCACGACGCCCGTTGGGAAATTCACCATGGACGGCGAACTGGGCCGCAACTTCACGACGGTCGGGCCGGACCAGTGGCTCGCGGGACTCATACTCGCCCGAGATTGCCGCGAAGGCACGGAATGCATGGCAGAGGTGCACGAAATCATCAGCTCACAGGGCAATGCCACGCTACTCAATCTGGGACTGCGACACGACATCAACAAATCCGTGCGCCTGCTGATGGCGACCGGATACGAGTTCGGCCCGGCAGGCGCTGATCCTCGCCACCTGCTCATCTACGCCGGCTTCCAGCTGCTGCGATGACGCAGGCAGACCGGCAGCCACAACATCGCTGGTCGCCCGGAGCGGCTGGCAATCAACGGACATATTGTTAGAAATATCAGAGGCTTACGCTGCAGATTGCGTGCGCATGGCTCGGCGCCCCAGCATTATGATTGCCGTACTGACCGCTCCAGGGGTTCACCATGCAGCCCGCCGCCGTTCGTGAAGAAGCTCAACTATTGATCGAGCGCGCGCCGCCGATCGCGCACGTCACGCTTAACCGTGGCGACAAGTTCAACGCGTTGTCGAGCAGCCTGATGGCAGACTTGAAGTCCGCGCTCGACGAGCTTGCGACCGAGCGAGAGATTCGAGTCGTCATCCTCGGGGGCGCCGGGCGTGCATTCTGTGCCGGCCACGATTTGCGCGAAATGGGGCCAACCGTCGACCTCGACGGGTTTCGCAAGCTTTTCGCACAGTGCAGCGATCTGATGCTCACCATCCAGCGATTGCCGCAACCGGTCATCGCCAAGGTTCACGGCGTCGCGACGGCTGCGGGCTGCCAGTTGGTGGCCATGTGTGATCTGGCGGTGGCGAGTAGCGAAGCGCGCTTTGCCGTCTCCGGAATCAATCTCGGGTTATTCTGCGCAACGCCGTCGGTCGCGTTGGGGCGCAACATGCTGCGTAAGCAGGTTATGGAAATGCTGCTGACCGGCGACTTCATAGACGCCGAGACGGCACGAGCGCGCGGACTCGTCAATCGCGTGGTCTCGCCGCAGCAACTGGGCGAAGAGACGGAGCGCCTGGCAATGCAGATCGCGGCCAAGCCGCGCGATGCGATCGCCGCCGGGAAGGCGCTTTTCTATCGCCAGCTGGAACTCGGCATCGATAGCGCTTACGAGCGTGCCGGTGAGTCGATGGCGTGCAATGCCATCGCCGGCGAAACCCGCAAGGGCATTCAAGCGTTCATCGCGAAAATGCGCTGAATCTCAGCTGGTCGATTACCCGTCTCGGCGCCATTGGTCACTGGCCGTCCCTGGGTACCGTGGCCTGCCAGGACTTCGTGCGCACGAGGGTCCCGTTCTCCAGCAGCTCGCGGCGATAGCTGATGTAGAAGTTATCGCGATCGCTGTGCGTGTCGAGTATTCCACGCCAGAGCAGCGTGCGACCGGTCAGCGTGATCATCATTTCAGCCTCACCGCGCACTGCGCTCTGCTCGGGATGCAGGTCGTCGGCCTCGTAGTTCATGACCTCATGCACGTTTTCACGGCCCCACGGATAGTTATCCGAACTGCCGCCACGCCACTGGACGGTTCCTCGCTGGTGAACTGGATCGCGGCCGACGGTCCAGGATAGCGCCGGAATATTCGAGCTCACGTTGAGTTCCGCGGCGCCTCCTGACTCCGCTCGCGTCTCGCGCGTGTTGGGTTGCGGGCGAGCGAGCTGTGGTACGGGTAGCGGACCTTGGTCCGGGACCACGGGCAGCTCGATTCGCGAGCCGTCACTCCCGCCCAGGTTCAGCGTCGTCGTCATCGAATACGGGGTCGGCCAAATCATGGGCCAGAACGCGTTCGACACAGCGACGCGAACGCGGTGGTTCGGCGGGAATACCCAAGAGGTCAGGTGCAGATCGAAACACAACGAGTAGTCTCGGGTCGGATCGAGCGGCGTCGGCGTGCGAGCCGACTCGCGGTGCGCGCCGTTGATGCCGCCGCCGCTGACGAGCGTGGTCGCGCCATCCGGCGCTATATCAGAGACGCGCACAAACCATTCGGTGCTCGGGGCGTTCGCCGAAGTCTGCAGGCACACACGGGGTCGCCCCAGTATCGACAGCGATCCGGCTATCGGTACTGAATCGTATACGAGGCTGTATGCGTCCACCGACCGCTGATCGCCGTTGACATCCCCCCACCAGAAATCAGGTCCCCCGGCTTCCTGCGTCGCGGCCGGCCGGTAAGCGAGCTGATGGCGGAACGCCTGCGGCGCGTCCGCACGCAACGAGTGATCGGCTGCCAGATAGAAGGTCTGATAGCGCAGGTCCTTTGGCGGCCAGCCCTCCTCGGCACGCCACTCGCCTGGAATCTCGCGGATCTGGACGTCTGGCGCATACCAGTGGTTCATGTAGACCAGCAGGCGTGGCCATTCGACCGACTGCTGACTCCCCGGCTTCAACCAGCGCGTCCACCACTGAACCGCCTGATCACGCCACTCGACAGCAGGTCCGGGGACGGCTTCGTCGGGTTCGCTGTGGTTCCACGGCCCGAGCAGAGCCCGGGTGGGCGCATGAATCTGCTGCAGCATTCTCGGGATGCTGTCGCGGTAACCATCGAGCATTCCGCCGATGAGAAAAACCGGAATCTTGATCGAGCCCAGTGGCCGAACGGGTGCGTCCCAGAACGCACCGGCGCGCGGATGCTGCTTGTACATCAGTATCCACGGCGGTGCATCGAACCGTTGCGCGAGGCTCGCCTCGTCGGTCGGGAAGTCCGGCGACCTCGTCACAGCGTTTTCCATGTCGACATTCAGCTCGTATTCATCGACATGCATCATGCCGTCCATGAAGTGCACGTCCTCCTGAAACAGCTCCTCCGTGGCGCAAATAGCGATGATGGCCTTGAGCTCCGGAGGCCCGCGCATGGCCATCTGTACCGAGTTGAAGCCGCCCCAGGAAATGCCGAACATCCCCACTGAGCCGTTCGACCAGCTCTGATGGCCAAGCCACGCGATCACGCGTTCCGCATCCTCCTGCTCGATGCGTGAGTACTCGCGGTCCGGAACCCGCCCCTCGCTGCGGCCAGTGCCTCGAATGTCAACCAGGGCAGATGCGAAGCCGTGGCGCGCGAAGTAGTCATGGACCCGAGCACGGCTCGGCGATTCGTCTTTTCTGTAAGGCAGATATTCGAGGATGGCGGGGAAGGTCTCGCCGGGCCGCTTCGCCACCGGAGAATGCAACGTTGCCGCCAGGCGTATACCGTCCGGCATCGGGATCCAGACCTCGCGGACAGCGACCTGATACGCCGCGTCCGTGGCAGGCGCGGCCAAGGACGCAGTGGCGAAGGCAACCCCAATCAAACACATTGCTATGCGCATCGCCGAGTCTCCATGCAGGCGTACCGGGCGGCAACCCACATCATTGTTCGGAAGAATCGCGCTAAGCCAGGCCCGTTCAAAGCTGTATCTTGAATTGTCATGCATCGGAATGGCGCGCGAAAGTGGCACTACGCGGCGCAGGCCAGCCGGCAGGACGCGTGGCAGGTTCGGCCTACTCTGACTCCCGTCGGTGCTTGATGGTGTGCGGGCCCGGGAACCGCGCCGCCTCGTCGAACAACCAGGATCGGAAAGCCTGGACAGTCGCCAGCGTGCTCACTCGTCGCGGGTACACCAGCCAGTACGATCTGGGAAATGGAACGGGATCCCGACACGCCATCGCCAGAGTGCCATCGGCAACCTCGTCAGCAACCAGGCTCCAGCGCCCCAGCGCCAGGCCATGGCCGCGGACAGCGGACCTGACTACGGCCGCCGAATCGTCGAAATAAGAGCCTGGAGCGTTCGGAGCGTGTAGTGAAGTCGCTTTCCCACGCTCCCGCCAGATGGTCCAGGGCTCCGTGACGCTGTGCAGGAGCGGATATTTATCAAGGTCGTCGTCGTTGAGTGGGCCGTGCTTGGCGAGAAGGGCGGGCGCACACACCGGTACCAGCCACTCGTCAAACAGCTTCTCCGCATGCACGCCGGGCCAGCGCGGTCCCGCGCCGTGACGGATCGCGACTTCATGCTCGCTGTGGACAAAATCCACCATCTCCGTCGATGTGTGCATGTAGAGAGCGATCGCCGGTTGCCTCACCCGGAAGCGCGGCAGCCTGGGCAATAACCACAGCTGCAGGAACGACGCAAGGGTCGTCACACGCAGAGCGCCGGAGCCCCGGACCACGCGCGCGTCGTCCAGGGCAAGTTCGAGTTCCTCGAGCGCACGCTGGATGCGCGGCAGCAGCTCGGCGCCCTGCTCGGTCAGATAAACGTGGCGTCCATTGCGACGCAGCAGGGTCCTGCCGAGATACTCCTCGAGTGCGCGGATCTGCAGGCTGGCCGCGCTCGCCGTGACGCCGAGCGCTTCGGCGGCCCGGGTAAAGCTGAGGTGCTGCGCCACGGCGACGAACACCCGCAGACTGGCGATCGGCAGCCTGCGGATGGCCGTCGCAAGCGCTCCACCTTTAGTTGCCCGGACACGCCGGCTGCTCCCGCGCGTGGGCGTGATGATGCTGCTCTTAGTCGTTAGCGGTCTCGTGCGGCCAGCGTCCTGTCTGGAACGTGAGCCACGCGCTCAACGTAATACGCGGTCAGCGCGGGCTTATCCAGTTTTACAACCGCCGCTTTAATGGCATCTGCGACGCACGCCTGCCAGGAAAAAGTTGGGATGCGGCTGCCGGTCATGATCGGCGGCCCACATGCGATGCGGGCTGCCCTGTCGATCCGTCCGTAGAGCGCTTCGATTCCGTCACGCCTGTTCAGGTCCAGATCGCTATAACGCACGACCTGACTGTGTTGTCCCGCGGGCGTCGCGCCGCGCGCAACGTGGGGGACCGCGCATACCGCAGTGACCACTAGCAGAGCACTCCAAAGGCTCGCAGTTCGTCGTCGATGGCCCATGTCGATCTCCTTTTGCTGAAGCTCTGTATCCCGAGGGCTCCAGAATGCCGCGGGCCAAACCGCCGACATTTCGAACTGCTTATGCCGTGTTGAGATTCTCTCAATCGCGCAGGCGAAAGTTCCGCAACCGGCTGTAGGTCGAGTGATTTCTCGCTTTTTAGCCGCAGGACGGTTTCGTCCCAGCCGACGTTGGGTCACGAAAGAATTATTTAACGGGCGTTCAGGACTTCTTAACCGGGGTTGGCGGCCAGGGCGGAGCATAAGTCCATGGCGAGATCGCTATCGCAAGACAGCGCCCACCGGGACTTGGCACGAGGACACCACCATGGCCAGTCATTTCGATCGACCGACCGTCAGTGGCTCGATTTATTACGCAACAGCCGGAAGTGGCCGACGCTACTGCTACGCGTATGACCCGCCGTCGAGCATGTCGGAGACGAATGTCAATTTCGCCGAATACACGGTCGCTGTCCGCGACACGAGGAGCCGGATTCGACCACTGCGGCTGGACGTGGAGGGCGCGACGGTCGTGCCCTTCCGTAGTTCGATCCGGTCATATGACGACATTATCGAGGTCACCGATAGGGGTTACACGGAGGCGGAGCAGCTGTTGCGCCGGACGACTGGAGCGGCTGAGGTGGTTGTGTTTGACCACAACATCCGCCGTGGTGGCGACCCAGCCGCCACCCGGCAGCGAACGGAACCCAAGCGTCCCGTGTTTCACGCCCACACGGACTTTACCGCCAACTCGGCCTTCGTCAGAGCATCGATGGTGCTGGGCGCTGAGCGCTTGCGAGCGCGACGGTTCATGGCGGTCAACCTCTGGCGCCCGATCGCGGGGCCAGTACTGGACAGCCCGCTCGCGATTTGCGATGCCTCATCAGTTGTGGAATCGGATCTTAAACAGGCCGATCTGATCTACCCCGATCGCACGGGCGAAATTAATTACCTTGCATATAACCCTGATCACCGCTGGTACTACGTTCGGGAGATGCGCAGCGACCAGGCCTGGGTGTTCAAGAACTACGATTCAGCTGGCAACACGAGCGCACGATTTACTCCCCACTCTGCATTTCTCGACAGACCGCCCAACTCGGCGAATGCGCCACGGCAGAGCATCGAGTTTCGCGCGTTCGCGCTCTTCGGCTAGAGGCGGGTTGCACAGCAAAAAGAACCCGGCGGGCCCGCGCCCGCCGGGTCACTATGGCGATGCCAGATCAGGCGCTCGGCACCTTGATCCGCACCACGTCCTTGAGGACTCCGTCGAGACCGCCGAAGACCGTGAGCTTGTCGATCTTCTCGGTGACCTTCTCCAGAGTTTCTAGCTCCTTCAGTCGCAGCAGAGTCGGGTTCTCATCCATCAGCCGCGCGGTGTTGAGCAGCGAGCGAGTCGCTGCCGTCTCCTCGCGGCGCTTGATGAGGTTCGCCTGCGCCACTTTTTCGGCCTGGACCACTTGGTTCAGGATCTCCTTCATGTCGCCCGGCAGGATCACGTCCTTGACACCCACCGAACGGACGGCCAGTCCGTGTTCCTCCACCTGGGCGCGCACGGCGTCTCCAATCTCGCGATCGAGTACACCCTTGTCGCCCAGCAGCTCATCGAGAGTCCGGATTCCCACTGCCTCGCGCAGCGCGAACTGGAGCTCCTTGTAGAGGACTTCGACGAAGTTGGTGAGCGCGGCGCGGGCCTTGACTGCATCCGGCACTTGCCAGAGTGCGGTCAGGTTGACGCGCAGGCTTACCTTGTCTCGGGTCAGGATCTCCTGACCCGTTACCTCCATCGACTGCACACGACGGTCCACCAGCTCGGTCTTGAGCGCGCGCTGGTATTTCCAGAACGCGTGCAGACCCGGAGCCAGGGGCTTCGCGAGCTCGCCATCCACGATCAGCAGTCCGACCGCGGTATCGGCCACCTCTACGGCGACCACCGCGTCCGCCACCTGCGCTGCGAGCGGCGGCTTCGCTCGCACCAGCACTTTGGCGAGCGCCTCCGGGAGCTCGAACTCCTTGGAGAAGTCGAACTTGTCGACCCGGATGTCCACCGGACCGCGCCAGTACAGCTGACGCTTACCCGGCGCAACCAGGCCCGCAACGTGGCCGTTCTTGTACACAACACCGACTTCCCGGTCACCGAGCTCGACGATCGTGAAATACTCCTCGATCGTGTCGCGCGCCTCCTTCACGAGGAAGTCGACGCGTGCGTGCTCGAATTCCGTTACGGTCAGGTCGAAGACCTGGACTTCCACCCGCTTCAGCGGATCGAAAATCCAGTACACGCCCGGCTCGAGAATGGTCTTGAAGCTCCGGTTGCGAAACACAAGGCCGCGCTCGTGCTGGGCGATAGTCACCCTCTTGAAACCCAGCATGTTCCTTCTCCTTTCACGTCTCACCGTCAAAGCAACTGAATAGGTCGAGGTGTAACCCACGTCCGTCCCGCGGGCTGCGAGGGCCGCGGCGCGATCGGCGCGCCAGGTCAGAGGCTTTCCCACGCCCGTAATCGGGCAGGTTCAGCCTCATTGCCGCACGCTTCCGGCGCCGCGCACCCTTGCCGCTCAAGGCAGGGCGCGCGCTGCAGGCGCCGCTTCTCAGGTGCCTGACCCTTGCGGGTCGGCAGCTGATCGGCGTCGCCGCCGGGGCACCTCGATGCGGGACCGAAGCCCCGCTCTCTCTTTGGAGCCTGCTTAACAGGCTGGTGCAAGTATGGGAGTCGAACCCACGACTGACGGCTACTTAACCGTTGCTCTACCCAGCTGAGCTAACTTGCAGGCGGCAGAGACCGCGTCCTCGTGCGGTACACGCTGGCGCAATTCACAGCGCCGGCGCGCCAGGCGGGACTCGAGAGCCCGCACCGCTGACACGACTTCCGTCTCGACCCTCGGACGACGCCGTCAATGGGACGGCGTCGAATCTCAGAACGGACCCGGTCGCCGAATCGACTTGGGCCCAGCCGGCACGGGCCCATGAACGGGACCGGTCTCGGCGGACTGGAACACGAGGCAGGAGTCGAACCTGCGTGCTTTGGGTTCAAAGCCCAACGGGGATACCGGCAACCCACGGCTCGTGTATTGGATCAGGCGGCAGGAATCGGACCTGCGTGGGCTGCGTTCAGAGCGCAGCTGGGATGCCAGCAACCCACACCTGAATAATCTGGCGGGCCGTCAAGGAATCGAACCCTGCT
>Ga0187780_10001912_pt1 | contig 15687 bp, 12 predicted proteins | sample 1015_Q2_SP10_20__FD_132429 | JGI IMG/M metagenome (GOLD analysis project Ga0187780, IMG submission 132429) | Tropical peat soil microbial communities from peatlands in Department of Meta, Colombia - 1015_Q2_SP10_20_MG | ecosystem: Environmental > Terrestrial > Soil > Wetlands > Peat | place... | reverse complement strand
TTGGCTTCCAAAGCAGTAAACCAAATCGGTTCCAGCCTGACGCCGGCGACCTCACAGGCTTGAACATCTGCCGGACGTCGCAAGAGGTCAATACCCTCGCGCCTCGCAAGCGTAGCTTTCACGGTCTTCGGGTCATTTCCGAAAACTAAGACCCTCGCCCTCACCGGCCTGCCCTGTTCCACCCTGACAAGTGTCGGAGCTCCATGTCGGGATCGGCTGCTCCGAGCGAACTCAACAGGCCATGGCGTGCTGCAAATCACCTCCGACACCTTGTTCAGCGCGGCCAGCTCACCGGGTTCCCACAGTAGCGAACCAAATGCGAGCACGCCGCAAAGAGAGTCCCGTCTCATAGGCACAACACTCACGCGGCGAAGATCCTTGTCTTGGTCTCGCGGAGTACGTCCGCCGGCTTGCCGAGGGCCTTGAGGGCGGGGAGGCCGCCAGCGCGCGCGACCGTCGGTGTCTGGAACACCTGGGGGTTCTCCAGGCCTTCGGTGCCGGCGCGGGCGAACTGGGCAGCCAGCGCCTTCAAGGTTGCCGCGACGTCTTTCGGCAGCGCCGAGAGCCAGGCGGCATGCTTGTAGGTGAAGGCGTTGGCGCGGCCTTCCCGCGTGCGCGGCGCCATGCCGTAGCCCAGGTCGCCAAGCACGTCATACAGATCGTACTCTTCCATGCCCTCCAACGCGCGCACTAAAAGCGCAGACCGTCCCGCGTCGGGGAGTTTCGCCAGCAGATCCCTCCGGTCGGGCGGCGCGATCCATCGCGCCCGGAAGTCCTCCAGGGATGGGGCCTCATTGACCAGCTTGGCCGCCAGCCGGGCCTTGTATTCCTCGACGGTGACAGGGACGGCGCGGCCGTCTACTGTCGTGAGGATGAACCGGCCGGCATCGGTGACGCGCACATCGAACCCCTCGACCTGCAGCACCGGCTCGGGCGGCACCGGCGGGCCTTCGGGCCCGGGGCCCGTGCCCGGCCTGCGGGGCGGCCGGAACTGCGTCCTGAACGTCCCGCCGAAGAGGCGGGTGGCGTCCGTGTAGTCGTACACTCGGAACATGAGCTTGTTGGTAGGTGCATCGAGGCGCGTGCCCCGGCCGAGCATTTGGTAGAACGCGATGGGCGACCGGACGTACTTGAAGAAGACGATGTTGCGGACGCAGGGGACATCCACGCCCGTCGTCAGCAGGTCCACGGTGGTGGCGATGAAGTGGTGGCGCGCGGCCCCGCGCAGGTCCGGCAGGAAGTCGCTGCCGCCGACAGAGGCGGTGCACTTGAAAGCGTAGGGCTCCAGGCGGGACCTTCCCTCCTTGGCGCACCATTGGGCATAGAGGTTGTTCATGGCGGCGGCCACGTCATCGGCGTGCCGATCGCGGGCGCAGAAGATGATGGTTTTCTGCTCCGGGCCGCCCGCGGCCAAGAGGCGCTCGAAGAGATCGCGCGACATGGCGGCCACGCGCTCGGGCAGGAGGAGTTGCGCCTCGAACTCCTCGGCGCCGTACCGGGCCCTGGCCGCCGAGGGGTCCACGCGCTCACCCGTGCGGGCGTCGGTGATCACCTTGCCGGCCAGGTCCTCCCGCTCAACCCCCGTCTCGCGCTCGGTCTGCGCCTTCTCGTCCAGGAAGATGTCCTCGCGCGCGATCTCGCAGGCGGCCAGGTAGCCGTCCTCGATGCCCTGGCTCACATCGTACTCGTACACCGGCTCACCGAAATAGGCGAGATTGTCGGCGGTAAGCTGCTCGTCGGCTGCCGTTTCCTTGGTCCGCTCGGTAATCTCCAACTGGCGCGGGGTGGCGGTGAGGCCGATCTGCGCCGCATCGGGGTTTCGGGTGAGCACTTGCGACCACTTGCCCCACGCCGAGCGGTGGCACTCGTCGATGATGACGTGGCTGAAGTAGTTCTCAGGGTAGTGCGTCGTCAGGAAGGTCGCATCGGCCTCGTCGCTGTCCACGTTGAGGGTCTGATAGGTGGCGACATGGATGCGGGCGTTGCGGGCGTGGTTGGACCCGTCGGCCTCCCGGTAGGCCTCGGCGGCATCGGCCCCGAACACGCCCTGGAAGGCTGCGAGGGCTTGGGTCCGCAGCTCATCGCGGTCGCACACGAAGAGGGCCCGGCGCAGCAGCCCGGCGTCCGCGATGCGCTTGAGCAGGTGAACGGCGATGAAGGTCTTGCCGGAACCAGTGGCGAGGGCGAGAAGGGCCCGTTTGGGCTGGCCGAGGCGTTCACACCGGGCGATCTTCTCCAGGACGGCGCGGATGGCAGCATCCTGGTAGTAGCGGCGCGTGGCTTCCCCCCCGGAATACCTGGTGATCAGGGGGCGGGCGGCGGGATCCTCCAGGGAAAACCCGACGCCGCCTTCGTAGCGCGACCGCAACTCGGAGGGCGTGGGGAAGGTGGCCACACGAGCGGGGTACTTGGTGATGCCCGTGAAGCGGTCGAACTCCACGAAGAGGTGCCCGTTGGAGGAGAAGACGAACGGGACATTCAGGCGCTGGCAGGCGGCGTAGAGTTTGCCCTGCTCCAGCCCGTGGCCCGGCGGCAGATCCTCCGCCTTGGCTTCGATGAGGGCCACCGCCACCGGCTGGGCGCTCGGGTTCACTTTGATCCGCAGGAGGTAGTCGATGCGCCCTTTGCGTTGCTTTCGAGGCCTCCCATCAACGATCTCGATCGCCCCGGCCGTCTCCTCCCTGCGGATGAGATCCTCCGTCCAGCCGCGCGCGTGCAGCGCCGAGTCGATCAGCTTGGCTCGGGTATCGGCCTCACCCAGCCCCATGCCAGTTGCACTCCCCAAGCCCCCCACTACGGGGGCATCCCCTGGCCCGGGGTTCCGTTCCCTTCCGAGGAACCACTGAGGGGAAAGATACCCACCACCCGGTAGGGGGTCAATGGTCTTTCGGCACGGGATGGCCGGAGGTTACCCGATGAGCAGGAGGCGCAGGTCCATGACGTTGGTGAGGGTGGGGCCGGTGATCACCAGGTCGCCCAGCGCATGGAACAAGGGATAGGCGTCGTTGTGGTCCAGGTGGGCCTGCGGATCCAGGCCGAGGCTGCGGGCGCGCGCGCAGGTCTCGCCGTCGGCCACGGCACCGGCGGCGTCGGTGGGGCCGTCCGTGCCGTCCGTGCCGGCGGAAAACACGACGGCGCCCGGCACCCCCTCCAGGGCCAGGGCCGCCGCCAGCACGAACTCCTGGTTGCGCCCGCCCTTCCCCTCCCCGCGCAGCGTGACCGTGGTCTCCCCGCCCGAGATCACGCAGGCCGGGGGCGCCACGGGCCGGCCGAAGGTCCGCACCTCGCGGGCCACGGCCGCGTGCACCCGCGCCACCTCCCGCGTCTCCCCATCCACCGTGATGGAGAGGACCAGGGCGTGCAGGCCCAGTTGCTTGGCCTCCACCTCCGCCGCCTCCACGGCCTGGGTGTTGTTGGCCACCAGGACGTTGGTCACGCGCTTGAAGATCGGATCGCCCGGCTTGGGCGTCTCGGGGCGCTCCCCTCGCGCCCCGGCCTCCAGGTGGGCCCGCGCGGCGGCGGGCACCTTCTCCCGCAGCCCGTACCGGTCCAGGATGCCCAGCGCGTCGGCGAAGGTGGTGGGGTCCGCGGCGGTGGGGCCGGAGGCGATGGCATCCAGGGGATCGCCGATGATGTCGGAGATGATGCAGGCCAGCACTGCGGCGGGCGCCGCCGCCCGGGCCAGCAGCCCGCCCTTCACGGCCGACAGGTGCTTGCGGACGGCGTTGATCTCCCGGATGGTGGCGCCGCAGGCCAGGAGCCGCCGGGTCACCTCCTGTTTGTCGGGTAGGCCGAGGCCTTCGGCCGGCAGGGGCAGCAGGGCCGAGCCGCCGCCGGAGATACAGGCGATCACCAGGTCTCCCTCGCCGGCGTCCCGCAGGAGGGCCAGCATCCGCCGCGCCCCCTCCACGCCGGCCTCGTCCGGCACCGGGTGGGCCGCCTCGCAGAGCCGGACCCGGCGGAGGGGCGCCGTGTGGCCCGCCTTCACGTTCACCAGGCCGCCCGCCACCCGGTCGCCCAGGATCTCCTCCACGGCCCCGGCCATGGCGGCGCCGGCCTTGCCGGCGCCCACCACTATCACGCGCCGGAGCGATGGCAGATCGAAACGGGCCGGCCCCGCCAGCAGCCACTGCCCCTCCACGCGGAGGTGGCGCCGCATCGCCGCCCGGGGATCCACGGCGGCCAGGGCGGCCGCGAAGACCCGGCGCGCCGCCGCGCGCAGCTCCGCTACGCTCCGCATCATGCCCGGGCCCCCGGGGTCCAGGTGGGGGGCGTTGGACCGCACGGCTGTACGACAGTACGACCGTACTCGAACAGCACGGCAGGAGGAGGTCGTGCCCCCGGACTGTTCCAGAAACGTCGAACGGTCGAACAGTCGAACAGTCGAACGCCTTTTCTCATGCCGCTGGCGACGAGATACCGCGAAGGGGGATGCTCCGGAGCACGGTGTAGATGGAACCCTGGGGGTGCAGCTGGCTCCGCATGAGGTCGATGTGGGCCACGCTGATGATCCCGAGGACGCCACCCCCGAGGGCTGCGGCGGCCTCGGCCAGCGCCGCGGCGTTTCGGGGCGAGCGCACGCGGCCCAGCGTGAGGTGGGGGCGGAAGCGCCGGGCCTCGCGCGGGAACCCCAGCGCGGCCAGGGCCCGCTCCACGGAATCCTGCAGGGCCACCAGGGCCTCGGCGCCCTCCGTCATCCCGGCCCACAGCACGCGGGGCGGACCCTTCGGAGGGAACACCCCGAAACCGCCCACCCGCGCCGTGAAGGGCGCGTGGGGCGCGGCGGCCCCCTCCAGGGCGCGGCCCACCCGCTCCACGCCGCGTTCGCCGATCTCGCCCAGGAATTTGAGGGTCAGGTGGATGTTGCCGGGGAGGGTCCAGCTCACGTCGGCCGGGACCTGCCGGAGACGCCCCTGGGCCTCGGCCAGCGCCCCGCGCAGCGGCTCCTCCAGGTTCACGGCCACGAAGGCCCGGATTCCCTTCTCCCCCATCGGCAGAAACACGAAACCCCGAACCCCCCTGGCCCCGCGGGGCGGGGTCAGGGGGGCGTTCGGGGTCCGGGCTCGGGCGTTACTCCAGGACGAAGTGCGCCCGGCGGTTCCAGCGCCAGGCCGATTCGTCGTGCCCGAGGACGAAGGGCCGTTCCTTGCCGTAACTGATCCAGCGGATGCGGGCCTTGTCGATGCCCGCGGCCACCAGGTAGTCCACCACGGCCTTGGCCCGGCGCTCGCCCAGGCCCAGGTTGTACTCCGCCGTGCCCCGCTCGTCGCAGTGCCCCTCGACGACGATCTTGGCCTGCGCGTTGTTGCGCAACCACTGCACGTCCTCGTTCAGCGCGGCCTTGGCGTCGTCGCGCAGCTCCGACTTATCGAAGTCGAAGAAGGCGTCCTTCATCGGCGCGGGCGCCGGGGGCGGCGTGGGCGGGGGCGGGGTTGGCGGCGGCGGGGTCGGCGGCGCGGGCACCACCGCGGGTGGCGGGGGCGGGGGGGCCGGCTTGGCCAGGGCCCTCGCCAACTCCTCCTTCATCTTGGCCACCAATTGCTCGCAGTGGGCCAGGATCCCCTCGGTGTTGTTGTCGGCCCATTTGTCGAAGATCTCAAACGCCTCGTGCTTGCCCAGCTCCAGGCAGGCCTCGGCCCAGGCGTAGGATTCCGGAACCAGGCGCAGGGCCCCCTGGGCCTTGGCCTCGTCCAAAGCCTTCTGAATGGCATCCAGGCGGGGCTGGAAGGTGCTCCCGGCGGTGCATCCCGCCACCAGGACGGCGGCGGCCAGGGCCAGGGCCCCCCACCGCCACGCTGCGTGCGTTACGACACGTCGCATCGTCGGCTCTCCTTGTCCGTGGGCCCGGGTTAGCGGGGCTGCCGGGCGATCTGCAGGGCCTCCTGCGCCGCCTTGAGGGCGATCTTCGCGTAATCATCGATCTCCGACGTCGGGTCCCCCTCCGCGAACTCCTCCTTGGCGTTCAGCAGGAACGCCTCGGCCTTGGCCAGGGGGTAGCGCGCGTCCTGCACGTTCGCCGCGCCGGCCGCCTTGGCGTCGGCGATGGCCTTTTCGGCGGCGGCGATCGAGGCGGGGAAGACCGTGCCGCTCGGGAAGGTCAGCGGGCGCTGCAAGTGCGGCGGGCTGGCGCACGCGCCCAGGAACACAACAAGCATCAGGCCGGATACGACGATCCACGCTTTCCCGCGGGTGGCTCTCATGGTGCCCCTCCTCCTTTCAATGAATGCGGTCGCTCCAGATCCGCGGCATCGATGCCGAGCAGCCGGCGCCGCAGCAGCTCCAGGGCCATCTGGCTGGCGCGCACCTTGTTGACCTCCCGGTGGGCCAGGAAACGGTACTCCCGGGCCAGGCTCTCTCCCGCCCAGGCCAGGCCGACGTAGGTGAGGCCCACCGGCTTCTCCGCCGTCCCCCCGTCGGGGCCGGCGATGCCCGTGATGCCGATGCCGAAGTCGGTGCCGGCCAGGCGCCGCACCCCCACGGCCATGGCCTGCGCCACCTCCGGGCTCACCGCGCCGCGGGCCGCCACCAGGTCGGCGGGCACGCCCAGCACCTCCGTCTTGGACCGATTGCTGTACGCCACCACTCCGCGGTCGAAGTAGCGCGAGCTGCCCGGCACGTTGGTGAGGCGGTGCGCCACCAACCCCCCCGAGCAGGACTCGGCCACGGCCAGGGTGAGGCCGCGATCGCGGAGCAGCCGCGCCACCACCTGCTCCAGCTCCTCGTCGTCCCGCCCGAAGATCAGGGGGCCGATGCGCTCGCGGAGCTTGGCCTCCAGGTCGTCCAGCAGGCCCTCCACCTCGGCGTCGCTCTCGCCCTTGGCCGTGAGGCGGACGTGGATCTCGCCGGCATGGGCCAGGACCCCGATGGTGGGGTTCCGCTGGGACCGGAACAGGTCGCCGATGAGCTGGTCCACGCGGGACTCGCTGGCGCCGCACGTGCGCAGGACCCGGGACCGGATGCGGCTCCGGATGGCGAATTGGGCGCGGATCCGCGGGATCACCTGCTCGGTGAGCATGGGCCGCATCTCAGACGGGACCCCCGGCAGGGCCGCCACCACCTTCCCCTCGGGGGTGGCGAGGAACAGGCCGGGGGCCGTGCCGCGCGGGTTGTGCAGGACCTCGGCCCCCTCGGGCACATAGGCCTGTTTCCGGTTGTTCTCGGCCATGGGGATGCCCCGGGACGCGAAGCGGCCCGCGATGTGACCCAGGACCTCCTCGTCCAGCCGGAGCCGCCGGCCCAGGACCTTGGCGATCACCTCCCGCGTGAGGTCGTCCTCGGTGGGGCCCAATCCGCCGGTGCAGACCACGGCGTCGGACCGCCCCAGTCCCTGCCGCAGGGCCGCCTCGATGCGGCCCTCGTTGTCCCCCACGGTGGTCTTGTAGAACAGATCGATCCCCGCCTCGGCCAACCGCTGGGCCATGAAGGCCGCATTGGTGTCCACGATCTGCCCCAGGAGGATCTCCGTGCCGATGGTCAAGATCTCAACGCCCACGCTTTAACTCAGCACAGCCCACATGAGGCGCACCACGGCGGCGGCGTACAGGCCGGCCGCCACGTCGTCCGCGACGATCCCCCAGCCCCCTGGGAGGCGTTCCAGGTGCCGCACCGGAATGGGCTTCAGGATATCGAACACCCGGAAGGCCCCGAAAGTCAAGAGGCAAGCGGTCATGCCCGCCGGGACGAGGGCGAGGGCCAGGAGCATCCCGATGACCTCGTCGATCACCACTTCGGGAGGGTCCGCCATCCGTCGATCCCGCGCCACCTCGCCGGCGGCAGCGACGCCCAGCGCCGCGAGGGGCAAGAGCAATCCTAACATCCAGCGCGGGACGGGGGCCAACGCCATCCAGACAACTCCCGCGACGAGGCTGGCGGCCGTCCCCTGCGCCACCGGGGCGTAGCCCACGGGACCCAGGGTCGCCGCGAAGTGCAGCATCCGAGCCGCCGGAAGGTCTCCCGCCCTCCCGAACCAGCCCATCGCCACTCTCGGCGCCGGCTTCCTCACCGGCCCTCCAGCACCTCGGCCACCAGGTCGTGCCCCCGGGCGGCCGCGATGCGCCCCAGCACGAAGGTGCCGGGCCGCACCGGCCCCCCGGAAAGGAACACCACCCCGTCCACCTCATGGGCGTGGGCGACCGTGCGCCCCTGCATCACCAGCGGCAATTCCGGGGAGGGACCATCCACCAGGATCCGCTGCCGGGTCCCCACCAGCCGCCGTCCGTGCGCCTGGGCCACCTGCTCCGCTGCGCCCATCAGGCGGCGGCGGCGCGCCAGGGCCACGCGCCGCGGGACCCGCCCGCCCAGGCCCTCGGCCCCGGTCCCCTCCTCGGGGGAGAAGGCGAAGACTCCGACGCGGTCGAACTGCAGCGCCTCCACGCCGCGCAGGAGCGTCTCGAACCGGGCCTCGGTTTCGCCCGGGAATCCCACGATGAAGCTGGTGCGGATCGTGAGGTCGGGGATGGCCTCCCGGAAGCGGGCCAGGAGGCGCCGGATGCCATCCCCCGTGCCGCCCCGCCCCATGGCGCGGAGCATCGTGTCGTCCAGGTGCTGCAGCGGGATGTCCAGGTAGCGGCACACCTTCGGCTCCTCGGCCATGGCCCGGATGAGCCCCGGCGTCACCGAGGCGGGGTAGGCGTAGTGGACACGGATCCACTCGATCCCCTCGATGGCGGCCAGGGCCCGCAGGAGGTCGGCCAGCCCCTCGCGCTCGTCCCGGTCCCGCCCGTAGGCGGTGCTGTCCTGCGCCACCAGGCTCACCTCACGCACCCCCTCGGCGGCCAGGCGGCGCACCTCGGCCACCACCGAAGCGGCCGATCGGCTCGCGTGCCGGCCCCGGATGGCCGGGATGGCGCAGAAGGTACACCGGTGGTCGCAGCCCTCGGAGATCTTCACGTAGGCGAAGTGACGGGGCGTGGAGCGGAGGCGTGGCATCAGGTCGTGGTGGAGGACGGTGCCCGATTGGGCCCAGTCGCGCCGGCCCGTGCCGCGGAGCACCTCCGCGCACACGTCCGCGATGCGGGGGTACTCGCCGGTGCCCACGAAGGCGTCCACCTCCGGCAGGAGCGGAAGCAGCTCGCCCCGGTACCGTTGCGGGAGGCACCCGGCCACCACCAGCGCCCGGCAGCGACCTTCGCGCTTCCGGGCAGCCATCTCCAGGATGGCGTTGACGGATTCTTCCTTGGCCTCCCGGATGAAGGCACAGGTGTTCACGATGAGGATGTCCGCGGCATCCGCCTCGGTCGTCACCCGGTAGCCGGCCGCCTGCAGGGTGCCCAGCATCACCTCGCCATCCACCAGGTTCTTGGGGCAGCCGAGGCTGAGCATTCCCACCGAGAGGCCATCCGGACTCTCGTGGCCGACGGACGAGCCATTCGGCTTGGCATGGCCCGCCGCGAGCCCCCGCGGCCCCTCCTGGCCCACCGCCGGCACGGCCGGCGCACCCCCGCCGTTCGCCGGGCCGGCCACGGCGGGACGATCCACCGGGATGCCGGCCAGCGCGGTGCGGCCGTTCGCACCGGGGATCAGGGGAAAGAACGCGGCCGTCATGGCGGCCCCGCGGCCACAGACAGGTGGTTCCGTCCGGCGGCCTTGGCGCGGTAGAGTGCCTCATCGGCCGCGCGGATCATGTCCTCGGGCTTGCACATGGCCTCCGCGGCGAGGGCCACACCCGCGCTGAGCGTCAGCCGCACGATCTCCTCCGGCCCTGCGGCGGGAAAGGGGTGCTGGGCCACGGCGTTCCGGATCCGTTCGGCCTGCAGGGCGGCCGCCCCCGCGTCGGTCTCGGGAAGGATGAGCCCGAACTCGTCCCCGCCGTAGCGGGCCGGCACGTCCACCTCGCGGGAGTGGCGCCGCAGGATCTCGCCCACCCGGCGCAGCACCTCGTCCCCGGCCAGGTGGCCGTAACGATCGTTGTAGTCCTTGAAACGGTCGATGTCCAGCATGACGAGCGACAGGGGGCGACCGTACCGCTGGCTCCGCCGCAGCTCCTGGCCGAGCCGCTCGAAGAAATAGCGCCGGTTGCTGAGCCCCGTGAGGTCGTCCACGATGGCCAGCCGGCGGACCTGGGCGAAGAGGCGGGCATTTTCCATGGCCGCCATCGCCTGGCTCGCCAGGGCCTCCAGCAGGTCGGCGTCGCTGGCGTGGAAATGGGCCGGGGCCCGGTGGCCCACCCCCAAGGCCCCCACCGCGGCATTCCCACGGCGCAGGGGGATCGCCAGCCAGCTGGCGCGGAAGGGCTCGCGCACGGTGGCGGCGCAGGCCCGTTCGGCCTCCCCACCCGGCACCGGCGTCCACTGGAGGCCCAGACCCTGGGCCTGCTCCTCCTCCCCCCGGCCCTCCGGGAGAACGGCCCAGGCGGCGTCGATCCCGCTCCGGGCCCGCTGCAGGACCTGGCCGCCGGGGGCGGCGAGGCAGAGGATCGCCGCCTCGCCCCCCAGGAGGCTGCGGGCGTAGTCCACTACCACGTCGAAGAGGCGAGGAACCTCGAGGCTCGCCGCGAGCTTCGCCATCATGCCGTTCAAGGCCGCCAGTCGGTGGGTCCGCCGCCGCAACTCCTCGGCCATCCGGCGCAGGCGGAGGAGGACCCGGATCCGGGCCACCAGTTCCTCCTTGTTGCACGGCTTCGTGACGTAATCGTCCGCGCCGCTCTCCAGGCCGCGGACCTTGTCCCGCACCGAGTCTTTCCCCGTGAGCATGATGACCGGGAGGGCGTCGTACCGAGGGTCCTCCTTGACGGCACGGCAGACGGCATAGCCCTCCATGTCGGGCAGCATGAGGTCCAGCAGCACCAAGTCCACCGGATGGCTGGCCAGGGTTTCCAGGGCCTCCCGCCCCGTGGGGGCGCACAACGTGCGGAACCCGGAGCCGCCCAGCACGGTCTTCAGGATGGTCCCGATGCTCGCGTCGTCATCCACGACGAGGATGGTGGGCATCTCCCCCGTCGCTACCTGCGCGGCCATCCCCCTCCCCCAGTTGAACGGGCTTCCCGATAAAGAAATATGGTACACGAAAGCCCTCCCCGGAGGAAAGGAAAAGGCGTGCGAGGTCGGCGCGGGCCACCCGCGGGGCGGGGCAGGAAGGCGGTGTTGGAGGAACGGCGTTCAGCCGGACGGAACGGGGGCGGGAGGCGGGTTGCCGTCCCGGGGGAGGACGAAGCAGAAGCGGCTGCCGCGCTCGCGGCTCTCGGCCCAGAGGCGCCCGCCGTGCTCCTCCACGATCACCCGGGAGATGTAAAGCCCCAGGCCGCTGCCCGGGAGCTGCTGGCTTCCCCGGTAGAACCGGTCGAAGATGTGCGCCAGGTCCTGCGGCGCGATGCCGGGACCCTCGTCCGTGACCGCCACCAGCACGTCTGCGCCCCGGTCCATGATCTCCGCCACCACGGCATCGCCGGGGCGCGAGTGCTTGAGGGCGTTCTCCACTAGGTTGACAACCACGCTCTTGAGCCGCTCGGGATCCCCCGAGAGCGCCGGGAGGGACGGCGGCCGCACGATCCTCATCTCGACCCTCTGCTCCCGGGCGAGGCCCCCGAGGCTCTCCACCGCCTGCGCCACCAGCTCGCCCATGTCCACCGGCCTGCGCTCCAGGCCGAACTCCCCCGCCTCCAGGCGGGCGATATTCAGGAGCGTCCCCATGAGGCGCACGAGGCGTTGCGTGTTGATGAGCGCGATGTTGAGCAGTTCCGGGTGGGTCTCCGGGAGGGCCTCGCTGGAGCGGAGGATATCCAGCGCCGCGCCGATGGAGGTGAGGGGCGTTCGCAGTTCGTGGGCCACCGTGGCCAGCAGGTCCACCCGGCGACGGTCCAGGTCCCGCAGGCGCGCGGTCTCCGCCCGCAGGGCGCCCACCTCGCCCTCCAGACCGGCCACCTGCCGCCCCAGGGCCAGGCTGGACCCGGTGAGAGACTGGTGGGTCTGGTCCAGCTCACGCACGCGGCCCTCCAGGGCGGCCCGGGCCGTCCGCTGCTCTTCCAGGCGGGCCTCGAGGTGGACGACGAGTTGGTGGTGGGATTCCGCCATCCGCTCGAACGCCCGAACCAGGACCTCCAGCGTCTCGCTCACGGCCACGCGGTCTCCGGCCCCCCGGGGAACTCTCCCCTTGGCCTGGGCCTCACCGGTAATTGGTGAACTGCATGTCGATGCCCACGTCGGTCTTGCGGAGCTCCTGGATCACCGTTTGGAGGTCATCCTTCGACCGTCCCGAGACCCGCACCTGATCTTCCATGATCTGGACCTGCACCCTGAGCCCCATGCCCTTGATCCGCTTCACGATCTCCCGCGCCTTCTCGGTGGGGATGCCCTGCTGGATGGTCGCCTCCTGCCGCACGGTACTCCCGGCGGCGGGTTCGACCTTCCCGTAGCTCAATCCCCTGAGGGGCACCTTCCGCTTCACGAGCTTCGCTTCGAGGACCTCGACGACGGAACGGAGCTTGAACTCATCGTCGGCCTGCAGGACGATGGTGTTCTCCTCCCGCCGGACGGTGACCTTTGCGCCTTTGAAATCGAACCGCTGCAGGATCTCCTTCTGGGTCTGCTGGATGGCATTGTCCACTTCCTGGAGATCGATCTTCGAGGCGATATCGAACGAAACATCTTTGGCCATGGCCCGCGAGCACCTCCCGATCCGGAAGGGAAAGATGCGCCTCCACCTGGCCCGGGGGGGTGGGGTGGAAGGGACAGCTCCCCTTGACGTGTGCGGCCGGCCAGGGCGCCGGACGCACGTACATGGGCCCGAACCGAGGGCACGGGACTCCCCGAGAGAGGACGCTCGGGGGATAACGGGTGGTGCGTGCGGTCTTCAGACCGGCAATCCCCGTTCCCATCGGCCGGAAAGGAATCAGGCTTCCCCCAGGTTACGCAGAATGCCCCCTTTCCATGGAGTTATCTGGTGGCGCTGGCGTGGTAGACCAGGCGCCGGAAAGGACGATTGTTGGCAGTCCCGACACCTCGCCACGCGAGTGTCTGGTGCTGGAACTCATGAGTCTTGCGGATTCAGGACATTAGGTGTGTAAAGCAGACCGGCGCTGGGCAATGCCTGTTTCGTCGCCCGTACCGACAGTAGCGGGGGCTGGCGGGCCCGCGAGCGTCCTGTGCCTAACCCCGTGTTCCCATGCCTTGCTGAATCTTACGCAGGCTCCCGGTGGCGCGCGCGGGCTTGAGCAAGGGGCGGGGCCACTGGGCCACCCGGCCGCGCCGCCGAGGACGATGCCCGCCGGGAGGGCAGGCGGCCCGGTGAGGAGTCCCGCGGCGCTGCCCCAGGCCCCGGGACAGGGCCCGATCTTGACCAGAAATCGCCAAGGGGTTCGCACGATTCCCCAGGAACCAGGCCGCAGGGCGGGAGAGGCCCTGCGTCAGGAGGTGTCCGAGACGTGACGCGAGCAGGATGCGGAAAAACTCTCGCTTCCCCGGGCAGCCCAAAGAGGTTCAGATGCCAGGCGGCGCGCGAAGGGCCGAATGGGCAGGCCTGGATCTACGCGGTAGCGGCCCGCTATTCCGCACGCCACATTCCGCAATGCAGAGGTGGGCCTCTTTCAGCAGCCTGTTAGGGGCGGGCGCCCGCTCCCGTCACCACCTGGACGCCGGGGGGCGGCACGAAGGTGAAACGGCTGTCCGGCACGCCGGTGTTCAGACGCTGATCGGAGAGCGCCAGGACGATGGTGTTGCCCACGGCATCGAATACCGTGGCCTGGACGATAAGGGATGAGGCCAGGTCCACCTCCAGCAGCAGGCGCGCCAGCGTCGCATTCGGCTTGACGGGCCGCAGGTCCAGAAGGGCGGTCTTCCCCCCGCCGGCCGCGTGGGCCACCTGGCGGATCTGGAAGTCCTGCCGCAGGTTCCCCGCGCCCATGAGAAAGGCCAGGGGGGTGGCGCCCAGGGCCCCCTTCGTCTCCCGCACCAGCACCTGCTTGTCCTCCGGGCTGTAGGCCCAGAAGGTGGTTCCGTCGGTCACGAAAAGCCGGGGATCGGGCTCGGCGTATTCCCAGCGCATCTTCCCGGGCCGCTTCACGGCCACGGTTCCGCTGGCCTGTTGCACCTGCGCGGCGGCCGTGATGGTGGAGGTCTGCCGGAAACGCGCCGTCAGGTCCCGCGCGGCGGCGTAGGTCCGCTCCAGCCGATCCACCACCTCATCCAGCTGGCCGCCCGGCGCCGCGGCGGCGGCCCGCGGCGCCGGCAGGGCCGCCATGAAGAGGGCCACCACCAGCATGCCGGCCGCCCGCGCTGCGGCCGGCGCGGGCGCGCAGCCCCCGGCCCTCACGGCTTCTCTGCCTCCCGCAGGACCTCGCGCGGCTTGGCGCCGTCCGGCGGGCTCACGATGCCCTCCTGCTCCATCCGCTCGATCATGCGCGCCGCCCGGTTGAACCCCACCCGCAGCCTCCGCTGAAGCATGGAGATGGACGCCTGGCGGGTCTGCACCACCAAGTCCACGGCCTGCCGGTAGAGCCCATCCGACTCCCCCTCTTCCTCGCCCTCCTCCGCCGTCGCGGCCTCGGGCAACAGCTTCCAGGCGAACTCCGCGGGGCGGGCCTGGCGGCCCAGGAACTCCACGACGCGGCGCACCTCCACCTCCGTCACCTTGCAGCCGTGGATGCGGATCGGCTTGGAGGTAGCCGGGGGGATGAACAGCATGTCCCCCATTCCCAGGAGCTGCTCGGCGCCGTTCATGTCCAAGATGGTTCGCGAATCCACCTTGGAGGAAACCTGGAAGGAGATGCGGGCCGGCAGGTTCGCCTTGATGACGCCGGTGATCACGTCCACCGAGGGGCGCTGGGTGGCCACCACCAGGTGGATGCCCACGGCCCGGGCCAGCTGCGCGATCCGTTGGATGGCCGTCTCCACCTCGGCGGGCGACACCAGCATGAGGTCCGCCAGCTCGTCGATCACCACCACCAACATGGGCAGGGGGGCCAGCGGCTGTCCCTCCGGCCCGCCGGCCATGGGCCAGCGCGCGCCCGCCGCGGGGTCCGAGGGCGGGGCCGTGTCCGAGTCCGGCGCAGAGGCGGACCGGGCGCCGCTCTTGGCCCGCTCGGCGGCCAGGGCGTTGTACGCCACCAGGTTGCGCGCCCCCACCTGGGCGAAGAGACGGTAGCGCTCCTCCATGTGGACAACCACCCGCTGGAGCCGGCGGGCTGCGTCCTTGGCGTCGACCACCACCCGGTCCACCAGGTGGGGGATCCCGTTGAACATGGACAGCTCGACCCGCTTCGGATCGATCAGCACCAGGCGCACATCCTCCGGCCGGGAGCGGTAGAGAAGGGTCAGGATGAGGGCGTTGATGCAGACGCTCTTGCCCGATCCCGTGGCGCCGGCGATCAGGAGGTGGGGCATCTGGCCGAGCTCGGCCACGTAGGGCGATCCCTCGATCTCCTTCCCCAAGGCCAGGGGGAGCGGCCCCTGGACCTCGCGGAACTCCCGCGAGGCCAGCACCTCCTTCAGGAACACGGTGGCCCGCTGCCGGTTCGGGATCTCCACGCCCACCGCCGCCTTACCCGGGATGGGCGCCACCACGCGGACGCTCATGGCCTTGAGGGCCAGGGCCAGGTCGTCGGCCAGGGCCACGATGCGCTGGATCTTCACACCCGGGGCCGGCTCGATCTCGTAGCGCGTGATCACGGGGCCGGGGTACACGCCGGCCACGCGGCCCTCCACGCCGAAGTCCCGCAGGGTCTTCTCGAGGATCTCGGCGTTGGCCTGCTGCTCC
>Ga0187780_10001911_pt1 | contig 15694 bp, 17 predicted proteins | sample 1015_Q2_SP10_20__FD_132429 | JGI IMG/M metagenome (GOLD analysis project Ga0187780, IMG submission 132429) | Tropical peat soil microbial communities from peatlands in Department of Meta, Colombia - 1015_Q2_SP10_20_MG | ecosystem: Environmental > Terrestrial > Soil > Wetlands > Peat | place... | reverse complement strand
TTGGTGGTGGGCCTTCCCAGTTGTCTAATGTCAGTAGTTTTCTGAGATCTGGGTGGCCTTCGAATTTGATGCCGAACATCTCGAAGGTTTCACGTTCGTGAAAGTGAGCGCTTTCCCAGATGGAAACAACCGAGGAGACCGATGGATTCTCCCGTGGGAGTTCTGTTTTCAGGACTAGGATAATGCCCTGGATTTCCGGTTGTGTAACGGATCCCAAGAAGTATAGAACTTCAAGTTTCTTGTGGGTGGGGAAGTCGATGCCGCTTATTCCGATTATGTGATCGAACGCGATTTCATCACGCGTGAATTTCGCGATTTCCAGAAGATGATCCTTGTCTAGTGTTATCGTTATCCTGCGTGCTCGGTCGATTTTTGTTTCTTTGATGGATTCGGGGAAGCGAGACTTGAACTGGCTTATGATTCCTTCTTCCCTGGTCAAGTTCGGCTGGGTCACGCGAATACCTCTTGTCTTCGAATTTTTTCACGGAGCTTAACGATTGCGCTGAGGAGGGCTTCGGGACGCGGTGGACATCCGGGTATGTATACGTCGACCGGGAATAATTTGTGAACATCGTTAACGATACTGTAAGAGTCATGGAAGAGTCCGCCTGAGCACGCGCAGTCACCCATCGCGATAACGTATCTTGGAGCAGCCATTTGCTCGTAGACGATCTTGAGACGTTTTGCCATCTTTTTGGTTACGGTTCCTTCTACGATCAAAAGATCACATTGTCTAAGACCGCCAGCGACGGCTTGCATCCCGAATCTTTCAGGGTCAAGGCGCGGCCCCATCAAAGCCCCAAATTCGGCGCTGCAGCACGCAGTTGTAATGTGTACCGGCCAGAGCGCGTACATTCTACTCCAATTAATCAAATATCGAATCGGTCCAGTGCCCGTGACGGTTTTTACGATTTCACTCATCTTACCGATCCAGGCGCCAGCAAAGTCTTGAAGTGTTCCTTGACTCATTTGTACTCGCCTTGCCGTAGTCGCCATACCGAGTAAGATACTATTGAAAAAGGTTGTCTGAGGGCATTAGCCATGTGTCTCGCTATTTGACGACAGACACCATCACGTATCGGTCGATCTCTTTAGGCGTCTTGGAGTTCTTTGAGCGCGGCGACAATTTCCTCGGTGTGTTTGTTAACATCCACTTTGGGAAAGATTTTGGCGATTTTTCCACCTTTATGGATCAGAAACGTGACCCGGTTCGTGTAAGTTCCAGGATCCTTCAGCACTCCGTAATCTGTCGAGATGCGTTTGTCTGCATCGCTTACGAGGGTGAATGGTAGATGATACTTGTCTGTGAATTTCTTATGCGATTGTACGTCGTCGACACTTACTCCAATAATTTCAGCGCCGAGTTCTTTGACTCTTTGTAAGTTATCTCTGAAGCTGCACGCTTCTTTTGTGCAGCCTGGTGTGTCGTCTTTGGGGTAGAAGTATAGAATTACATGTTTCTTCGAAACGACATCATTCAGCGAGAGTTTGGAACCTTCTGTTGTCGGAGCGGTAAATTGCGGCGCTATATCTCCAACCTTTACTTTAATTTCCGTCATCAAAAAGTCACGTGACGGTTATTGTTCACAGATATGACAGGAGTTCGTGTCAAAGCCAGGCTCGAGGCGTTTGTGTAACTCGCACATATAGCGATGTCGTCGCACGTACTGACACGCTGCCTCGATCCGACTCATTATTTTCACCGGTTCGACTTTGCGTGTTGACACCATCTTCGCGATATCGTTGGTTGCCTGGTCGATTTCCTTTATCCCACTAAGGCCTATAGATGCTCCACGTTTTTGGTGCAGATATTTGCTGACTGCAGGTTGTGTGACGCCGAGGAGTTTAGCTGCCTCCTGTTGGGTCATGCCGTATTCTTCAACGAGGCGCTTTACAATTAGTGCGCGGATAGCTGGGATTACTGATTTTGATGCCAGCTCCTCGGGAAGTATCATAGGCATAATCTGATTCACATATGAATTATGACGTAGGTTATATAAACGTGCTATGGTCTGCTGCTGCTTATCATACTCGATCCTGCGTTTCGCTCGGGAGAAGGATGTCATGCGCGCGGGCTTCTTCTGCGCCAGACGGACTTATGGCCGCCAATCGAGTTTTTCTCCAGAGTTCCTGAATATTAGCTGCTCCCGCATAGCCCATGGAAGCACGAAGTCCAGACACCAGCTCTTCGAGAACGATACTTACCTCGCCCTTGTACGGAACCCAGCCCTCGACACCCTCTGATACTCCTTTGGAAGGCATGCTGTACCGATCTAGGGTGTAGCGTTTTGCACGTGCGCTGGGACTTCCCATTCCTCTGTATTGCTTGTAGTATCTCCCGCCGATGGTGATGAGCGTACCTGGAGATTCTCGGCAACGCGCAAGAAGATTACCGATCATGACCGCGGATGCGCCGGCTGCTAATGCAATCGCAACGTCTCCGGACGTTCGAATCCCACCATCTGCAATGACTGGTATATCTGCTCCATATTTTGCGACAGCGTCGGCGACTTGAGCGGTGGCGAAGAGCGTTGGAGATCCTGCCTTCGTGACTTCAGTTGTCGTGCATATGGATCCTGATCCGATGCCCACTCTGAATCCACTGACGTTCTCAAGCTCGGTGATCGCATCCTCGGCAGCATCGTAGGTTCCGATGTTTCCGACTATGATTTCTGCAGAAACTTCTGACATGATTTTTCGTGTCGCTTTGAATACATTCGCATTATGAAAATGCGAAACATCTGTAACTAGAATATCAGCGTAAGCATCAAGCTTCTTTGCTCGCTCCAAATCAAAAGGTGACACGGCTGCTGCGCAAAGTAGCTGCCCGTTTTCATCTCTAGCAGCATTCGGATACTGCCCTCGGAGCAGAATATCTTTGAACGTTATGAGCCCAGCAAGCTCGCCTACCTTGTTGACAATTGGAAGCTTCTCAATTTTATGGTCACGCAATAATTTTTGAGCTTCCTCAATCTCTATTCCCTCGTTGGCCTTCACAACATTTTGCGTCATAACCTGTTTAATCAGGAGACCAGCTTGTGCAAATCTTACGTCGCGCCCGGTCACGATACCGACCAGTCTTGTTCCATCTACGACAGGAAGTCCGGAGATCGTATGCTTCTCCATAAGTTCTAACGCCTTTCCGACAGTATCTTCAGGTGCTATTGTTATTACATCGCGGATGATCACGGCCTCTGCTCGTTTCACATGCTTCGTCATCTCAACTTGTTCCTCAACAGAGCAGTTCCTATGCACCACTCCCAATCCCCCCTGCCTAGCTATTGAGATGGCCATCTCAGTTTCAGTGACCGTATCCATAGGTGAAGAAACGAACGGAACATTGAGTTTGTGTGACTTCGTTACGTGGGTGGTTACATCAACTTCGGTCGGTTCAACCTCAGCGCGGCCGGGGAGTATCATCACGTCTCTGAAAGTAAACGCGATTTGAATTCCTTTGAATTTGTTGAGGAACGACTCTCGAATAGGTTCTTCCACTTTCATTAATGTGGCCGCCTACGTGAGGAATATGTTGCTTCGAATTTAAGTTGTAGTTAGAACTCGAATGTGGTCAGGTCGTGTCCAACTTCAATCTCCTTGCCATATGTGGATGAGGCTTCATCTCGAAATTCCCCTTCGCGATGATCGTTTGGTGGTGGGATGTGGAACAGAACCAATTTTTCGGCTTCGGCTGTTCGTGCGGCCATTCCAGCGGATCGAGCCGTTGAATGGCGAGTCAGATTCGCTATTTCTACCTGATCGTCCAAGAATGTTGCTTCATGGAGCAAAAGGTCTACGTTTCGTGCCAGGGAAATCACTTCAGGACAATACACGGTGTCTGCACTGTAACAAAACGAGGTGCCTAACGATTCAACCCTAAAAGCCAGAGTGGGTATGGAGTGAGATGCTTCGCATGTTTGTATGTTCCCGACTCTTTCGCCATAATTTAATTCGTGAATTTCTAAAGGGAATTTTATGAATCCCTGAGGGGTGCTCGTGCAAGTTAACAGCATGTCGAATATGCGTCGGAACCCTAGTGGGCCATAAAGGTCAAGGTTTCTTGTTCTGCCGCCAATCTGTATCGTCCAAAGAAATGGGATAAGATCTGATACGTGATCCGCGTGAGCATGCGATATGAATACTCTAGATACTCGATTCGTATCAACTTTGGATGTTACTAAATTCTTCAGGCTTCCCGGTCCCAGGTCAAACAGGGTTTCAGCGTCGACTAGCATACATGGACAAGCACGTTTCGCACTTACGGCAGAGCCGCCTGAACCTAAAATCGTTAGCTTCAGGATAGATCAACTCATTACAGAATATATTTTGGGTTCCATCTCGACCTCAATAAAACTTGACTTTGACGGATATTGGACTGCGATAAGCCCTTATATTGCACTAAAGGATGAACGCACTTCCCCCTGAGTGATTAGTTTGAGCAAAGGCGCATCCGGGCTCTTAGCTGCAAGAAAGGCCATAAGCGACAGAAGCAGCTTGAGATGGCACTATCGACCCTACAAGCGTAGGATGCTAGGCCTAGACTACAAGGCGGATCCGTTGCAAGGCGCGCCGCAGGGTAGAGGGATTGTCCTAGAGAAAGTTGGCGTTGAGTCACGCCAACCAAACAGTGCCGTAAGAAAAGCAGTCCGTGTTCAACTCATCAAGAACGGGAAGGTCATCACAGCGTTCGTACCGGGCGACGGCGCTCTAAACTTCATAGACGAACACGATGAGGTCCTCATCGAAGGCATCGGAGGCGCTGAAGGAAAAGCAATGGGTGACATACCTGGAATTCGATACAAAGTATACGCGATAAATTCTGTCTCGCTAGATGCTCTGATGAAGGGCAAGAAAGAAAAGCCTAGACGCTAACTTTTCTCGAAGTCTCTTGCTTAGGCAGAATTAACTTAGCATTCGCAAAATTTCTCTGTCAGCGATTTGCCCGCTGGATCCGTTAATTATTATCTCATTTGGCACGAGACCTTTCTGCAATGTTACGCGAATCAATGGGATGTAGATTCTTCTGAAATCCGTTATTTGCAGTCGGCTGCTCAGAATTTGTTTGAAGCGTTCTGGCATGCGAATTACTTGAGTCCGGAAAGTAGCCAACAAATCTTCCTTTGAGATGTTTGGTTCTCTTATTCGTACCTTTGCTCCGCGAACCGTAAGATCCGACTCATCGAATACTTTCTTTGGCCTCCAGGACGTTAGGATTAACTCATCGTCCGCTTCTAGGTTTTTTCCGTTCCAAGCAATTACGAGCTCTGATTCAGATCGAATCTTAGCGAGTTCAGTGACTCCACCGATCACAAAATACTTCGATTCGCTTGACAAGAATCCGCCCAAGCGCAACAGGCGTTCGACAATCGCTGTTGGAATGAATCGTCTGTGTCTGCGTTCAAGAATCAAGTCGCGGCTTTTACCTTCGACCTCAACCCCGACTACGTCTGCTTTGACACTCACTCTGTAACTGTTGGTTCTAAGATAGTAGCATTCGTGGAAGCCTTTCATCTTCCAGATTGGTACGAATTCTACTGTCGGTTCTCCGATGAGCCGTGTCACTTGTTTCTCTGATCGCAGCTTCCCAGCTATTCGTTCTCGTAATCCTCTGTTCGAGGAGATTGCGATGTCGACTGCTCGTTTGATAGGTATCGGTTCTATCTTGTATCCTTGCTCGATAATCTTCTCGCTGTCCCAACCGTTACCTGTTCGCAGCCCTTTGTGTTCTTTTGTTTCGGGTGTGACTTCGCCAATTTGCTGAAGTCGACTTGATAAGTATTCTTCGATCGCACTTGAATCGGTGTCATCTTTGATCTCGGGTAGTTCTTCGTTTTCGTCTGTTGGATGAATTGTGCCTTCGAGGCGCTTCCGGAGATTATTCAGTTTAGAGATAGGATCATCTGAATCTTCAGTCTCAGACAAACTGTTTTCACTCCGTCAACACAAATTGAGCGTTTGCGTTTGCCAGGAATGTTCCGCCCTGCGAAATTAGCTTGTCAGAAACCAATGCATTCGCACTGTATATGCCTTCTAGAGAGGTCGATGATGGTGTGAAACCGAAAGCCACCTTAACCGTCGCGCCAGTAGCTAATGTGGAGATTTGGAGTTGAATCGACACTAGTGTTCCTTTAGGATCGAGAATTTGGATCCAGATCATCCCTTGGATTGACGCACCAGTGTTTTGCAAGACCACCCAGAACAGTATCGTTTGGCTGTTTGAGAAGACGGCGGACGGGTTGCCTGTTGCGTCTGTTGCATATAGTTGGAGAATCGTAACGCTCGGAGTTAACGAATTATCGATTACGAAGCTCGTGTGCGTCGTAGCACTATTGTACCCTGGTTTCGATGCAGCCGCAAATACTGTATAGGCGCCAGCGGTGGCATTGGCCGGAATCCTAAGGGGAGCTTGGAAAAATCCTGCCGAGTCAGTTGTTATGTTCGTTATGAAGACCATTTCTGATCCGGTCGGGCCATCAACTTGCAGTGAAATAGCGGTGCCATCGACGGCATTTCCCGAACTGTCCATAACATATCCGCGCACATTCATGGTATCGTTGGGTTTGTAGTCGCTCTGATCCGCTTCAACCTTCAATGATAATGTTGGGATCGTGTTTACTGAACTATTCGTTTGCGGTGCCGTTGACGTGATCTGTAGGCTAATTTCGCGGGTAAGCTCTTGGCCATCTGCCACGCCGACGATCGTTATGTCGTAAGTGCCGGCCAGAGAGTTTGTAGACGTCACGATGGCAAGGGAGGAATTGAAACTTGGGTCTGCGAGACCGCTTTCGGGAGTGAAGATGGCCACACTCTGCGACGGTACTCCTCTTGAGACGAGGAAAACCTTGGTTGCCTCTCCTTGGCTCACGCTGATTTGATATTGAGCGAGGGCACCGGCTTGAACCGTTTGGGATGATGGTCCAACATTAAGGATCGGTGTTACATCGCCCGCTGTTTTGAGGGTTAGCGGCTGGAATGACAAGCTGTTCGCCGCGACTGGGCTGACTAAGATGCCGCTTGTTTGCGCGATAGACAATCCAATTAGTACTGCCAAGATCAGAACGATTGTTGATTGAGTCTGCTTGGGTACCATGGATAGATCCTCATCCTCTTACTCGCTCAGAGTATATTTAAGTGTTGTTGTGTACCACAGATCTACTAATTAGTAGGTGTATATGTGTAGTGCTCACAAACTTTCATATAGTACCGTGGACGCGTTACTGTAGTGGTCTTTCTGTGAGCTCCAGGGGCGTTGATACTGCGATCGTCGAGCTGCTCCGGAAACTGAATCGGAATGTTGAGATCGTTTCAAAGAAGTTGGATAAACTGATCGATGTTGAACGTACTTCTGCGGGCCATTCATCGAGGCCCACTGTAGACGTACCCGAAGGCCTTCCCATGGATGTTACCACTCTCCTTTCATTGCCTGATCATCTTCGTAAGTCAGCGCTAGCTCTTGCAACGCTAGGAGAGGGGACGGCCACGGATCTCTCAAAGGAAACCTCTCGAGTCCGTGCGGTCGAGAGCGACTATCTAAATCAACTAGTCTCCATGGGGTTAATCAAAAAGAAACGTAAAGGTAGGGACGTTTACTTCTACATTGAGTCATAGGTGTATCAGTTGACAAAAACATTAGCATTTCACTCATACAAAGGAGGAACGGGGAAGACCTCTCTGGTCGTAAATCTCGGAGCCCTTTACGCGAAGCAGGGCGCTAGCGTATGTGTTCTAGATTACGACTTCCGTGCACCCAGCTTGAACGTGTTATTCAAAGCAAAACCAGATCATTGGTTGAACGATTACCTAGAAGGCAACTGCAGTGTCACGGAGACTCTTGTGGATGAATCAGGAAAATTCAATCTTCGCGGGAAATTATGGGTAGGATTCGCAAATCCCGCCCTTGAAGCGTTGAAAGATATCATGAGCAAGGACAGACGTTGGGAGGTCAAAGCACTCTCCAAGACTCTCGCCGCCAAGAAACAGATCATAGAAGAAAAGAAGGTTGACTACATAATATTCGACACAAGCCCAGGCGCACAATATTCATCGATCAACGCACTTGCTGGAGCGGATATCGTCTCACTGGTCATGAAAGCTGACGAATTCGATTTAGAAGGAACGAAGGAACTATCCAAGGGAGTATACGAAGCTCTCGGACGCAAGTCCGCCGTCGTGTTAAACAAGATTCCGTTGGAACAAATCGCCGCGGGTGGAGGAGCCGAAAAATTTGGAAAGACCATTGAAACGGAAGTCGGCCTGCCCTTGGTCGGAATGATCCCGTGCATGTGCGAATTAATGGCGATGGGAGGGAAAACGATTTACGTTCTTGAAAAACCTGATCACACATTCACGCGATCGATTATTCAGATATCTGAAGCCTTAAAGGACATGTGATTACCTAATCCTTATCCTTTTCAAGACGTCTCTCGTAATCTTTCCTTAATCGTTGATAGGTCGACTCATCAACCTTATTCATTGCCCGCAGTTCTTCCAAACGCGCAAGCACCCGAGCAGTGGCGACGTACCCGGTATCTGCAGTAGACTGAGTAAGAAATTCGTCTATGATCTGTTCACGTCTACGTCGGCTCTTCCGAGAGCGAACTGCCAGAATAATTACGCTGACAATAACAATTACGCTCAATATCGCTAAGCCTGACTGAAGTGGTCCCGGTTCGATTCGCAGTTGCAGAGTGGCCTTACGTGTAAGTGATCCTGAAACTCCCAGGAGCTCAAACGTATAATTGCCAGATGCCGCCATGAAGGAGACGTGAACATTCACGATAGTACTTCCGCTTGGAACCAACGAATTAGGACTAAATTGCACTATCACTCCTGACGGTTCATTGATCGATGTAAGATTAACCGCGTCGTTAAATCCACGCAGCGAAAGAACTGTCAACGTCAACGACGCGGTCTGACCCTGCTGAATTGTTAATGCTTCAGAAGATAGTCCGAGTGAGAAATCTGGTGTCGAGTAAACAAATTTCAAAGTCAAATGGGCTGATTCATACCCAGGCTTCTCAGCTGTTAAGAACGCAGTGTAGTTTCCTGCGGGCGACGATTGCACCATGTAGAATGTATCTTCGAATACCCCTCTGAGATCAGTGTAAGCAATCGCTACATGAATACTCGTGCCCTGAGGACTTATCACCTCGATTGAGATAACAGCGTTCGACAGTGACACATTATCGAAGTCGAAGACGCGACCGGAAACTACAACGTAAACTCCTTGCTCGGTCGGAGTCGGATTGAAAGAGGCTTGGACCATCATCGTTCGTTGAGCAAAGACTGATCCGGATGCGGCATTCAGTGCAATTAGAATTAACACCCCACATAGTAGCGGGGTACGCAAAGCCAGGAGTCTCCTTCTAATGCCCGACATCAGCTGGGCTCAGACATTGTTATTCTTCAATTTTGAGTTTTCCTCAATGCCCGTTAGAATTAGCCATAATTTTCTGCATCTTAAGTCGAACGTCAAGCTTCGACAAAACCTTATCCAGATTTTGGCCAGTCGTGACACTTACGGGCAATATTTCTTCCTCCAGGAAGTATCTCCGAATTAGCGTTTGAGCTTCCGCAAGTTTCTCTTCTGATATTCGATCAATCTTGTTGGCGCAAATTAGGGTGGGTGATGTGATATCGACTTCACGAAGAATCTGACTACATGCTCGGATCTTCCGCTCCATTGGGAACCTATCTTCACTTGCATCGATGAAGAGGATTACAAGATCCGCTGTGGCGAGCTCTCCCAAAGTCGCATGGAACGCCTTCAGAATGATCGGATGCATGTCCTCGATGAAACCGATCGAGTCGATAAGAATGAATTCGGTTTGTGGAAGTTGAGCTTTGCGAGCGAAGGTTGTTAGTGTCGTGAATGGACCGAGACCGACCGTCTTCTCTTCATGGGTTACCAAATTGAAGAAACTCGTCTTGCCTGCCTGAGTATATCCAGCCAACGCAACTATTGGAAACCCTAGTTCGCGCCTTCTATCTCGCTTAAGCATTTTTTTCTTGTAAATGTCATCAAGTTCGCTCTCAATTCTACTAATTCGATTCCTTGCGGCGCGATAATATTCCTGATAGGGGTAATTGCCCGGCCCCATCCAACCTAGTTGTTCACCCATAATCCCGCGAAGTTTGATGAATTCTCTACCCCATGACAGAGTATACTTCAGCTTGGCCAGTCTAATCTGAAGTTTAGCTTCGTTAGTGAAAGCCCTCTTATCGAACACTTCAAGAATCAGTAAATTCCGATCTATCACACGCACTTCGCCACCCAAACGTTGAGTGAGTTTGAAGACGTGGCTACTTGTCAGCGGATTAGCAAAAATCACCGTGTCAACATCATTTTCGTCAACAAGACGCTTAAGGTCATCAAGTCTTCCAGGACCCAAGGTGTAGGAATGATGGACGCTCTTACGTTTCTGAACAAAGGTTGCCACAACCTCATACCCAATATTCGCGGCCATCGTCGTGGTTTCTTCAATCAAGGGCGGAAGCGCAGGGAGCTTCAGTTCGACTATGATCGCTCGCAAACTAGCCTCATTCACCGGTTTTGCAAATTCAGATTCTGCACGGAGACGTATTTAGCCATGCGTAACGAGCGCTAAATGGTAGAAGAATTGTGAGGGAACAGGTTGATGAAAGTCAGAGCACGCGTGGTTGTAAGCGGTAGGGTTCAGGGAGTTTTCTTTAGAGTGCAAACCAGAAAAACTGCGCTCGCAAACCATCTGTCCGGCTGGGTCAGAAACTTATTCAACGGGCAGGTAGAAGCCGTTTTTGAGGGTGAAAAACATGATGTGGAAATAGCTCTCGACTTCTGTCAACATGGACCCGTAGGTGCTCATGTGGAGGGGCTTGACGTTACGTGGGAGGTTTGGAAAGGGGAATTCAGCGACTTTCAAATATTTTAGTGACGAAGAACGATCCGCAAAAGAACTTAAAGTCCGGATGTTCCTGCTCTTGGATCTGTGCTCCGGTGGTGTAGCACGGTTAACAAATCCGGCCGAAAGCATAGCGGCCTTTCGAGCTACATGACGAGGAATCATCCTTAGAGTCGCTGATCGCGGGTTCGAATCCCGCCCGGAGCACCATCACCTACTTTCTCATTATACACGGTCTACGTCGCTCGCCGACCACTATCATCTTTCCGTCAAATGACAAGGCAGCACGGTCTTCAAGATACACATCTTGAATTTTGGAAATTGTTTTGCTGAAATAGTTAAATAAGTTAAGGTAGATGCAGGATCTGAGTGTTCTGGGATTGCGAGGGAACTCAGTAAGAGCTGGTTTAGTTCACTAGCTCAGACAACAAGCGCCTGAAGCTTACTTTACCAAAAGGGTCTCTTGAGAAAGCAACCTTCGATATCTTTCAACGTGCATTCTATAAGATCTCTGGAGCTGACAGGACCTATAGGCCCTCGATCAGCGACCCGGAAATCGAACTAAAAATTTTGCGACCACAGGAAATTCCGGTCTACGTAGCCGAGGGAATGCAAGATCTTGGAATAACCGGACTGGACTGGATCAACGAAACCGGAGCGGACGTGGAACTCGTTCAGAACCTGGAGTATGGGCGAGTACGGATTGTCGCGGCAGCACCGAAGATCGTTGAACATTCATCGACGAATTCCATGTTGGAAAATATTTGGAGTCAAGGAAAACCGGTTCGAATCTCTACGGAGTATCTTAACTTAACCGCCAAGTACGTAAAGGGTCTAGCTGCCTACCGTGAACGCTTCGGCGATCAAGAACCATTGATCGTAACGCCGTGGTGGAGAAAGGGCGAGAATCACAAAGCAACTATCTTCCTATCCTTCGGCGCAACGGAAGCGAAGCCTCCAGAAGATGCAGATTTGATTGTCGAGGTAACCGAAACTGGGACTTCGCTTGAACAGAACGATCTGAAGATACTTGATACAGTTATAGAGTCCACTGCGCATCTGATAACAAACAAGGAAGCTTTAGCCGATCCGTGGAAAAGAGAGAAAATTATCGACGTATTGACGCTCCTCAAAGGTGTCACGCAAGCCCAGAAACGATTACATATCTTTGTCAACGTAAGAGAGGAGAATCTGGAAACCCTACTGACTCAGTTGCCCTCCCTCAGAAGACCTACAGTGAGCCCACTTTCCACAAAGGGATGGTTCGCGATTAACACCGTTGTCGAAAAGAAGGACTTTCTACAATTACTTCCAACCCTCCGTAAGTTGGCGCAAGGGCTAGTCGTCCACGAACCTCAGCAGGTATTATCGCTTGAAGAAGTAAATGGTGCCGTGACAAAATGAACATACAAGACGGACTCCACAAGCTGCAATAGTCTGTCGAATTGATTCGGTGTCAACTCACGATCCGCATCTCCATTCTCAACTACGGCGTTGGCAACCTGTACAGTTTGCAGGCGGCACTGAAACGCGAAGGCGCCGCCTCCGAGATTACGAAAGATCTCAGGAAAGCTAAGCTTGCTGATGCGATACTCCTACCTGGAGTCGGAAATTTCACCGCGGCGACTAGCAAGATTCGAGCTCCAGAGGTGCGAGAGATTGTCACGAACGGAAAACCGCTCCTAGGGATCTGCCTTGGCCTCCAATTGTTCTTCCACAGCAGCGAGGAAGGTCGGGGTATAGGATTAGATTTGTTACCTGGTGAAGTGAAGCGTTTACCCGCAGGAGTAAAGGTTCCTCAGATAGGATGGAACCTTCTCAAGATCAGACAGCAAAATGAACTTGTAGATGGCCTACCAAGCGACGGATGGGTCTACTATGTGCACTCCTACTACCCCTCCACAGACGGAGAATGGGTTACCGGAACAAGCGAATATGGTGTTCAATATCCATGCCTCATTGCGTGGAAAAATATTTTCGGAACCCAATTTCACCCTGAAAAATCTGGAATCACGGGGAGACTTATCCTGCAAAACTTCCTCAAAATACTCAGGAGATAAGCTACATGGAAGTGTGGGCTGCTATCGACTTGCTGCGCAGACGAGTAGTGTCTCTAAAGAGAGGAGATCCTAGTGATAGGGTTGAGTGGAGCGGCGACGCATTAGCGTTTGCGAAACGTTGGCAGACTGAAGGGGCGACGGGATTACATATTGTAGATTTAGACGGTGCTTTTCAAACCGGTTCCAATCGAGATCTGGTAGAGTCCATTGTGCGTCTAGCGTCGATACCTGTTCAGGTTGGTGGCGGCATACGGAATGTGACGGACGCGAAGAGGTGGTTGGAGCTGGGTGTTCAACGAGTGATCGTGGGTACCCTAGCATATAGTTCACCTTCAGCGATAATCTCCATCATAGACGAATTTGGATCGGATCGCATCATCGTGGCTCTAGATTACAGAGAAGGACGAGTTGTGACACAAGGATGGACAAAGACGGAAAACCTTGAGCTCGCTGAAGCTCTAACGCGTCTCCAAACTACACGTGTCGAAACTCTCCTCGCCACCGCGGTACAATTTGACGGCACAGGTGCCGGCCCAGATTGGAAAACTCTCCAAACCCTTCGTGGCTTGACCACTATGCAGATTTTGGCCTCCGGAGGCGTCCGCACGGCAGACGATGTAGATGGTCTACGGAGAATTGGCATGGATGGTGTAATAGTGGGTCGAGCTCTCTACGACGGCACCATCAGCCTTGCCGATTTGAGCGTTCAGGAATGATATAGATGCCGTTGGCCAAACGAATAATCCCCTGCCTCGACATAAAATTGGGGAGTGTCGTCAAAGGGATTCATTTCAACCGGTTACGATACGCAGGTGACCCGGTGAATCTCTCGCTGCGTTACCGCGACGACGGTGCTGACGAAATTGTCTTCTTAGATATTACTGCCAGCCTCAACAAAAGAAAGACTTTGAGTTCGCTTGTGAGAAGAATCGCCGCAAATCTCGACGTACCCTTCACTGTAGGAGGTGGAATCAGGTCCCTCAACGATGCAAGATCCGTACTCTGCAACGGAGCAGACAAGGTATCAGTAAATACTGCAGCAATTCAGCGACCCACGTTGATTAAAGACCTGTCCCGAATCTTCGGATCACAATGCGTCGTTGTCGCTATTGATGCGAAACGTGCAAACAATAATGGAGTGTCCCGGTTCAAGGTGTTCAGCCACTCAGCTACTAAGCAAACCAGATATGAGGCTGCTCAGTGGGCGAAACGCGTTGAGCAACTTGGCGCTGGAGAATTAATGGTAACGTCGATCGATCGAGACGGAACAAAATTAGGCTATGATCTTGAACTTCTCAGCGCCATAACAAGCGCAGTGAACTTACCTGTCATAGCAAGCGGTGGTTGCGGAGAACTGAAACATTTTCGTGACGTTCTAGTAGAAGCCAAGTGCGATGCCGCGTTAGCGGCTTCGCTATTCCATTACAGAGAACTATCGATAAGAGAGGTTAAGGATTACTTGAGTATGCAAGGAGTGCTGGTACGGCCATGAAAATAGCTGCCATCGGCGATTTGGATTTTGGAAAAGGAGACGGGCTCCTACCGGTCATTACGACTGAGCGAAAATCGGGTAAAGTATTGATGTTGGCTTATGTGAACTTGGAAGCACTGAACCGTACGTTGAACACTGGATTCGCTCATTACTGGAGCCGGAGCCGCTCAAAGTTGTGGAAGAAGGGCGAAGAGTCTGGACATGTACAGCGGATTCAGGAAATTCGGGTTGACTGTGATGGAGACACGCTAATTTACGTTGTCGACCAAACCGGTCCAGCCTGTCATACCGGTGAAGAAACTTGCTTCTTCAGAACACTCTCGAAATAAGGAAGTTGCTGAGCGTTTTCGGTACGATCCTTAGCGCCCACGCAATTCGATTCTCTTGATTCGTTCAACGGCTTGAACAACCTTCTCGGTTGTTACGGAAAATCGGACATAGTTCTTCCCGTTCCTACCAAAAGCTTCACCTGGAGTGGCCACTACTCCTGCATTCAGGAGTTGCTTTACAAATTCTGTCCCATCCATTTCCACATTCACCCAGAGGTAAAAAGTAGCTTCAGGTTTGATAGCATTCAGGCCAACGCTCCGAAGGCCTGAGATGAGAATGTCCAGACGTTCTTCTATGATTCGATTGTTCCTTTCACGCTCGAGCGTGAAATCCGCGTCAAAGTAACTTTTCAGAGCTGAAGCAGCGGCGCGTTGGACGAATCTAGGGATACCCGAGTCAATTTGAGCTTTGATCTTCTTCAATCCAGCAATGATCTCTTTATTGCCCACAGCGAAACCAACTCTGTAGCCTGTCATGTTGAACATTTTGCTGCATGAGTTGAACTCCACCGTGCAATCCATAGACTGATCAATCTGGAGAGCTGATGGTGATCTGTATTGTCCAAAGGCAAGCTCGGAATACGCGTTATCGTAGCAGAGTGCCAGATTGTTTTCCAAACAGAAACTGACTGCTGTCTTCAGAGTTTCATTGGTTGTCACTGCCGCGGTAGGATTAGAAGGATAGTTTAGGAACAGTAGCTTGGTCTTTTCATCAACACGCATAGCTGAGAAATCGGGTTGAAATTTTGTCTCAGGAATCAAGGAATAAGTGGCGGGAGTTGCGTCTGACAATATTGTCGCCCCCTGACCGTATACTGGGTAACTTGGATCTGGAACAAGAGCTCTGTCGCCTGGGTTCAGCAGTAATCTTCCGAGATTTGCGAGCCCCTCCTTCGATCCTATCATAGAGCAGACTTGTGTTTCCGGATCAAGATC